>Ga0181538_10004043_pt1 | contig 13981 bp, 13 predicted proteins | sample PEATcosm2014_Bin_40_FD_119773 | JGI IMG/M metagenome (GOLD analysis project Ga0181538, IMG submission 119773) | Peatland microbial communities from MTU Mesocosm Facility, Houghton, MI, USA - PEATcosm2014_Bin23_30_metaG | ecosystem: Environmental > Terrestrial > Soil > Wetlands > Peat | place...
CATCGACATTTTCGACACGAACTTCAATCAGGTGCACTGGCGGGATCATGACGAAGAGGCCTTCGACGATGACAACCTTCCCTGGGGCTTCGCTCCTTTCAACGTGCAAGAGTACGGACCCAATGTCTATGTCACGTACGCCAAGCAGGATGCGGCCAAGCACGATCCCGTCCAGCCGGGCGAGCCGGGCGACGGCTTCGTTGACGTCTTCAGCCTCCACGGCCGATTCATCTCGCGCCTGGAGCATGGCCCATGGTTCAACGCGCCGTGGGGGGTTGTGCTGACGACGGCGGACTTCGGCGACTTCAGCCACACGTTGCTGGTGGGCAATTTCCGCGGCGGCACCATCGGCGCGTTTAATCCCATCACCGGCAAGTTTCTCGGCAACGTGCTGAATCCCGACGGCACTACGCTCTGGATCGACGGCCTGTGGGGACTCGCGTTTGGCGCGGGCAGCATCGACTCGGCCGATCCCACGAAGGACAGTTCATCTGGTTCCGGAAACGTGCTGTACTTTACGGCTGGCCCAGACAACGAGACCAACGGTCTGTTCGGTACGTTGACGCCCGTTGCGGCTGAATTGTCGGCAGACGGCGAGCAGTAGAGTCGATCCAGCGAATGGAAGGCGCGCTGACGCCGATTGGCGGGTCAGCGCGCTTTTCTTTCTCTGCCGCCGCGGTCGGCGGTGATAAATTCAACGAGGTGTTGAGTAGTTCAACACTTTCCCGGCGAAGCGGTCGGCCCAGGCTCCCATCGGTTGGTCCGTATCTCTCGTATTGTCAATGACCTGGGAAGAGGTGTAGGCTGGCCGCGATTTGGCAACACATTTGCTTTTGCAGTGGCTGGGCCCCGTTGAAATCAGACATTGCGAAGGAGGAACGAAAATGGCAACCAAGAAAAACTCAAAGAAGGCCAAAGCGGGAACGCGAGGCAAGAAACTGTCAGCGGCGAAACAAATGAAAGAAGTGAAACCGCTCGCATTCGATGCGTACATGCAATTCAAGCAGTAGGGCAACTGACGATCGTTCCAACCAAGACCCAAGGGCGCGGCTGCCACTTCTTTGACAGCGCGCCCTGCCGGCCTCCACCGCGTCATGATGCTCAGCTCTTCGGGTACCAATCGAGGATGCGCACCTCGATGCCAGTCCCCTGCAGGCCTTTCTCGAACACGCTCAGGTCTGACCCGCGGTAGTGGTACGGAATCACGATCTTTGGGTGAAATGCCTTGACGGCGTCGGCAGCTTCGTCGGGCGGCATCGTGTACGGCAGGTTCATGCAGACGAAGGCGACGTCGATATTTTTGAGCGCGCGCATTTCGGGGATGCCTTCGGTGTCGCCCGAGAAGTAGAAGCGCTTCCCGCCGTAGGTGAGGACGTAGCCGTTGCCGCGGCCCTTGTCGTGATAGAGCGTGCCGGGCGACGGGCCGCGCTTGAGGTTGTACATCGGGATCGCTTCAATCGTCCAACCACTCCACGTCTTCGTCTCGCCATTGGAAATGGGGCTCGCCGAAATTACAGTTTTGACCACGGCGGGCGGCGCCATGATTTGCGTTCCCGGTTTGCTGATCGCGGCGATCGAGGCTGGATCCATGTGGTCGCCGTGAATGTCGGTGATGAGGATCAGGTCGGCTGGCGGCAGGCCCGTGAAATTGCCGGGCTTCGCGGGATCGAGATAAATCGCTTTGCCTGCGGCCTCAATCAGCAGACTCGCGTGAAAGATGGGCGTGATCTTGACGGGGCCGGCGGAAGTGTCGAAAGTCTGCACCGGCCGCGAGGATTGAGCTCCGGCTTGAGCGGCAAAAACGAACAACAGGAATATCGACAAAGCAGCAATTCTGATAAGGAGTTGCATTCGCGCTCCTAAAGTTAATCGAGCGACTCGAATCGCTCGGCGGCCTTGCCGAACGACGCGTCGTTGTGCCGGAGGGTTTCGGCCTTCGCGGACTTGAAAGGTTCTTCGGTGGGGATGCGGTCGAGCCAGCGCTGGTGCGAAAGCTTTTCGTGGTCGGAAAAATCCAGGCGGACGAGGAGCTTCACCTGCGCGCTCGCTCCATCGTCCTTTTCATCTTTCGCGGACGATTTCTTGTTGGCGGCCTTTTTTCCGTGTGCGGGCTTTGCCTCGTCGGCGTCGCCGGCGGGCTTCGGTTCGTTTTCCACGCGCTCGAATTTGAGCAGGATCTTGTTGCCGAGACGGAAACCTTGTTTCCAGGCTTCCACTTTGTGACGCGCCTGTTGCGCCGCTTCTTCGTTGGTGCCGAAATCGAAAATCAAGATAGATTGCGCCATGGCTTCATTCTAGCGCATGGGCAGCGATGCGTCGATGGTTCGACGAGTATCGCCGCAAGGGCCGTGAACCCTTGGAACCACAGATGAACACAGATAAACACAGATGAGGCAAAAGGCCGGACAACAAGTCTGAACGCGAGTCCGGGGGCTGAAAGGAACCGAGTTGCCACGTAGTCGCCCGAATTCCCAGGGCTAAATCCCGCGCTATCCTGGCGAGCTTTTCTCCCGGGCCTAAAGGCCCGGGCTTCCACCCTAAAACCCGAGTCCAGAGCTGACACAAAACCGAATTGCCGCCGCCGTTCCGATGTCAGGGTGAAAATGCGTGCCCTGACGCAAACCATTTATGAGTTGGCTTCGCGTCATTTACTTTCAGCGGCGCAGACGAAATTGGCGGCGTCGTTTGTGTCGCCAGTGCCTTTGTATTTCGCGGCTAGCGGATAGGGACACAACGGGCGCGTCATCTTGACGCCCTTCGAGGGATCGTCACCTACATATTTCGTCGCGATGATCGTGGAAGGCGCGACGCCTTTTTCCACCCATTCTTCGATGGCTTCCTGAGCGCTGTGCTGCGAGTCATTCGGCGCGTCGGCGTGGCGCTGCACGAACGAAGTGGCGCCGGGTCCTCCGCCGCAGTGTTGCATTCCCGGCACCATGTAGAGCCGCACAAACGATTCGGTATCGTGCAGGCCCAACTTGGCGACGACGCTATCGTAATAGTTGATGGAGTTGAGCGCCGAAATGGCTGCGTCGTTCCAGCCGTGATAGATGATCAGCTTGCCTCCGCGAGCCTTGAAAGGCGCGAGGTTAGGGTCGGCGGAATTCAAGATGCGAGCTGTTTTTTCGTCGGCTGCCTTCAGGATTTCGTCGAGGTTCGCGTCTTTGTAATTCCAATCAGCCTTTTCGTAGACCATGCCGGAAAAGTAGCCGACGCCGAAAAAGAAAAGCAGGCTTTTGCCGGGCGCTGTACCTGTAATCCAAGGCGCCCAGCCTCCCGGGCCATCTTCCGCACCGGGCAAGTAGCCCGGGAAAATTTCATGGCCGTGAGAATCGTGCGCGCCTGCGTAGAGTTTCTTCAGGGCCGCTAGTTGCGGGGCCGTCAGGCAGCTGTCTGAATCGCTCACCTTGCAAAGGAGTGTTACCGGTTCGAAGTGGCATTTCCGCGGGTCGTTCAGGACGCCGTCCGTGACCCCGTCCTTCGCGTCGCAGGCCGCGTTCACCGCCTGGGCGATTGCCGGCAGTTTGCTGGCGGGGATGTAGCTGAGAGGATCCAACGTGGTCGCCTGCGCATTCGCGATCGCATTCGTCAGCAGGTGAGTCCAGAAATTGGCGGGCGCTCCGGCAATGATGCCATCATAGTCCGCCGGGAATCGTTGTGCCTCCATCAAAGCTTCGCGGCCGCCGTTCGAGCAAGAGGTGAAATAGGAGCGCTGCGCGTTGTTTCCGTAGAAGGCTTCGATCGCGGCTTTGGCGAGCTGCGTCATTTGGTGGATGCCGCGGTAGCCGTAGTCGATGAGCTTTTCGGGATGTCCTGTCGCCCAAGACGCACCGGGCACGGATGCGGAGTGGCCCGTGTCTGTGCCGGCTGTGGCGTAACCTTGAAGGAGCGCGACTCCCATACTGTGGTAGTCGATCTCTCCCGCGAAACCGCCGTTACCCTCGCCGTGAAGTTTTCCGTTCCAGCCGCTCGACGGCAGCCAGACCTCGATCTTGATGTCGGAGTCGGCGCTAGGCGTGCCAGTGATCGAGACCCTGCAAAACTTTGGAAGCGTCGCGTAGAAAGCAGCTCCACCGCGCGGTGGCCCCATCTCCGAGGCCGGAGGGGGCGTGAATGCTCCTGCCGCAACCTCTTGCGCGGCGGTGACCTTCGCGTTTGGCAACGCGAGTTGCGCGAGACTTTCGCACGAGCGCGCTCCCGACCGCGACGCCTGGCCGAAAGCCGCGCATGACGTTAGAGCCGCGACGAGAACCGCAACGAACAGCTTGACCATGGAAGCCTCCCTGTATGACCGCGAGATTCTAGCGCTCCGCCCTCTCCAGGCGAAGCGCGATTCCGTTTTCAAATTCCGGAGCTCGAAGGATTTTCGTTCCTCCGGAATGCTGGAAGCGCTCGCTCCGCTCAATCGCGCCCGTTTTCGTATTGATCCAGTCGCCGGAATACTCGCCTGCGGGCAGGTCGAGCGCGACATCAGCCGGGCCGCTACCGTCGAAATAGATCGCGTACTCCCCGCCGGGGCTCGACAAGACGCGCGCGTACGTTCCTCCCGCATGCGTTACGGTGCGCGTGTCTGGCGTGAGATCAACGAGCGGCAATATTCGCAGGAATTCGCTGAGTATTCCAAGCTGGCGGCGCAGAGCCGAGCTGCCGCCGCCGGGACCGTTTGGCGCGGCGTCGGTGCCGTCTTCGTGCGCCACCGTGAAGGAATAATCCAGGCCATCAAAGACGCTGCCTCCCGACAGCATGAAGTTCCACGCCTGGCGGCGGTAGCTATCGTCGTCTGCGCCGAGAAATCCCGTTTCGTCGTAGGCGATGGCCTTGCGCAGGCCGTAGTTCGACGACGCCGTCTCCGGAAAGGCGTAGTGAAAATTCACGATGCTGACGTCGGGGATAAGTTCTTCCACAGGCAATCCGAAATCGCAGTAGTTCTGCGCGACGAGATGCTTGTTTGGCAGAGATGATTCCTCACTGGTGATCCATTGCGCCACGCGAGTTTGCCAGGCGATGGAAGCGTCGTCGGCCAGTTCGATCGAGTTTGGAAACTTGGTGCGAGCCGGCGGGAAGAGATATGGATTCACGACGTCTTTCAGCAACGGGCGATCCGCGAATGGTTCGTTTTGGATTTCGAAGATGACGTTGTCGAACTTGTTGGCTTCTTGCACGAGCTTGCGCGCATAGCGCTCCTGGTAGGCAAGAATGTTGCCGTTCGCGAGCGTGTTGACGCTTTTCCAGTCGATCACGGTGGTTGCGTTTATGTTGTTGGCGGGGTTCAAGGGGCTCATCGCCCACTGCGCATCGCCGTACTGCGAGGAGAACAGACTGATCTCAACCACGATGCCGCGATTCCCGGCCTCCATCAGGAAATCGTCGAAGCGCTTGAAATATTCTGCGTCCCACCGATCGAGATCGAACTTGTCGCCTCCGCCTGCGTAGCCTGGAACAGTGCTGCGCGCCCACGGCGCCACGAGGCGGCCCGGCGCCGGAGCCAAATCGTTGCGCTGAATTCCGAACGACTTCGCGGGAACCTCCACGTAGCTTCCCGGGAACAGGCGCGTGTAGTTGAGTCCTGCGGCCTGGAGCGTGGCAAGGTAGCGGCGGTAATTGAAGTCGGCGTTTATCACTGCGCCATAGTGCTCGCCACTGGTGATTAGCGCGACAGCTTTTCCGCGAAACAGGAAATAGTGGGGATTGTCTGGATGAAGACGGATGGGATCGCCGGCGGCGGGAGGCGCCTCGCGTCCCGCGAGGAGGAAGAATACGAGAAGTAACGAGCTGCAGATTGCTCCGCGTTTAAGCACAGATTTGTGAGCCCTCGGGCGCGAGCGCGCGTTCGCCGGGGCACATACTAGCGGAATAACGCGTGCCGTTTCAAACGTGTTCGCGCACAGGATGTCGCGCTGCACGACGGGATTCGATTCAGACGTGATACGATAACGGCGAAAACATAAAGGCGATGGAGTTCGCCTGAACCGTCCGTCACCGGACTGATGACTCCTGGCCGCCGCTCGGCGCCAGGAGTTTTTTGTTGGCGCGGACGGCGAGCAGAAACGGAGAGAGTGTGCGGATTGCTTTGCTAATTGTGTTTGGCATGGCGGGGACGCTGGCGCGCTACGGGCTGCAGGGCCTGGTGCAGCAGCGCACGGGCGCGACGTTCCCGTACGGAACGCTGGTGGTGAATCTCGTTGGGTGCTTGCTGCTCGGCGGGATCGCGCAGTATGGGCTTACGCATTTGACGATTCCGCCGGAATGGCGCATCGGAATCACCGTCGGATTCTTTGGGGCGTTCACCACTTTTTCGACGTTCAGTTGGGAGACGGTGCGGCTGCTTGAAGATGGAGAATGGATGCGGGCCACGGCGTATGTGGTGGCGAGCGTCGTGGGCGGATTGGCGTGTATATTTTTCGGGATGCGGATCGCGGATCGGATTTGAGAAGCGAGATCTGGAGAAAAACAAACACTCACCGCAGAGACCCGCCCAGCGAGAAGGCGGGCAAGGCGCAGAGGGCGCTGAGAACGTCCTGGGAGGAATTATGGAAAAGGCCGGCCAGCATGAACGGTTCGAGGGCGAGCGCACACTGATGCGCATTCACATCGGCGAGTCAGACCGGTGGCACGGCAAGCCGCTGTATGAGGCAATTATCGAGCTCTTACGGCGTGAGCATTTCTGCGGCGTGACGGTGCTGCGAGGAGTGGCTGGCTACGGCTCATCGAGCATCTACCATACTGAGAAGATTCTGCGGCTGTCGCAGGATCTGCCAATCGTGATCGAAGTTGTCGAATTCACTGAACGCATCGAGGCGATTTTGCCGCGGCTTGACGAAATGATCGGGGGCGGCTTGGTGACACTCGAAAAGGTTCGCGTAATCCTGTACCGGCCCAACAAATAGTCCCGCCCCTTGAGCGTCCCTGTTCGGGGATCGAGGGATTCATGGCCAACGCCCCGCGAAAAATCGAATTCAGCGAAAATCACCGGCGTGCAATCTCGATCTTGATGCGCGGCACTGAGCGCGCGTGCGACCGGATTCTCGAGTGGCTCGAGCGGCCTTCGAACTTGATGACGGAGGTTCGCGACGACCTGACAAACGCCGAGCGGGCGGAGTTGCGCAAACTCGTGGAACAATTGAGAGAAGAAGTGCGCGGCTTCGTTGCGAAAGCCGCGTTCGACCGATCTCCGGCTTCGCGGCGCCGCTCCGTTGCCGCAATTCTCTCCGCCGCGCTGATCGATCTCCAGGAAGTTCGCGATTCCGAGCTTAAGGGCTACGGCCGGCTGCCGGCGGACCAGAAGCGCGTCCTCAACGAGCACATTCAGCGGATGGTGCCGTTGCTCGAACGCATGCTGCATATAGTCGAGAGCGAGTGACGCCAGGGCCGGATGTCACAGGCGCGAGATGAGACGCAAGTCGAATTCGAAGTCGAGCGGGCTGCCGATTTCGATTTTGGCGAAGGCGGAGTGCTGCGGATTCAGCAGGAAGATATTTTCAGCGGGGATCACGGCGCTGGGCAGCTCGAGGACGGGCGAGGGCTCATCGGCAATCCACTCGTCGCCGATCGCGCGAGCGCTTGCGGGCGGCGGGCTCGCACGCCAATCCTTCGGCAGGCCGGACTTCGCAATGCGAGTGATGAGCGAGACGTCGAAGCGCGCCTCCATTACGACATATTCGTGCAGCAGATCGGAGTTTTCCAGGTGGACGAGCAATTCGAGCGCGGCCAGCGACTGCGATTGCGCGGCGTAGACCACCGAAACACCCGGCGAATTCCAGCGTCCGCCGTAGAGCCGCGCGCCTTCCCCGCTGAACGCGTCTTTCGCGAGTTTTCGCTTGACGATTCGCCAAGCGGACACCTTCACGTGAAGACCCCGTGCTCCATGCGGCCGATCAGGTTTTCCACTTCGCGGGCGCCCAATTCCGAACGCGCATAGGACATCGGAACTTTATCGCCAAGGGCCTTTTTCGGTTTCGTGAGCCACTCGAGTGCCTCGCCGACGTTGCCTTCGAACAGCGCGACCGCTTTCTCGAAAATGGTCGAGATGCGCAGCAGCCGCTCGGATTCGTCGGGTGATAATCGCCCCGACGACTTGCGCCGCGCAAATGTGCGCTCGGGAATTTGTATCAGGGACGCGACGCTCGCGGGCGCGAAGCCGGTCTCGGACGAGAAAGCCTCCAGCGCGCGGAAGGAAAGCCCTCGTTGCACCGCGTCGATGAGGTCGTTGGTTGCGAGCGCGGACAGGCCGAGGCTTGAGCCACGCGTGGGATAGCGCGCAAGCCGGCGGTCGGAGTGGACGGCAACGTTGCGTCGCGGAATCGATGCCATGGTGTGATCGTAGCAGAAGCTCAGTCATTTGGCAACATCGTATGTGCCATGTGGCGCGCGACGAAATCGTCGGCCGGTCCATGTTCATCTGCGATCCTTCCCGGCTCTTACTGCGCCTTTCGTCAGATGCCAGGCTTCGCACCACGAGCATAGATAGGCTCGAAGGTCCTTCGGCGCATTGGCCGTTGCGATCTGGTGTGCGGCTGTGGCCAAAGCTTCACCTTCGGTTGCGTACTTGCGCTTCCCGCTGACCGGACATTTTGATTCGTCGTCCACCGCGAGCCCTTTCCATTCTGTGTGAGGAACCCCGATCATCCGCCATAACGGGCCAATCAGGCAAACGCTCGATCAGCGCGGAGAGCCGCAAACTGACGCACCACCGCCGAGATATCCCCTTGCGCTGGTCCCCGCACTCTGCTAGGTTAGCGAACAAAAAGCGAAGGAGTTCGCGTGCCTCTATTTCCGCAAGGACTGGCTGTTCGACCGCAAACGACGGCTGAAAAGACGCTGCCTGAGCCGACGCTGCATGCGCCTCTAAATACGATCGAGGCGTTTCAGGACGCTCTCACCTCGCTGGCGGGGCGCTACCGCGCCGACGAGGTGCTCACCGCGGTGAAGCACCTCCCTGCGCGCGAGGCGCAGTTCCGGCCGATGCCCGATTGGGTGCGACCCGAGCTTCGAGCCGCGTATCGGGCCAAAGGCATCGAGCAGCTTTACTCGCATCAAGCGGCTGCGGCGGAGCTGGCGCGCGCCGCGAAGAACTTCGTGGTCGTGACACCCACGGCTTCGGGCAAGACGCTGTGCTACAACCTACCGATCCTGAACTCGATTCTCGAGAATCCCGATACGCGCGCGCTGTACCTCTTCCCCACCAAGGCGCTCGCCCAGGATCAGCTCGCCGAACTGCACGATCTGGCGACGCGGCTCGACGATTGCTTCGGAGTGTTCACGTACGACGGCGACACGCCCGGCGACGCGCGCAAGGCGATTCGCGAGCGCGGGCAAGTGATCCTGACGAATCCGGACATGCTGCACACGGGAATCCTGCCGCACCACACGCGCTGGACGCGGCTCTTCGAGAATTTGCGGTACATCGTGATCGACGAGCTGCACACGTATCGGGGCGTTTTTGGGAGCCATCTGGCGAATGTGCTGCGGAGGCTCGCGCGCATCGCGAAATTCTATGGCTCGAGGCCGCAATTCATTTGCTGCTCGGCGACGATCGCGAATCCGGGTGAACTCGCCACGCAACTGATCGAACAAGAGGTGGGCGTCGTCGATGACAACGGCGCGCCCGCGGGCGAAAAGCTGTTCGTCTTCTACAATCCGCCGATGGTGAACCGCAACCTCGGCATCCGGCGCAGCTATTTGAACGAAGCCACGCGCGTGGCGAAGGAACTGCTCGCGCGAAAGCTGCAGACAATCGTTTTCGCGAACAGCCGCCTGCACACCGAAGTGTTGCTCACGTACTTGCAGCAGGCGAATCCGCCGAAGCCCGGCCAGGCGGAATCCGTTCGCGGCTACCGCGGAGGATATTTGCCGGGCGAGCGGCGCGAGATCGAGCGCGGCTTGCGCGAAGGACGCATTCGCGGCGTGGTGACGACGAACGCGCTGGAGTTGGGCATCGACATCGGCTCGCTCGACGCGTGCGTGATGAGCGGCTACGGGGGCTCGATCGCTTCCACGTGGCAGCGCGCGGGCCGTGCCGGGCGACGCAACGGGAGCTCGTGCGCTGTGATGGTGGCTTCGTCGGCGCCGCTCGACCAATTCATCGTGCAGCATCCCGACTATTTTTTCGGGCGCTCGCCGGAGCACGCGTACGTGCAGCCGGACAACCTGGAAATCCTCGTCAACCACTTGAAGTGCGCGGCGTTCGAGCTGCCACTTTCGCCGGAAGAAAAGTTTGGCGCGGTGGCGCTGCCGGAATTGTGCGAGCGGTTGAGCGACGCGGGCTTCCTGCATCGCAGCGGCGAGAATTGGCATTGGGTGCAGGAGGCGTATCCGGCGGACACTGTGAGCCTGCGGTCGGTGACGTCGGACAATTTCGTGATTATAGACATTTCGGGCCACGCAGAGGGCGACGAAGACGGGCAGCCCGAGGTGATTGGCGAGGTGGATTTTTCGTCAGCGCTTACGACCGTGCACCCGAAGGCCATCTACATTCATCAGGGGCAGCAATATCACGTCGAACGGCTCGATTTCGAGCAGCGCAAAGCCTACGTAAAGCCGGTGAAGGTGGACTACTTCACCGACGCGATTCGCTACACGCAAGTGCGCGTGCTCGAAATCACGGAAGAAGAGCGCATCGCCGGTCCCGCGGCGCGGGCGCATGGCGACGTGCTGGTGCGGTCGCAGGTGGTGGGATTCAAGAAGATCAAGTTTTTCACGAACGAGAATATTGGTGCCGGGAAACTCGAGTTGCCGGAAAACGAGATGCACACGACGGCGTTCTGGATCACGCTCGAGCGAAGTTTGCTGGCCGGATTGCCGTTCGCGATTTCAGAGCGCCAGAGCGGGATTTTCGGATTGCTGCACGCCCTCGAGTCCATGGCGACGCTGCTGCTGATGTGCGACCGGCGCGATCTGGGAACGGCGGTGGGCGAGCGGCCGCCGAGCGCGGGGGTGGAAACCGAGTGGCACGAATACACGACTGCGACCGATGACCCGCAGCAGATGAAGGAATTCTTCGAGCCGAATCTGTATCTCTACGATGCGTATCCAGGGGGAATCGGGTTCAGCGAGCCACTCTATTGCGTGCATGATCTGCTCTTGCGGCGCACGCGCGAATTGATTGCGGCATGTCCGTGCGAAAGCGGGTGCCCTTCGTGCGTGGGGCCATTCGGGGAGAAGAGCGAGCGGGCAAAGGAAGTGGCGCTGGCGATCCTGGATCGTGTGTGCGCATGACGAGAACCCTTTTTCACCGCAAAGGCGCAGAGGACGCTGAGAAACCCGAGATGCTTACCACAGAGGTCACCGAGAACAAAAACATGAGAACACCGAGAACAGCCAGGAACCTCGCTTGAACGCGACCGCACAGGATCGATTCGCTCGACTTGCGGCGCTGAAGCCTGCGAAGCGCCGCATGGCCGACGTTGCCGAGTTGCGCGGCACCGTGCCCGATATTCCCGAAGGGTCGCAGCGGCTCGCGGAGCTGCTTGGCGCGATGCCGAGCAGCAATCGGTTCGGCGAGCATCTCGCGCTGCGGCGGTGGTTCTCGGAATCGATTGGCTGCGAGCCTCCTGAGGGAAACGTCGACGGCGCGGCGCTGAAGCTGCTTGCGCCGGACGCGCTCGACGACGTGGCCGATCCGCGGCAATGGCTTTTTCTCGATACAGAGACGACGGGGCTTGCGGGCGGCACGGGAACGTACGCGTTTCTGGTCGGCATCGCGTGGTGGGACGCGGGCGGGCTGGAAGTGGAGCAATTCTTCATGCGCGACCACAGCGAAGAACATTCGCTGCTGGTGGCGCTCGCGGAGCGAATGGCGGAGCGGCGCGTGCTGGTGACGTTCAACGGCAAGTCGTTCGACTGGCCGCTGCTCGAGACGCGTTTTCGCATGACGCGCACGATTCGCGCGCCTGCGCCGCGCGCGCATCTGGACTTTTTGCATCCGGCGCGGAATTTGTGGCGGCTGCGACTGGGATCGGTGCGGCTGGCGGAGCTGGAGCGGCACGTGCTGGGCTGGAATCGCGGCGTGGATGTGATGTCCGAACTGATTCCGACGATTTATTTCGACTTTCTGCACGGAGGGCCGCCCGAGCCGCTGATCCCGATCTTCCATCACAACCAGATGGATTTGCGCGGGCTCGCGGGACTGGCGGCGCACACTCTTTCGCTGCTCGCCGATCCGGAAACGCGTGGCAAGGATGCGCTCGAGCTTTTCGGCGTTTCGCGAATTTGCGAACGCCGCGGAGAAGCGGCGCGCGCGCGGAAGTTTTACTCACAGTCGATTGCGGCGGAGCTGCCGGAAGAAACGGGCCGCGCGGCGCGAAAATCGCTGGCGCGGCTCGCGAAGCGCGATGGCGATTTGCCGCTCGCGTGCGAACTTTGGACCGCGATGCTCGGCAATTCGCGCGAAGGACTCGAGGCCTACGAACAGCTTGCGATCCACTACGAGCGGCGCTCCCGCGAAATCGATCGTGCGGCTGCTCTGGTGCGCGCTGCGCTTGCGGAACTACGGCGGGCGCATCGGCTCGGCGCCGTCGCGGCGGACGTTCACCGGCGTTACCGGACGCGTTTCGAAGCCCGCCTGGCGCGACTTGAACGGAAGGTTGGGAGGACTCTTCTCGACGCGGCTGAGACGATCGAAGCGGAATCGAAGCCGCCGGCCCGGGAATCGAATTAGGTGACGTCTCGGAGAGGCAAATTCCATGCAGAATTCGGATAGCAGCGCAGCGCAGACCGCGAGAATATCCAGAGCGGGAGACAAAGCCATGGCCGAAGTGACGGAACCTTACTTGCGCGAGCAGCTCGAAAAGCGCCGCGACGAGCTGAAGCAGGCGATCGCCTCGCCGGCGGCCAGCGTGCCACCCGCGGCCTTTCTTCATCTGCTGCAGGAAGTGGATTTGGCGCTGGAGCGAATGGATGAAGGAACCTTCGGGATTTGCGACGTCTGCCACGACACGATTGAGAAGGACCGGCTGATCTCCGACCCGCTGGTTCGCCTTTGCATCGATCACTTGACGAGCGCGGAGCAGCGGGCGCTTGAGGGCGATCTCGAACTTGCCTCGCGAATCCAGCGGGGTCTGCTGCCGCAGGCTGACGTGAAGTTTCGCGACTGGCGGATTCAGTATCAGTACAACCCGGCGGGACTTGTGAGCGGAGATTATTGCGACCTGATCCTGCCTTCGGGCGAAGACGGCAAGCTGATTTTTCTCCTGGGCGACGTTGCGGGCAAAGGCGTGGCCGCTTCCCTGCTGATGACGCACCTGCACGCGATGTTTCGCAGCCTTTCGGCCGTCGCGATCGACCTGGATAAGCTGCTCGACGTGGGCAACCGAATATTTTGCGAGAGCACGATCGCGGGGCAATACGCCACGTTGATTTGCGGGCGCGTGGGAGGCGATGGCGAACTCGAGATCACCAGCGCCGGCCATTTGCCCGCGCTTCACGTGGGAAAGGACGGCGTGGAGAAAATCGACTCGGCCGGCTTGCCGCTAGGCATGTTTTCGAGCAGCCGCTACACGGTGCAGCGCACGCACCTGGAGCCGGGAGATAGCTTGCTGCTCTTCACCGACGGAATTTCCGAAGCGTGCAATACGACGGGAGCGGAGTATGGAGTGGAGCGGCTGTCCATCATCGCGGGCGAACAGCACGGCATCGTGCCGATTGAGCTTCTGGCGGCGTGCCTCAAGGACGTGCAGGGCTTTTCGTCGGGAACTCGCCAAGCGGACGACCAGACGCTGATGGCGATTCATCGCGCGGATTCGGCGGGGATTTCTTTGGGGGAATGACCAAAGCTGTCGTCACTATCAATCGCTGCAGCCAGTGAAAAAGTGAAAAGCAGATCCCTTCCCGCAGAATCATCCGGGACGCAAACAACGCGCACCCCGCATAGAACGTGGGGATTCGGGATGACAAGGTCGCAGGGTTCTCACGACGCGCTAGCGCGCTGACGCACTCGACGTTTCGCGAAGATCGAAGCTGGTTTCGAGCCGGGTGTTTTGCATCG
>Ga0181538_10004044_pt1 | contig 13980 bp, 13 predicted proteins | sample PEATcosm2014_Bin_40_FD_119773 | JGI IMG/M metagenome (GOLD analysis project Ga0181538, IMG submission 119773) | Peatland microbial communities from MTU Mesocosm Facility, Houghton, MI, USA - PEATcosm2014_Bin23_30_metaG | ecosystem: Environmental > Terrestrial > Soil > Wetlands > Peat | place...
CAAACCGCTGCTTCGGCCCTTGCGGCCGGCCTCTCGGTGCTATCGAATTTCGTCGCCGTAGCCCTGAACCCGCGCGATCGTCACGCAATGGATGATGAGCCCGAAGCGAGGGAATCCGCTCGCGTCGCCGTGCAAGAAGTGGAAGAGGAACCGCCCGCTCACGTTCCCGCACCCGCGATCGCGCACGCCGAACCCGAATCCGAATGGGCTGAAACGACGGAGGAAGCGCCTGTCGTTCCGGTGTCGGCAAAGGGTAAGCACGAAGTCGCCGTTGAGCCGCAACCGGCCATTGAGGTTCCTGCGGAGGTTGCCGCGGAAGAAACAGAGGCCGCTGAAACTGGGGTATTCGACCTTGCCAGCCTGCCCCCCGAGGTCCAAGATTTACACCGTCGGGCAAATCGTGTGGCGAAAGTCGCCATGCAGGACATAAAACTTCTGCGGCCCAAGGACGTCCGGCTCGGCCGCGAGCACAAGGATATCTGTCATCGGCTACGCAACGATCTCGATAAAGCCCGCAAGGAATACGATCGGCGGTTCCGCGCGATTCTGGAAGATCCCATCGACTACTTCCATCACTGGATGGTGGAAATTCTCGCCGAGGGCGATCCGCAAGCGCTCGGAGAGTATCCGTATCCCTCGCCCGTTCTGCGGCACTAAAATAGACTCCATGAAAACCGGCGTCCGGCTCGCTCTCGCCGCAGGAGTGTTGTTTGCGGTTTGCCCGCCTGTGCTTCCTGCGCGCACCAAACCTCCAGTGGCTCCCCCGACATCAACAACGGCACCGGCGGCGACGCGCAAGACCGTCGACGCTGCGAAATATCTCCAACAGCTTTCGCGCCAGTTGAAGGACAAGAATCCCACACCCGCGTACGAACAGCTCAGCGCCTTCGCAGTGCAAAAAACTTCCGGCGTGTTTGGAATGCGCGCCGCGCTGGCGCTCGGTTATTTCGACTACAGCAAAGCGCACTACGCGCAGGCCGCGAAATGGTTCGATCGCGCGAAAGGCGATCCGCTGCTGCGCGACTATTCACTCTACTGGACGGCCGAAAATGATCTTGCGCAGGGCTACAGCGCCGACGCCGTCGCCGAGCTGAAGCAGTTTCGCCAGGATTTTCCCGATTCCGTGATCACCGAACAGGCGCTGCAGACTCTCGGCGAGGCAGCGCTGGCTTCGAATCAGCCTGCCGAGGCAATCGCGGCCCTGAACGCGTATTCGGCCACGCCCGATCGACCCGCGCTGCTTTTCCTTCGCGCCGAAGCGCATGAGCAAGCGGGCGAGAAAGATCTCGCCGCCGCCGACTATCAGGCCGTCTACATGCGGTTCGCCGTGAGCGAGCAGGCAAGGGAAGCCACCATGAAGCTCTCCTTCCTCGCCGGCACGCCGGGAACGCAAATTCCCCCGATTCCGCTCGACCAGCGCAACGCTCACGCGGGGATACTATTCAACGCAAAAGACTGGGGCAACGCGCGCAATGAGTATGCGCAGCTTTTGCCGGAGGTGACAGGCGCCGACCGCGAACGCGCGCAACTTCGCATTCTCGAGTGCGGCGTGTCGCTCGGCGCAGACCCCGCCCAAATGGCGTCGCTCCAGGTGACCGATCCCGACGTCGACGCGGAACGCTTCTACGCGCTGGCACAGTATTACCGTTCGTTGCAGCAAGACGCCGAAATGGCGGCGGCCGTCGAAGGCGCGGCTTTGAAAGCGCCGCAGAGCCACTGGGCGGAATCGTCGCTTATGCTCGCCGCCAACGAGTATTGGGTGGAACTCGATCGCGATCACGCCGCAGGCTACTACAAACGTCTGGTGGAAGATTTTCCCGCGGCGCCTGACGCAATCCCCGCGCACTGGCGCGTTACGTGGGTGGAAGTTCTGAAGCGGCAGCCCGACGCGGCACAACTGCTCGCCGAACATGTGGAGCGGTACCCGATGTCGCAATTCCTTCCCGACGCGCTCTTCTGGCTCGGGCGTCTCGCAGAGGAAGCGGGAAATGCGGGAGTCGCGCGAAGCTACTATCAGAAGCTGGCGGAGCGTTTCCCGCAGAACTATTTCGAAGCCGCCGCCGCGGCGCGCCTCCGCGCGATGGGCAACGGCGCCGCCGACGATCCGGAGGCTCTCAGCTTCGTTCCTTCTCCGCCTGCTCCGGTGAAGTTGGCGGACGAAATCCCAGCGGCCGCGGCAGACCGGCAGGCGCGCGCTGACGCCTTGCGCTCGATTGCATTTGATGCCTCCGCCGAACTCGAATTGCGCGCAGCGTATGCCTCGACGGGCGAGCCGCGATTGCTTCTCGAAACCGCGCAAGCCGCGGTGGATGCAGGCCACATCGGCGAAGCGATTGTCGCCGTTCGCCAAATCTATCCCCAGCTCGAAGCGCGGCCCTTTGCGGACGTCCCCCGCGATGTGTGGACCACGGCGTACGCGATGCCGTTCAAAGGACCGATTCACCAGTGGTCCGGGAAGGCGGGCGTCGACCCGATGCTCGTTGCGGGCCTCATTCGTCAGGAATCGGCTTTCGCCGAGGAAGCGCGCTCCAACCGCAACGCAATGGGACTGATGCAACTCGAGCCGAAGACGGCGAAGCTCTTGGCGCGGCAATCCGGAGTCGGATACTCGCAGTTGCGGCTGTTCGAGGCTGACTACAACGTGCGCCTCGGCACAGTCTATCTCTCCAACCTCCGCAAGCAATTCGGCAGCATCGAATCGGCCCTGGCCGCGTACAATGCGGGGGAAGACCGCGTCATTGCCTGGACCGCGGGCCAGACGTATCGCGAGCCCGCGGAATTCGTCGATTCGATTCCGTTTACGGAAACGCGCGAATACGTGGAAATCGTCACGCGCAACGCGGACATCTATCGCAAACTTTACGGAGCGCCGAATGAACCCCGCAAAGCCGTCACCGGCCGCAAGCACGCACGCTAGTCCGCGTCTTTCGTCGAAAGCCGAACGCTTCACCGAATCCGTGATCCGCGAGATGACGCGCCTCGCGCTGAAACACAACGCGGTGAACCTTTCGCAAGGCTTCCCCGATTTTCCCGCGCCGGCTGAAATCAAGCGCGCCGCGCAGAACGCCATCGCCGCCGACATCAATCAGTACGCGATCACCTGGGGCGGGAAATCCTTTCGCAACGCCATTGCGGAAAAATTCGGCCGCGACACCGGCCTGTCGATCGATCCCGAGCGGGAAATCACGGTTTGCTGCGGTTCGACGGAAGCGATGATGTCCGCGATGATGGCCATCATCAATCCGGGAGACGAAGTGGTGGTCTTCGAGCCGTTCTACGAAAACTACGGCCCAGACGCGATTCTCTCCGGCGCGACGCCGCGTTTCGTCAAGCTTCGCGCGCCCGATTGGACATTCGATTCCGCTGAACTCGCCGCCGCGTTCGGCCCCGCGACGAAAGCCATCATCCTCAACACGCCGAACAATCCGACGGGCAAAGTTTTCGAGCGCGGCGAACTCGAAGCGATTCGCGACCTGTGCGATCGCTGGAATGCTTTTGCGATCACCGACGAAATCTACGAGCACATGCTCTACGACGGCGCGAAGCACATTTCCATGGCCACGCTCGACGGCATGCGCGACCGCACCATCACGATCAACGCGCTTTCGAAGACGTACAGCGTCACAGGATGGCGCGTCGGGTGGGCGATTGCGCCGCCCGAAGCGACGGCCGCGATTCGCAAGGTGCACGATTTCCTTACCGTGGGCGCCGCGGCCCCTTTGCAGGAGGCGGGCGCTGCCGCATTGAAGTTCCCGCAGAGCTACTACGACACGCTGGCGCACGAGTACGCCGTCCGCCGCGACCGTTTGCTGGGCATGTTAACCGGTGCCGGCTTTCGTTGCTTCAAGCCGCGCGGCGCCTACTACATCATGACCGACATCTCCGCGTTCGGCTTTCCTGACGATGTGGCCTTCGCGAAATATCTCGTCAGCGAAATCGGCGTCGCCGCGGTTCCAGGCTCGAGCTTCTACCAAAATCCCGCCGACGGCTGCACTCACCTTCGCTTCACGTTCTGCAAAACCGAGAAAACCTTCCAAGCCGCCGCCGACCGCCTAGCGAAACTCAAGCCCACTAAAAGTTCTTAAACCACAGATGAACACAGATAAAGAACCAATAGAGAGAAATCGAATCGCTGCTCAACAGCCGTGACGCCTTCGGATTTCACCGGTTCGCTTTTCTCTGTGTCCTCGGGCCTTTCTCCGTGTCCTCTGTGTTTCAGCCTTGTCTCGCGCTTCGCTTTTTCGCCTCTGCCGTCTTGGTCACCGTGTCTCTACGGTCAAAGTCTTTGGCTCAATTTCAAATCTGAAATCCGAAATTTCAAATGGCCCTTAGCTGTTCATCTGTTGTTCCCCCCGTGTTAGAATCCGACGCGATTTCGGGGGACCGATCGATGGCCATGGAACTTGAGTTGATTCCTGCGGGCACGCGCCTCACCTCAAAAGGCGAAGCCGAGCCGCACGACATCGGCGCGAGCCACACGCGCACGTTCCTGTGCTCCATGGTCATTACGGATCAAATCGAGCAGGAGTCGCTCGACCTTTCGATTTGGGGTTCCGAGGACGGTCAGAACTGGGGAACTAAGCCGCTTCTGATGATGCCGCAACGCTTTTATCGCGGCGAGACGCGCCAGATTCTCGACCTTTCGTTCCGGCGCGAAATCCGCTTCATCCGCGCGAAGTGGGAACTCTTCCGCTGGGGACGCGTCGCGCCGCACCCCATGTTCGTGGTCGGCTTCCACGCAAGCGAAGTCCCCGCCTTCGCACACACCCACGCGCCACAACCTGCTACCACGTAGGATTGCTTACAAAGGCCGGCAAGGGGGTTCGGAAGCGGGGGGTTTTCACCCTGACGACAGAAGGGTAACCTCGCCGTAAACGATGGCGTTCAAGGGCTTTGGCCCCTGAAGCCGTGCCCTCTGATTAGTCTATGGATCTACCTGGCTTTCAGATTGATGAATCCACAACGCCGCCGTTATTCCCACGAGCGCGCTGCCGAACAGCAAGAAAAACAGCAGCCTGCGCCGGCGACGCCGCGGATTTTTCGGAGGAGCATTCTGATCCTTCTGACTCTGCGTGTCCTGTTCATCCTCGACCACCACGCGAAACGTCTTGCCTTCGGCGATTGTGTGCAGCTCGCCGTCATTATCGAGGATCAAATCGCCGCGAACCGCCCACACGATCAACTCGTTCGGGCCGTTGATCGTCACCTGGCCGCGCGTGGCATTCTTCCCCGAGCCGCGGAAAGTCCCAGCGGGTGTCTCGATCTCGAATTGGGTCGAATCCGGAACCGCGAAGCTGGCGGTGCCGCGAACCAGTTTCACTCCGGCAACGCCCGAGTGTTCCGAAAGCGTTGCGGCAGTGGAGGCGCTGAAGTAGAGCTGGCCGGTTCCCACGCGCAGGCGCAGCGCGCCAGGGTTCTCGGTGTCGACTGCGTCGCCCGCGTAAATCGTGGCGCCAGAAACCGCCGAAACGCCGTCCAGGTGGGCGTGCTCGGCCTCTGCCACCATGCCTAGCGCCTTATCGCCCGTCGCCATCGCCGGCAGATTCAGAAGCCCCGCGCAGAGCAGCGCTGCAACACACTTCGTGCCGAACGAGTAGCCGGTTTTTCCCAAGTTCATGGCATCGACTTTGTTCTCAGAAGCGGCGGGGGTCAATGGCCGAGAAGGACAGGGTTGTTACAATTGCAACACCCCTGGCGCACGCAGGAGAGCCGGACTACAACCCAAATGTTTGCAGCGGCTTAGCACCTTGGATCTCGCGGGCGGACGACATTAGCACCGGAACAGTTATTACCGCTAAAGCACCCTCACAGGGACCGGGCGATTGACTGCCTCGCATCCCCCTTCCATGATCGGGATAGGGGCGGTTCATTCTGGAACACAAAGGGTGCTTCGCTAGGCCGCGATGTCAAACTGCTACAACTATCGTTTCGCGGGTGCGGTTCCGTCACGCTACAAATCGCGTGCCACGTCCGGACTCTGGCGACGCCTCTGCAGCGGATCCGCCGCGCTCGTAGTCGTCTGGTTCACCTTGGGAAGCGTTTCCCCTGCGAGAGCTCAATCCGAAAACACGCAATCAAATACTCAATCAGAAGATACCGAATCATCCGAAACGCCGAAGCCGATTCCGATCCTCACCGCCGGCATGGGCTTCGTCACCCAATTCCAGGGTGGCCAGCCGAATCTCGACCCGCTGATTTCGCCGATCTTTCTCATTCCCCTCGGCGACCACTGGCTGATCGAATCGCGCGATACGTTTGAGTCCGATTTCGCGCAGCCGCCGGGCAGCAACGCCTATCACGGCTACGTACAGAAGGAGGTCGACTACCTCCAGCTCGATTACATCGCGAATCCGTACCTCACCGTAACCGTGGGCCGTTTCCTGACGCCCTTCGGAATTTTCAACGAGCGGCTTTATCCCATCTGGATTCGCGACCTGCAAACCGATCCGCTGATTTTGCCGATCGCCACGGGCCCCAGCGGCGCCGGAACGGGCGCAATGGTGCGCGGCGGCTTCCCGCTCAGCCACAAGGTGAACCTCAACTACGCGGCCTACTATTCCACGCTGATCACGGTTTCGCCCGTCGATTCGAATCGCGTCGCCGGAGGACGAGTCGGGATCTTTCTTCCCGGCCCGCGCCTGGAAGTGGGCGGTTCGTTCCAGCACTTGCTGGAAGACGATCACTCGAACGCGTTCGGTTTTCACTTTGCGTGGCAGCCATCGGCCCTTCCGCTTGATCTTCGCAGCGAATACGCGCGTTCCAGCTACGGCAGCGGCTACTGGGTCGAATCCGCGTATCGCTTGAGCCAGATCCCGAAGGCGCAGGACCAATTCCGAAAAATCCAGGTAGTCGCGCGCATGCAGCAATACTTCGTGGGAGCCAATGGGGGCTGGGGCTCTGGCAGCACGGGCTGGAACTTGCCTCCCTGGAACACGCAGCAATTCGAATTCGGCGTGAACTATTACTTCCGATATAACCTTCGTGGTGTCAGCAGCTACGGCCGGCAATTCAGTTCCTGGGGCAACGAGAATATCTGGACGGTCGGCTTGACGTATCGCTTTGTCCTTCCCTTGGGACCCGGGGAGATGCGCTGATGCGAAAAAGCCTTACGCTTGCGTTCTCAATTGCGGCCACCGTCGCACTCACGTTCGTTGCAGCCGCGCAGGAACAGTCCGTGGTGAATTCTGCGTCCACAGCAACGCCCGGCGCAGCCGCGCCGGCCCCACCCACGCGCTCGAAAACCATGCCGAAGTCCGACACCGCAACCGGTTCGAAGACCACGGCAATCCACGTCGAACCTTCACTCCGCATCGAAGGGGAGAAGCGCTTCCATGCGAACTGCGGCCGCTGCCACTTAGCGCCGGAGAAGATTCCTCCGCGCGCGGCGGCGACCATTATTCGCCACATGCGAGTCCGCGCCACCATAACGGATGACGATATGCGGCTCATCCTGGCGTACCTCACCCAATAAACATGCCAATCGCCAGCGCGAAGAAAATCTTCCGCCGTCAGCCTGCGCGTGCGGTAGCGTTCCGGCTCCTCGTCGTCACACTGATCACCGCGGTCCCGGTCCCGCGCCGCCTGTTCGCCCAGGAGCCGCCCGAGCACCTCATCGAAGTCCTTGCAGACCACGACAGCCGTTACAAAATCGCCGGCCAGGACAAACCGGTCATCACGGTCACAGCGGGCGAGGCCATTCGCCTCCGAATTACGGCGATAAAGGCGAAGAATCACGCTCGCGACGGCTCGATCCACGGTTTCGCTCTGTTGCGTGCCAGCGGCCATGTGCCGGTGCCCGAGTGGGACTTGCTCCTAAAGCCCGGCGTTCAAGAATTTTCGCTGATCGCGCCCGACGAGCCGGGCGAATACTTGGTTGTTTGCACGGTCATATGCAGCGCGAACCATGAACAAATGACGATGAAGTTTATCGTCGAACCACGCGCAAAATAAGCCCGCGCGCGCTTGTGGGAAAAGAGGGATAGAAAATGCCGCAAACGAAACGTTTCATCCTGTTACTCGCAGTTCTCGCGCTGGCCTCCGCGCTCGTCCCGCTCTCGAGCGACGCCGGCGATAAAGTCTTCAAAGGCTACATCACCGACTCGCAGTGCGCGCTGAACGTCCATTCGCTCAGCCAGTCGCACAAGGAAATGCTCCAGACGAAAAACGCCGGAACCACGCCCGCGGATTGCGTCTTGTACTGCGTCAAGCAGCGCGGCGGCCGCTTTGTTCTTCAGGATAGGAGCAAGGTCTATAAGCTGGACGACCAGAGTGTGGGTGACGAGCTTGCCGGCAAAAAAGTCCGAGTCACCGGCGTGCTCGACGCCCAGACGAACACGATCCACGTCCGCAAAATCGAGGTCGTTACCGACGATTCTCACACAGACTACTGATCTGCGCTTTGCGTTAGGCTTGCATCGGCCCCGCTGCAACACCGAATCCGCGCCCTCCAAAACCTGCGCTTGGCCGGCCTTCGCACCTCGGTATAATGTTTTCGGCAAAGGGAACCTGAACTAAGGACTCTGCGTATCTCCGTAGTAAGAGAAGGGAGGCCCTCATGCTGAAATTCCTGTTGTGGTGCATTCTGTTGGTATTGTGCTGGCCGCTCGCGCTTCTGGCGCTGGTGCTCTACCCGATCGTTTGGCTTCTGTTGCTGCCATTCCGAATCGTCGGAATTGCGGTTGGCGGCGTACTCGAGCTTTTCCGAGCCATCATTTTCTTCCCCGCGCGGATTCTGCGCGGCCCGCGCGCAGCCTGATCGTGGCGCTCCTGCCAAAACGCCGCAGCCGCGACACATCGCGAAAATTCGCCGCTTCCTTCTTCCATTCTCAGCATCCACTATAAGATAGAAGAAATTCAGGGAGCCGGGCAGCCCATGACGTTCACCATCGCCCCGATGAAGATGACGATGACGACGACCCGTTCCTATCACCTGCTCCGCATCGCCGCCGAATCGGCTCCCGAAAAGTCCAACGCGGGCCCCGTCGATAATTGAGCTCCACCGCCGCCATCCCGGCCGACACCAGCGCGTGGCGCCCTCGGTTCAACCCCTGGCTGATCGCGCTCACCGTCACGCTCGCCACATTCATGGAAGTGCTCGACACTTCCATCGCCAATATCGCGCTCCCGCACATCGCGGGCAGTTTCGGCGCCAGCCCCAACGAGTCCACCTGGGTCCTCACGAGTTATCTCGTCTCGAACGGCATCGTCCTTCCGATAAGCGCGTGGCTTGCCACGCGATTCGGCCGCAAACGTTTTTACATGACGTGCGTCGCGCTGTTCGCGGCCAGCAGTTTTCTCTGCGGACTCGCGCCGAGCCTCGGCATGCTCGTCTTCTTCCGCATTCTGCAGGGTGCCGGAGGCGGCGGCCTGCAACCCAGCGAACAAGCGATTCTCGCCGACACGTTCGCGCCCTCGAAACGCGGCATGGCTTTCGCCGTGTACGGCATGGCGGTGGTCGTCGCGCCGGCCATCGGCCCCACGATCGGCGGCTGGATTACCGACAACTATAGTTGGCGCTGGATTTTCTACATCAACGTGCCCATCAGCATTCTCTCGCTGTATCTCACGCACAAGCTCGTCGAAGATCCGCCATACCTCGCTGTCGAGAAGGAGAAGCGGCGCGGCATTCGCATCGACTACATCGGCCTCGGGCTTGTCGCGCTCGGCGTCGGCGCCTTGCAGCTCTTTCTCGACAAGGGCCAGGAAGAGGATTGGTTCGGCTCGCACTGGATCCTCCTTCTTTCGATTATTGCGGTCGTCGCCCTCACGGCGTGGGTGATTTGGGAATGGCATCATCCGAATCCGATTGTCGAGTTGCGCCTGCTCAAGAAGCGCAACTTCGCCACGGCCGTGTTTTTCATGTTCATTCTCGGCATGGTGCTCTACGGCACCACCGTCCTGATCCCGCAATATCTGCAGCTTTTGATGGGCTATTCCGCGGTCATGGCGGGCGAGGCGCTGGCGGGCGGCGGGTTTATCATGATGCTTACGATGCCAATCTCAGGCTTCCTTGTGTCGAAGGTGGACGCGCGAAAGGTGATGTGCTTTGGTTTCACGGTCACCGCGATCGCGCTGTTTTATATGTCCACGCACCTCGTCTTGAACATGGATTTCAAGACGGCCGCGATGCTGCGCGTCTATCAGACCGTGGGCCTCGCGTTCATTTTCATCCCCACCAACACGCTTTGCTACGTCGGCATCCCCCGCGAAAAGAACAACCAGGTTTCGAGCATGATCAATTTCGTGCGCAACATCGGCGGCAGCATTGGAATCGCGCTGATCGGCGCGTTCGTCACGCGCACCGCGCAGATACGCCAAAGCTATCTTTCCGCGAACACGCAAAACGGCAACCCGAAGTTCCGGCAGATGGTCGACGGGCTCGCCGCAACGCTTCAAACGCAAGGCCTCGATCCCGCGCAAGCGATGCGCCAGGCCTACGCGCGCATGGGGGCGATGTTGACGCAGCAGGCGACGGCCCTCGCGTACAAAGACGTCGTCTCCGTCCTCGCCATCATCATCGCATTCCTCATCCCCATGGCCTTCATCATGAAACGCCCGCCCGCCGGCGGCGGTCCCGCCCCTCCGATGCATTAGTCCTTAGTCCTGAGCGCAGCCGAAGGGCGCCGATGCATTAGCCACCTTGGGCGGTTGGATCATTGGGGATCTCTTCTTGCTGGCGGAGTCGTTGTACCCCCGGGGCATAGCAGGGTACGATGCATAAGTCAGAGGCCGAATCGGAAAAATTGCGGATAAGCATTCGCTCGTTGGAACGGGAGTCGGGCTATGGTGATCAAGGAAATGACCCAGGAAGAGTGCAGAGCGTCCCTGGCAAGCGCTTCACTTGGAAGACTCGGCTGCTCGCTCGATAACCAGCCGTACGTGGTGCCAATATACTTTGCGTACGAACCTGACTATGTCTACGCCCTCTCGACCCTGGGACAAAAGACCGAATGGATGCGCGCGAATCCCAAAGTCTGTCTCGAAGTCGACGAAATCGCGAATCAGTTTCAATGGACGAGCGTAGTTGCCACTGGCCGCTACCAGGAATTGCCCGAGCCCCAATATACCGCCGAGCGGGAACATGCGCGGATGCTGTTGGGAAAGCGCTACCAATGGTGGTTAAACGCATTGGCGGAGCGCCAGCTAAGACTGGGCGACGACTCGATTACGCCGTTCTTCTTTCGCATCCACATCGACTCGATGACCGGCCTTCGCGCCGTCGGCGAGTCCGCCGCATCCGGCTGAGCGTTCCCCGGCCAAAACAACTGCTACTGCTGAATGATGGCGTCTTTGCTCACGTCCGAGTCCGCTGAGATCTTTGAATCGGTCTCAAACAGCCGGACGTCGCGAGTCTCCTTTCCTGCCAGGTAAATCGTCTCGGCGCGCGAAGCCCTCAGCGTCACGTTCTTGGCGCTCGTTAGCTCGATGACGGGCGCGGTGGACGCCGGCGCGGCCTCCACATCCACGGCGTCGAGTCGCAGGTCCTCGACGCCTTCCGCCGCGAGACCCGATCGCCACGTGGGGGAGTGTGGTTGGTCCCAGCGAATCTGGACATCCTTCATCGAGAAGTTGCGGGCTTGACGCAGCATGATCGCATTGCGCGTGTTTTCGTAAGGCGCCGCCGGATCATGGGACACGAACAGCCGGACATTATCCAGGTGAATGTTCTCGAGCCAACTGTCCGGATGACCGTTGATTGCCGATGTCCCAGTACCGTGAGCGATTACGTTGGAGATCGAAACGTTCCTGATTTTGCCGGCCGGCGGTTCATGTTCGCGCTTCGTTCCATCCACCTCGCTGCGGCGCTTGATGTTGAAGTGAATCGGGTCGCCGTCGCCCCACCAAAACCAGTCGAAGCGGCGAGTCTCGATCGAAACGTTGGAAATCACTACGTCTTCCACGACGCCGCCGTCGAACACCATGAACGCCATGCCGCGATTCGAATTGGTGATGACGACGTTGTCGACCGCGACTCGGCGGACGGCGTTTGAGTTGCCGTCACAGAACTTCAACGCGCTGGACGCCGAGGAGAGCCGGCAGTTGGTTACCGTCACGTTTTCTGTCGGCAACGCCGGTCCCCAGATATTCGCCGACCAAAGGACGATGGCGTCGTCGCCGGTCTCGATCGTGGAGTTGGCGATGCGCACGTCCTGGCAACCGTCCGAGTCGATGCCATCCGCCCAGACGCCCTCCTTGGCGCTTGAATAGACGTAGACGCCGTCGATGACCAGTCTTTTGCAAGCGTACGGATTGATCGTCCAACTGCGCGATCTCAGGAACCTCAGGCCCGCGATCCGCACATCCTGGCACCGCAGTAGCAGAACCAGCCGCGGATAAACCGTCTCCGTGCCAAATCCGGAGGGGAACGACCTCAAGAGCGGCTTCCCGGCAGCCTCCATCAGGAGCTGGTTGGGACGAATCAAGTAGTCTGTGAAGTTGTTTGGCCGCCACTCGTAGGAGGCTTGACCGTCAATCGTGCCCCGGCCTTCGAGGGCGATGTCGTGCAGATCCTCGCCGATGATCAGCGCAGATTTGGGCGACGGCTCGAATTGCCTACCGTCAAGCGAAGCAAAAAGCGTTGCGCCGGCTTCCAGGTATAGGCGCACTCCCGATCGGAGGTGGAGTTGCCCGGACGTGTACTCTCCGGGAGGGACATACACCGTTCCCCCGCCCGATTTTCCACAAGCATCGATGGCTTGCTGCAGGGCCCGGCGCGCGTCGTCCTGTTTGTTCCCGGTCGCCCCGTAGTCCTTCACGTTGTAGACAGGCTGTCCGGAAAAGTCAGGAGCAGAATCGGCTATGCGTGGTCGCGTGAGGATCTCTCTCGGCTCCGCGGCTATTCCCGCAAGAATCTCGCTACCGAAGAATGACGCGCCTGCTGCGCCCTTTACAGCAGAAGCAAGAAACCGCCGACGTCCGAGCAAGCGAGCACCTCACGCTACAATGAAAGGTGAATGTACCGCCCGAGTTTCGTTGACAATGGCGACGACACGACGCGCCGCTCCCAGCCCACTGTATCCCGATTCCCGCGATCTCTCACCCATCATCCCCCACGCATTAGCCACCGTCTGTGCGGATCTGCTCTTCGCTACTCGAACCGGTACGCCGTGTACGTGCGCGGCATCTGCATCACCTCGAACAGCGTCGTGTCGCCCTCCACGTAGCCGTGCAACTCGGCGCCCGTCTGTAGGTTGAACAGTCTGGCCGACGCCTTCTTGATGATGATTTTGTAGCGCGCTCTGCCGGGCTGGTATGACCGCGTGACGAACGTGTTGTTGTCGTACGTGAACAGGCAGATCTTGCTTGGGCTGTCCAGGTACACCGGAATTTCTCCCATCAGATCCCGCCGGATTTGCGAAAGCACTTCCGGCGGCAGCTCGTAAAGGTCGCTCTCATTTTCCGGTATCGTGAGGATGAAGAACTTTCCCTTGTCCAGCCCCCGCACTTGCAGCAGAACCGGATACCGGCTGTCCTCTTTGTAAATCGCCTGAATGATCTCCTCGGTGTCCACCAGTCCATAGGCAAGCTGCGGCAGGACGACATCGCTGTGCGAGTAGTAATAGTTTGTCGGCTCTTCGTCCATGATCCGCCGGAACGCGAACTTGTTCGTGATCACGTTGCGGCCGGTGTATTCCACGTCCGCCACCCGCTCGATGCCCTTGCCTTGCAGCGCCTTCAAAAGTCCTGTCGTAATCACCACGGTCTTCCCGGCGTTGATGTGGTTCCAGATTTTGTCCACGATCTTGGGATCGAACTTGGCCTGCTCGGTCAGCAGGATCGTGTCGCGATCGTCTGGGAATTCCGGATACATATCCATGGGTATGCCGATCATCCCGATGTAATTCTGCAAGTACGATTCGCCGGAAGAATTGTAGGGCTTGTAACTGGCGACGCCGTACGGCTTGCCCAGTTTGCCCACGAATGAATCCATCTTCGCGTAGCTATCGCCCGCCACGGCGGCCAGAATGCTCGTCAGTTTGG
>Ga0181538_10004046_pt1 | contig 13979 bp, 12 predicted proteins | sample PEATcosm2014_Bin_40_FD_119773 | JGI IMG/M metagenome (GOLD analysis project Ga0181538, IMG submission 119773) | Peatland microbial communities from MTU Mesocosm Facility, Houghton, MI, USA - PEATcosm2014_Bin23_30_metaG | ecosystem: Environmental > Terrestrial > Soil > Wetlands > Peat | place...
CGCGCCAATATGGCGTACCGGTTGCAGAATTGATCGGCGCGCGCTTGCGGGTCTCGGCGCTGCTTCTGGTGCGGGGGATTCTTTGTGGTTGGCTGCTGGCCATTTGCACCGCGTTGCCAATCACCGGTATGCGAAAGGGTGGAATTCTGTGGGGCCTGCCCTTCACACTTCTTCTGGCAATTCCAACCGCGGCAATGGCCACCGCTTGTATCCTTGCGGAAGTGGGCGGTCCCGTGCTGGTGCTTTCACTCATCGTCGCCGCCAGGGAATTCAAGTTTCTGCGCAACTTGCTGGAAAGCACGTGGCGTTCGCCGCACCTTCTGCAGGGCAGAGCGCAGGGGCTGTCACCGCGTGCTTTGGTGACGATGCACATACTGCCCAACGTAGCTCCGCAATTGCGCGCGCTGGCAACATTGTCGATCGTCACTGCTCTGGGGGCCCTGGTTCCCATTGAGGTGATCTTCACAGTGCCGGGGGTGGGCCAACTGGCATGGTCCGCGGTCATGAATCGCGACCTTCCGGTGCTGGTCACGGTCAGTTTGCTGATGGCGTCTGTGGTGGGATTTGCGGGAATGCTCTCGACGCGCGCGGTGACGCTGGAGGAGGCATGAAGAAGCGTATAGCGGCGGCCATTCTTCTCGCGCTCATTCTCGGTGCGACGCTCGTGGTTTGGCTGTCGCCATACAACTATGCTTTTCAAGACCGCGACGCGATCATGGCTCCGTCGACACCCCAGCACTGGACAGGAACCGACGAACTCGGCCGCGACCGCACGGTTCGCGTAGCCGCCGCGCTCTTGATTGGATTGACCGGCGCAACTGCCGCAGCGGTAATTACGATCACGATCGCCGCGTCCTTCGGCTTGCTGGCCGCCTATAGCCCCTCGCCGGTAGCTGCCATACTCATGTTCCTGAGCGACGTTTTTCTGTCCTTGCCCTGGCTTTTCCTGCTGATGATGGCACGCTCGTTGTTGCCGCTCACCGCCTCTCCGCTGCAAACCGCCGTGACCACCTTCCTGGTTCTCGCCGCTTTTGGTTGGCCGGCTTGCGCGCGAGCTATTTATCGCGGCGCGGCGGAGTTTCGCTCTGCCGAGTGGATGATTCAAGGTCACGCATGCGGCCTTAAGACGCGGCAACTGGTCCGTCTCCACATCGTGCCTCATCTCCGTCCGCTGCTCTTGCCCCAGTTTCTTATATGCGTTCCGGCATTCATTGTGGCGGAGGCAAACCTGGGAGCGCTGGGGCTTGGCGTCGGGGAGCCGATGCCTTCCTGGGGCGCTATGCTGCTGGAACTGGAGAATTCCGCTCTGCTGGCGCGATCGCAATGGGTGTACCTGCCGATTGCGCTTCTCGTTGTCGTCCTGCTGATTCTTGAAAGCTTTACCACCGAGATCGATTACTAATGCCTAGACAACTGCGTTCTTCGCTTGTTTTTGCCTGCCTCATGGCGCTGTTTGCGATAGCTGCCTCGGGCCAGGCTGCCCCAAGGCGGCCTGGCGAACTGGCATGGGCTATTCACTATGATCCGAAAACCTTCGATCCCGCCAAGGTGGATGAGCAGGCATCCGAATTGGTGCGCTACCTGACCGGTGGAGTGCTGCTCCGGATCAATCGTCAAACCCAGGAGCCCGAACCGCAGCTCGCCGAGAGCTATCAGGTCACGCCCCAAGGCACATTGATCGTTTTCAAACTGCGCAGCGGACTCCGCTTTTCCGACGGCACTCCATTGACCTCGGCCGATGTAGCGTGGTCGCTGCGTAGAGTACTTGCACCTGCCACGCAAGCTGTCGTCGCAGAGGAGTTTCTCTCTCCGAGTGAAGTTGTCGTCGAAACCCCGGACGCGCTTACGGTGAGGATCCGTCTTGCGAAGCCTGTCACTGGAGTGGGCAAGATTTTCGATGAGATCGCCATCGAGCCGGCCAATCGTCCCAGCGAAGGCCGGGTTACGTCGGGGCCGTTCACCGTGACCGACTATAAGCGCGGCCAATACGTGCGCTTGAGCCGCAATCCGAATTACTGGCGGCGCGACAGCAGCGGTGCGCGACTGCCCTACGCGACCGGAGTACGGCTCGATATTCTGAATAACCGCGAGCAGGAGATTTCTCTCTTCCTGCGCGGAGAGTACGACCTGATCGACAGCCTTTCTCCGGACTACTTCGCGATTGTGGCGCAAAAGGCGCCGCAGTCCGTTCACGATCTTGGTGCTTCTCTGAATACCGAGCAGCTTTGGTTCAACCAGTTCCCGGCCGCGCCTCTGCCGGAGTTCGAGAAAGCCTGGTTCCAGAACCGGAATTTCCGCACGGCTGTTTCAATGGCGATCCATCGCTCAGATCTTGCGCGTATCGCGTACAACGGCCACGCTACGCCGGCTTTCGGCTTCATTTCTCCCGCCAATAAGCTTTGGTACAACAACGATCTGAAGTATCCGCATGAGAGTGTCGCCGATGCCAATCGCATGCTGGCAGCGTCTGGTTTTCATCGCAATGGGAACCAGCTTTACGACGCCACGGGCCATCCCGTGCAGTTCTCCATCCTGACGAATTCAGGCAACGCCGCGCGACAGAAGATGGCTGCCATGATCCAGCAGGACCTGGAGGCAATGGGAATGCAGGTTACGATTGTCGACCTGGACTTTCCCGCGCTGATCGAGCGGCTGTTGCACAAGCAGGACTATGAAGCATGCTTACTCGGCTTGTCGAATGTGGAACCGGATCCGAACGAGATGATGAATCTTTGGTTGAGTTCCTCGCCGAATCATCAATGGAATCCCTCCGAAAAGACCCCCGCCACGTCCTGGGAAGCGGAGATCGATAAGCAGATGCAACTGCAGGCCTCCACGGCTTCGCAACAGGTCCGCAAGCTGGCCGTAGACCGGGTGCAACAGATTGTGGCCGACCAGCAGCCGTTTATCTACCTGGTTTATCCCAACGCTCTCCAAGCCATATCGCCGCAGTTGCAAGGTGTGAAAGCGGCGATTCTATCCCCCGGCCCCGTCTGGAACATCGACTTCATCAGCCGCAAGGAAGGCGCGCGATGAGCGCACCCCTGATTCAAGTTCGTTTGCGGGCGGACTATGGAAAGCGATGTGTGCTGCAGGATGTCGAATTCAGCCTGGACGCCGGAGAGGCACTGGGCATGGTTGGTTCGAGCGGCGCCGGCAAGACTACGCTGGTCATGGCGCTGCTGGGACTGCTTCCGTTGCGCGGCGGAAAGACATCTGGAGAGGTTCTGATCGATGGGAGCAATCTGCTCACCATGCCCGCTCGCGAGGCGCGGCAGATTCGCGGAAGGAAAATTGCGCTGGTTCCCCAAAGTCCCATGACCGCGCTCAATCCGGTCGTATCCTTGCAATCGCATTTTGAGGAGGCCTGGCGCGCGCACGATTCGAGCGGACGAAAGGCTCTGGAGTCGCGTCTGCAACAACTGATGCATGAGGTGCAGTTGCCTGCCGCGGACGACGCATTTCTGCGCAGAAAGCCGGGGCAGATCAGCGTTGGCCAGGCGCAGAGGGTATTGATTGCAATGGCGCTTCTGCATCGCCCCGCCATACTTATAGCCGATGAGCCCACCAGCGCCCTCGACCCGGTAACGCAGGCTGAAATCATCAAGCTGTTGCGGCAATTGACCCGCCGCCATGGAACCGCCCTCCTTTATATATCCCATGATCTGCTATCAGTCTTACAGTTGTGTGACAGGCTCGCCGTGCTGCACTCCGGCGTAATCGTCGAGTGTATGCCGATTGCGCAGATCGAGCAGGCGCAGCATCCCGCGACTCTTTCCCTGTTGCGCGCGCTGCCCGTCCCCGTCCGGGTGCTGCTATCCCATTGCATCGCAGACACTTAATGCAGTGATGGCCGCTGAAATCGAGGATCTTCCAGATCCTGACCCTCTATCTCACCGACGGTGATTACCTCGCCGATCCGAAAGTGCGCAACTATCAGATTTGAGGCATTTTTTGGCCGAGAGGGCTCTCCCAAAACGCGATGTTAGTAATCAGATTAGGATTACTATCGCTCGCATCGACTTCCCCAAACGTTACTTTTGTTACCCATGCGTGCGATTGGCGGAGTAGGTTACCGGGTGGAATATGGATCGTGTAAAGCACCTCACCAGAAGTCTCCGAGCCATTCAACGCGGCGTAAAAGGGAGAAACATGAGACAAAAGCAGCAGAAAAGCGCTTTTTGGGGGCATTCATTCTGGGGTCCTATGTTCATTATGTTCTGCGCTCTGACCCTAAGCGCTAGGCCGGTCGATGCGCAATCATCCAAAATCTCTGCTGACCTGCAGACGGCGAATGCTTCCGATCCGGTTGACGTTATCGTGCAGTTCAACCACGTACCGACCACATCGGACCATCAGAAGGTATTCAATCGAGGCGGCAGGCTCAAACAGGAGCTCGGTCAGTTCCAAGGGGCCGCTTACAGGGTGCCTGCCTCGGCATTGGCTGATCTGGCCGACGATCCCGACGTCACCTACGTCTCGCCCGATCGCCCGCTCTTCAGCACGAACACCGGTTCGCCGACTGCCGTCCTCAGCACGAACACCGGTTCGCCGACTGCCGTCCTCGACTACCACACCGCCAGTGTGAATGCTCCCGACGCCTGGGCGCAGGGTCTGAATGGCAGCGGCATCGGCGTGGCTGTGATCGACAGCGGAATCATTAATATCCCCGACCTCCATGGACCCAACGGGAATTTGGTGGTGTACAGCCAGAACTTCGTAAACGGCGGCGGAGGCAGCGCCAACGACCATTACGGCCACGGCACTCATGTCGCCGGCATCCTGGCTGGAAACGGCGAGAATTCCTCCGGGCCACAGTACTTCTATACCTTCCTAGGCATCGCGAGCGGCGTGAATATTGTCAACCTTCGCGTGCTCGACCAGAATGGCAATGGTACCGATAGCCAGGTGATTGCTGCGATTGAGACCGCCATCCAGTTACAGAGCGAGTACAACATCCGCGTCATTAACCTTTCCCTGGGAAGGCCGGTGTTTGAAAGTTACACGCTCGACCCGTTGTGCCAGGCGGTAGAACAAGCTTGGCAGGCTGGCATTGTCGTCGTAGTGGCTGCGGGCAATTACGGCCGCGACGACGCCGCGGGTACAAACGGCTATGGCACCATCACCGCTCCGGGCAACGATCCCTATGTGATCACCGTGGGCGCAATGAAGACCGAAGGCACTGCAAATCGCGCCGACGTTTTGCCCGCGAGCTACAGTTCCAAGGGGCCGACGCTTTTCGACAACGTAGTGAAACCCGATATCGTCGCCCCAGGCAACCTGATCATCTCCCTGTACACTCCGCCGGAGACTCTGAATCAGGAATATCCCGGCAATGAAATTCCCACCTCTCTGTACCAGACGAATGGCAACAGCACCTCCTCCTACACTTACTTTCTTCTGAGCGGGACGAGCATGGCCACACCCGTGGTAAGCGGAGCCGTGGCTCTGATGCTTCAACAAACCCCCGGTCTCACGCCCGACCAGGTGAAGGCGCGGCTGATGCAGTCCGCATTCAAGAACCTGGTGGAATACAGCACAGCTACGGATCCGACCACCGGAGTGACCTATTACGAGCAGGCAGATATCTTTACTGTGGGCGCCGGCTACCTGGACATTCAGGCGGCCCTGGCAGATACCAGCCTGGCTCCAGCAACGGTGGGCAGCGCCTTATCACCTGTTGTGACAATAAACAGCGCGGGACAGGTCCTCGTCCTCGCAAACGGTTCCTCAGTACTCGGAGGTAACTCCGTGCTGTGGGGCAGCTCGGTATTGTGGGGAAGTTCGGTTCTCTGGGGTAGCAGCACCAACGTTGGACAATCGGTGCTTTGGGGCTCATCCGTTAGCTTGGCCAACACGAGTACACAGGGAGAAAGCGTGCTCTGGGGCTCAAGTGTGCTTTGGGGATCGAGCGTGCTCTGGGGTAGTTCCACTACTCCTGACCCGGAAGCGGCCGCAACCGCCATTTACGGGGAGCAATAGAGAGCAATGAGTAAGTCAAGGGGGCTCGAGTGCCATGCGGGGCTCGATTACTCCTTTCCAACAAGCTGCATTAGCAGGGCCCCAGTTGTAATCGAGTGCCTGAAAGGACTTTAGAAACAGATCCCGGGGGCCGCCAGAATGGATCGTTCCATCCCAATCCGAGTACAGGCATTCGTCTTCTCGACGGCGGTCCCGGGAGTTGTTGTGCTGGTTGCCAGCTGCCTGCATTGGCACTCCAGCGACATGCTGAAGTTTATCGGCTACTTTTTGGTTGCCTTGGTTAGCTCCACAATGAAGGTCAAGTTGCCGGGCATGGATAGCACCATGTCGGTACACTTTCTCTTCGTCCTGCTCGGCATTCTGGAACTCTCGCTGCCAGAGACGCTGGTCATCGGCTGCGCCGCGGCCTTGTTGCAGAGTATTTGGAAGACCAAACAACGTCCGCAAGCGGTGAAGGTGATCTTCAACGTCTTCAGCAACACCGCCAACGCTATCTTTGTATCTTATGTTGTTTATCTGGGTGCGGCTGTGCATCTCAAAAACAGCTTGCCTTTGTTGCTCCTGCTCACTTCCTGCACCTACTTCTTTGCCAACACCATGCCCACCGCCATCGTAATCGCGCTTCACGAGAAACACTCGGTGCGCGCAATTTGGACGGAAACTTACTTCTGGACTTTTCCGTATTACTTGACCGGCGCTTGCTTAGCGTTTACTTTGCACTTCTTTAGTCACCTTTTCGGATGGCAGAGCGTACTTCTGTTCATGCCCGTCATGTTCGGAATTTATCGAACCTACCAGTTATACCTGGACCGGCTCGAGGATCAAAGAAAACGCGCCGAGGCAGAGGAACAGCAAGTAATAACTGAAAAACGCCATGTGGAACAGGTCTGCGCGCTCCACCTGCGCACCATTGAGGGGTTGGCCCTCGCAATCGATGCCAAGGATCACACCACTCATCAGCACCTGCGCCGGGTGCGCACGTATGCCGTGGCGATTGCAAAGGAACTAAAGCTCGGAGAGCAGGAATTGGATGCTCTTCGCGCCGCGGCCCTGCTGCACGACATTGGCAAGCTGGCTGTCCCCGATCACATCATCAACAAGCCCGGCCGCCTGACTCACGAAGAGTTCGAGAAAATGAAGATTCATCCGATCGTCGGCGCGGATATCCTGGAAAGAGTCGCCTTCCCCTACCCCGTAGCTCCAATTGTCAGGGCGCACCACGAAAAATGGGATGGGAGCGGATATCCCGACGGACTCAAAGGCGTAGAGATCCCCATTGGCGCGCGCATTCTGGCGGTGGCGGACTGCCTTGACGCGTTGGCTTCGGACCGTCCATATCGCAAAGCCTTGACCCTGGATGAGGCGGTGAAACATATCGAAGAGAGGGCGGGCACATCCTTCGACCCCCAGGTGGCCGAGATTCTTCAGCGTCGTTACCTTGAACTGGAAAATCATGTAGTCTGCAGCCTTGCAGAGGAAAGAGAAGATTCATTCGACTACAACTACAAGGTGGATCGAGGTGCGCAGCCGGATAACGGCTTAGCGCTTGATCCCAACTATCGCCATGTCAGCCACGCGGACTTCCTCTCCTCCATTGCATCTGCCCGGCAAGAGGCGTACACCCTTTTCGAACTAAGCCAGGACCTTGGAAACTCATTGAGTCTGGACGAGACCCTATCCTTGTTTGCGATGAGGCTGCGGAAGCTGGTTCCTTACGATTCCATTGCTGTCTTCATCCCCAAGGGCGGAATCCTGATGCCCGAATTCGTCAGCGGAGACAACTTTCGGACTCTGTCATCGCTGGCAGTTCCGATGGGGGAAGGTCTCTGCGGCTGGGTCGCACAGAACTTGAAGCCAATCATCAATGGGGACCCTGCGCTTGAGGCTGACTTTACGAATGCCCCGAAAAATACTACGGAACTCCGTTCTGCCCTGGTTGTGCCTCTGGGGGGTCTCACAGGGCTGGTTGGTATATTGGCGCTCTACCGAGCCGAGGTGGATGCGTTTACCAGCGACCACCTCCGCGTACTTGAGGTCATTACTTCCAAGGTAGCGCTTTTCATCGAGAATGCCTTGAAATATCGCCAGGCGGAAAACTCGGCCACCATTGACTACCTTACCGGGTTGCCCAATGCTCGGGCTTTGTCCTTGCATTTGGAGCAGGAGTTAGCGCGCTGTAAGCGAGAGAATTCAATGCTGGCAGTCCTGGAGTGTGATTTAAACGAATTCAAAATGCTCAATGACAGCTATGGCCATTTGGCAGGCGACAAGGTGCTAAAGTTTTTCGCCCATTCGTTGCGCGGGGTGTGCCGCGGTTACGATTTCGCGGCACGAATGGGCGGCGATGAGTTTGTCATCGTTGTGCCAAGCATCCCGCTGGATTCTGTCAACGAAAGATCCATCCTAATGAATAGACTGGCAGAAGAGGCTGGCCGAGCGGTGTGCGGCGAAAATCTATTGTCCCTGAGCTTGGGGGCTGCTTTCTTCCCACAGGATGGGATGGAGGCGGATCAACTCCTGGCCGAAGCTGACAGAAAAATGTATGCAGCCAAAAAACATTACTACGCGAACCGCGACCTGAATCGGCCTGTCGCGGCGAAGCGCCCTTATCTAGTTTCTGTAGCGTGAGACGTGAATCGATAGCAGGCTGCTGAAGCATCGAGCTTTGATGAGTTGTCTTCTTCTCCAGGCTCATGACGCAGGTAAGAGCCGTATTCAGTGCGGTAATGCCGCACGTGCGGATCCGCGCGAGGGGCAGACCTGTTTGGCCTTCGAGTGAACTCAGGGTCTGTCAACTTCCGTGTGACCTAATGGGGAATACTGTTGCCGCACGAGATAGTGCGGAAAAGGCGCCTGCGGCTTGGAAGCGCTGACGCGCTCCCACTTTCCCGCACTACGACGACGGATTGAATTTACCCACCGAGGTCTGCACAGGAACAGCGAAGACGAACGAACAGTCAAAACGGCGTGCCTGAATTCTGATATGACACTGTGGTCTTTACGACCGTTCGGCTAGTTAGAACAGGCACGCGCGGAACTCATCGCGGCCAGGAGAATAATCTCCATCGGAAGGCCCAATACATAGACGCAGACTGCCCCCGTCGTCCTCAATGTCCCCTTGCATTCAAGCGGCGGACCATACACAGTGTTTACAAATCCAATCCACTTGGACGAATAACCGCCTATCGAGAGAAGTGAATTCCAAGCTGAGCAGAGGACGGAAACCATGTGGACGCGTAGCCGACTATTCGGCCATCTGGTTCAAGCATTGTGGTCGCTGAGTGCATCGGCGACTACGAGTGGATTGACCGCGATCGCTATCCGGAACGGGTGCCTGCCGGCGTTTCCGACGATCCTGATTGTCCGGCCGCAACTGTTGACGGACAACTTTTCATTGAGCCACCGACAACGAGGCAGGTTGCGGATGGCTTGCGGCTACAGACCAAGCTCGATCGCGATAGTTATGATGTGGTGGTCATAGGGGCGGGACCGGCCGGTGTGGCCGCCGGCGTTTATGGAAGTTCTGAAGGGTTGAGGGTGCTGGTTATCGAGCGCTGTGCAGCAGGCGGGCAGGCAGGTACATCGGCCTCACTAGCGATGCGATAGTCTCGCTATGGCTTGATTCACCGGATCCTCCAAGGTGCTTCCCTGACTCTTGAGTTCGTCGTGCAAAGCGCGATACTCCGTTAACGACTTTTGCTTATCGCCCGATATCTCAGCGATGTTGGCCTTGATGAAATCGTGAATCAAGCGTTGGTACTTCGGATCCTCCCCCGAGTTTTCCTGGTCGTCGAGCCACAGGTAGGTTTGCCAAGTGTCGTCGGCGGAAACCGAAGAAAGCGATTCGGTGAGTTCTGCGTGGTCAGTCACTCCAGGATCGCAGCAAAAGCCCAAGATCCTGTGCTTGTCCTCCGCGCTTAGAGGCTCCCCGTTCTTGCGCATCTCATTCACGGCTTTCATCAGGGCCGTTCTAGCGCCCGGCTCGTCTCGATTCCTAAGACCGTCCAGTTGCAATGTTCTGACGAATGAGCGGTCTTTCCCGCTCGCGATGGCAATGTTGAAGTGTTGGACCGCCTCGGTCAAACTTCCTCTGTTTTGCGTCATCCAGTTGCCGAGCATTGCGTTCGCGTAGACATTCAAGGGATCAGTTACCAGGGCTGCGCGGAAGTTTCGTTCCGCAGCCGCGTTGGGGGGAAACTCCCGCCTCGCAATATGCTCGTTCAGCCAGTGTGCCCAACCCAGGTGAGCTTGCACATCAGCGGCCGCAGTACCATTTGTGCGGGCGAGACCGGCATCGAGAATCGCGATGATCTGATCCAACTGTGAGGCGACGGCTGCACCCGGATCCTCATCCGGCTTCAGGTAGACGTGGTAGTTCTCGACCCACAGCATCGTGGCCTGCAACTGCTGGTCGAGCGCCGGCCGGTAAAGGGGCTCGGCTTTCAGGATGTCGGCGTAGCTCTGCACCGCTGCCTCAAAGTCGCCCTGGCGAGCCTGCGACTGTGCAACGGCCATTTGCGAGTCAAGCTGAGTGTTGTGATGGAAATGATTCTGGATGTTGCCGAAGAATCCCGTTACAGTTCCGATGAAGCCCAGCACCGCTGATATTCCGCCTATCCACGCCAGGATGACAGTCCAAGCTCGTTTTATGCGGGGTCCGGATTGTTGCGCAGCGTTGGCCATAGGGAGCTTTAACGAGGGTCAACCAATCCGAGAGCGATCATGCCGAGAGCCGTGATGCTCGGCAGGAAAAAGTAGTCGCCGCCGCGGAGTTCGACGAAATCCGGCAGATGTTTGCAAATAAAGGGAGGGTTCGTCGGCGTAGCGTCGCCTTGGATAACGAAACGTCCATGACCTCCGTGGTTGCCCATCAAGACGTCTTTGTCGTTACCCAAATGCGAATCGTTGCCGTACTGGACCCACTGCTGCTGCACGAACTCGAACTGCCCGGAGAGGCTAGCGTTCAGCGCCATGAAGATCACACCGCGATCGTCGCTGTCCGAGACCTGCTGATCTTTGCTGGCGAAATGCCCATAGGGCAGGCCGCGACGCGTGATACGACGCCGATCAATTAGCCGACCATTGAAGCCGAACGCATCGCGCGGATGAACTCGACGAATGTGCGCGCCCATGGGGCAGCGAGTGCCTGCCGCATCGGCGCCATAAGTGAAGTTTGTGCTTTGGTTGGGGTCTTGCGTGATAGTCCGGTCTGGCTTGTCAGGAGAAAGTTCGACCGGTGTTCCGTCACGCCAGCGCCCGATGAGTTTCGCGGCGAGTTTCTCCTTGCCACCGCCGTAGAGTTTTGCTTGGTGGTCGAGCCAAGCCCGGAATGTAGCCAGGTTCTGATGGAGCTTGCGGTAGACCATGAAAGTCCCATTGGCCGCGAGCAGGTGAGGCACCGGCGCGACGGGTAGTTCGCCCGCCTCATCCGCATAGCCGAGCAGGAGTTCGCCGGTAGCAAGTGGAACCCATGTCTTCCCGTCATCGCTAAGCTTTCCCTGTCCGGGTTGCGAGCTTCGCTCCACTCCGAGGTACTCAGGATTGCCGAAGCCGTCAGTGAAACCAAAATGCTCGCTCGTCGTGGGCTTGCCGTTGAGGACCTCGGCTGCGGCATTCTGCGAGCCCAGCAAGCTTGCACCACCGGTCTGGCCCAGAACTGATTGCACAGACGCCTGGCAGGCATTGAGCGCTTCGACGGTCTGGCCGTTGATTCCCAACCATACATCGACATTCTCTTCGCGCCAAATGGAATCCCAGTTGCCGGGCGCGTTGACGCCGGTGTCGCCCAGAAGCTCTGCGCGCTGCCGCATGCCTTGTTGAAACTCAACAGGGAACGTAACCAGCGAGGCCAGCGGAAGTTCAAGACGCTGGAGACCACGAAACGTAAAACCGATGTTGAGGGTGCTCTGCGGCTTGCCTCCATCCCAGCGCTGGCCTGTGGTGATCTGGTTGAGCAGGAGGCGAACCAGGTCGCGCGCCTTCTTCGCGCCTTCCAGCCGCAGGAAGAGATAGCGTCCCACCGGCAGGTTATAGCCACGCAGAACGAATCCTTGAATGTCGGTGGCATTGAGTTTACTCATTGTGACCACCTGTCTTGATTGTCCGATGCGGCCCCATCGATCCAGCCGGCGGCGGGGGCAGAGTTTTGAGCTGCGCTGCGAAGTGGATGAAGTCGCGCTGTAGCGTCACAGGATCATCGCCCTGGTGAGCAGCAACGAAGTCAGCTGCGGCGGTTTGAATCTGCAGCGCGCGCAGCGTGGCCGGAACCGACTTGTCATTAACCGCCGCGAAGTAAAAGGTGGTTTCAAGCTGACACGATTTCATGTAGGCAATGAAGGCGTCGCGGTCGGCTGCGCCCCGCGTCGGGTAGCCGACGCAATGGCTCCAAATAGCGTCCAGATGCCTGGGAATACTGTCTGCCAAGCCTGCGAGATAGGTGTCGAGTTCGCCGTCGCAGTTTGACTCGAAGACGAGGTATTTCGACTTGAGATGCTCTTCGCAGGACGGCATGCCCACGTAAATGACATCATCCATCACCACCAACCGCGCGAGATGTGTGCCCGGAGCGATCGCAAACGGACTGTCTTCGCGGGTGGAAAGTTGGGCCAGATACGCGCGAATTTGTAAATCGTGCGAGGGCGTCGCGCGATCATCATCGATGATGGGCGAGAGAATCGTCAGTCCGTATACGCTGCCGTTCTTGTTAGGCATGACATCCTTACCCGACCGCCGGAGCTTCGCCGGTTTCGCCGAGATGGGCCTGAACTTGCAGCACGAACTGGAGATATGCTGCGGCGAATTCTTCAGGGGAAGATTGAGTGGCAATGGCACTCAGGCTATCAAAAGAACTCTGCACGATATGCGCCGACTTCAGATCGTTGGCGCTGGCGTGAGGATAGGCAGTGTAGTAATAATCCGTGTCGAACTGGACACGCGCGATGTATTCCTTGAATAGGGTCACCGGGACCGATCCGGGAAACTTCTCACTCCATCGCCAGACAAGATTCAAGCCTTTGCTCAGGACCGCGGAGAAAGCATCAATGTATTGGTTCCATGTGCCATTGAAGTTGCTGAAGAACAGCAGATAGTCGTACTTCAGCTCTTCCGGCAGCTGTCCTTTTCCCAAGCAGGGAAATCCACGGCGGGGAACGATCACCCACCGGGCAAACTCAATGAATGAAAGGTTGATGAGATCGTTCTGTAATGGCTTGACGTGTCCCAGCGCAAAGAACACCGCGCGCAGAATCCACGTCTTCCACGGCTTCATCGGTGTGATGGCGTTCAGCGCGTAGACCTTGCCGTTAATGTTGCTCATCGGACCTCTCAGACTAAGGCAAGAATGGCAAACAGGCTCAAGGCCTCTAACTTCGAATCGGCTAACGAACTGCTGGCTATTTGGGGAACCGGGAAGGGCCGTCAGCGAATTATCCCATAGTCCATGATCGATTGACACGACCCCGACACCAATTGCCGGGGACTCTTTGTAGTGCAACACCGGCGCGCTCTGGGGGACGGTTGGATTATTAGACGCTTTTCGAGATGTCACAATCCCCAATAAGCCTCCAAAATACTAGCCAAATTTGAAGTTTCGTTCGGTCCCGGAGACTACCCCAGCGATTGCCAGCGGCTTCCAGTCGCCCCCCCAGCAGCACGTGGTCGATCCCAGCCCGACCCTGTTTTGCGAGTCTTTGGATGTTCCGACGCTACGCACGATCTGATCCGCCGTAGCGAAGCCAACGCCGCGGTGTTCCTTTGCCAAGGAGTGAGAGTTCCCGATTGGGTAGTCGGCCTCTCGGACGTCTTTCTGGTTGCGGATCTATTCCGAGCCAATTACCGGCTACCGAGAGAAGTGACTTCCTAAGCCGAGCAGCCGTTGGAAATCATGTGGACGAGCAGCCGACTATTCGCTCAAGTGGATTGCAGCCACTAATAATAGCCGGGGCGGCAGACGCCGGCCTTTTCAGGGCGTTAATAACTTGTATTTGCAACTACTTAGA
>Ga0181538_10004048_pt1 | contig 13973 bp, 9 predicted proteins | sample PEATcosm2014_Bin_40_FD_119773 | JGI IMG/M metagenome (GOLD analysis project Ga0181538, IMG submission 119773) | Peatland microbial communities from MTU Mesocosm Facility, Houghton, MI, USA - PEATcosm2014_Bin23_30_metaG | ecosystem: Environmental > Terrestrial > Soil > Wetlands > Peat | place...
GACGAGCATGAGATTCGCGCCCACGGAAAAGTTGGTTGCCTGATTGGCGATGACCATAGCGTCGAAATCTTTTTCCAGTCGCTTCAAGCCTTTGTGCAGCATGGCAATCAGGTCCGCGCCGATGGCGTTCATCTTGGCGTGGAATTCGCAGCAGACCACACCATCGCCAAGATCAATCAGGCTGGCGCCGGAATTGCGCTCCACTTCGCGCCCGGCGTCCTTCAGGTTTTTCAGGATGAGGATGCCGGCAGGCTCCTCGACTTTCTTCACGGAAGCTGTGGCGAGATCAAAGACGGACGTAAAGCCCTTCTCCGATTCGTAAAAACTCTTGCGGCCGCTGGCCAGCGCCTTTTCAAAAACGGCAGGAAGCGCGCGGCCTTCTTTCTTGATCTGATCAGCAAACGTGGGCAGTCCCAGTGCATCCACAATTTCAAAGGGACCGAGTTCCCAGGCAAAGCCCCAGCGCATGGCGCGGTCCACATCCACGATGTTGTCGGAGATTTCTGGCATACGGCGTCCGGCATAAAGGCACATCTCCGAAAGGCCGCCCCAAATGAACTGCTGAGCCTTGTCGGTCTTCTGCCCTTCAAAGAGCGGATTCATCAGCGCTCGCAAACGTTCGCGCGTGTCTTCGATGGTCTTGCCCGCTTCGATAGAAGCGAAGCGCGCTTTCTGTCGCGCGCGATACTCCATGGTGTTCAAATCGAGCGTCAGAATTTCCTTTTCGCCTTCGCCCTTCACCTTTTTGTAGAACCCCTGACCGGTCTTGTCCCCAATCCAGCCGCGCCCCGCCATATCTTCCACAAAGGCCGGCACCTTGTAAGCTTCGCGCGATTCGTCGTTCGGCGCTGTTTCATAAATGTTTTTCACCACGTGCATCAGAATATCCAGGCCGACAATATCCGCGGTCCGGAATGTGGCGGACTTCGGCCAGCCAACAGCGGGACCGGTGCACGCATCCACTTCTTCCACAGTCAACCCGAACGAAGCCATCAGCCGCAGCGCATTCAACATGGAATAGGTGCCAATGCGATTGGCGATAAAGTTTGGCGTATCCTTGGTGACAACCACGCCCTTGCCCAGCCGCCGGTCGCAAAAATCAGAAAGCGCCCCCAGCACTTCCGGAGAAGTCTTGGGCCCGGGAATCACTTCCACGAGTTTCATGTAGCGCGGCGGATTGAAGAAGTGCGTGCCCGCCCAGTGCTGCTGAAATTCCTCGGGCAGCCCTTCCGCGATCAGGTGCACGGGAAGTCCGGAAGTATTCGTGGTAACAATGGCGCCCGGCTTGCGATATTGCGCAACTTTTGCAAGGAGTCCGCGCTTGATTTCCAGATTCTCCGCCACCACTTCAATTATCCAATCGGCATCGGAAACGCGCGCCAGATCGTCCTCGAAATTGCCGACAGAAATCCTGGAGGCCAGCGCCGGCGAGAAAAAGGCGGCGGGGCGCGATTTCTTGGCGGACTCGATCCCCGCAAGCGCAAGTTTGTTGCGAGTGGAGGGAGCGGCGTCCTTGGGAACGATATCGAGCAACAAACAGGGAAGCCCGGCGTTGGCAAAATGCGCGGCGATGCGCGCACCCATGGTGCCCGCGCCGAGGACAACGGCTTTCTGGATTCGGTCAGTCATACGCAAGCCTTCTGGAACGTGATTGGTACGGCAAGACAGGTTACAAAACCGGCAAGCGCCGGTCAAACACCTGTTTGGTAAGCCGCCGACGGCTTAGAATGGCAGCAACATGTCAAAAGAAAGAACCGGGGAAACTCCAGGTTTCCTGGCGCTCGCGAAAGACGTGTTTCGCGCGTTTGCCTACGGCGGCACTCCGCCGGGGACGAAGCGTCCTCGGGTTGGGTTAGCTTTGGCTGGCGGATTCGCTCGAGGCATCGCGCACATTGGCGTGCTGCGTGTTTTTCGCGAAGCGGCTATCCCCATTGACGTCGTGTCCGGCACAAGCGTGGGCGCGCTGATAGCCACGGGATATTGCGCGGGAACGCCCCTGGAAGTCATGGAAGAAATGGCGCTGGAAACAAAATTCAGCGATTTTGGCCGGTGGACTCCCTCCTGGCTGGGGCTGGCCACGAATCACCGTCTGGAGAACTATCTTTCTCGGGTGACGCCGGCAAAAAGGTTTGAAGACCTGCAGAAGCCCCTGGCTATCGCCGCAACTGACATCAACGAGGGATTGGCGGTGTACTACCACGGTGGGCTGATCGCGCCAGCTTTGCGTGGTTCCTGCGCCTACCCCGGCTTGTTCGCGCCCGTGCAACACGAAGGGCGCACGCTGGTGGATGGGTTCCTCACCGCGCTGGTGCCCATCGAAGGAGCGCTCTTGCTGGGCGCGGAACTGGTGATCGCCGTATACCTGGAATCCATGATGACCGAAAGTCCGCGCACGTTCACGGATGTGCTGAGCCGCTCGTTCACCATCATTCAGAAACATGCGGACCTGGAGTGGCGTCAACACGCAGATGTGATCATCGAACCCGACGTGACGCCCTACGCGTGGGATGATTTCAGCAAAACACCGGAATTGGTGCGCGCGGGAGAAGAGGCGGCGCTGAAGGCTCTGCCCGCCATACGCGCCGCGATTGAAGGAAAGAGAATTGTGACCGAGGAGTAGACCGCGTCGTCGCAGGTACTCAAGCGCGGGTGATTTCCACAATAACTGGCTCGCCTTCGCCCTTGCCTCGTTGCGTGAGCCACGCGCCGAATCCTTCGGCAAAGCGCTCCGGCGTGAGGCGGAAGCTTGCTTCCAGGAGGCCGTCGGCAACCGGCAGGGTATCGTCAAAATCGGGAGAGTTAGTGAAATTGCGCATGCAGAATTGATCGAGCCACTCGAGCGGACAGGGCTTGCGCTCCCCGAGAATCAAAACATCCACACGAAATTTCTGAGCGTACATACCTGAATCATACCATCGGGTGTGTGCCGTAGTGGGGCTGTCAAGCGAGCCGCGCGACATTGGCAGACCCGCCAGACGTGAAAAGACCGCATAAGCAAAGGCGTAGCAGGTCATAAGCCCGCGGAACTTGCGCCGGAGCGCGGGGCTAACATACACTGTGCGGACATAAAAGGTACCGCACCACCCTGCTTCTCTGGGACGCTCCTTCTGGCTTTGGTGACAGGCGGGCATGGCGCATCGTGACGCTCGTCCGATGCACCTCATCTAAAACACCGGGGGTTGAACGTGGGAACGCCAATGGAAACCTGGGTTGAGCAAGCCGCCCGGTTGACCAAGCCGGATAAAATTGTTTTCTGCGACGGCTCGGAAGCAGAAAACAAAATCGTGCTGCACGAGATGACCAAGCACGTGGATTCTTTCCAGCTCAACGAGAAATCCTATCCCAATTGCTATTTGCACCGCAGCAACCCCAGCGACGTGGCGCGCACGGAGCACCTGACGTTCATCTGCAACGCCGATAAGGTCGAAGTTGGTCCAACGAACAACTGGATGGATCCCGGCGCGGCCAAAATCAAGATTGGCGCGCTGCTCGATGGAGCGATGCGCGGACGCACGATGTATGTGGTGCCGTACATCATGGGACCGGTAAATTCGCCGCTCAGCAAGATAGGGGTCGAGGTAACGGACAGCCCGTACGTGGTGGCAAACATGCGCATCATGGCGCGCATCGGAAAAGTGGCTACCGACCGCCTGGGCAATTCCACGGATTTTGTGCCCGGCCTGCACTCACTGGGCGATTTGGACCCTTTGCGCCGCTACATTGTGCACTTTCCGGAAGAGCGGCTGATCTGGAGCGTGGGTTCCGGTTACGGAGGCAACGCGCTGCTGGGCAAGAAATGTTTCGCCCTGCGCATTGCCAGCTACATGGCGCGGCAACAGGGCTGGCTTGCGGAGCACATGCTCATTCTGGGACTGGAATCACCCGGCGGAAAAGTCACCTACATGGCCGCAGCGTTTCCCAGCGCCTGCGGGAAAACCAACCTGGCCATGATGGTCTCCGCGCTGGAGGACCAGGGCTACAAAGTCTGGACAGTCGGCGACGACATTGCGTGGATGCAGATCGGCGCGGACGGCCGCCTGCACGCCATCAATCCAGAGGCGGGGTTCTTTGGCGTGGCCCCGGGCACGGGGATGAATACAAATCCCAATGTGATGAGTGCGCTGAACCGCAACACCATTTTCACCAATGTAGGCGTGACGTTGAAAGATGAGCCGTGGTGGGAAGGCATTGGCGGCGGTCCGCCGGAAGGACTGGTGACCTGGCGCGGCGAGAAGTGGGATCTCTCCAAGGGCCCCGCGGCCCATCCGAACGCGCGCTATACCGTGCCCGCACACCAAGCTCCGTGCATTTCGCCAGAGTGGGAAGCACCGCAAGGCGTGCCCATCTCCGCATTTATTTTTGGAGGCCGGCGGGCCCGGCTGGCCCCGCTGGTGTACGAGTCCTTCGATTGGCAGCATGGCGTGTTCGTCGGCGCCACGATGGCATCGGAAACCACGGCGGCCGCCACGGGCGATGTGGGTATCACGCGGCGCGACCCGATGGCGATGCTGCCCTTCTGCGGCTACAACATGGCCGATTATTTTCAGCACTGGCTGGATATGGGGAAACGCATTCCGAAACCGCCGAAGATTTTTCACGTCAATTGGTTCCGCAAAGGCGCCGACGGCAAATTCCTGTGGCCGGGGTACGGAGACAATGTGCGCGTGCTGAAGTGGATATTGGAGCGCGTCGAGGGGCACGGCGAGGCGCACGAAACCGAGATTGGTTATGTGCCCACAAGAACCGCGCTGACGTTGGACGGCTTGCACATCGCGCCGGAAGCGTTGAATGAATTGTTCCGCGTGGATGGCGACGATTGGGAGATTGACCTGGCCGACAGCCGCGAATTCTTCGCGAAGTTCGGCTCGCGGCTCCCCGAAGAGCTGCGCGAAGAACATCAGCGCCTCGTGAACCGCTTCGAGAAGTCCATTCCCGCCTGACACGGGCGCTTATCCCACAATCCTGTGGTTCACCCCTTTAGGAGTGAGGCCTTCCCGCACGTTGGCAACTCAGCTTCCGCTATGGAAACCCTGAGGCCTGAAGGCCTGAGCTACAGCTTGTGGACCCTAGAACGTCAGGTGCAAGCCCAATTGCAGGAACCGGGGGCTGCCGATAGTATTTTGAATTATGCCCAGACTGCCCTGGGGCACGGGCAAGAGCGGCCCCTCATAGTTGTTGAAGAAAGAGACGTCGTTGTTCGGGGCGTCGAAATCGGGATGGTTGAAAATGTTAAAGGCATCCGCCTCAAACCTCAAATGGAAGCGCTCCTTGATCGCGAACTCCTTCGCCAGACTCATATCGAAGCGCACCTGGAACGGACCGCGGAAGAGGTTGCGGCCCGAAGTGCCGTAGAGGGACTCGTAGTTATCACTGCCAGAGGCGTCACCGAGAGGCACTCCGTAGCTACCGGGCGCGACAAACTGGGGCAGAAAATCGCTGGAATTGAGAACAGGAGTGCCTGCATTGACGCCAAGAGTGCCCTGGAGTTTCGCCTGCGAGGCAGTCACTCCTGGCTTGAGCGGGACGATGGGATTCCCAATTTCGTCATCGGTGCCGAAGTAGAGGCTGCCAACCGAGCCGGTATAGTCGTACACACTGTAGGGCTGACCACTCTCCGCCACGGTCTGCCCGCCGATAACCCAACCATTGATGGCGCGGCCCAGGGCCTCGTTCTTGGTCAAGCTAGGAATGGCGTAGCTGTAATTGATGAGGAAAACGTGCGTTTGATCGAAGTCCGAAGAGGCATAGTTGCTCTTCAGGTTCAATGGATTGTCCCCGGTAAAGAAGAGACCCAAGCCGCTCTGTTCGTCGAGAGAATGCGACCAGGTATAGGAAGCGGTGATTTGAAATCCATTGGACATGCGCTTGTGCACCTGAACCTGCAACGCATTGTAGTTGGAGTTGCCAATGGCCTCGTAGAGCACGGAGTTCATGTCATAGCCGGGGTACGGAACACGCGTGGGCGCGTTGCCGGAGTACTCGTTGGTGTAGATGGGTTCGGTATCGAGAGGGCCGTAGTTCTGCGGCGACAACGGGCTCGTACCTCCATAAGAAGACATCTGGCCGTTCACGGGACTCTGCGCCGTCGCGATCAGCGGCTGGTTAAAGGGAATGGGGATAATTTCATGCGTGCCGTGGTTACCCACGTAGCCGATCTCGAAGAGCCAGTTATTAAAGGCCTGGTATTGCAGGTCAAACGTCCAGTTCTGCGTGTAAGGCAGTTTATTGCTGATGTCATAGCCGCCGAAGAGGAAGGGGCCAAAGAGGTTGCCCGCAGGCCAGCAGCCAGGATAACCACACGCGGTGTCCTGCAGGTTGGGCAAGGAGGCAAGGAATGCCGCGCCGGTGGCCGGCGGTGCCGACGGTAGGGTTGTTCCGAATGGCTCAGACAAAGTCGCCCCCTTGGCCGTCGAAACCGCCTGTACGAACGGTGGGGCGAGCGTCACACCGAAGGGGCCGTTAAAGCCAGCCCCGGCGCTTGGTGAGAAGTAGCTGAAGAGTTCACCGCGATCATAGTAAATACCATAGCCCGTGCGCAGGGTGAGTTTCGAGAACGGACTCCAAGCGATGCCGATACGCGGGGCGAAACCCCACTGATGATTCTGCATCAGAGAATCGCTCGCTCCCGGCGTGCCGCCCGTCTTGTTGTTCCCCGCGATTTCCAGGCCGGAGTTCGTGATCACATCTGTCCCGGAGTCACAGGAGCCATAATTGTACTCAGTCAACGTAGGGTCGGCCGGAGTTCCGTCGACCGTACACGGCACGTAGCTATACTTTGCGGGATTAAACGAGGTGAGTCTGCCATACTTTTCCGAGAGCGGCCCGTCGATATCCCAACGCAGGCCCAGGGTAACCGTCAGGTTGCTGCGCATTTTGTAGTTGTCGTTGATGTACGAACCGATGGTATTGGAGCGGTAATAGCGGCTCGCTGAACCCGCGAACTCATCCCCGCCGTGCAAAGTCCCTTCCACGAAGTTTTGGAAACTCGAGAAGTCGAGCGTATCCGTGTTCAAGTTGTTGTTGATGACATTCAACTGCGTGTGGTCCCAAAGCGCGCCAAAGCTGATGGTGTGTTTTCTCCACACCTTGCTCATGGAGGTTCCGTATTCCCATTGATTTTGGTAAATACCGCCATCGCCAAAGCTGGTGCTGGGGCCGAACTCCAGTCCTTTAGAAATGGTCGGATCCGACTTGCTGATATCGAACTGCGGGAACGTTGCCCCGCCGGGTAGCGTGATACCCATCGAACTCGCGGTGAAGCCTTGTCCTGTGCTCGCGTAGGCCTTCAGCCGTGTGAAGCCAACGTGTTGTTCCCAAGTAAGATTCGGAGACAGAATGACGGTGTTGCCGAGGGAAAATACCTGGCTGCCCGCGGAAAGTTGCTGCGAGAAGCCAAGGAGGGAGCCCACGGCGCCAAACGGGTCGGTGGTAGGATCGTTCTGAAAGTAATACTTCGCGGACAGACGATCCTTGGGGCTAATTACATAGTCGATGCTGCCAATCGCCTGATCGACATTTGCCTTCGTGTTGGGACCGTGCACAACGGCATCGTAGCCAAGGTATTTTGCCATTGTGGGATCGGTGAATTGTGCGCTGGGAATGAGATATTGTCCGTTGGGAAGTTTGGCGTTCAAGAGGTCCATCGCCGAATCACTGATTTGTGTGGAGGTGATCGTCTTCCCGTAAGTGTTCTGAATCATGTTAATGATGCCTTGGGTGCTGCGGTCATCCGTCAGAAAAAGCGGAACGGTAACGTTTTTCGTCGAAGGGCCCGCATCAGCGATGCGCACGCCCTGGTAGGAAAGGAAGTAAAAGAGCTTGTCCTTCTTGATTGGCCCGCCAAGAGTGGCACCGAACTGGTTTCGATTCAGGAAGGGCCGGGGCAGGTATAACTCGTTGGTGAGGGGGTCGACTCCAGCGGCGTTGTAAAAGTAGGGAGAGGCGTTCATGTCGCTGTTCTGGAACTGCTCCCAGACCGCCCCATGGATTGCGTTGGTGCCAGACTTGGTGAGCACGCTGATGTGCGCGCCGCTATTGTTGCCCTGCGTCGCGTCGTACATGGAGGCGTTCACAGCGATTTCCTGGATTGCGTCGGGAGGGGGCGTGGGAAGCGCTTGGCCAATCGCGGCGTAAACGGAAGTGCTGGTCTGAATCGTGCCACCCGCCCCGAAGTTTTCACCGGTGTTCAGGACGAAGCGATTCTCTCCCACTTGGCTGGTGGAATTTCCGTTGAACAGGTTGTTCGTGCTGATGCCGTTCAAGGAGAAGCTGTTGCTGGTATCGCGGTTCCCCGCAGAGAAAATCGCCTGATTGCCGAGGCCCGCGTTCGAGCCGGAACCACCCAGAAAATCTGCGTGCACGCCCGGGCTCAAAATGGCGAGCTGCGTAAAGCTGCCCGTGCCGAGTGGAGTTTCCTCAATGGTCTGCGTATCGACCACGTAGCCGTTCGTGGTGTCCGTCTCATTCATCAGCGGCACGGCGGTAACTTCCACCGTAGAACTGACGGCGCCCACCGCCAGAGTGGCATCGACAGTAGTAGTGCGATTGCCATTCACTAAAATCTGCGTATGCGTTTCGGTCTTGAAACCGTTTTTCGTGAAGGAGACTTTATAAGTTCCGCCGGGGAGTTCCGGAACAAGATAGGAACCGTTCGAGTTCGTGTGGGCAACTACCTCAAGGTTGGTCGCGAGATTGACTGCTTTCACCGTGGTATCAGGGATAACGGCACCGGAGGTGTCAATCACCGTACCAGTGATGGCACCCAGCGTTTCTTGCGCTCTGGACGGCAGTGCGAAAACGAGGACAAAGAAACACAGAACAAGAACCTTTCTCAAATCAAATCTCATGAAGAATCCCTCGCTTTATCGAAAGTTTCACCGACTAAAACAAATCGACCAGGGAATCACCGCTGGATGCAGCGCGGCGGCACCGGTCCTCGAGCACAATCATGGACAACATGCACCCCGACGGCACATCGTCCTGAAACTAGATTCGAAATAGGCATAAGAGGAAAACGAACCAACGACTATTCCCCCATGGCACCCAAAGTGTGGCAAATTCTACACCTATCTCCTGTCCTTGCAACCGCAATTCTGTGAATTTATAGGATTTCCACAATGAATTCATGCCCAGGGGCGCCACTGGATGCGGTCCGGGCGACGGGCGGAAAAGCAGCCATATCAAGAATATGGGCGCCCACACCTAGGGTGGCCCAAGAGAAATCCCGCAGGGTTCCTGGAATAGCCCTGCGTTACAAGAAACCTGGATTACCGGATGGCCTAAGGAATGAGAGATAGCCCCGGAGTTACGCTCATTTTGAGAGGCCCAACCTGCCGATGGGGGGCCCAGGAAACGCCATTCCGGAGAATGGCGTTCCCTGGCCAGCAAGCTAGTGCTTTTCGTCGGAATGATTGTGGCGCCAGGTCCAATACTCCTTCTGCTCGCCGGCGTCCCGTTTCTTGAAATCGCGATGGTCGCGGTGAGTTTCAACCTCCCAGCGCTGATAGTAAACGCCCTCGTGGGCATCCCACACATGGTAGTCCTGGTAGCCAGGGTCGTAGACGCGATAAGAAGCACGTGCAGCGCAGCCGTTGATCAACAGAGGCGAGAGAAGCGCAAGAGCCAACAGAATGGAAGAGCCGAATTTGTGTATGCGTGACAATTGAGTATTCCTCCTTGATGGTGTGGGCTGCACCAGAATGGCAACGCCCGGGGAGAGAGCACTCGTTTGGCCAAGCCGCATAAGCTACGGAATATTTTTGATTTAGAAGAAATGAAGCGCTGCAAAGGGCGTGGTTCTAGTACATGGAAATCGCGTTTCTTTTTCCGGAGCACCCTGAAAAAATTACAGACTTTCTTCCTTCGCCTGAACGCACCTTCGCCGCGGAAATGTCCGGCAAATCGGTTTATGCCGTTGAATTCTCAGACCATTAATGAATTTGTTGCGCGTCTGGAAGCGAAGTTGCCCTTCCAGTAGCGGAATCAAGAAGTGTGGGGGGATCAGCCCGCCTCTAGAAACAAAGACGTTTCGCAAATAAACCAGTCGCTTAAGGAGGCGCTGCAAATGAAATTCGCAAAATGGAGTACCTTGATCGCGGCGGGCCTGCTCGCTTTGGGGCCATGCTTATCCGCAAAAGATCCGGGCGATGCAAAAGCCGTGGAGGATCGTCTCCAGAATTCAGGCAAGGTCATGCAGGAAATCCTGAATGTCCCGGACGATATCCCGCAAGACCTGCTCGATAAGGCGCGTTGCGTCGTCGTCATGCCTTCCGTTCTGAAGGCCGCCTTTGTCGTCGGCGGCAGCTATGGCCGCGGCACGATGGTTTGCCGTACCGGAAAGAACTTCACGGGAGCTTGGAGCGCGCCGGCAATGTTTGTTCTGGAAGGCGGGAGCGTGGGCTTCCAGATCGGCGGAGAAGCCACGGACTTCGTTTTTCTGGTGATGAACGACCGTGGCGCAAATAGCTTGCTGCATACCAAGGTGAAGTTGGGCGCGGACCTCTCCGCGGCGGCTGGTCCGATCGGACGCTCCGCTTCCGCCGACACCGACGCTTATATGCGAGCGGAAATCCTGAGTTACTCTCGCGCAAGAGGCGCGTTCGCGGGAATTTCCCTGGATGGCGCAATGCTGCACACGGATGAAGAAGCGAATCGCAAACTCTACGGAAACTCCGTCAGTGCCGCAACGATCATCACGGAATCGCGGGTGGATGCTCCAGCCTCCGCGCATGATTTGATCGCGGCGCTCGAGAGATCATCTCCCCGCATTCATCGCTAGTACCGCGCATTCAAACCGGCCGGAACTTTTGCCGCAAGGAAAGTGGCGCCACAAAAGTTCCGGCTGAAGTATACGGCGTAAGGACTGTAATGAGGGCCAGATGTCTCGCCAGGGAATTCGATCGAGGTAATCGCGGAAAATAATTCAGAAACCCCAGCCGGGAGGAACATTTTGTTCACGGACCACATCATCACAATCGCCGGCAGAATCATTACCATCACCAGTCACGACATCATCATGACGCTCGTTTCTCTCGTCACTGGCCTGGTGTTCTGGCTTGCGCTGTACTTCAGCCGAAAACGCGTGGTCGTGCTGAAGCGATCCAGCGGCACCGACCAGGTGACCTTCGAATTGGCGCGCATTGCGGACGCGCTCGAACGTCTCGCCAACGGCCCCGCGGATCGCGCGATTGCCGCCGCGATGCGCCGCCAGTTTCAGGTGCAATCGCCCGCTCAGCGCGAATCAAAAGGCACCGCATATTCCATGATGCGGCGTTAGCCGGTTGACCCAGCAAATCACTTCATCCGGCAATGCAACGTACTTCCACGAGCTGAATATTTTTCATGGCACACAGCGGTCGAGAGCAAGTACTCGGCGGACTGAAGAATTTACAATCTCCTCGATTCACTAGGTTTAATCAGGGCGAACTTTGGCACGCGATGGGCACCCTCCCCGGTTCCCGTTCAGGTTTTTGGCATCAGGAGCATCACGAAGTGCAAAGGTACGATTACACTCGCCGTTGTACAAGGTGGACATTTCCTCGCGTGGTGCTTGGCTAGAGCTGTTCTCCCGCGCGTTGGATGTTGCGAATGGCGAAGGCAGCCGAAAGGCACCCTATGGCTGAATAGAGCAACCACGAGGATAGAGGTGAATCGAGCTTCTCTGCGCCATTTCCGTTCAAAAAAGAAAGAAACGGATAGAACGGATTCAGCCAGAGCGGCGCTTGGATATATGTGGGATAGGGTTGGTTGAAGCGTGCAGTGGCTGTCTGCCAGTGATCGGACCAGACGGCAAAAACAACTAGAGTCACGATGGAGAGTACGAGCACGATAGTGTAGGAAGCCGCAGTCGAATGAACGCTGCGACGGAAGACCGAGGAGCACCACAAGCCCACTGCGGAGATGCTGGCGAGTACGAGGATCGTGGATCCAACGACTTGCAACAAATCGCGCACTTCGACCCCGCCAAATGCGAAGCAAATAGCCAGCAATGGAAGAGCGCCGAAAAGCAGCAGGAGCAGGTACAAGAACGCGGCAACGAATTTTCCCCACCAGATTTGGGGTGCACTCAGTAACGATGTGAGCAACGCCGCGAAAGTGCGTTGCTCTTTTTCGATTGTGAGACTGCCGGCACTGAAGATGGGGGCCATCAGCAGAAGCAAGACGAGTTGTGTGACCACGGCGGTGAGAAAGAGGGCGATGCCGATTTCGGCGCCCTGCAACGGATGTTGGCGGTTGGCCGGCTGCATGGTAGTGGTGGCGTAGTAGGCAAAGCAGACCGTGCCGGAGACGGTAAGGAGATAAAGAGTCGGCAAGAGCCAGGCACGCCGCTCGCGGAGGCGCTGGCGAAGCTCCTTGAGGATCATGGGATTACGGATGAAGCGGGTCATGGCGCTTTCCTCTCGAAGGTGCGACGATATTTGGCTTCCAAGCCGAGACCGCGAGTGTCGAAAGAGGTGATGGTCAAACCTAAAGCGAGCAAGTTGCGCAGAAAATCGGAGGACTCGTGTGCTGTGCCGGGCAATGAGATTCGGCAATAGCCTTCGGATGCCTCGAGGATTCGTGCGCCAGGAATGCCTGCAAGAGCCCCCGTCACCGTATCGCGCGGGCCAAGGTAGCGAATCTCGCAATCCACACTGGCGGCTTGTTGGGTTGCGGGTAAAGCAAAGTCGGAATCTTCGCGGATGTTTTTTCCATCGGCGATGAACACAATGCGCGAACAGATATCTTCCAGGTCGGAGAGGATGTGTGAGGCGATGAGAATGGTCAGTCCTTCATCGCGAAGATGTTTGAGCTGTTCGCGGAGCGCGATTCGCGCGAGAGGGTCAAGTCCGGTGGCCGGTTCGTCCAGGAGGAGCACGGCGGGAGAGTGCAGGAGGCATTTGACAAGATGGAGCCGCTGCTTCCAGCCGAGGGAGAGGTGCTCGACGAAATCGGTGCGGCGATCGGCGAGGCCCGAACGCTCCAAGGCCTGCTGAATAGCCCGCGAGCGAACGGCGCCCTCCAAGCGAAAGGCATCCGCAAAGAACTCCAAGTACTCCTGAATGCGCATGTCCTGATAGATCCCTGCTACGTCCGGCAGGTACCCAACCGAAGCGCGAACCGGACGAGGGTCGCTAAAGACATCATGGCCCGCAACGACGGCGGAGCCTTCATCGCTCTTTATGAGTGTGGCAAGGATCTTGATCAGAGTGGTCTTGCCCGCCCCGTTGGGGCCTACGAGTCCCACAAGCTCGCCGCGACTCACCTGCAGAGAGAACCCGTCTAGGCCGCGAGATCGCCGGTAGTACTTCCGAAGCTGCTGCACTTCGATCATGGCCCCTCTCCTAAGGTCACTACTATCAGGGAGTAGGAGCGGCGCTGGGGATTGAGATTGCGGAGAGCGGCTTGAAGTCCGCCTTCCTTGCTCAGGCCAAAGAAAACTCCCTTGGTACTCGAAAATACCTTATCGCCTTCCACCGACCAGCCGTGTATGAGTTCCAGCAAGGAAAATGGCGCTTTCTGCAACCTATTCCATTCGGCTTCGAACTCGGCGTTGCGCGCAGCAGCCTGTGGCCATCCGTCCTCTTGAGTCGAGGGCAAGTGGGCGAAGGGAGGCTGCAGGTAACCTCCCGAAGTGTAAACGATGCGACCTGTCTGCTGGCGATAGGCCAAAACCTGAACATGGGCGAGTTCCACGGAAGAACCAGCGGGAATTTTGCCGAGGAGATACACTCCATCCCTATTCACGAACAACGCCTGTTCAAAAGAGAGACCCGTGTCATTGCGAAGCAAGCCCGCTGGTTCACGCGAAATTGTGCCAGAAAAACGGCGCGCACCCTGGAAGTACAGGTCGCGGAAAGACCAACGCTGGAGCTTTATTTCGGTCTCCCAGGAAGAATCGAGGCGAACATCGGGATCGGAGTTAGCTGTGTCGAAGAGAACGTCGCCTTGAAAACTCTCCCGAGAGTTGCTCATATGAACCCAGCCGCCCGGCA
>Ga0181538_10004055_pt1 | contig 13955 bp, 9 predicted proteins | sample PEATcosm2014_Bin_40_FD_119773 | JGI IMG/M metagenome (GOLD analysis project Ga0181538, IMG submission 119773) | Peatland microbial communities from MTU Mesocosm Facility, Houghton, MI, USA - PEATcosm2014_Bin23_30_metaG | ecosystem: Environmental > Terrestrial > Soil > Wetlands > Peat | place...
AGCTCATTTTTGGTGTCATTCCGAGGAGTTTCGATGGGCCTTTGGCCCACCCGAGCCCATGAAAGTCGAGCGCAAGAGCTTCGCATCGAGATTGACGCTACTTGTAAGAAATAAAACACGTTAAGCGTCTTTTCGCCGCGTGACTTTCAAGAGAGCCACAGGCGACGAGGAATCTCGAAGTGCGTTGAAAATACTCAGGGCGAGATTCCTCGCGGAGTTTACCCTGAGCACCCAGAGCGAGATTCTTCGCTCCGCTCAGAATGACAAGCGAAGGGCTCAGGATGACAGCGAAGGGCTCGGAATGACACTCCAAAGGAGGTTTTCACACAGGCTCTGAAGCCCCGCCCTTCCGAGCGGCATTTGAGATTGAGCGCATTAAACCCAATTGGGCGCCAGGCTGTTGGTGGCTTAATTGCTCAGAACTTTAATTCACGTCAAGGGTACTGTGCCTTTTTTTGCATGCCTCATCCAACTCGAACTATTGGAGGTTTAATATGCTTGATCGTCATAATCGTCGCGACTTCCTGAAGACCTCGGCGCTGGCTGCGTTCGGGACCGCCGCGGCGCTCAGCGCCAAAGAGGGGTTGTCGCTTGCTGCGCCGGTCGGCGTGCCGGCCATGCCCCAGACGTTTCACCAGGGGTTTCCGGTCGGCAAGCTGGGAAATCTCAGTGTGACCCGCCTGTTTCTGGGCTGCAACCAGGTGAGTGGATATTCCCACTCGCGCGAACTGGAGTACGTGTCGAGCCTGATGCGGGAGTACCAGACCGATGAGCGAGTGATGGATACCTGGCAATTGGCCGAAGAACTGGGCATCAATACGGTGCTTTCCGACCCATTCGACAAGCCGGTGCGGATAATGAAGCGGTATCGGCAGGAACGCGGCGGGAAGATTCAGTGGATTTCGGAGGTCCATCCTCACGCTAAGTCCTACTATGACATCCGCTTAGCGCATCTTAAAGAGAACATTCCGCAAGTCGTCGAGCACGGAGCCAACGCTATGTATATCCAAGGCGGGGTTACGGATTCCTTTGTCGACCGAGGACTGTTGGACGAGCTTGGCGAAGCCCTCGAGGTGATGAAAAAGACGGGCTTGCCCTCCGGCTTAGGCGCGCATTCAATCGAAACCCCGAAGGCGTGCGCAAAAGCGGGCATTGTGCCAGATTTCTTCATGAAAACTTATCACAGGGACGACTACTTCTCCGCCACGCCGCGCGAAAAGCGCCGGGAGTTCCTGGTGGACAGCAATAGCCCCGACAATCACGACAACATCTGGGACATTAAGCCAGAGGCTACGCGCGAGTTTATGGCTACGGTCCACACGCCTTGGGTTGCTTTCAAGGTGATGGCGGCAGGCGCGATTCCCCCGGAGAAAGCCTTTAATTTCGCCTACCGCGGCGGAGCGGACTTTATCTGCGCCGGAATCTTCGACTTCCAACTCAAGGAAGATGTGGCGATCGCCAAGAAGATCCTGGCCGAGAACCTGGACCGAACCCGCCCCTGGATGGCGTAGGCTAGGCGTCAGGTTATAGGGGCGGCCCTCGCGGCCGCCCGCGGGCACCCACGAAGTGCGCCCCTACGATTCCACGCCACGAGGTGAGAATTCCATGAAACGCCTTCCTGCCGGCTCCGTATGCCTAGTTATGTACGCTAGTATTCTAATCGTCGCTGCGAGCGCTTCGGCCGCCCAGCAAAGTCAGCTTGCCCCGACGCCGCCCATGGGCTGGAACGATTGGTATCAATACGAGTGCAAGGTCAGCGATAGCATCATGCGCGCCAACGCCGACGCGCTCGAGAGCAATGGGATGAAAGCCGCCGGTTATGTCTACGTGAATATCGACGACTGCTGGCAGGGCAAGCGCGATGAAAAAGGGTTCATTCATCCCAATGAGCGTTTCCCCGATATGAAAGCTCTCGGCGACTACATTCACAGCAAGGGACTGAAGTTCGGCATTTATTCGTCACCCGGGCCCAAAACCTGCGGGAATTACGAGGGCAGCTACAAGCACGAGGAGCAGGACGCGCAAACCTACGCCCAGTGGGGCGTGGACTTTGTGAAGTACGACTGGTGCAGCGCGCCGAAGGTCTACAAGCCCGAGGAGATGCAGGGAGCCTACAGGAAAATGTACGACGCCCTCCGGCGCACCGGCCGCCCCATGGTTTACAGCCTCTGCCAGTACGGGCTCGAAGCCGTCTGGCGCTGGGGGCCCAAGGTCGGGGGAAATATGTGGCGCACCACCGACGACATTGGCGGCGACTACGATCGCATGTCGCTGTTCGGCTTCCAGCACAATGGGCTAGACAAGTTTGTCGGGCCGGGGCGCTGGAACGATCCGGACATCCTGCAGATCGGGATCGGCAAGCTGAGCAATGACGAAGGTCGCACCCAGATGACCCTGTGGTGTCTGCTCGCCGCCCCTCTGCTCGCCGGTAACGACCTCACCAAGATGAGCCCGGAAACGCTCGAGATTCTGGCCAATCCGGAGGTCATCGCCGTCGATCAGGACTCACTCGGCGCCGCGGCGCACCGGGTGTGGCAGGAAGGTCCGTTGGAAGTCTGGATGAGACCGCTGGCGGATGGCAGCAAGGCGGTAGGGCTTTTCAACCGTACGGTGTCGCCGCTGCCTATAACAGTGAGGTTCGCGACGCTTGGACTCGGCCATTCCGCCCAAGTGCGCGACCTGTGGGCGCGGAAAGATCTCGGCATCGTTCAGGAAAAATACACTGCCGAAGTGCCCAAACACGGCGCGGCGCTTTTCAAAGTTAAATAGTGAATTACGAATGGTGAATAGTGAATTGTGAGTGTGAAGAGGCCTAGCAATGCGCCATTCGCAATTCCCGATTCACCAGGACCGCTTCCTGGTGGGGCGATACTTCGCGAGGTATTCGTCGACGTCTTGATCCGATATCGTAAGGTGGTGCTGCAGCGGGACATCGGCGGTTTCGCCAAGCAGCTCTTTCTGCAGCTTCTGGTAGCAGAGCGCCGCCCCGTCCTGGTAGGGAATGTGGCGCTCCTCAAAAGAGCGGTTCGAGATGGTCAGCGTGAACTCGCGGTCCTCGGATCTCACGCCGACAACCCGGTACAAGTAATCCCTGCCGCGGGCCTTCAACTGGAATCCTGTGTATTGAATGAGCACGCTCACAGTCCTGGAGCCCTCCTCACTACCAACCGTGCAAAGCAGAAGGTTCTGAATCCGCCGGCCTTCCGGGCGCTGTGCTCCCCCTGCTTGTCGGTCAGCTAAATGATTAACTCTATATAATACACGCTTCTGGTCGATAACGCCAGACTTATCTTCTGTTTTGAAGGGGGTCAGGCCGGCGTTTCAGGACGACAGCCGGCAAAGCCGCGGGCCGCCGCGGAAACGTGTCTAGCCGCTACTCCGCCCGTTTCGCAGCCGGCTGGTTGCCGATGCAAAGCGCGTGGTGGCGCGTCGCGCCTGGCAGCCATAAAGGAGATGGGCGGTGATCTAAGTGGCCACGATGGAGTTGCCCAAGGTGAGTGCCGAAGCTCAAGGCTTCCTCTGAAGGGGCCGGATAATCATCACTTCCGTGGCTTTGATGAGCGCCGCCGCCGTCTCACCCACCTTCAGTTCGAGGTCGCGGGAAGCGTCGCTGGTAATGATGGAGGTGACCGACTGCCCGCCCACGTCGAGCACCACCTTGGTCAGCAGGCCAACCGTTTGCAGCTTGATGATGCGGCCCACTAACTGGTTTCGCCCGCTGATCACGTGTTCGAGCCCCGCGCCCACGCCCGAAACAGGTTTGGCGGCCGCAACTTGAGCGGTTGGGCCGAGCCCTGCTTCGTGCCCCCGCTCGCCTCTTTGAAACAGCAGACGGTCAACCTCCGAACGCGGCACGCGATGGTGCCCCCCGGGCGTCGTCACCGTCCTGATCTTGTGCTTGTAGATCCATTGTTTCAGCGTCGGGTAGCTCACTCCCAACTCTCGCGCAGCTTCGGGCATGTGAAGGAGTTCCATGAATTAACTCTCATCAAATACGGCCTATAGAGTAATTGTATACGAATCAATACGATTCGCCAATGAGGCATACAGTGCAAGCAAATGCTGGCCTAAAGGCCAGCGCTACATGTCAAATTAGGACACCACCCCCAATAAGGCATGAAGCCCTCTCCCTGGGGAGAGGGTGTCTCGCGACGGCGCTTTCATCAGCCGTCGCGGGACGGGTGAGGGGTTACTTCTGGTGAGCTCTCGGCGCTCTGTGTTGACCCTCGTTGCTGCGCATAGCCTCGAGCTCTTCGAGCGTGCGGGGCCAGTCCTGCTTGAGCAGGCGGGAGAGCGAGCGGTCCGCCAGCAGCTTGCCGCCGGTCTGGCAGCGCGCGCAGTAGTTGGTCTCGTTGTCGGCGTAGCGAATGCGCAGCACTTTGGCGCCGCAGCGCGGGCAAGGCTGACCGTGCCGCCCGTGCACGGCCATGGCGGGGCGAAATGCCGTCACTCTTTCCGGGAATCCGCCGCCGGTTTCCTTTCGCAGTCTCTCGGTCCAATCCCGGAGCGTGTGGCGGGTGGCTTCGTAGAGGCGCGCGATCTCCTCGCCGGTCAACCGGCTGGTGAGTGCGGCGGGCGAGAGCTGGGCAACGTGCAGGATCTCATCGGAGTACGCGTTGCCGATGCCGCTCATGAGATGCGGATCGGTGAGCGCGCGCTTGAGCGTGTGGTTCTCGGAAGTGAGGCGCGCCGCGAATTCTTCGAGGCTGGACCGAAGCACCTCGAGCCCGCCCGGGTCGAGGCCGGCGAGCTTCTCCACGCCTGCCAGCACGTGAATCGAGGCCCGCTTGCGCGATCCCGCCTCGCTGAGCGTCAGGCAGCCGGAATCGAAATCGAACGCCGCCACGTCCCTCGAGCGCGCCGCAGGCTTCTTCAGGCGCGGGTCGGAAGCCGCCGCACTGCGATCCCGCCAGTGCAGCCGCCCGGCAATCATCAAGTGCAGCACCAGCCAGTAATCCCCGTCGAAACCCATCGCGATGCGCTTACCGATTCGCCGCAGGCCTTGCACGCGTTTCCCTTCCAGTTCTTGAATCGGCGGAGCGGCAGTCCGCAGCAGATATGGTCCCGACAGGCGCACGCTCTCGAGCCTGTGATAGAGAATGCGCCGCTCGAGCGCTTCGATGTAGACGACAATATCCGGCAATTCGGGCATCTGAAATCATGATGTCACGGAAGCAGGGATCTGTCAGCACTCGTGCTGACGATCGCATAGGGTGGCGCATACGACAAGCCATTTGAGGAAGCCCTTGACGCAACTCTGAAGTCCAAGCCAGAATCTACACGTACGAAGGACCGCAGTCGATAAACCTGTGAATTTGAAGATCGCACCGTTTAGGATTTAATCCACGCGCCGCCAAAGTCCAATCATTCAGGAGGCGAAATATGGCCGGAACCACCACCAAGATTCTTCTCTTTTCGCTCATTCTTCTGCCGCAGTGTATTTTTGCAACTCTTGTGCCGCCCCACCTTGAGGATGCCGTCGTAGCTCTTGGTTCAATGCAACCCTTCGAATCTCCAGGTCAACCTTGCACGTTGAGATGGACGACCGAGGGAACAGGCTTCTTGTACGGGTACTTGATAAAGAACGATCCGAATCCCGCTAAGAGATCATACATGATTTATCTCGTAACCAATCGGCATGTGATCGAGGATCACGTAAAAGGTCAACGTCTCTTAAGAATGAATCTACAGTCTTCTCATTTGACTGGAGAATGTAGTCAAGCAAAACCAGACGAGACGATAATTACTGTGCGAATCAATCCAGTTTCTGCGTTAACTGGGGGACAGCAGTTCCCCTTGCCTATCAACAATTGGTTTTTTCATCCCAACAACACAATTGACATTGCCGGGACCGTGCTAAATGCTCCGTTTTTGCAATCTCAGGGACTTCTGGACGCATTCTTTTCCAGCGATCAAATTGTAGCTAATAAGGAAAAACTGAAGTCTATGGGAGTTTCGGCAGGAGACGGAGTCTTTGTGCTCGGCTTTCCGATGAATTTGGCCGGAGTACAGAGAAATTACGTTATTGTTCGTCAGGGATGCATAGCGCGGATCAGTAGCATGCTGGGGGGAGCCGACCCCACCTTCTTATTAGATGCGTTTACATTCCCTGGAAATAGCGGAAGTCCTGTCATCCTAAAACCCGAGGCAATCTCGATTACGGGAACTCCCGCTCAGAATAATGCCTATCTCATTGGGATTGTGAGGAGCTATATTCCTTATACGGACTTGGCGATAAGCCCTCAGACTGGTCGCCCTCGAATCTCTTTTGAAGAGAACTCCGGCCTAGCAGAGGTTCTTCCGGTAGACAATATTGATGAGGCTATCAGGTTCTGGCAGCAGGCAAATCCGCAAGCGCGTTAGAAATTCCTGCCAGAGCAAAGTAGGAGGTCATCAAGTAGTAAGTCTCATTTCTGCTGACGATTTGCAAAGCCGCGCCGGCCACGGGAGCGACAGGCGGTGGACATTCATCGCGAGGCAATGTTAATCTGGCTCAATCGTTGTTTGCATTGAAGGCTGTCCGAACCCCGCGCCGATTGAAGGACCGGTCAGCCTAACAGGGCGACTACTTATGGCGGTCGATCCAACTGGTGGTCCGCAACTGACGGACGGCACGCGCGGCATCCCGCAAGCGGTCGTTGCCCCGCTTACTCGCGCTGCGATATTTCTGGTGGTGTCGCTAAAGCCAGGCTCCAACACTCGAGCCATCATTCGTTCCTTCTGCGCGGATCTCTCAGCCATATTTCGTGCGATTGAATTTCGCGACCTCGGAGCGGGACTTTCCTGCATTATGGGGATTGGGTCGGAGGCCTGGGACCAGCTCTTTGGCGCACCACGACCGGCAGAACTGCATCCCTTTCGCGAGATTCGCGCCGGGGCGCGGCATGCCGTCTCCACCCCGGGCGACATGCTGTTCCACATCCGCGCCAGGCGCATGGATCTCTGTTTTGAGATGGCGACACAAATCATGGTTCGAATCGGCGAGGCGGTCTCGCCCGTCGACGAGGTGCAGGGATTCCGCTACTTCGACGATCGCGATCTGCTGGGGTTCGTGGATGGCACTGAGAATCCTCGAGGCGCCGAAGTTGCGGAAGCGGCGCTCATCGGTGACGAGGATCGAACCTTCGCCGGCGGAAGCTACGTCATCGTGCAGAAGTACTTGCACGACCTGGCCGGCTGGAACGCTTTGCCCACCGAGGCGCAGGAACGAATCATCGGGCGCACCAAACTCTCCGACATCGAATTGGACGATTCGGTTAAGCCCACTTCAGCGCACAACGCGCTGACCACGATCGAGGAGAACGGCAAGCAGATTCAGATCCTGCGCGATAACATGCCTTTCGGGCATGCCGGCTCGAGCGAATTCGGAACCTATTTTATCGGCTACAGCCGCTCGCCCCGCTCGATCGAGCAGATGCTCGAAAACATGTTTGTCGGTCGGCCGCCGGGCAACTACGACCGTCTGCTTGACTTCAGCCGCGCCGTCACCGGGAATCTCTTCTTCGTGCCGACTGCGACATTTCTGGATAACGTAACTGAAGAAGGATCGGGCGTGCCTTCTGCCGCTGCGCCGGCGGCGGAGCCTGGGAGCGCGGGCATCCTGCCGGCAAGCTCGGCAATTCAGCCTGAAAGTGACGGTTCGTTGCACATCGGATCGCTAAAAGGAGACGTCGAACATGAATAATCTACATCGCGAGCTTGCCCCGATTTCCGATGCCGCCTGGGCCCAGATCGAAGAAGAAGTGACACGCACTTTCAAGCGGCACCTCGCGGGCCGGCGGGCAGTTGATGTGCGCGGGCCGGAAGGCTCGGGTCTCGCCGCCGTCGGCACCGGCCACCTGCGGGAAATCGCGACGCCGGGCGACGGCGTCCACGCCCGCCAGCGGGAGGTGAAGGCGCTGGTCGAACTGCGCGTTCCATTCGAACTCGAGCGGCACGAGATCGACGACGTCGAGCGTGGCGCCAACGATTCCGATTGGGAACCGGCGAAGATCGCGGCGCGCCGCCTGGCCTTTGCCGAGGACGGCGCCATATTTGTGGGCTATGACGCCGCCGGCATCACCGGCATCTGCCAGGGAACCAGCAACCCGAAGAAAACGCTGCCGGCCGACGTACGTGAGTACCCGCAAGCCATTGCCGAAGCACTGAACCAGTTGCGGCTAGTCGGCGTCAATGGGCCCTATGCGGCGCTGCTGGGTTCCGACGCCTATACGAAGTTGGCCGAGACCAGCGATTACGGCTATCCCGTCCTCGAGCACGTCAAGCGGCTGGTCGACGACAAGATCATCTGGGCGCCCGGCGTCCCCGGCGCGGTCGTGTTGACCACGCGCGGCGGCGACTTCGAACTGCACATCGGCCAGGACGCCTCCATCGGCTACCTCAACCACGCCGACACCGCCGTCCGCCTCTACTTGCAGGAGACCTTTACCTTTCTGCTGCTCACCACCGAAGCCGCCGTCGCCCTGGCTCCTCCCGCCGCGCAGAAGAGTTGAGGCGCGGGATGAATTACGGGTGGCGCATACGTGCCGAGGATGGGCGCATACATCGCGCCGGAAAGCGTCGCGACGTATGCGCCGCCCGCGCAGTGCCGTGATAACAAACCAGAGCGAGACCCCTCGCGGAGTTTACCCTGAGCGGCAGAGCGAGATTCTTCGCTCCGCTCAGAATGACAAGCGAAGGGCTCAGAATGACAGCGAAGGGCCCGGAATGACAGCGAAGGGCCCGGAATGACAAGTGAAGAGTCTTTCCGCACACTGTAAAGCCGGCGCTAGGAGTAAGGAGCGAGGCCTATGGGCAGGCGGATATAAAACGTGCTGCCCTTTCCGACCACGGACTCAAAGGTCAGCGAACCGCCGTGGTTATCCACCACGATGCTGCGGGCGATCGCGAGGCCTTGGCCCGTGCCGCGTCCAACCTCTTTGGTGGTAAAGAAGGGCTCAAATATCTTGTCTTGGATGTTCTCAGGTATCCCGCAGCCCGTGTCGCTGATCGAAATCACCACCTGGTCGCCTTCCCGGCGGGTGCGAACGCCGATTGCACCCTTCGGCCCGTTTCCGTCACCCCGGTCTTTGATCGCGTGCGCGGCGTTGACCAGCAAGTTGAGAAAGACCTGGTTCATGTCCCCGCCATTGCATTGCACCAGCGGAAGTTCCTGGAGGTTGGTTTCCACGTCGGCAACGTACTTGATCTCGTTGCGGGCCACAATCAGCGTGCTCTGCAAGGCTTGGTTCAAGTCCGTCGCCGCTTTTTCGCTGGGGTTGGGATGGGCGAATTCTTTCATGGCGCGCACAATGGTGGCGACGCGGGTAACGCCCTCGAGGGTTTGAGCGATGGCCTTCGGAATCTCTTCCTGGATGAAAACCAGGTCTGCGGCCTCCTCAGCCGCAGTTACTTCCTGCGCCATGCCGCATGCCTTGCCACAGCGGCCGGCTGCCTGCCCGAGCTTGCGGTAGGCGTCGAGCACCTTGGCTATGTCCGCGAAAGAGTCCAGAAGGAAACGTGTGTTATCCCCAATGAACTGGATGGGCGTATTGATTTCATGGGCAATGCCGGCGGCCAGGCTGCCGACGGCCTCGAGCTTCTGTGCGTGGCGCAGGTCCATCTCGAGTTGCGCGCGCGCGGTGACGTCCTGAGCGACGACGAGCACCGCCTGATGCCCGTCGTAGCGAAGCGCGTGCGAGCTGGACTCCACTTGCAGGGTGCGGCCGTCTTGGGTGCGATGCTTCGAGACACCCGGGAGCCGCTTGGCGGAGCGGCTCTCAGGACTTCTCTGGGCAGGCTGCGCCGACGCCTCGCACAAGCAGATGTCCGTGATCTTCATGCGCAGGAACTGGTCGCGGCTGTATTTATACTGGTTAACAGCGGCTTGGTTGACCTCCAGGAACCTGAGCGTCGCCTGGTCGTAGACCCACACGGGAGTGGGAATCGTCCGAAAGAGCAGGCGGGCGCGTTCTTCGCTGCGCTGCAACGCTTCTTCCGAGGCCTCGCGCTCCGTGAGGTAGCCCGAGAGCAGCAGGGTGAGGAGCAGGCCGGTCACGACCGCCGCCCAACTGCTCCAGCGCGCCGGACGGAATGCCGAGCCTAGCGGATACGCTACAATTTCCCAGGTGCGCTCCCCGACCGAAACCGTGCGGATGGTGCGGAAGCCTCGGGGGAGGTCTTCCACGCGCTCGAAGCGCGCGCCCTTCGGATACAGCAAGCGTTCGCCGGGCTTGGCGTCGCGGTCGAAGACGGCGATGTTCAGGCCGGAAAGGCCGCTCAAGAACGTGCCGCGCTTGTCCACCATATTCTGAATTCGGAAAACCCCGAGCGCGAATCCCTGGAGCGCCGCGCGGCGCCCCTCTTCGCTGCACGGCTCGTCCCCTCCCTTGTAAAGCGGGTAGAAGACGAGCGCTCCGTATTGATCGGCGACCTCCTGCACCAGAGTAATGCGGCTGGTCGCGGCCATTCGGCCGCTCGCTGCCGAGGTCTGAAGCGCTTCACGACGAGCCGGATTGGACGCCAGGTCAAACCCCAAGGCCTTCTCGTTGCCCTTGAACGGCTCGACGAAGTAAACCGGAAAGTACTCTTCCCTCTTGCCTACCCGCCCCATCCTGCCGTCAGCAGTGCGCTCCGTGAACTGGAACCATCGAAAGCCGACCCGCCGCGCCGCGTTTTCGTAGCTCGAGCGCGAGCCCTCCGGCACCCGGGGAATCCATTCCAGCGCCTGGATCGCCTTGTTCTGCGCCAGCAGCGGTGTTACGAAACGCTCGAACGCCGCCCGATCGAAACTTGGAGAGGCTTTGAAAAACGCTTTGACGGAAACCAGGTTGTCGAGCGTTAGTGCGACGTTGGTTTCCAAAGCGTCCAGCCGTTCTCGGGCAACACTTTCGAACGATGCCCGGGCATTCTTCGTCTCCAGATCCCGCAGCGTGACGAATAAGCTCAAAGTCAGCGGAACGCCCAGAGCAATCGCCACCACGGAAGGGAAAGAGCGGCGCGCGGGTTTGAGCACGGTCTTCATGCGTCGATGAACCACTGTAGTTCTTATCGTCACAGGAGTTGCTGGCCTTTACACCCGCCGGAAAAACCCACGCTCCTGTCATTCCGAGCCCTTCCCTGTCATCCTGAGCCCCTCGCTTGTCATTCTGAGCCCTTCGCTCGTCATTCTGAGCGGAGCGAAGAATCCCGCTCTGCCGCTCAGGGTAAACTCCGCGAAGAGCCTGTCCTGAACGGAGTGAAGGAATCTCGCTTTGGTTTGCTTTCATGGCACTGCGAGATTCCTCGTCGCCTGCGGTTCCTCGGAATGACAGGCAAGGAGGGTTTTTCAGCAGCCTGTTTAAGCAAATGTCGTTCAGCCCTACTGGAACGCCCGCGAATCCGGCCCCCTCGATCTCGCCGGCGAATAAAGCGATTCCGGCTAATGCCGATGGGCACTAATATGAGAATACGTGGCCTGATTCTTCTTTCATTCGTGGTTGCACTGGGCGCTCCTCGGGTCCTGCCGGCGCAAGGGGCAGCGGACGGGACTGCGGTCGCGTTTTGGAACGCCCTCGAGCAGGGAAAGTTCTCCGGGGAGGCGCGCTACCGCTTCGAGACCTTTGAGCGCGCGGGCGCGCCCTTTACTGGCGACTCTTATGCCCCCACGCTCAGGTTAGCGCTCGGTTATGAGACGCCTTCCTTTCACGGCTTCTCGGCCTTTGGGCAGGGCGCCGCGGTGATAGTTACCGGCCCCGCTGACTATAGCGTTCCGACCCTTCCCTCAATGAATCGCCCGGACCGGCCGGCCATCCTGGATCCGAAGACCATGCAGTTGAGCCAGGGGTATGCCAAGTGGAGGAGAGACTTCGAGGCTCGCCAGGTGGCGGTCACGGTGGGGCGACAGGAATTGATGCTGAACGACGGACGCTTCGTCAGCACTTCCACCTGGCGCCAGATTCACGAGAGTTTCGACGCTGCCCGATTCGACGCGGACCTCGCCTCTCACACTGCCTTTACCTACGCTTTCATCGATCGCTACTATCGCGTGGTGGGGCACGACGCGACGGACGGCAAGCCACCCATGCATTCGCACCTCCTCAACCTGGCGTGGAAAAAGCCCCGCCAATCGAATCTCTCCTTTTACGGTTTGTTGCTTGACTACCGATGGCCCGCGCAATTTGCACTTTCGACTGAAACCTTCGGTGTGCGCGCGAACGGCCCCTTCGAGCTCAGTCAGCAATGGAGCGTTCTCTATACCGCCGAGTTCGCCAAGCAGCGCAACTTTGGCACGAATCCTAACTACGTCAATGCCAACTATTATCTGGGCGAATTAGGGCCAGCGTGGCGCGGATTCGGCGTCAAAGCGGGATACGCGCTATTGGGCGGCCACAGCCTGACCAACGAGTTGACAACCCCCTTGGCTAATCCTTTCAATGGTTGGACAGAGCTTTTTGGCACCACCCCCAACCTTGGAAATAGCCACGGACTCGAAGCTCGATATCTGACTGCGAATGACATGATGCGGTTTCTAGGCGGCGCCACCGCTACGGTCACTTACTACGACTATCACTCCGATAGCGATCGCATCCACTATGGCAGCGAGCTGGATTGGGCGGTGGCCTACAAGGTTCGGAGGCTCGGCAATCACTGGGAAATCGGCTCCCGCTTCGGCCACTATTGGTCCGATCGCCTCTACTCCCGCGCCTTGCGGGTCTCGGGCTATACCGATGTCACCTTTTGATCAATTCCGAATCCTGAAGTTGCGAGGCTTGATGGGAAGAAACCCCTCACCCGGCTCGCTACTCTCGCCACCCTCTCCCCTGGGGAGAGGGCGGTCACGACGGTTGTTTGGAGCCCTCTCCCTTGGGGAGAGGGTGTACCGCTGCCGGCGCTTTCATCAGCCGGAGCGGGCCGGGTGAGGGGTTGCTTCCGGAGAATCTGAACACCCAGTTAGCTTTCTAGCTCATCCCTGCCCCTCAGCCGGTGCGAAGGAGGAGGCAAGTAATGTCGTCGTGCCGGCGGGCGTGGCCCACGAAGGAGTCGACGGTCGAGAGCAGGTTCTGAAGCGTACCTTGCGCGCCTGCATTGTCGCTGGATTTCACTACTTCCAGCACGCGGGCCTCCCCGAATTCCTGCTCGGCATCGTTCACCGCTTCGATTAATCCGTCCGTGAAGATAACCAGCAAGTCGCGCGCGCCCATGGTTACAACACCACGGGTGAACTTGGCGCCGGCGTTGATGCCGAGCGGCAGGTCCCCCGTTTCCAGGCGCTCGAGGCTTCCGGAAGCCCGCCGGAGAATGGGTTTCTCGTGCCCCGCGCGAACGTAGGCGAGCTCGCCGCTCCCGGGATCGAACTCTGCAAAAAACCCGGTCGTGAAGCGGCTGCCGCCCAGGCTGTGGGCGCAAGCATAGCGGTTCAACCCTTCCACCAACTCGAGCAGGGAAGTATTGATTTCCGCCAAGGTCCGCACGCTGGCTTGAAGGGTGGCCATGAGTAATGCCGCAGGAACGCTTTTCCCCGCCACATCCGCCACCACCAACAGCAATCGCTTCGAGTCAGGGCTCGAGCTCGCAGAAGGGCGCAGAAAGGCGTCGTAGTAGTCGCCGCCCACCGTGTTGGCGGGCCGCGAAATAAACGCAATCTCGGCGCCCGGCACCACGGGGGGCACCGCAGGCACCAGCCAGCGCTGGATATCGCGCGCAATTTCCAGGTCGCGCTTCATGGTGATACGGTCGGCAAGCTCGAGCGCCAATAGAAAAAGCAGCCCCGCGACGGCAATCAGCACGGCCAGGAAATTGTTGGGCGGGTTCACCTCAACGTTACGTTTGGAATCGGAGACCGAAATCAGGACTTGGCTATTGACCAGCGCAATAATGGCAAAAAACAAGTAAATGAGAAGAAATACGCGTCGGGCCGGCGAGAGCTTCATGAGCAACACCCAAAAAAGCGCGCTCGTGGTCTTCCTGAATCGCCGGCCTCGGGTTTCCTTGCGAAG
>Ga0181538_10004057_pt1 | contig 13952 bp, 19 predicted proteins | sample PEATcosm2014_Bin_40_FD_119773 | JGI IMG/M metagenome (GOLD analysis project Ga0181538, IMG submission 119773) | Peatland microbial communities from MTU Mesocosm Facility, Houghton, MI, USA - PEATcosm2014_Bin23_30_metaG | ecosystem: Environmental > Terrestrial > Soil > Wetlands > Peat | place...
AAAAGCAGCGCCAGCAATAATCATGGATGTGTAAATTCCTAAGTAATTGTTTCTTTCATATGGATGGTCCTCATAACCATCGCATCCTGCGTGGATAGTGGGGACAGATAATAAGAGCGCGAGTGATAAAATTTTAAATGATTTCATGCATGGTTCCTTATTTGTTGCAAACTCCGTCTGTCAGGCCAGCGGTGAGTTTGAAGACTTTCATGAAAAGCCTTTCGTGAGTAAAAAGAATTTGAGTTTAATATTGAGATGAACATGATAGTGTGGCTGCATAGGCAGACAGACTCCAAGCACAACAGAAGCAGCAGGCCACGCACAACCAACAACTATTGTTGTCCCTATTGAACTTCCATTTTGCGAGTTGGATTGCTCTTTTTTCAGATTCATCAATGTCTCGGCGAGATTGAGTTACTTGAATCAGTGCTGATTCTTCTTGCAAATTTTTTAATGCTCTTGCTTCATTATGTAATGCTTTTATTTGTTGTTCTTCTTGAGCATATGCTTTGAAATCCCGGTTGTATAGCGCAGCTGCACCACCAATTGCGGCGGTTATTACGGTTGTCAGGGCTATATTTTGCGTGCATGGATCCATTTCCATTCCATGGGAGAAAGGCGCTTGCAATAGGAGCATTAATGCAATGATTGTAGGTGATTTCATTATAGTGCTTTCGATGATTCGGTAATCGGGTCCGGAGTTAATATACCGGTATAGAGTCCTAAGGCACCTATAATCGCGCATGTAGCGCCCAGTGCAATAGTATTGATGCCGTGAAGATAGTAATGATCTGCCACTTTATGAAACTGCGCGGTGTTTGCACTTGGTCGGCGAGCAGCTGTTTGACGATTAATACCATGGGCATCAGCTAACGATTGGCCTCCGTTAATAATGAGCGCAGCAGATGCTGTGAATAATGTTCCGACTATAATGCCCCTATAGTAATCATCGGATGCTTGAATAGGGAGTGTGTGTATGCATACGGCGAGTGCGATGATATACGATGTTTTCATAAAAAGCTCATTGAGTATTGTTGCAGTAAATAACGGTTAACGCAGATGCGGCGCAGGCAGCAGCAGTTAAGCCATAGCCGGTTAATGCTTTGGTAATATTGGTCATTTGGTATGATCCATCAGCATGTTCTTTGGTGTTTTGATGAATAGTGGAAATCCCGTTTGCTGCAGTCAAGGCTGAAGCGAGATGAATGATCGGTTGAAGCGTGCACAGCGGAAAAGCATGTACGCACGGTGTAGTAAGCATGAATGCGCAAAGCGCAAGGTGTAGTTTGTTCATCAAGGCCTTTCACAATTTTAAGGATTAATGGTGGTGATATTAAGTCCGACAAATACGGCAGCAGCTCCCAGAAAGGTGAGTGCCATGCCGCTTTTTATTTTATTCTTTTCAAAAAACGTACGTTTAACGCCCAATGTTGAAAACCAACAACCGCAGAGTGCTACGGCCACGCCGATACACGTACATGCCGTTTTTTCGATGCATCGATGTACCGTTGTATACGCTGCATCATTACTTTTGTGAACTGCATCAAGAATCAGTTGCTGGAGATATTCTTCGTCCATGAGGCCTTTTGCCTGCATCACTGGATGAGCCATCAGACACACGCAGAGCATTATGATTTTGAATATGTTCATACAAAACCTTTTTGATATCGGGGTGATTAGTTAAGAGGCCGATGCTTTTTATACCATAGATGTAATGCAACGAGCAAGAACATACAAAGCGCCAATCCAACACCGATTGAAATCGTAGCATTCATTAGCAGTGAATAATGAGCTATTTGGCCCGAAATGAGAAATGCAATGCCGGAACACAGGATTGCCGGAAGCGCATAAAAAATTTGGGTGTAGGCATGATCGAGTGGATATGATGTTGTGCTGGTTGCGGCCATAATGGTGGTTTCAGAAATGGGAGATACATGATCACCACACACTGCGCCGGAAAATATTGCGCCAATGACGGGATATAAGAGCGGAATATCAGCAGGAAGGAGCGGTATGGGCAATGCTGTTGTTGCAATCAACATGGGTATTGCGATCGGCAGCATAAGTGCAATGGTTCCCCACGAAGTGCCAGTCATAACAGCCGTGATGAGTGAGACCATAAAGAATGCAAACGGAAGCAAGGAAATATTCATACATTGCAATAAGGTACTCGCTAAATATTGCCCGGTATGCAGATCATCTTTGAGCATTGCGCCCAAGACTGATGCGAGCGTAATCATAATAATTGCCTGCACCATGAGCATGAATCCATCTTTGATAAAGAGGGGAATATGTGCGATGGTCGTGCGTTTGCGCAGAATTGCACTTGCAAAACTGATTACCAAGCTGATGATGCTTGCAAAAAAGAGGACCGCAAATGGATTATTGTTTTGCTGTAACGCTTGCAGAATGGTATTGGTGCCGCCAAAAAGAACGCAATTGCCACGATATAAAATGCCGATAATCACGCTGACAATGAGGCTTGCAAGCGGGAATATCAAATCAAAAAGAGAGCCTTTGATCGAATGATCGACCGGCAGGGTTGCAACGGGTTCAGGTTTGCCGCCAAGCAGATTGCCAGTTTTAGCAGCGATATGTTCATGTTCCCGCATTGGGCCAAATGAGATGTGATAGTGAATGATGAAATAAATTGAGGCGATCAAGATGATGGAATAAAAAATGAAAGGAATCGCATTGAGATATACAAAGAAAGGGTTTGCATAGATCTTTACATAGCTTTGTGCTTCTTGCCCGACGCCTGCATAATGCAAGTTACTCGTGATCATGGCAACCCAACTTGATATGGGAACCATGATAACAAGCGGGCCTGAAAGGGAATGGACTAAATAAGCCAATTTTGAGCGGGGAATGCCGACGTGATCCGTGAGCGGACGCATGACGGTGCCGACGGTGAGGTTGCTCAGATAATCGTCGATAAAAAGGAGCATCGAAAGGAAGAATGAATATCGTTCAGCGGAAGATTTTCTTTTCAGACGAGGAGCAATCGTTTGAGCGAGCGCTTGGACCCCACCCGTATGGGCAACAAGGCAAATAAGGCTGCCGATAGCAATCAGAAAGCCAAATGAGTAAAAGGTATCAATATCAAGAACTTTTTCGGTGAACCGTTTCAGGAGAATCGTAATCGCGCCTACAGGAGAGGCATTGGCGGCAATAATGGCGGCAGAAAGTAGGCCGGCAATGAGAGATGGGTTAAGTTTTCTCGTGATGCATGCGGTGACCAGTACTAAGATGGGGGGGATGACCGATGCGATGGTATTCTGCATAAGTTCCTTAATAAAAAAGGTTAAAGAGCGATACTGGTCGAATATGATAGCACGAAAAAGGTTTTACCAGAAGGTTTTGTTTGACCAAATGGCTCTTTTACTTTACAGTTATAGAGATTCCGCTCTTTCTATTCGCCCCAAGGCTTTTTCCGAATTCCGTTCGTCCTGAGGCTGAACATAGCGAAGAGTGAAGGATAAAAATTCGTCTTTTTATACAGCATACAAAAGAATAAAAGGTTACTCATTATGGATATGAATAAAGCTTTTTTACTCAAAAAAGAAGCTCGCAACCCTCGCTGGAAGCTCATTGACGCTAAAGGCAAGACCGTTGGCCGTCTGGCTACCCAAATTGCAGACATGCTTCGCGGGAAAGATAAAGCTGAATATACCCCTCATACTGATACTGGTGACTACGTAGTAGTTATCAACGCTGCGCAGGTCGTTTTCACTGGTAACAAGTGGGAAGACAAGATCTATGACCGTTATACGGGCTGGATGGGCGGATACAAGGAAGTTGCAGCAAAGGACATGTTGAAAAAACATCCTGAACGCATTCTTGAAGCAGCAGTCAAAGGCATGTTGCCTAAAAACAAGCTGAACCGCCAGGTTATCAAAAAACTTAAGATTTACGCCGGTGAAGAACACCCGCATAAGGCTCAAGTAGCAGCGTAAGCTTCGGGTATACCGAAAAAAAATCAAAGGCAGGACCAAAAATCCTGCCTTTTTTCATTTAAATGCGTACAAAGCTATTGAGTTCGGTGGGTGTAGGGCGCATAAATGAACCCTGCGAAGCCTCCCGAGCTCGAAGGCCCGGATAGGCGAAGTATGGGTCCCGTGGGGTTTGTTCGAACCTGAATGGGGCAAAAATGCCTAAATAAAGCCTAAAAGTCTTGTTTCGGGATAGGGCGATATGCTACGATTATGGTGTAAATATATGATTAATGCTTTCTAAAAAGGAGTAAATATGAAGAAAAGCATTCAATTAATGATTGCGATTGCCGTGTTGGCGATTGCCAATGAAGCTCGTGCGACGACGGTTCGTCCATTCTATTTTGCGAACAAATCAAGCTATAAACTTACAATCGAAGAACTTGATGGTAAGACCCCATACAAAAAATTTACCCTTAGCTCAGGGCAATATTATAGCTATTCCACATCAAGCACTCAATTTAAGATTACCTCAATCCCAACAACAGCAATGCTTAAGGTTAGTAATGGTGGTGGTGTGACATTTGGTTTATATAAAAAAGATCAAATACCGACCAGTTTTTCATCTGAAGGAATGGATCGTGTTACCGGCTCTAAGCCAGTACTCGTTATAGACGTTGGATATAGATCGCCAGTAAATGGTATAGCGGTAACTACCAGTAGTGAAGCTAACGTGACATCTAACTATAAGCTTAATCAATAATCAGTATTGATGTATAAAAGTAAAAAGCGCCGAGAATATCGGCGCTTTTTTGTTGGTCTCAACTTGAACTTGTGAGCTTGAATTTATGGACGCAATTTAAGCACGACCGCTACCAAATCTTTATAGGTTAAAAACAGCGTCAGCAGCAATATGCCGATCCAGCTTGCGATATGGATATATTCCCTGATCTGATGAGGGAGCGGGCGTTGAATGGCTGCTTCGATGGTATAAAAAAGAATCTGGCCGCCATCAAGGATGGGAAGCGGGATAAGGTTTAATACCGCTAAATTGATGCTGATAATGGCCAAAAAGAGGAAGAAAATCTTAAAACCTTTTGCGGCGCCAGAGGCGGTTTCTTGGATGATGCGAATGGGGCCACCCATACCGGTTGTATCACGGCTTTTTAAAAGATGGGTGAACGCGTAGGCAGTATTCTTGATGTAAGAATTGGCAAGGGCGATGCCTTTGGAGATTGATTTTCCGAATGAGAGGCTTGGCAGGCTGGACATTTCAAACTGGGCGCCCAATGATCCAATGTTTCTGCCCTGAGCAGAGATGCTTTTTAGGGTAGCAGCAGTGGTCATAGTTTCATCATTGCGGGTGAAAGTTATGCGGACCTCTTTATCGGGAGATGCATGAATGGCCTGTATGAGGGGGTGGACGTCTTGGTCGATGCTCAGATCGTCAAAACCAGTAATCGTGTCGCCTGGTTGTAATCCGGCACGTGCCGCGGGGGATTCCGGTTCTACGTGAGCAATGGTTGAGACGTAGGATGGTAAGCCGACGGAGTAGAGGAATATGAGGGCTGTATAGGCAAAGATGAGGTTGAACATGATGCCGCCAAACATAACGAGCATTTTTTGGTAGTAGGGCTTTCGGGCGAATGAGCGTTCATCGGTGCTGAGGGCGTGGGATTGATCGCCTTGGCCAACTTCAGCGGCGCCGGCGATTTCTACGTACCCACCAAGTGGGATTGCCGATAGGGAAAATTGGGTGTCTCCAATCTGCTTGCTGAAGATTTTGGGACCAAAGCCTATCGAGAATGAGGGGGTGTGGATATTAAAGAGTTTACAAAAGAGATAATGCCCCAGTTCATGAAAGCCTATCAGGAAGCCGACTCCAATGAGTGCGGGAAAAATGAAGATTAGATTGGAAATGTTCATGGAAAGTCCTTATACTGTATGGAAATGGAGAATTAAACTCCATAAATCTATCATCAAAGGTGCTGTTCGTCTATAAAACCACGGCGCGACTTTAAATTGCTTATTTGCATAAAGAGTTCTTCGAAAGCGTGAACGAAGGCACTTTCTTCTTTACCTGGACGACTCTTGTATAATTTTCTTGAAAAAAATTACAAAAAAGGTACACTACATAGGACCTTCATGTCCCATTTCTCTAGCCGATAGCGGCTCAAAATGCGGTTTTTGAATAAAAAAATATCATACGTTTTTCTAACTATTATAGGAACGGTTTACTATGCCAACAATGAACCAACTTTGTCGAATTGGCCGAATCAGGATTAAATCGAAGACCAAGAGTCCTGCCCTTAAAGGGGCTCCTCAGGCACGTGGTGTATGCACTCGTGTGTTCACTCAAACGCCTAAAAAACCAAACTCAGCGCTTCGAAAAGTGGCTCGTGTTAAACTTTCGACTGGCGTTGAAGTAACTGCCTATATCCCTGGCGAAGGCCATAACCTTCAAGAACACTCTGTGGTCTTGGTGCGTGGCGGTAGGGTAAAAGACTTGCCTGGTGTGAAATATCACATCGTTCGTGGTGCATTGGATGCTGCTGGTGTTGAGAAGAGAAAACAATCTCGCTCGCTCTACGGTACCAAGATGCCAAAAGCTTCGTAATGTATACAAATTTATAAAGGATTTATCATATGCCAAGGCGTAAAAGAGAATTGAGCAGACGTGAGATCGCTCCGGATCACCGTTACAATTCAGAAGTTATTGAGCGATTTATCAATGTAATTATGGAGCGTGGCAAAAAGAGCACTGCGCGCAGCATCGTATATGGCGCTATGGATATCATAGCGGGCAAGGCGAGCGGCGATAAGGCAAAAACGCTTGAAATGTTCAATAAAGCATACAATAACGTTATTCCTGCTGTGGAAGTGCGTCCGCGCCGTGTTGGTGGTAGCGTGTACCAGATTCCGACAGAAGTCCGCGCAGACCGTGCGCGTGCGCTTGCATTACGCTGGTTAAAGCAGGCTGCGCAGGAGCGCCCTGGAAAAACTATGAGCATTCGTTTGGCTCAAGAGTTGCTTGATGCAATTGAAGGGCGTGGAGCAGCGGTGAAGAAGAAATCTGATGTGCATAGAATGGCTGAATCAAATCGTGCCTTCTCGCATTATGCTTGGTAAAGGTTTTACAAAATGAGTACCCCCCTCAATAGATACAGAAATATAGGTATTGCCGCTCACATTGATGCCGGCAAGACGACCGTAACGGAACGTATACTTTTTTATACGGGCGTTTCCCATAAAATCGGTGAGGTTCACGAGGGTGAAACTACCATGGACTGGATGGAGCAAGAGCGTGAGCGTGGTATTACCATCACCTCAGCGGCAACCCAGTGTATGTGGAAGAACTGCGTCATTAACATCATTGACACTCCAGGTCACGTAGATTTTACCATCGAAGTAGAGCGTTCATTGCGCGTGCTTGACGGTGTAGTTGCGGTATTCAGTGGGGTAGATGGTGTGCAGCCGCAATCTGAAACGGTATGGCGACAAGCAGATCGTTATCGGGTTCCGCGACTCATGTTCATTAATAAGCTCGATCGTATCGGCGCCGACTATTTCAAAGTCGTGAGCGATGTTACCAACAAATTGGGTGCTAATGTTGTAGCGATGCAAGTTCCAGTAGGCACATCTGAAAACTTCCATGGGATCATTGACGTTCTCACTAACAGAATGGCGACATTCGAAGGTGAAATGGGTGAAACCATTGTATGGAAAGATGTTCCGAGTGAGTATGCTGAATTGGTAGCGACAACCAAAGAAAAAATTATTGCAGCTGCCTGTGACTGCAGTGATGCGCTTGCAGACAAGTATTTAAATGAGCAAGCAATGACGGTCGACGAAATTAAGGCGGCGATTCGTCAAGGTGTTATCGACATCAAAGTAGTACCAGCATTTGCGGGTAGCGCCTTTAAAAACAAAGGTGTGCAACTACTGCTTGATGGCGTGGTAGATTTCTTACCTTCTCCATTGGATGTTCCACCGGTTGAGGGCATTAATCCGCGCACCGATGAAAAAGTGTTACGCAAAGCAGATCCTAAAGAGCCATTTAGCGCTTTAGTATTTAAGATTATGACAGATCCGTTTGTCGGGGTTCTGAACTTTATTCGGGTGTATTCAGGTACGCTTGAAGCTGGTTCGTACGTTATTAATGCTCGTACGGGCACTAAAGAACGCGTGAGCCGTTTAGTGAAAATGCATGCAAATAAACGTGAAGAAATCACCAGTGTTTCAGCGGGCGATATTGCAGCGGTAATGGGTGTTAAAGATGCGATTACTGGCGACACTCTCTGTGCAGAAGGTCATTTGGTAGCTCTTGAAACTATTAAACTTCCAATTCCTGTCATTTCAACATCAATTGAGCCTAAAAACAAAGCTGATTATGAAAAAATGGCGCTATCATTGAGAAAGCTTATGCAAGAAGACCCATCATTCCAATTTAGTTATGATGAGGAAACGGGCCAAACAGTTATTTCAGGTATGGGTGAACTGCACCTTGAAATTATTGTGGATCGTTTGAAGCGTGAGCATAAGGTAGAAGTGAATCAAGGTAAGCTGCAAGTTGCATACAAAGAAACGATCCAAAAACCAGTTGAAGCTGAAGGTAAATTCATTAAGCAATCTGGTGGTCGTGGACAGTATGGTCACGTGTGGATGAAGTTTGAGCCGCTTGAGCGTGGCAAAGGCGTTGAATTCGAAAACAAAGTTGTCGGTGGAACAATTCCTCGTGAATTTATTCCAGGGGCAAAGAAGGGGTTCGAAGAAGCAGTTGCTACGGGCGTGCTTGGTGGATATCCAGTCGTGGATATTAAAGGGGTACTGTACGATGGTTCATACCATGATGTTGACTCGTCTGAATTGGCATTCAAAATCGCCGCTTCAATGGCATTTAAAAGTGGTTGCGCAAAGGCATCACCTGTTCTGTTAGAGCCAATTATGAAGGTCGAAGTTGATACGCCAGATGAGTACATGGGTGATGTTATGGGAGACCTTAACTCACGTCGTGGGCGCGTATTGGGCATGGAAACAAAAGGTGATAAACAAGTCATCAATGCGGAAGTACCATTAGGTGAAATGTTTGCGTATGCAACTGCGTTGCGTTCAATGACCAAAGGTCGTGCGACCTATTCAATGGAATTTGAATGCTATCGCGAAGTGCCAAAAAATGTTGAGAGTCAAATTATAGACAAGAAATAGTATTAATTACGTTATAAGAAGAATCCGTAGGAGATTTAACAATGGCAAGAGACGTATTTGAACGTAAAAAACCCCATGTGAACGTGGGGACCATTGGTCACGTTGACCATGGTAAAACGACGCTGACCGCAGCGATCACCAAATATCTAGCATCAAAAGGTATGGCTGAATTCCGTGCGTTTGATCAAATCGATAAAGCACCTGAAGAAAAAGCTCGTGGTATTACCATTTCTACTTCACACGTTGAGTATGAAACCGCTAATCGCCACTATGCACACGTAGACTGTCCTGGTCACGCTGACTATGTTAAAAACATGATTACCGGTGCGGCACAGATGGACGGCGCGATCCTTGTAGTGTCTGCAGCAGATGGTGCGATGCCTCAAACTCGTGAACACATCGTATTGGCAAAGAACGTAAACGTTCCTGCATTGGTAGTGTTCCTTAACAAATGCGACATGGTCGATGATAAAGACATGATCGACATGGTTGAAGAAGAAATCAGAGATCTATTAAAGAAATATGATTTCCCTGGCGACGACATTCCATTCATCCGTGGTGCCGCTGTTAAAGCACTTGAAGGCGACCAAGGTGAATTAGGTGCGCAAGCAATTGAAAAATTAATGAATGCACTTGATACATATATTCCAATACCAGCTCGAGAAATCGATAAGCCATTCTTGATGCCGGTTGAAGGTGTATTCTCAATTTCTGGCCGTGGTACTGTTGCAACGGGTAGAATTGAAACTGGCCAAGTAAAAGTTGGTGAAGAAGTTTCAATCATCGGTTTCGGACGTAATGAAAAAACTACTGTTACTGGCGTTGAAATGTTCAGAAAGATTTTGAACGAAGGTCAAGCTGGTGATAACGTAGGTCTTCTATTGCGCGGTACTAAAAAAGAAGATATTGAACGTGGCATGGTTATTGCTAAAACAGGTTCAATTACTCCGCACAAGAAGTTCAAATGTGACGTGTACATTCTTTCTAAAGAAGAAGGTGGTCGTCATAGCCCGTTCTTCAATGGTTACCGTCCACAGTTCTACTTCAGAACTACAGACGTTACTGGTGTGGTAACATTACCAGCAGGTCGCGAAATGGTTATGCCAGGTGATAACCTTGAATTAACCGTTGACTTGATCTCTCCAATAGCTATGAATAAAGATCTTCGTTTTGCAATCCGTGAAGGTGGCAGAACTGTTGGTTCAGGAATTGTAACTCAAATTATTGAGTAGTTGGGTGTCTGATGAAAAAACAAAAAATTCGTTTAACGCTCAAGTCTTATGACCATCAGTTGCTTGATAAAGCAACTAAGCAAATAGCTTTGACAGTTAAAAGAACAGGTTCCGATTTAATGGGACCTGTTCCGATGCCTAACAAGCGTCGATGTTTTACCGTATTGCGTTCTCCGCACGTTAACAAAAAATCGCGCGAGCAATTTGAGTTAACTACGCACAAACGTATATTAGAAATTCTATCACCGTCAGATCAAACGATGGATGCGCTCATGAAGCTCAACATCTCTTCTGGCGTTGATGTGGAAATTAAGTAATCAGTAAGGGTCATTCAACATGATTACAGGAATTTGGGGTAGAAAAATAGGAATGACGCAAGTCTTTGCTGGTGAAAAGGCAGTGCCTGTCACCGTCTTTGATGTTTCCAATTGGGTTATTACTCAAGTTAAAACCAAAGAGCGTGATGGATATAATGCCGTGCAGGTAGGTTGTATTAAAGACAAACATGCACACGCAGGATTTGCAGAAGCATGGTTGAAAAAACCGAATGCATATTTCCGATTCTTTAAAGAAATTACGCTGCACGATGATGCAGCGACCGCAGACTTTGTGGTTGGAGCACCTATTGACGTGCAAGCGATACTCGCTGCAGGCGACAACGTAGACGTTCGTGGTACGAGCAAAGGTTGTGGTTTTGCCGGTGTAGTTCGCCGACATAATTTTGCAGGCGCCCGCGCAAGCCATGGTTCAACCATGGGTAAACGACCGGGTTCTTTGAGCTTTATGCGTTCTCAGGGACGTGTTATCAAAGGCAAAAAAATGCCAGGGCATATGGGGACTACAACGCACATGGTGAGGAACCTTGATGTAATGCAGGTGCGCCCTGAAGATAAACTTATCTTGGTCAAGGGTTCGGTGCCGGGCAAAGCAGGTTCATTAGTGTTTATTAGAAAAGCAAAAGCGTAGGTAAACCATGAGTGATCAAAAGAAATCGCGTGCAAACAAACAGGAAACGTCAAAAGTGGTAACGACTATATCCCTTCAAGACGTGAATATTGATGCGTCGCAAAAGAAGACGGTTTCTGATAAAGCTTTTTCAGTTTGGGTTAGGTCGTTATTACAAAACTGGCGTCAAGGGACTGTTGCATGCAAAGGTCGCTCTGATGTAGCTTTCTCAAACAAAAAACCGTGGAAACAAAAAGGTACAGGACGAGCTCGCGCTGGTTCTCGACGATCTCCATTATGGAGAGGTGGCGGTGTTATGTTTGGCCCTCAAGCGAGAGTTAAAACATTGCAAGTACCGAAAAACTTGAAGAAAAATGTGCTTGGAGCGCTTGCGTTTGAATATCTAGAAGCAGGACGAGTTGCTTGTTTAGATTGGAACGTGCAAGGCGATCTGCCTAAAACGGCACAAGCATACTTGGCATTAAAAGATTCAAACTTGGTTAACGGCAGGATCAATCTTTTTCTACCGATAGATGATCATATAACCTATGCATCATTTACAAATATCCCCAATGTTCAAATCTTCTTCTTCGATCAACCAAATGCGTATGATCTAGCGAAGAGCAATCACTGGGTGTTTTTGAAAAAAGATTTTGACCAGTTTAAAGAGATGGTGACCAAATGGATCTAAGTATTTATGACGTTATTCAAAAACCAGTCATTAGTGAAAAAGCATATCAACTCAACAAAGATTTGAAAAAATTGGTGTTGAACGTCCATATGCATGCTAATAAACCTATGATTAAAGAAGCCCTTAAAAAGCTCTTTAATGTTGAAGTAACTAATATTTGTATTCTTGTACGTAAAGGCAAGAATCGTAGAGTCGGTAGAAAGAAGGTACAAGGTTCAGACGCGAAAAAAGCGATTGTAACATTGGCTGAAGGTTATTCTATCAATTTATTTGACCAAGCTGGTGATATGACTAATATCCCGACGGCTGAAGCTACGAAACAATCGAAAGAGTAATTAAGAGTTTTTTTTATGGCAATAGTAAAACGAAAGCCCCGAAATTCTTCGCTGAGATTTCAGACTTTTATAGATTCAACCGATATTACCACCAATAAACCTGAGCGCAGCCTTGTGATAGGCCTGCGTAAAAGAGGTGGGCGTAACGCATACGGTCGTATTACCGTTCGTCATAAAGGCGGCGGTGCAGCCCGTAAGTATCGGTTCATTGATTTTAAACGCGGTGAGCGCGACGTAGTAGGTACATTAACTACTGTTGAGTATGACCCAAATCGTAACGTTCGTATTGGTCTTGTTTCGTACGCAAACGGGGCAAAAGGATACATTCTGTTGCCAGAAGAATTACGTGTTGGGAATCAGGTTATTGCAAGTGAGAAAGCAGATGCACGCGTCGGTAATGCACTTCCTCTCTCTCGCATTCCTGTTGGTTTCATGGTTCACAATATTGAAATGACTCCAGGTTCTGGTGGCAAATTGGTGCGTGGCGCAGGTACGTCAGCACAACTTATGGCTAAAACTGAAGATCATGCAACCTTGAAGATGCCATCGGGTGAAATACGTATGTTACCACTCGGTTGCTGGGCTACTGTCGGTGTTCTTGGTAATGCAGATTATAAGAATATCAGCTGGGGGAAAGCAGGACGTACGCGTAACAGAGGTATTCGACCATCAGTGCGCGGTATGGCTATGAACCCTGTTGATCACCCACATGGTGGTGGTGAAGGTCGTTCAAAGTCTGGATCACATCCTAAGACTCCGTGGGGTAAAGGCTGTAAGGGTACTCGTACACGTACACGCAAGAATCCGTTGATCTTGAAACGTCGTAAAACGAATAAAGAATCTTAAGTAAGAGTATAAAACATGGCTAGATCAACGAAAAAAGGCCCTTACGTACAACCTTGTTTGATGGAAAAAGTCGAAAAGGTTAAAGCAGGCAGCAAGCGAGATGTCATTAAGACATGGTCTCGCCGCAGCATGGTTACTCCTGATTTTGTAGGGTTGACCTTTGCAGTACATAACGGCAAGAAATTTGTTTCCGTTTTTGTGACGGAAAACATGGTAGGTCACTATTTGGGTGAATTTGTGCCAACGCGCACCTTCAAACAGCATAGTGGTCAGAAAAAGACAGCAGCTCCAGCCGCTAAATAAGGCATTTGGACTTGCTGACGCGTAAAAATATAGGTAAATTATATATATAAATATATAGCAATAGTAACATTGAGGTTCGCAGAATGCAGTTTAATGCAAAAGCCCGCTATGTACGTTTTTCTCCTTATAAATTAAGGCCTCTAGCGGACGTGGTGCGGGGTAAGAATGTCTCATTTGCCTTACATTGGTTAGCTACGCACGCAGTTAAACGAATCGTACCGGTTCAAAAAGCGATTGAATCAGCAGCAGCCAATGCAAAGCAGCAAGGCAATCTTGATAAGGGTAAGCTCTACGTGGATGAAATCCGCGTGGATGAAGGCCCTGCATACAGATACTATAAGCCAGGCGCAATGGGGCGTTCAAACCCCTATAAACGCCGCTTTAGTCATATAAGTGTTATATTAAAACCGTTAGCCGAAAATAAGGATTAAGTGTGGGACAAAAGGTACATCCAATAGGATTT
>Ga0181538_10004059_pt1 | contig 13945 bp, 10 predicted proteins | sample PEATcosm2014_Bin_40_FD_119773 | JGI IMG/M metagenome (GOLD analysis project Ga0181538, IMG submission 119773) | Peatland microbial communities from MTU Mesocosm Facility, Houghton, MI, USA - PEATcosm2014_Bin23_30_metaG | ecosystem: Environmental > Terrestrial > Soil > Wetlands > Peat | place...
TGGCGGGGCTGCTCGTCCGCGAACTTAAGCTCCGTGGTCTGGCCGAGCGCATCCTCATTGTTTGCCCTTCAAACCTCACTTTCCAATGGCAACGCGAGTTGAAGGAAAAATTCGACGAAAAGTTTATCGTTGTGAAGGGCGGCGACATCCGCGACCAATTCGGCCTGAATCAATGGATGGAGCAGAAGCAAGTTGTCACGTCACTTGATTTGGCAAAGCGCCTCGAAATCCTCCCCGGCTTGAAGCAAGCGCACTGGGATTTGGTGATCGTGGACGAGGCACACCATATGTCGTGGACGCCACCGTCACGCAAGACAGCCCGCTATGCCTTGGGAGAGCTTTTGCGTGACAGCACGGACCATTTCCTTTTGCTCACGGCCACCCCGCACAAAGGCATCCCTGCAAATTTCAGCCTTTTTCTTCAATTGCTCGACTCGGATGCTTACGCCGACGTGAAATCCATTCGTGAAGCAATGAAGCAGCAGTGCGCCCCCTTTTACCTGCGCCGAACGAAGGAGGCGATGGTTTACTTCCCCGAACGCCAGCCGGACGGAAAATGGGTTGCCCGGAAAATCTTCACCAAGCGCATTCCTCACACGGTCGATTTCACCATTGACGGCGCGGAGTTTGAGCTTTATCGGGCCGTCACCAGATTTGTCAAAGAACAGAGCGCAAAGGCCGCAGCGCAGGAAGACGATCCGCGTGCCCGCGCAGTCGGCTTTTTGATGACCCTTTACCAACGCCGTCTCGCCTCCAGCGTCTATGCGCTCCGCCATTCCTTGGAGAATCGGGCGAAACGGCTGGAAGATGGCCTTAAAGCCGCCCAAGACCTGGTTCGATTGGCCCCACCTGATTTGCCCGAACCAGAAGACCTTGAGGAAATGGAGGAGAAGGACCGTGATTACTTTGAACGAATGCTGGAAGCTGTCACCCTTGCTGGCAGTGCGGAGGAAGTCCGCGACGAAATCAGGGAATTGAAGGAATTGGCAATCCAGGCCAAAACGGTCGAAGATTCTTGCGCCGAAGCCAAGTTGTCGCGCCTCAAGGATTTGCTCCAAAAAGAAGGGTTTTTTGATCAACCGCAAAAGCGGTTGCTGATTTTTACGGAGTATAAGGACACCCTCGATTACCTCCTGACCCGCTTAAAAGATTGGGGCTTTCAGGTGGGATGCATCCACGGCGGCATGAAGCCAGGCTCACGCGAAGAACCGAATACCCGCATATATACTGAGCAGCAATTCAAAGATGGAGCAATTCAGATTCTTGCCGCTACCGAGGCTGCCGGGGAAGGCATCAATCTCCAATGTTGCAACATCCTGTTCAACTACGACATCCCGTGGAATCCGAACAGGCTTGAGCAACGTATGGGCCGCATTCACCGCTACGGCCAATTGAAGGACTGCTTGATCTTCAATTTCGTTGCCACCAACACCATCGAAGGCCGCGTTCTCCAACGGCTCCTGGAGAAGTTGCAGGAAATCCGCAACGCTCTTGATGACGACGCGGTTTTTAACGTCGTTGGTGAAATCTTGCCCGCCGCCCATATTGATCGCGTGCTGCGCGACTATTACGCAGGCCGGTTGGGTGACGCCGACTTGGAGGACCGTCTGCTTCGAGACGTGGACGAAGGACACTTTCGCGCCATCTGCCAAAACGCGCTGGAGGGACTCGCGACACGGAAGTTGAATCTGGAAATGCTGATTGAACGCCGTGCCCGCGCCCAGGAGCACCGCATGGTGCCAGAAACCATCGCCCGATTCATCCACCAAACCGCCGACCTCGCTTCGCTTTCCCTTAAACCCGTTTCCGGCTTGCCCCACACTTTTGACCCAGGCAGGACGCCTGTTTCTTTGCGCCAATTTGAAAACCAGCCGAATTGGAAACTGCCCACCCTTGCCACGAAATACCCACGCCTTTCGACTGATCGGGAAACCGCCGAGAAGAACAGCCTCGAATGGGTGACACCAGGCCACCCGCTCTTTGAGGCACTGCGTCGCAATGCTGCCATGCAGGCGGAGAGCATTTTTTGCAAAGGCTCGTGTTTCTATTCCCTCCAGCACGAGGCCCCCGCTCGCATTGACTTCTACCGCGCCAGAGTCGTTGACGGCTTGGGCAACGTCATCCATGAACGTCTTTTTGCCGTCCAACTCACCGAATCCAAAGAACCGCAATTACAAGACCCCAATTGGCTTGGAAATTTCACCCCCACAAGCAAACCAGCCACATTGCCTCCAATCGCCGACGCCCCCGAAGCTGTAAACTGGCTCAATGCAAATGCGCTCGCGCCATTTCTCAACGAAGTCCTCGCCGAACGCCTGACGGAGATCGACCGCATCGCTGCCCACATCGAACTCTCGCTCACAGAATTGCTTCAAAAAACCGACGAAGAAATCGGCAAAGCCGCCGCCGATGTTGACGCCTCTCTCCCCGGCGCTCCCGGTCGGCTGGCCCAAGCCGAGGAACGCCACGCAAAACTCCTCAGCAAACGCGAAACGCGGCGCGTTGAATTGCAACGCCAGCGCGCCCTGACGTTGCAATCGGTTGAACGTCTCACCAGCATTCTCGTTCTCCCGCATCCCGAACGCAATGCGCCGGAGGTTCGCCGGTTGCGGCCTAACTATGAAACGGAGGCCACCGCGATGAGGGTTGTCATCGAACACGAACAGTCTCAGGGCCGACAGGTGGAAGATGTCCATGAAAAGAATCTCGGTTATGACATTACCAGCCTCGATCTCAAATCTGGTGACCTCCGCCTTATAGAGATAAAGGGCCTTGGGGCCATTGCAGGTTGCGTTCTGCTCACACCCAACGAACGCCGCGTGGCCGAAGACCGCCGGGACTGCTATTGGCTTTACGTGGTCACGAGTTGCGATACCCAACCCGAGTTGCAGACGCCCATCAAAGACCCCGCTCGATTCCCTTGGCACGAAGTCAAGAAAGTCGAGCACTACTGGCTCGAAGTGGACGCCATGACACAACCGATGCAACTCAGAGACTCAGAACCACGACCATACGGAACCCCACCAAAACCATGATTCCCAAGGAATGCAAACGTCTCGCGGAGGTGGATTTTCCTATCGCCACCGTCTCAAGGCACTCCGCAGGCGGCGGGCGGACCGGACAGCCATCGGTGTTGCACCTCTGGTGGGCGCGCCGTCCATTGGCGGCTTGCCGCGCGGTATTGCTCGCATTACTGCTGCCTGATCCATGTGATGAAAATTGTCCCGACGAATTCAAGAAAATCGCCCGCGAGCTTCTGCGCAAACTCCCTGGTAAACTCGGAGCGAGCGACAGGGAACTACAACACGCATTGCTGCGATTCGTCGGTGACTTCGCGGGGCCGAATAACGCCACCCAAGCGACGGTTCTGGAAGTAGGGCGCGGACTGGTGAAAGCAGCACATCCAGAAGAACCACCCCTTGTTGTTGACTCGTTTGCTGGTGGCGGCTCGATACCGTTTGAAGCGTTGCGGCTCGGCTCCGAGGCCTTCGCAAGCGACATAAATCCCGTAGCGTGTCTCGCATTGAAAGTGCTCCTGCAGGACGTTACGCGAACAAAAACTCTTGAGGAGGAAATTCAACGAATCGGAAAAACAATTCGGAAGACCGTCGAGAACGAGATTGAACATTACTACTCGCAAAAGACCGATGGTACAAGACCAACGATTTTCCTTTGGTCGAGAACAGTGCGTTGCGAGTCCCCGGCCTGCGGAGCAGAAATTCCTCTAATGCGGTCTTTCTGGCTGTGCAAGAAGGCAAAGCGGAAATGGGCGTTACACTATTCTATTGACCGCAGTAAGAGGAACACACCTATAGTCAATTTCAAGATCGTCGAGCCGCATTCGGTCGACGAGGTACAAAAAGGAACTGTTTTACGCGGAAATGCGACTTGTCCATGTTGCCATACGGTTCTACCTGTCGAGCGCGTGCGTGCTCAGTTGATCTCGCAGTGCGGAGGGGCGGACGTGCTGTTTGATGACTCAGGCAACCGTATCGGGGGCGCAAGGCTAGTCGCGGTAATACGGCAGGGAGGGAACGTGGAAGGGGATAAATATAGATTAGCCAACGAAAGTGATTATCGCCTCGTCTTTGCGGCGATGAAAAAACTCCAGAATCTTGAACGTGTCGCAAATAGTAGTCCATTCCACATTACCCCAGATGAACAAATATCTATTGAGGGGATTAGAAGTACATGGGTGATGGTTTATGGAGTCACGAATTGGGGACAAATCTTCACCGCGAGGGAAAAGTTAGTCCTTAGTTCCTTTGTACGGGTTATGAGGTCCTTGGAAATGTCTCCCGAATGCCGACGCCTAATCGCGCTAGGAATTGATCGCCTTGTAATGCAAATGAACGCGCACAGCAGATGGAAACCCACCGGGGAATCTTTCATCGATATGTTTGGCAGACACGCAATCGGAATGGTGTGGGATTTTGCGGAGAGTTCGCCCGCTTTTGGCGCAGATAGCCTCTTCGGTTTGTGGATCGACCAGATAGGCAATTTTATCTCGCAAGTCGCAAAATTCGGATTTCGGAGTGGTGAGGTCGCGTTATCTGATGCTTGCAGCCACCCCTTGCCTGACGCCTCGGCTGGCGTATGGTTCATAGATCCTCCCTACTACGACTCGATACCCTATGCGCACCTTGCTGACTGCTTTTATGTTTGGTTGCGCAGGATGCTCTACGATACAGAAGACGCTCCCTGGTTCACTACATCTCTGATATCCAAGGGAACGGAGTGTGTCGTTGATCGACCTCACAGGTTGAGCACTTCACAAAAGGACTCAACATTTTTTGAGCAGAAAATTGCTGACGCAGCGAAGGAGGGACGGAGGATTTTAGCTGATAATGGCATTGCGTCTATTGTCTTCGCTCACAAAACAACTGAAGGTTGGGAAGCGCTTTTGTCAGGCATAGTGAAGGCCGGCTGGTCAGTTTGTGCGTCATGGCCTATTGCAACAGAACTCACCTCTCGACTCAACGCACGGGACACAGCCTCCCTTGCCACCAGCGTACATTTGGTGTGCCGCCCAAGAACTCAAGATATGGTCGGAGACTGGGGTGAAGTCTTACGCGAATTGCCGAAGCGTGTGGGTGATTGGATGGAGCGGTTGCAAGGGGAGGGTGTACGCGGTGCAGACCTTGTTTTTGCCTGCATCGGCCCGGCGTTGGAAATCTTCAGTCGCTACGCAAAGGTTGAAACGGCGGAGGGGCGAGAAGTTCCTTTGGCAGAATATCTCGAAAAAGTATGGGAAGTCGTAGGCCGCAGCGCTTTGGAACAAGTGCTCGGCACAGCCGAGGCCAAGGCCCGTAACGGCGCTGCTGGCGCATTAGAGGAAGATGCAAGATTGACGGCACTGTTTCTGTGGACGCTCCAAAGTACGGATGCAGAAGTTGCGAAAAAGACAGAAAATGAAGAAGAACCCGATGATGAGGACGACGAACAAGACAAACCCAAGAAGAAACCAGGTTTCAGTTTAATCTTTGACGTAGCCCGCCGGTTCGCGCAGCCGCTTGGCATTCACCTTAACAATTGGGAGGGGCGGATCATTGAAACTGAAAAGGGAGTTGTTCGGTTGCTGGCCGTCAGCGAGCGAGCGCAGCAATTATTCGGCGAAGAGGGCGCTAAAGCAGTTGCCTCACGCCTTGCAAAAGACGCCCAGGGCGATGCCCAAATGGTACTGTTTCCTGAGCGTGAGGAAGAAACAGCCAAGATCAAGTCTCACCACGGCGGAAAGCCATTCTCCGCTGAATCTCGCGCACACGGAGCGGTGACGACTCTTGACCGTGTTCATGCGGCAATGCTACTCCAGGCCAACGGCCAAGCCAATGGCCTCCGAGCGCTTCTCAAAGCCGAGCAGGAACGCGGTGCCGACTTTCTGCGATTGGCGAACGCACTCTCCGCTCTTTATCCCAAAGACAGCGAGGAAAAACGCTTGCTTGATGCCATGCTGCTCGTAGTGCCAAGATGAAAACCAATGTCAACCAATAATAGGAGAAACAATATGGAACCCTGGTATAAAATCGTCACGCCGCGAAAAGAGGTGCGCGAAGGCCGCTCATTTAACCCCGATGACTTCGCAATCGCGCTGGAGCAAGTCGTCAATAAAAAGGCCCCCGAAGATTACCGGGACCCGAAGAAGTTTTTCTCGCGCACCTGCTGGACCCGGGCGCTACGCACGCACACCGGCATGGTTCTCCGCCGGCTTGACGGCAAGACCGAAAATACCGCCCCGGTTTTGACCTTGGTGACTCAATTTGGCGGCGGCAAAACACATACGCTCACATCCCTTTATCATTTGGCAAAAAGCGGCCCAAAGGCGGTCGCTTTTGACGGTGTATCTACGTTGTTGGAGGAGTCCAAACTCAGTGCCGTGCCTCACGCTGAGGTTGCTGTGTTTGTCGGCAACGCCTGGGATCCGCAGGATGGCCGCGAAACCCCTTGGATTGACATCGCCCGCCAGTTGGCGGGGGATAAGGGCGTAGCGATCCTTGGTAAACAGGCCGAAACCACCCCACCCGGAACCGAGGCTTTGGCCCGCGTATTTGAAGCCGCCGGGGGTCCAGTGCTGATCCTTTGCGACGAAGTCCTGAATTTCATTAACCGCCACCGCAAAATGGCGGAGCCGTTTCACGCTTTTATTCAGAACCTCACGGTGGCCATGACCGGCACGACATGCGGCGCCGCCCTCATCAGTCTGCCCCGCAGCCAGGTCGAAATGACCGAATGGGATTCACAATGGCAGGAAAAGATCACCAAGGTTGTGAAGCGCGTTGCAAAGGACTTGATCGCCAACGACGAAACGGAAATCAGCGAAGTCGTCCGCCGAAGGCTGTTTGAAGATTTGGGCAACGAGAAAATACGCAAGACGGTCTCCAAGGCTTACGCCGACTGGTGCTTTGAACGGCGCGCGCAGTTGCCTCCAGAGTGGACGGCCGTGGACACAGCCGCGACAGAAGCTAAAGCCAAAGAATTCTTGCGCCAACGGTTCGAGACGTGTTACCCGTTCCACCCCGCCACTTTGTCAGTATTTCAGCGCAAATGGCAGAGTCTTGCGCAATACCAGCAAACTCGCGGCACGCTGGCTATGCTGGCACAGTGGATTTCATGCGCCTCCCAGGACAGCTTCCTACAGGCCCGAAAAGAACCGCTGATTACTATTGGTTCAGCGCCTCTCCATGTCAGCGAATTCAGGGGCACTGTTTTGGGACAACTCGGAGAAACCCGTTTGGCCGCCGCCATAGACACGGATATTGCCGGCGGAAACTCCCACGCGAGAGCTTTGGATGCGGACACCAAAGGGCCTTTGCGCGACATTCACCGCCGGGTGGGGGCTGCAATTTTGTTTGAATCGTCAGGCGGGCAGGTTAGCAAAGTGGCGCACTTGCCGGAGCTTCGCTTCGCCATCGGGGAGCCGGAGGTCGAAACGACTTCCGTGGACAATGCGGCCCACGCTTTGGAATCGCGGGCCTTTTTCATCAGTCGGGCCGGCACGGATGGATTCAGAATTTACCACAAGGCGACTATTCGCAAAGCGGTTGGCGACCGCCGTGCGTCTCTGGACGAAGAAAGCGAAGTTATTCCGACGATGCGAAAGCTGGTTGAAACCGAGTTCAAGCGCGGCGCGAGTGTCCCAGTTTCGCTCACCCAGGACGGAAACGATCTTCAAGATTCACCCCGCTTGAGCATTGCTGTCCTTGACCCAGAATTCGAGTGGTCAGGGCAGAAGGCCATCCGCGAACAAATAGCCGATTGGACCAAGCGGCGCGGCAAAGCAGACCGCCTCTATCCTGCCGCCCTTGTCTGGTGTCTAAAGAAACCCTCCCGTGATTTGCGTGAGAAGGTTGAACTTTGGCTTGCCTGGAAGCGAGTTGCCAAAGAAGTTGCGGAAGGCACGCTGGGTGTGGATTATGACAAGGCAGATCGCGTCGAGATAGCCGCTAAAGTCGAAACAGCCGAAGAAGAAGCCCATGCGGAAGTTTGGGGCAGTTATCGGTTTGTCGTTTTGGCGGACAGCCAGGAAGCCGACGGCCTCAAGGTGATTGACCTTGGTGCAGGCCACGCCAGCAGCAATGAAACCCTTGCCGGACGAATCCTGAGCGCACTCAAGTCCCAGGAACTCCTGAATGAATCCATCGGTGCTGGCTACATTGACCGTAAATGGCCGAAGGCGCTCAAGGACTCCGGCGCATGGCCTCTCTCCGGTTTGCGTCAGTGTTTTCTAAACGGCTCGCTGACACGATTGCTCGATCCCGACTCCACGCTCAGAAACAAAATCACGGAATTCGTGTCGAAGGGGGATTTCGGCTTGGCATCCGGCCCCCGCCTTGATGGCACATACGACCGAGTATGGTTCGACGAATTGCTTTCTCCAGACGAGGTGATGTTTGACGGCAACGTGTTTCTCCTCACAAAGCCAAAAGCCAAGGCCCTAAAGGCAGGTTTAGCACCGTCACCCGTAATCACTTCCACGCCTGAAATAACGGAATCAACCCAACAAGAGCAGTCTGAAAAACAACCTGAACAACACGAAAAGACAAAAACCAACCTCCCCGTCACGCTGCGAGTTGTGGGCGACATTCCACCCGAGGTTTGGAATCGTCTCGGCACGAAAATTCTCCCTAAACTCAAATCTGGCACTGATCTGAAAGTTGGCGTCAATTTTTCCGCCAGCGTCAATCCAAACACCGTGGACGCCTTGGAAACTGACCTCCGGCAAATCTTGAGCGAACTCGGTCTCTCCAACAATGTGAAGGTTGAAAGGACATGATTTCCCGCCGCGCATTCAGCGGCGTCTCAACGCCCGCTCGACAAACCGAACAAACTTTGGATTCCGGTTCGATTTGGTTTTCTCCCAAACGACGTGGGGGAGGGGAAGGGAGAAAAAGTGACGAATATCCGCCTGTTGCCCATTGATTTCACTCGTGCCAATGCTTTTGGCGAGCCTCCAGCCCATCTCGAAGTGAACAAATGCGAGGTTCAAAAACTCTTCCTCTGCCACCAAAATCGGGCGTGCCGCTAAATCCACATCCGTGTTGAAAATTCGACTCAATTCCGGTCGTGTGCTGGCATCGCTCCAAAGGATTCGATGTCGCTCCGAAACGGCCAAAACATTCGACACCTGCCTTGTTTTTGTGTCCTCTCGAAAATACCCTGCCGTAAAGCAAAGGCTTCCGATGATACCCACCGCACTTATCGCATTTGACCAGTTGCTCTGAACCCAAGAAAAAACACCCGCCATGCCAGCGTTCTAAAACACCGCTGGCATCTTTGGCAAGCGCGGACGGACAATGCTTAAGCGGCGGGAATCTCTGCCCGCGCCGCGATCATTACATGGCGCGGTATTTTGACCGCCCCCTCTTTCGGCCCAATCCCAGGGCCAGGCGGCATCGCCTTGACTGCCTCAGCCGTAATGTCCAGGCCAACCGCCGCAAAATCCCCATCGCTCATTTCGAGTATCTGCGGGCAATGGTGCCCCGTCATGCAACATTGCCGCCCACTTTGTCCAAGTCTTCGTAAAAACATAAAAATTCCTTTCTGCTCCAATATTGGAGCCAATATCGCATAATTTCGGATACGGTCAAGCTCTAATTTCAGAGCAAATGGCCGAGCACCAAAATATCGTTGGCCCCATCATCCGCCAACTGCGGGTGAAAAAGGGGCTCACCCAAGCGCAACTTGTCGCCAAGATCAACATCATCGGCTGGGATTTGAGCAGGGGGACCCTGTCGAAAATCGAGGCCCAACTCCGTTGCGTGACGGATTATGAAATCCCCATTTTGGCCGTTAGCGTCGGCGTGGAGCCGTCGGATTTGCTCCGACTTGCCATCGCCAGAACCCCAGAACGGCCACCGTCCTGAGCATGACGGTTTCATAAACGGTAAGGCGTCAGGGCACAAAAATCGTGACCGGAACGAAGGCTGATGCTCTACAAACGGCAGGCAAACCCTCCTGTTTTCCCATAAAAAACACCAATAAGTGCCGTATTATCAATGACTTATGGATAATCCAGCCAAATAATTGCAAAAAGTTTAGATTTTTTTACAAAATCCATTGACAAAACCGGCTTCTTGTTTTATTTTCTTAAACCGTAGGATAGAACCAGACATTAAAAACATAGAACAGACGAATATGACAGGAATTGAATTACAAGTAACCGAATGCAACCAGAAGGGGATAAAGTTTTACATTGCCACCGTTGCGGCCTCCACCCTTATCGCACGCATGAAGGTGGATATGTGGAGCACCAGGAACATGGAGGGCTATCAACGGCCTCTGGTCGAAAAGCGTATTACCGACGTGGCTTGGTACGTCATTAAGAGCGATGGAGTGTTCCCAACTTCAATATCCGTCTCGCTCCGCAGTGACCAAGTGAAGTTTGTGGAGGAAAGCAAGGCCAACGGTGCTCCCTTTGGAAAATTGATTATCCCGGAGGGCGTGGACTTTTGGGTGATCGACGGTCAGCACAGATTGGCATCGCTTCAAAAACTTGCGGACACGATGGGTGAAAAAGATTTGGTTGATAAATATTTCCTGCCGGTGAATTTCTTGATTGACCCTAAAAAATTGAATGAAGTTCGGTATTTCTATTTAATCAACAGCAGGGCGAAAGCCGTCCCAACCGATATAGCGGACCGAATTCTCCAGCAGGTTCTAAAGGAAAAAGGTGGTGCCTGGATGTTGGAACACGGGGCGCCTCAAGCGGCTAAGGCGGAAAAGGAAGTGTTGCAGGCAAAGGCAACGGATGTCGTGGATATTCTACGGAGAGACTGCACAGTCTGGCAAAAAATGGTGGACATTCCAGGCGAGCCGAAGCCGAACCGTCACGCTGTTAGACAACACGCCTTAGTGTCCTCGCTATTGGAAGGGCCGATGAAAAACAATACCCTTAAGGAAATGGAGCCAAAATCCTTGGCTGAACTGCTTCACCGTTACTGGTGTGCCCTCGCCAGAACATTTCCAGAGACATTCCTGCACCCCGAAGATTATGCGATCCAGCGTCAAACCGGGGTGTACGCACTACACCTGCTTTTCGCCGATGTCTTTGAGCGCTGCCGGGAACAAACAAAGGACCCTGACCGCTACAATGAGGAACGCATGTTTGAGTTACTACAGGAAATGGCGAGAAGTGGTGGCATCGACAGCAATTTTTGGCATCTCAAGAACGGCGATCCCCGTGCCATTTCATCCGGAATGAAAATGGTGCGGTTGCTCGCCGCATTTATGAAAAGCCACCTTCCACCATTAACCCTGGCAGGCCTGTGATTGACATTTCCCATGTTCTCAACCCAAAACACTAAACAAAAGGACAGTTATGGCAGAATACCAAGTAACATGCATCAATAAACCCCACCATCAAAGCCCCCATGAGCACATCACGCACATCGGTAATTTGGCGGCTAAGTGGCGACTCTCTCGAGAAGCCGCCATTGCTCAAATTGACGCGAAGCAAAACGCGTTCTACACAATTGACAAAGCCACAGGAAGCAAATGTTATGTCGGTGTTGTCAGGGAAGCCGGCAAAGCGCCATTCCTTCGGACTCACGCAGACGGGAAGTGGAACGATAATCTACTTGCTCAAGCAGAATGTGATGGCACTTGCAAGATCGTCGCTTAAACACCACCAGACAATATATAAACCCTCGTGCTTCGTTAATCAAGTCGCATATCCAGAACGCGACTAGATCGTCAGTTCAGCACAGCGACATTTACACTATGAATACGAATTCAATTGGATACGAAGTTGACTTCTTGGCAGTTGGCACCGGCGAAAAGAGCGGTGACGCAATCGCCTTGCGATTCGGCAATTTGCTCGCTGATCCACCCCAACAAACAGTCTGCGTAATTGATGGCGGCTACCAGGATTCAGGCGAAGAATTGGTTAAACATATTAAACACTACTATAAAACGGATCATGTTAACGCAGTCATTTCGACGCACCCAGACGGCGACCACGCTTCAGGGCTTGAGGTCGTGCTCGACAAATTGCAAGTGGACTACCTATTGATGCATCAACCTTGGAAACATACTGATGGCATATCGGATTATTTTCAGGACAGCCGTGTTACGGATGACGGTGTAAAAAATATACTCCGCAGATCGCTTGATAACGCCCGATCCCTTGAGGCACTTGCCAACAAAAAGAACATCCCTATTGTCCAACCTTTTTGGGGAATCAATGGTTTCAATGGGCAAATGCGAGTTCTTGGACCGACGGAAGATTACTATAAGAGTCTTTTGCCCGGATACCGAGCAACACCAGAGGCGAAGGAAGAGCCTGGCCCCCTCGGGCAATTGCTAATCAGAGCAAAGGATATTATCGAAAAGGTCGCAGAGAGTTGGGGATTTGAAACCCTTGATGATTCAGGCGAAACGACAGCCGAGAATAATTCGAGCGCCATTATGCTCTTTACAATCGGAAATGAGTCTATGTTGTTTACTGCCGATGCGGGGATTCCCGCATTGACAGAGGCCGTTGAACGGTTGCAAAAAGAGAACTTCGATTTCTCGAAACTATTATTCGTACAAGTTCCGCATCATGGCAGCAAAAGGAATATCGGACCGACTTTGCTAAATACTATAATTGGACCACGTTTATCACAATCGGCAAGCATCAAGATGGCGTATGTATCTGCTTCCCCTGAAGGGGCACCAAAACATCCTGCGAAAAAGGTCACCAACGCATTTCTTCGCCGTGGTGCGCCCGTCCATGCGACCATAGGCAGTGGTAAATGCCACAGGAGTAACGCGCCGGATCGAGGCTGGATTAGCTCAACAGCACTTCCTTTTTACAATGAGGTTGAGGAGTAAAAATAATTTCATGGCAAAAAGGCAAAGTTACCTGAAGACAAAGAACGTGTTCTATCTTTGGACTTTTATCGCCATAAATTGTGCGGTGTTTCTCGCGGTCATAATCGGTGATCAATTTAGCTACCAATCGGTCCAGCACTTTTGGGAGCGTATCCGCACTAAGGACGGTATCATTGCAGTGTGTATGCCGTTTATAGCAATCATTCTTAACGGCATTCTCGGAGATTTGGCGAAAGCAAGGCTTGTTTTCTTGCGTTGGAGAAATCCGTTGCCCGGCAGTCGTGTTTTTTCTGTATTGATGAACACGGATCCCCGTATTGATGTCGCGGCATTGAAGAGGAAGCATGGTTCACTTCCTCGTTCTCCGAAGGATCAAAATGTGCTATGGTATCAGTTGTATAAAAAGCACGCCGCAGCACTCACAATTTCCGAGGCACACAGATTATACTTACTTACCCGCGATATGACCGCCATTTCCGCCGTTTTCACATTCGCGTTTCCGCTTTGTGCCTTCTTTTCGTCCACGCACAAGGAAACGGCCTTTTACTATACTGTCGCTCTTGTGGGGCAATATCTCATTCTTTCAGCTTCCGCTCGGAATTACGGGAACAGGTTCGTTTTGAATGTGGTGACGGAAGAATCACACTCGAAATGAGTTCGCACAAGAAAGATTATGTTTAATTGACAGCGCGTGTCGCCCTCTTTCTGCGGCGACCAACCCTAAGTCTATTCATCTTTAATCCAGCGGCTCCCGCTCTCGCAATGCCCCTTCTCGCAACGGCTTTCAATTGGGCAATCGAGGGTGTTCTATTTCCTACGACCAATAATTCCTTTGGCGTATCCACTTTCATGGTCGTGAATCCTTGCGCTGTGAACCCTTATATTCGCGTATAACTTCGTCAACCACGTCCTGATCAAGGTGCATACTTGTCCGCTGTAATGCCTCCACGGTTTCAACGAAATCCAGGAGATTCGCCTTTGCAGCGTCCGCCACAATTCCAAGCGTGCCTTTGACGTGCATCAATTCCCGAAGCGCAACACGCCGCGCCACCTTGTCGTCCAGCAGAACCAAATCCGCGCGCATTTCCTGAGCGAGAGCCAACGCCTGGCGTTCTCCAAAGTCCAATCCATCAAA
>Ga0181538_10004064_pt1 | contig 13932 bp, 11 predicted proteins | sample PEATcosm2014_Bin_40_FD_119773 | JGI IMG/M metagenome (GOLD analysis project Ga0181538, IMG submission 119773) | Peatland microbial communities from MTU Mesocosm Facility, Houghton, MI, USA - PEATcosm2014_Bin23_30_metaG | ecosystem: Environmental > Terrestrial > Soil > Wetlands > Peat | place...
CCCTACGGCATCTACTGGTTCGAGCTCGAGGAGCGCTGAAAGTGCCCCCCAGTCCGTCAGCTTTCGCAGGGCTTGTCATCCCCTATCTCCAGCGCCAGTCCTGGTTCCTGGCCGACATGTCACGGTTCGACCGCGGCGTATGGGCCACGTTCCAGATCGCCGATCTCGAGATCGTGGCCGACGGGCGTCCCGGGATGGCGAGCGTGGTCGTCACCGTGGGGAACCGCCCGTTCCACGTCCTGGTGGGATGGCGGGAGCCGTCGCTCGCCCCTGCGGTGCTCGGAGACCATCAAGGTGCGGTGCTCGGTATGTGCGACGACGGCTCGGGAGACGTGCTGTGCTACGACGCGCTCGCCGACGAGGAGCTCTCGACCGGGCTGCTGGCTGTGGCGAGCGCGGGGCGCCAGAGCGCGAGGCGCGTACGCCTGGTCCAGTCGCTCGTGAGCCACGCCTCGCTCGTCTACGACGAGCGCCTGTTCATGAAGTCGTACCGCGTTCTCGAGCCGGCGCCACGACCCGAGATCGAGCTCATGGTCCGCCTCGACGAGGTCGGCTTCAAGCACACCTTGAGGCCGGTCGCCCGTTGGGAGCGAAACGGGTGGGACCTGGCCCTCGTCCGCGAGTACGTCCCTGGAGCCCTCGAGGCCCGGCTGTTGGCGCTGACGTCGCTTCGCGACCTGCTAGGGCGCAGCATCGACGACGAGCAACTGAGGCTCGAGGAGGTCGGCGGTGCCGGCGGTGACCTCTCCTCGGAGGTGCGCCGCCTCGGGGAGCTCACGGCCGGTCTCCATCTGGCCCTCGCCGAGGCGTTCGGGGTCCGCCCCCTCGGTGATGGCCACGCCCAGCTGGGCGTCGCCATCAGGGTTCACGGCGACTACCACCTCCGTCGCGTCTTCAGGACCGACGCAGGCTGGATCGTCGGAGGTTTCGGGGACGACCCCCTCATCGGCAAGCTCGGCGACCCGATGGCGCGCCCCGAGCCGCGCTTCGCCTCGCCGCTCGAGGACCTGGCCGACCTCTCCTACTCACTTCGCCAGGTGGCGGCCGAGGCCGTGGCGGCGCAGCCGGCCGTCGCCCGGGCACGGGCCGAGCGACTCGCGAAGGCCTGGGAGCGGCGGAACCGGGGCGCGTTCTTGAGCGGTTACCTGACTGTCGAGGGAATCGGCAGGCTCATGGCGTTGGACCGCCCGCAAGCTGCAGAAGCGATCAAGTCACTAGTCGCCAGGCGGGAAAGGCCGGGCTGAGTCCCGCCAGGCCTCCCGCAGGCCTCAGGATGCTTCTGAGACCTCACCGTCGGAGGCGAGATCGATCTCGCTCAGCGCCCCGCGGAGGTCTTCGGCCGCCTTTTCCGGCCCGACCACGTTGATCATGACCCCGGTGCCCAGCTCGAAGCCCGCGCGAGTGGTCAAACAGGGCAGGATGTGAACGTGCCAGTGGTACTCGCCTGTCGAGCTGTACGGGGCGGAGTGGAACACGACGTTGTAGGCCACGTCCCCGATGCTGGCGTTGAGTGCGCGCAAGGCACTGCGCACGGCCTGGCCAACACCCACGATGCCCTCGGCGGACGCCCGGTGGAGGTGAGCTCCGTGCTGGCGCGGTACGACGAGGATCTCATACGGCGTCCCGCTCCAGTAAGGGCAGAAGGTCACGGCGTGCTCGGTCGCGTCGATCATCCGGGACTCGAAGCTCTGTTCGGCCGCCGCCGCCGCGCATACCAGGCATCCCCCGGCGAAGCGCTCGAAACTGGCGAGCTCGTCGGCGAGCTCTCTCGGCACGAAGGGGATCCCGAGCAGCTGGCCGTGAGGATGGGCGATGGAAGCGCCCGCCTGCCGGCCGTGGTTGATGATCACCTGGCTGTAGCGAAGCCCAGGAGTGCCCTCGTGCTGTTCGACGCGGTCGCGGATGGCGAGCATCACGAGCGAGACCTGATCGTCAAGCAGGGATGCCATCGTCGCGTCGTGGTCGGGCGAGATGACGAGCACTTCGTGGATGCCGCTCGCCGGGGCCTCGGCGAACACTGGCCCGCGGTTCTCGATCACGAAGGGCGCGTCGCCTTCGAAAGCCGGGTAGCGGTTCGGAAGGACCCGTACGAGCCAGGAGCCGGAGGTCCCGTAGATCTCGAGGGCCGGGGGTGCCGAGGCCTCCATGCCCGGGCAGAACGGACAGGGTATTCCCTCGAGGGAATCGAGCGTGAGCTGGCGCGGCACAAAGAGGGCTTGTCTCTGGGCGCGGCCGGTGGCGACTGTCACCCACCGTCCCGAAAGCGGATCGATGCGAAGCTGATTCACGCTGGGCCGAGGACCTCCTTCGGGACCGAATTCCGACAGATGGTCGGCATTTTTTTTAACGCTACCGCCGCCACAGGCGCTTCGAGTCCGATTTCGAGATGACGGGGCCAGGTTACGACGTCCTGGTGGGGCTGCACGCGCTCAGTGCGGTGGTCGGATTCGGCGCCGTCGGGGTCTCGGGCACCTACGCCGCCCGAGCCCGGTCCGCCGCCGAGCCGCGGGGCGACGCCGGCCTCAGGCGCTACTTCCATCCGGGCACGAACTGGGCAGAGCGATGCTTGCTCGTGACTCCCGTGCTCGGCGCGATCGTGCTGTGGGCAGGTGACAGCTCTGCGGTCTCTGAGGTGTGGCCATGGATCGGGCTCGGCTGCTGGCTCGTCTCTGCGGGCGTCGCGTCCGGGCTGTGCTGGCCGGCCGAGCGTCGGGTCCAGGCCTTTTTCGCCGGTCCGCCCGAAGGGGGGGACCGGACTGGGCTTGTGGAGTTCCGTGAGGCGTGCCGAGCCCTGCAGTGGGGTGCCTCGGGCGTCTCGTTGTGCTTCCTGGTGGCTGTGGTTGTGATGATCTGGCAGCCCCGATGACGTCGTAGGGGCCCCGACCTCGCCTTTTGAGGGGCGCTGGCCCTCGTGGACCGGGCCGCCGGTAGATTTGCCAGCCGTGGAGGCCCAGGCGACCCGGCGGGTTGGTGTGCCCGGCCCCAACCCGGCAAAGGCGCGCGCCATCCTCGTCGTTCTGGTCGCCGCCGGGGTCCTTGCGGCCTGCTCGTCGACGGCCGCGGTCGCCAACACCGGCGCGAAGTCGCATGCGAACCCCGATCACGCCAGACGGCAAGACGGCGACGGGCGATCCGGCGACGCCGGCGGAACCGGCCTTGCAAGTCATGTTCGGATAGCGGGCAGGCAACCGTCCACGTTCGGCGTCGGCTTGTCGATAGCGACCTGGGAAGAGGTGCACGGCTCGACGGAGAACTTCTACGAGGGCACCAGCCAGCCGGGACGCGTGATGCAAGTCGAGATCCTGTACCCGACCCTTGCTGCCAAGCCCCCGGCGGTTCTGGCCTGGGCACCGCCCGCCTACCGTTACGGCCCGTACCCGGTCGTCGTGTTCGCCCACGGCTACGACGTGGACCCCAACACCTATCGCGCGCTGCTCGCATCCTGGGCCGAGGCCGGCTACGTCGTCATCGCGCCCTTCTTCCCCGATACGAGCCTTCCCGCGGTCGAGGCCCAGCACGGGGTGGACACCGAGTCCGACATGTTCAACCAGCCCGGTGACGTCGCCTTCGTGGTTTCGGAGGTTTTCGCGGCCGCCCACGGTTCCCCGCCGCCCTACGCGGCCTATCTGACCGGACTGGTGGACCCGGCTCACCTCGTCCTCGCCGGCCAGTCCGACGGCGCCGACACCGTTGCCGCACTGCTTTACGACCGCGCGTACGCGAGAGTCCGCGCCACGATGGCCGTTCAGCCGACAGCGGTGGCCCTGCTCTCGGGCGCCGAGTGGACCCGCGCCGAGGACGCCTACTCGGCGACGAGGGCCGGTGGGCCACCGGCGCTCGTCGTGCAGAGCTTGACGGACTCGTGCAACGTCCCTTCCGACAGCTCGGAGCTCTACGACATGTTGACGGGCGCCAAGTGGTTCCTTGCGCTGGCGGACGCCACTCACCTCGGTCCTTACGTCGGTGACGGTGCGGCGGCCGAGGTCGTGGAGAAGGTGACGAGGGGGTTTTTCGATCTCGAGGTCGGCCGGGGCAAGGTCACGGCCGCGGCACTCGGGAGCGAAGGCGACGAGGCCGGAGTGAGCACGATCACCACCGCCGCCGCTGTGCCGTTCTACCCGGCACCGCCCTTTTTGCCCGGCGCCTGCTCCCCGCCTCCAGGAGCCCCGACAGATTGACCGACCAAGAGCGCGACCGGGTTGTCTATCTCGACCACGCCTCCACCACGCCCATGCGCGCGGAGGCGCGCGCGGCCATGGCGCCGTTCCTTTCCGACGCCTACGGCAACGCCTCCGGTGGCCACCGCCTCGCGAGAGCCGCCCGGCTCGCCCTCGACGACGCCCGGGAGGTGCTCGCCGGGCTGTTAGGGGCTAGCCCTTCCGAGGTCGTGTTCACGAGCGGTGGCACCGAAGCCGACAACCTTGCGGTCCTCGGCACGGCCAACGGGCCTGGCACGTCAGTGTGCAGCGCCGTCGAGCACCCTGCGGTGCTCGAGGCGTGCCGGGCCGTCGGGGCCAGCGTGGTCGGCGTCGACCGACTCGGTGTCGTGGACCTCGACGCGCTCGCAGCCGTGCTCGACGACAAGGTGCGCCTCGTGTCGGTGATGCTCGTCAACAACGAGACGGGAGTGCGCCAGCCCCTCGACAGCGTCGTGTCGCTCGTCCGCAAGCGTGCTCCGTCCGCCCTCGTGCACACCGACGCCGTGCAGGCCTTCGGCTGGCTCGACGTCGCCTGCCTCACGGCCGGGGCGGACCTTGTGAGCGTGAGCGCGCACAAGTTCGGAGGGCCGAAGGGTGTGGGAGCGCTCGTCGTCCGGCGCCAGGCGGTGCTTCGACCCATCTTGAGAGGCGGGCCGCAGGAACACGAACGCCGGGCCGGTACCGAGAACGTCGCCGGCGCGGTGGCCATGGCGGCGGCGGCAAAAGCCACTGCACGCGATCGCGAGAGCTCAGCCCGACTCGTCCGGGAGCTCTCCACGCGACTCGTTGACGGGATCCTGGCGGCGGTTCCCGGCGTACACGAGGCGGTGCCACGACAGGACCGCATCGACGCCATCTGCAATCTCGGTGTCGAGGGGGTCGAGGCCGAGGAGCTGCTCGTGGTCCTCGACGAGCTCGGGATCTGCGCTTCGGCAGGATCGGCGTGCGCCAGCGGTGCCATCGAGCCGAGCCACGTGCTGTTGGCGATGGGCCGGACGGCCGAGGAGGCGAGACGCCACGTGAGGCTCTCCCTCGGTCATGCGACGACGGCTGCGGACATCGACAAGGCGCTCGTCGCCTTCCCCGAGGCGGTCGGGCGGCTGCGCGCCTGAGAAGGCCTTGCGGGCGCGGTGCGCCCGGGCCCCGGCGCTCTGCGACAATTGGGGCGTGCGGGTGCTCGTAGGACTCTCAGGTGGAGTTGACTCGTCGGTCGCGGCGGCGATGCTGGCCGAAGAGGGTCATGACGTCGTGGCGGCCACCATGAAGCTCTGGGGCGGCGCAGGCGACTCGGGGTGCTGTTCGGTGGGCGACGTCGACGACGCGCGGCGCGTCGCGACGCGGCTTTCCATCGACCATCACGTCTTCAACTTCGCCGAAGATTTCGAGCGCAAGGTCGTAGCGCCCTACGCCGAGGCGCACGCCCGCGGCCTCACCCCCAATCCTTGTGTGGAGTGCAACCGGCACCTGAAGTTCCGCCGCTTTCTCGACCGCGCCGTGCGGCTCGGCTTCGACGCGGTGGCGACAGGTCACCATGCCCGCGTCCTTAAGGACGACGACGGCCGCCCGAGACTTCTCCGTGGGCGTGACACTGCAAAGGACCAGTCCTACGTGCTGTCCATGCTCACTGTCAGGGAGCTCACCCGGGTTCTGCTCCCGGTCGGCGAGCTCACAAAGAGCCAGGTCCGTGCGCGTGCCGCGGCGTTGGGCCTGCCGACGGCAGCCAAGCCCGACAGCCAGGAGGTGTGTTTCATCGCCGCAGGGCCCGGACAGGGCCCGCGCGAGCGCTTTCTCGCCCAACGAATCGAGTTGCACCCGGGACGCGTCGTCGACGGCGCGTCCGGATCCGTCCTCGGCACCGTCGCCGCCCTCGAGCTCGTCACCGTGGGCCAGCGCCGCGGCCTCGGGGCCTCGGCCTGCGGACCGCGTTACGCGCTCGCGGTCGATGCGGGGTCGGCCACCGTGACCGTCGGGTCAGCGCACGACCTGCTCACAGACGGGGTCGAGCTCACCGGGCGCACGTGGGTTGCGAGCCCTCTTCCCAAGGGTGCCTCGGTTCTCGCCCAGCTGAGCGCGCACGGCCGCCCGCTACCCGCCGAGCTCACCGGCACAGGGCTGCGGTATCTCGACGGCCCGCAGCGTCGTGTCGCACCCGGCCAGACGGTTGCGCTCTACGTAGACGACGAGGTCGTAGGTTCGGGCATAGCCGCATGAGCTTCCTGTCCTGGTCGGCCGCGTCGCCTCGGATCCTCGCCAGCAGGCCGTGTCAATGGTCGCGCTCCTCGCGCTCGCGGTCCCTGCCGTGAGCGGTCATGACCGAGACGGCGAGGTCGGCCGTCCCGCGGCCTCAGAAGGTGGCGGTATCGATCACGAAGCGGTAGCGGACGTCGCTGTCGACGACCCGGTCGTAGGCGACGTCGATCTGATCCGCGCTTATGACCTCGATATCAGCCCCCAAGCCGTGCTCGGCACAGAAATTCAGCATTTCCTGGGTCTGGCTTATGCCACCGATTGACGATCCCGCCAAGCTCTGCCGGTTCGACATCAGCGAGGAAGCCGGCACCGAAAGAGGCTCCGGCGGTGCGCCGACATTGACCAACGTGCCGTCGAGCCGCAGCAACGACAGGTACGAGCCCATGGGCAGCGGCGCCGACACGGTGCTGACGATGAGGTCGAAATGGCGCTTGAGCTGCTTGAAAGTAGCAGCGTCGCTTGTGGCGTAGTAGTGATCGGCTCCCAGCGCCTTGCCGTCGGCCTTCTTCGAAAGGCTCTTGGAGAGCACAGAGACCTCGGCCCCCAGGGCGTGGGCGATCTTGACGCCCATGTGGCCGAGGCCACCGAGTCCGACGATCGCGACCGAGGTACCAGCACCGGCACCCCAGTGCCTGAGCGGCGAGTACAACGTGATACCCGCACAAAGAAGCGGCGCGGCCACATCGAGGTCGATGCCGTCGGGGATGGCGAGCACGAAGTCCTGGTCGACGACGATGTGGGTGGAATAGCCACCCTCGGTGGGCCGACCGTCCTTGCCGATGTCGTTGTAGGTGTACACGGGCCCGTTCATGCAGTACTGCTGTTCACCGGCGAGGCAGTTGTCGCACTCTCGACAGGAGTCGACCATGCAGCCGACGCCGACCCGGTCCCCGGTGGCGTGCTTGGTCACACCGGTGCCTATCTCTTCGACGATGCCGGCGATCTCATGGCCGGGCACCAATGGGAAGGTGACCTCGCCCCACTCCCCGCGGGCGGTGTGGATGTCGGAGTGGCAGATCCCGGCGTAGGCGATTCTGATAAGGACGTCTCCGGGCCCCAGCTCCCGACGCTGAATGGTCGTCTTCTGGAACGGAGCCTTGCGGCCCGGTGTGGCGTAGGCGGTGACAGGACGCATCTGCTGCTGTCTCCTCATTGGGTATGAAGCTTTGTCAGGGGGTCGTCCCGCTCGGCGGAAGGGTCGTGGCACCGCCGTGGTCGCGGGCCTGCGGCGCGGGCTGCGCGCACCGCAGGCAGCTGCGATTGTATGTGGCGCGGACGACCAGCCTGAAGCCGGGCCCGCCATCCGCCCGGTGGGCGCGGGTCTCGCCCTACCATCCTCGGCGTGAGCAGGGAGTCGAGTGGAGTGCCCGATGATGCGTCGGCCCGAGTCGTCGAGCTGCGGGCGCTCATCAAGCGCTACGACGCGCAGTACTACCTCGAGAACGCCTCGGAGATACCCGACGCCGGGTACGACGCGCTGAAGGACGAGCTCTTCGCGCTCGAGGAGCGATATCCCCAGCTCGTGGAGGCAGGCTCACCGACCCAGACGGTTGGCGTCGCGCCTTCGGCGCTGTTCGCGCCCGTCACCCACGCCACGCCCATGATGAGTCTCGACAAGGTCACAACACTCGAGGAGATCCTCGCCTGGGGCTCCCGGCTGCAAAAGCTGTTGGCTCCCGAGGACGGATCGCCCTTCGTCTGTGAGCCGAAGATCGACGGCTTGTCGATCTCGCTCACCTACGAGCGCGGCCGCCTCGTGCGCGGCGCAACCCGTGGTGACGGACGAGTCGGTGAGGACGTGACCGCGAACGTGTGCACGCTTGGCGCGATCCCCGGCGAGCTCGCGTTGTCCGCGGGCGAGACCCCTGAGATGCTCGAGATCCGGGGCGAGGTCTACTTCCCGGTCGCGGCCTTCGAGGACCTGAATCGTCGCCAGGCCGCGGCAGGACTTCGACCCTTTTCCAATCCACGAAACGCCGCTGCGGGCTCGCTTCGCCAGAAGGACTCCGCGGTCACGGCGAGTCGAGCGCTCGGGGCCTTCTTCTACCAGGTGGACGGGATGGCTGGTCTTGCGACCCAGTCGAGCGCTTTGGACCTGCTCCGCCGCGCGGGCCTGCCCGTCAACCCGGAGACAACCGTCGTGGCCGATCTCGAGGCGGTGTTCGCGTACTGCCGGGACCTCGAGTCGCGACGACACGGGCTCGGCTACGAGATCGACGGGGTCGTCGTGAAAGTAGAGGACCGGGCGCTGCACTTGCGGCTCGGGGCGACTTCCCACGCCCCTCGGTGGGCGGTGGCGTACAAGTTCCCGCCCGAAGAACAGGCCACGCTGCTCGAGGACATATTGGTGTCCATAGGACGTACCGGCCGCGCGACACCGTTCGCGAAGCTGCGAGCTGTTCGGGTCGCCGGTTCGGTGGTCGAGCTGGCAACCTTGCACAACGAGGACCAGGTCCGGCTGAAAGACGTCCGCCCCGGTGACACGGTGGTGGTTCGCAAGGCCGGAGACGTCATCCCCGAAGTCGTCGGCCCCGTGCTGAGCGCCCGGGCGTCCGGCTCGGTGCCGTGGGCCTTCCCGAAGACCTGCCCCAGTTGCAACAGCCCGCTCGTCCGACTCGAGGGGGAGAGCGACACCTACTGCATCAACGCAGACTGCCCCGCACAAACGGTTCAGCGGATCGTTCACTTCGCCTCGCGCGGAGCCATGGACATCGAAGGCCTCGGTGAGCAAAGGGTCGCGCAGTTCGTCGCCGCCGGCCTGTTGTCCGATGCTGCCGACTTGTACCGGCTCGGCGTGGCGGACCTCGTCGGTCTCGAAGGCTTCGGCGAGCTGTCGGCGGTGAACCTCGTGGCGGCCGTCGACCAGTCCCGCTCGAGGCCCCTCGCCAACTTGCTGACTGCGCTTGGCATCCGCCACGTGGGTGGAACCGTCGCGGCCGGCCTGGCTTCGCGCTTCGGGGACCTCGATCGGATCATGTCGGCTTCCGAGGACGAGCTCGCTCGCGTCGAGGGCATCGGGGCCGTGATCGCCGCGAGCCTGGCCCGGTATTTCGCCTCGGAAGCCAATAGGGCGATGATCGAGCGGCTCCGGTCGGGCGGCGTGCGCTTCGGCGCCGCCGGGCGTCCTCAACTGCCCCAGGGCCTCGTCGGCATGTCCATCGTCGTGACGGGCACCTTGAGTGGGTTCAGTCGTGAGGATGCAGAGGCGGCCATCATCGACCGCGGTGGCAAGTCGCCCGGCTCGGTGTCAGCCAAGACGACCGCCGTCGTCGTCGGCGACAATCCCGGGGCGGCCAAGCTGACCAAGGCCGAGGCCCTAGGGGTCCCGATCCTCGACGAGCAGGGTTTCGTGAGGCTGCTGGATACAGGAGAGCTGCCATAGCAGAGCCCGCGAAGTGCCCTCCACCGGTCGCGGGCCACCAACCGTTACCCTTTTCGTGATCTCCATGTCGAGCGCTGTGGAACAGGTCGGCCGGGTCATTGGCGGCCGCTACCGACTACTCGCCGTGGTCGGCGCCGGTGCTTCGGCCCAAGTCTTCGCCGCCGACGACACGCGGCTCGGTCGACGCGTCGCAGTCAAGCTGCTCCACCCTGCCTTGGCCGGCGACTCCACTTTCTTGAGGAAGTTCCAGGCCGAGGCCCGACTGGCGGCATCGCTCAACCATCCCAACGTCCTGCATGTCTACGACTGGGGCGATGAGGACGGCGTCCCGTATCTGGTGCTCGAGTACCTCGGCGGCGGGAGCTTGAGGTCCTTGTTGGACACCGGGCGCCTGCTCAGTCCCCAACAGGCGGCCGCGATCGGTGCCCAGGCCGCCCATGGTCTCGCCTACGCCCACCGGCGGGGGCTCGTCCACCGCGACATCAAGCCGGCCAACCTCCTTTTCGACGACGACGGGCGTCTTCTGGTGGCCGACTTCGGCCTTGCGCGCGCCCTCGCCGAGGCGGCGGTGACCGAGCCTCTCGGCGCTGTCATGGGAACGGCCCGCTACGCCTCGCCCGAGCAGGTCGAGGGCCGCCCCGTCGACGACCGCACCGACGTCTATTCGCTGGCTCTCAGCCTGTACGAGTCGGTCACCGGGCGAGTGCCCTTTGCCGGGGACACGGCGGTGGCGACCCTGATGGCGCGCGTGGGGGCCGTGCTCCCGCCGGCCAGGGAGCTCGGGTCGCTCGCCCCGGTGCTGGCCCAGGCCACGATCTCGGAGCCCCTGGCTCGCCTGGACGCGGCCGCGCTCGCGCTCGAGCTCGAGATGCTGGTCCAGGAGCTCGATCCTGCCGAGCCCCTGCCGCTCAACAGGACCGATCTCGGCGTGGCCGTTCAGCCGCTCGGGCTCGATCAGGATCCGACCGAGCGCTTGGCTCCTGCTGGTTGGTCCGCCGTGTCGCCCGCACAGCCCGGGGTGCCGCCCCAGACCTCCCCGCCGCCGGCACAGGTCGCGCCGCTTCGGCCATCGCGGGAGGAAAGCGAGTCCCGGACAGCACACACGGGGTCGGCGTCTTCGTCGGCGTCCCTGCCCGGTGTGCGCCGGGTGCTCCCCGTGCCCGCGCCGTCCGCGCCGTTGAGCGAGGCCCCCCGGACGAGGCGCCGGCACCGCTGGCTGCCTTGGCTGCTGGCTCTGCTGGTGATCGAGCTCGCAGCCGGTGCAGGCGTTGTGGCGGCGTCCCGCCTCGTCTGGCGTCACGACACGGTCCCACGTGTGGTCGGTCTCGATGTCAGGGCCGCCGAAGCCGCCATCTCCAGGGCGGGCCTCACCCCGGAGGTCTCCGGCGCCCGCTACAGCGGCACCGTCGCCTCCGGAACGGTCATCTCACAGCTTCCCCCAAGCGGCACGCGCGACAAGTCGGCGTCGATCGTGAAGATCGTCATGTCGCAGGGTCGTCACCCGACCGCGGTGCCGGACCTTGGGGGGATGGACGAGAAGCAGGCCGCCGCGGCGATCGGCAGGGCCCACCTCGTGGCGCGTTTCGTCGAGCGCTACAGCGAGGTCGTCGCCCGCGGGACGGTCGTGAGCTCGAGTGCACCTCAAGGTGCCAGGATGTTCTACGGCGGAACTCTCGAGGTCGTGATCTCGAGGGGCCCCGCGCCCCAAATGATCCCGGCGGACATGAGCGGTGGCGTACTCACATCCACGCAGGCGGACTCGGCGCTGACGGACCTGCGCCTCACCCCGCAGAACGTGCAGCAGTACTCGACGTCGGTCCCCGCCGGGTACGTCATAAGCACGAGCCCCGCCCCCGGCCAGGTCGTCCCGGGTCATTCGACGGTGCGTGTCTTCGTGTCGGCAGGTCCGCCGTATGTGTCGGTCCCGACCCTCTACGGCGACTCGGTGGCGGTCGCCGAACAGTCGCTCAGCTCTCTCGGCCTGCAGTGGAGCCTCTACGGTCCACCGAGCGCGAACTTCGTGCTGAGCCAGCTCCCGGGCTCCGGGACCTCGGTGAGGGTCGGCACGACAGTGGTTCTCTACCTTTACTGAGCTGATACTGAGCTGACCGCGTCGGCCGGCGAGGTGGGCCCTTGTCCGACGCGGGGCCGCTAGGCGCCCTTGCGGCTGCCTACGCCGTAGCCCGTTTGACCACGGGTGTCGCGTGCTGCCAACGTGGCGGTGCGCGCCGCGAGTTGGCGGGGCGATCGCAGGTTTACGAGCTAAGGAAGGGCACGGTCATGGGTGCACTCGAGGGCAGGGTTGCGATCATCACCGGTGCGGGCCGCGGGATCGGCCGGGAGCACGCGCTCTTGTTCGCCAGCGAGGGCGCAAAGGTCGTTGTCAACGATGTCGGATGGCCACTCAACGGCTCGGAGGATGACCGGACGGTGGCTCAGCGCGTCGTCGACGAGATCAAAGAGATGGGCGGCGAGGCGGTCGCCAACACCGAGGACGTGGCCGACTGGGAGGGTGGCCGCCGCTTGGTGAGCGCCGCCGTCGAGGCGTTCGGAGACCTCCACGTGCTCGTGAACAACGCCGGCATCATCCGCGACAGGGTCCTCGTGAACATGACCGAGGCGGAGTGGGACCTTGTGATGCACGTCGACCTCAACGGCCATTTCGTCCCGACCCGCTGGGCCGCGACCTATTGGCGCGAGCAGTCCAAAGCGGGCCGCCCGGTCAGCGCGGCAGTCGTCAACACCTCTTCGACCTCAGGGCTTTTGGGCAATCCCGGCCAGTCGAACTACGGGACGGCCAAAGCGGGGATCGCAGCCTTCACCGTGATAGCCGCACAGGAGCTCTCCCGTTACGGCGTGCGGGTAAACGCCATCGTGCCGGCTGCGAGGTCGCGGATCACCCAGTCGACACCGGGCCTGTCCGACATCGTGCAGCCCCCTGGCGACGCGGGCGTCTTCGACTCCTGGGACCCCGGCAACGTGTCGCCCGTCGCCGCTTATCTCTGCAGCGATCTCTGTCCTTTCACAGGCAAGGTCTTTTTCGTCCAAGGCGGCAGGGTGCAGTACTTCCAGCCCTGGACGCTCGCGGGAGAGATCGACAAGGGCGCCCGCTGGACCGTGGACGAGCTGGCGGCCGAGGTGCCCAAGATCCTCGGTCACGTGAGCGCCCCGACCGGGACCCCGTCGACGAGGTAGCGACCGGCGAGTACGCCAGCCGGCGGCTACTCGGTGATCTCGCGGACGCGGGCCGCCAGCTCCTGGTGCCCGGGGTCGATCGGCGTGGTCTGAAGGGCTAGCAGCATCGTCATGTCCCCGTCGATCTTGATACGTCCGGACATGAATGCCTGCATGGCGGCCTGGGCGTCCCCGTCGACGAGGATGGCCTTCGCCGTTTCGTAGTCCAGGGTCACAGTCAAGTCGGGTGAGTCGAGGTGACCGGTGTCCACGATGAGTTCTCCCGAGCTCGTGTCCACGTGCGCTTCCGCGGTCCCGTCTCCGAGCGGGGACTGGGTGAGGACGAGATTCATGCGCACACTTTGAGCCGGGGCAGTGGGCTCGGTCACGAGCTCGTCGTGCAGGCGCTTTACCTCGGCGGTCCACTCGTCACTCAAGAACAGCAGTTTGTCCACGTCAGCTCCTCGTTCCCGGCCCCGTCGGCTCGCAGAGCGGACACTATCGGCTTGGGAGCCTGCCCGAAGGGCCGGGTACGATGCTCACGTGCCAACCCCGATCCTTGCCGGTGCCGAACCTTTCTCTGCCGCCGGCGGTAAGACGGGCGTCGTTGTGCTCCACGGTTTCACCGGGAGCCCGCAGTCGCTGCGGCCTTTTGCGCGAGCGCTCGCGGCCGCCGGGTTCACCGTCGAGCTTCCCTTGCTGCCAGGGCATGGAACCAGCGTGGAGGACATGGTCCCGACACGTTGGTCCGACTGGTCCGCGACGGCCGAAACCGCCTACCGCGACATGGCCGGCCGGTGCGGGCACGTCTTCGTGGCCGGGCTGTCCATGGGCGGGTCGCTCGCGATATGGCTCGCCGAGCGCCATCCGGAGATCGCCGGCATCATCGTGATCAACCCGTTGGTCGACCCACCGGCTTCGACATTC
>Ga0181538_10004066_pt1 | contig 13925 bp, 20 predicted proteins | sample PEATcosm2014_Bin_40_FD_119773 | JGI IMG/M metagenome (GOLD analysis project Ga0181538, IMG submission 119773) | Peatland microbial communities from MTU Mesocosm Facility, Houghton, MI, USA - PEATcosm2014_Bin23_30_metaG | ecosystem: Environmental > Terrestrial > Soil > Wetlands > Peat | place...
ACGATTTCGCACTCAATCCAGAAAGTGGCATTAAAATCATCTCAGTTAATGAACCAGATCAACATAAATTGCAGCAATTTGAAATTGCATATAATGAACTTATGAATAAAATACTTCCACACATAAACGTTCACGATCGCATAGTCAGGAAACGCTAAGCATTTGAAAATTCAAATCGTTAGAGAAAAAGGTCGCTTTAAAAATCAAGAGGCCGAAGGTAGCGCACTCGGTACGATTGCTCGCATTCGCGTTGTTATAGATCGAACGGGATCTTTAAGATCGCGCTTGATCTAAACGGCTGGCCCCCAACCTCATTTTAAAGCCTATCAAAAAGGGCTTTCTTAAAGCAATGGTTTTTGACTATATGAAACGTTTTTAGGGCAAAGTAGCGATCTAGAGGCGAGATTCAAGATCCCCGCATGGAAGATTTTTGCCCCAAATGCCAAAATGGCCTTTAAAACCGGACACAAGCCCGCCCTAATCATGTCTAAAAACCTTAGCTTTTTTACCCTGAATACACCTCCAGGTTTGACAACCTGTATATAATACCTTATTCTTTTTTAAAGACATTTTTAGAGATTTTAGACCCTACGATGACGATGAAAACCTGGCTTTCCATTTTCAAGATCTCTTTCCTTTTGATCATACTCCCGGCCTGCTCCCCTGAACGCCGGCATATAATCAAACGAAGGGTGTTTTTTGCCCCCAAAAATACTCTTTCTGCCATCGACTCTTCTGCCACTGTTGAACGGCAACATGTGATTAACGTCTGGATTCATGGCACTCGGCTCTTTTATAGCCCCCCTCCCCTGCATAATTTCCTTTATGCTGCTCCCGGTTTGCAACGCGCATGCGATTATGAAACCAAATATCATATGCATCAAATCGGTAAAACATTAGGTCATGCAGCGCCTCATCTATTCCCGTGCGAATCTTTCTATATTTTTGGCTGGTCAGGCAAGCTTGATTTTGGCGTGCGTGAACAAGCAGCCTTTGAGCTCTATAAAGATCTGATGGCCGTCCGAGAGCGGTATGAAACGGAGCATGGCATAAAACCGATCATTCGTATAATCACCCATAGCCATGGCGGCAATGTCGCGCTCAATTTAGTGCGCGTTCCTGGAAAGAAGGATGATTTCTGTATTGATGAATTAGTCTTGCTTGCATGTCCGGTACAAGATCAAACAGCATGCCTCGTAAAAAATCCGCTCTTTAAACGCATCTTTGCTATCTATTCCCATTTAGATCTCTTTCAAATCTTAGATCCGCAAGGATTATATAAGAACGAAATTAAAGCCTCTTCATGGCTCTCTGGCCGTTATTTCCCGGAACAAGAAAATCTTGAACAAGTAACCATCAAAATGAATGGCCGCGCGATATTCCATGGTGAATTTGTCTTCCCAAGATTCCTTAACTTCTTGGCAGATATTATTGGGACTATGGATAGTTGGCATCAGGAAGTGCAAGATCAAAAACCATTCACCAAATTCATCAAAATGCTGCATGTTCGCACCCATGGCAAGCCGTTCAAGAGTGCGAAGGAAAAAAATGAAAAACCGATTACTGCTTAATCGCTTTGACCGCACGGATAATCCCGGCCGCATCAATGCCCATTATCGCCAATAACTCTTCCGGTTTTCCCGAACGCGGTAATTGCGTCACGGCTAGACACTGTATCGTAATGCCCGTATTGCGCAGCGCATATAATACCGCCTCACCAAGCCCGCCTTCTCGATAATGATCTTCAACCGTAATGATTCGCTTTTTGGCTTGCGTACCAACGCGCAGCAACGTATCATGATCTAATGGTTTGATTGAATAAAGATCAATAACGGCAATCGAAATGCCCTCTTTTGATAATTGTTCATATGCTTTCATTGCCTCAACAAGCGTCACACCTGCCGCAACGATACACACTTGATCTTTTTCAGATTCGACTAACACTTTGCATCCGCCAATTGAGAATTCTTCATGCAATGCATACCGCACCGGCGTATCCATGCGCGTTGTGCGCAGATAGGTGATGCCATCGTTATATTGCGCCATCTGCGATACCAAACGATAGGTGCTCACGCCATCACTCGGATAAAGCACAATCGATCCGGGCAATGCGCGCATGATGGCAATATCCTCAAGCGCCATTTGCGAAGGACCATCTTGACCGATTGAAACGCCGGCATGTGAGCCCACTAATCTCAACGCTGCATTACCAATTGCTGCCATGCGCACTTGATCATGTGCACGAGAGAAAAATGCGCCAAAGGTGGAAATGAATGGAATTTTGCCGCGCCGTTCCATACCAACGCCCATGCTGACCATATTTTGTTCAGCGATATAACATTGGAAAAAACGTTCTGGATATTTTTCTGCAAAGATTTCGGCATACGTTGAATTTTTTACTTCCGCATCAAGGCTCACAATTGTTTTACAACGCGGCCCGAGCGCAGCAAGCGCATCGCCATATGCTTTGCGCGTTGCGATAGATTCACCCACTTTATAATGGGGTTCTACCATTTGAATATCGCTGCATTCTTTCCCGCCTGGGCCCCGATCGTCCTGAGGAGGGCGTAAGCCCGTCTCGAAGGATGCATTATATGCGGCTGCTTGGGGGAATCGTTTTTCAAGTTCAGCAAGTTCCGTATTTAATTGTTCTTTACTAAATGCTTTGCCATGAAACCCTTGTTTATTTTCAACATCTTTCAGGCCATATCCTTTGATCGTTTTTGCAATGATCATGACCGGCCGATCTTCGACCTCGCGCGCTTTATCAAACGCACCCATCAAGTGATGCACATCGTGCCCATCAACCACGATCGCTTTCCATCCAAATGCTTCAAATTTATCGGCATAGCGCTGCGTATGCCATTCATGCATCGTTTGCGTACTTTGGCCCAAACGATTGCAATCAACAATCCCAATCAAGTTATCGAGCTTATATTGCGCTGCGATTTCGGCTGCTTCCCAAATGCTGCCTTCCGTCAACTCACTATCGCCCATCAAAACGTATGTGCGTGCACTACGTTTATCCATCTTGGCAACCAATGCCATGCCCGCACCAATGGAAAGCCCCATGCCCAGCGATCCGGTTGCCACCTCGGCATAGGGAAATCGTAATGTTGGATGGCCTTCAAGATTGGAATGAATATCGCGATAGGTCATGAGCTCTTGCTCGGTTACTTTTCCTAATTCTTTCCATGCGGCATATAATACCGGCGCTGCATGCCCTTTTGAAAGAATAAAGCGATCATTATTGGGATTATCAAAATGATCTGGATCAAAATGCATGCCATAAAAAAAGAGGGTTGCGACAATATCAGCTGCCGAAAGGCATGAAGTCGGATGGCCTGAACCGGCCATGGTGGTCATCTGTAATGATGAAACGCGGATGTTATAAGCTTTACGCTCAATAAAATGCTGTAAGTTTTGCATACTCAAATCCTTTGTAAAAGTTTGGAGTCAGAATACTGCAAGCAATGCGCAATTTACAAGAAACCTACGCAGATAATTGAAGGAGAATGAATTATCGCATACACTAATCCACAATTCATATTTAAAGCGAAAGAAAATCTATGAAAAAGCAACTCTTCTTAATTCTCTGCTTATCAACGACAATCATCAATGCAATGGAAAATGATGGCGCTCCTCATGCGCTCATACCCGTAGAAACAGCACGCAAATGGGTAACTGATCTTGAGCAAGCTAACAACCAGCTTGCTGGCCTTGCAATAAATAGGGGTTTATTCGATGAGCAATCATCATCAGCTGACAAGCAGCAAATTGAAGCAATAGGGACTTTAGCCAAACAAATAGCACAAAGTATGACAGAATTTAATGAATCTTCATTGCTACGCAGCGTTACTCACGCAGACGCTCAAGAGATAATGCGTTGTGCAACCCAAACACAGAGTCGTATGGTGACATTCCATATTCAAATGTTTAAGACTATGCAGCAAATTGATAAACAGCACACTTTACTTCAAGAACAAAGAGAAAGCGAAGAACGACGGCTTGTAACAAGAGCCCTCTTAGGTTCAGCAGCTATCACCTTGACTTACTACATATCATTATACCTAACCAAATAATATTCATCTGAAAGAACTCATGAAAAAATTACTCTTAATACTCTGCTTTGCATCGCCATTTGCTCAGGCAATGGAAATGAACGATCAAAGCAATAATCAAAGCAATTCAAATAACCCTCGCAAAGATGAGGCATGTACACAATCTCCTGACCTGCGCACGGATCTCAAAGCATGTTGTCAACTTTGCTGCACAGCCTGCGCCTGCTGCATCATGACTTCTGCTCGTTTAGCGCGTCTTGCTATACAAGAAGCACGAAACGCATGTTGTCCAACAGAACGCCGCATCGAATAACGAAAGGAACCTATGAAAAAATTATTCTTAATACTCTGTTTGACAGCGCCATATGCGCACGCAATGGAAAGAGATTTTCTTTCTAGCCTATCATGCAGTCCCGGTGAGCAGAGAATGTTTAACTTGAAAATATGCCCAAAATGGGAGACTGTAAACAATGCGGGCTGCGGAAAGTGCGCAGCAGCGTGTTATTGTTGCTGCTGCATAGCAATGGCTCCTTGCCTGGAGGGCTGTCCTATCTTATGGCAAAAAATCAAGCTGTTACAAATAGCACGCCGCATGGAATAAAATCTGACTAAAAACACAAACGTTATGGCCTCCCTGCATTCTGGCTTGGGAGGCCATTTGATTTACCCCCAATTAAGCCTTATACTTAATACATAAATTTGATTCTTAACTTTTATTTTCTCAGGTATTTATCCCATGAAAAAATTCCTCCTCGCACTTGCCCTCCTTGCTCCCATGATCAACGCAGAGTCCACAGCACTTAAAGGTTCTTCAGCTCAGGGCGAAATCACCCCTGAAATGATCCAGTTTGCTGCAAAATTAAAGACCCTTCACTCATTCTGCATAGAAACATATGCTGCCATAGAACAGCTTTTTAAAGATTGTGGCAGCCTTTACACAGAAACCTTTGATCTCCTAGCCGATCTTCAAGAGCACGGGGACGAATCCCTCAAGCAACAAAGTCATCAACTCAATGAAGATCTTATGCCTGCAATTATGGATCTGAATGAGCTCCTGCATCGAGTGAAAGAAATTAATGCTCAGATGAAGGATTTCAATACAATGATTCAGACAGCTACCGACTACCAAGAAGTAACCAATTACCTGTTGGCTATTGCGCAAGAAATGCACACCATCAGAGTGTCGCTCGAGGCAATCAAGCAATATGAAGCCGAAATTAAGGCAGAAGCGCTTGAGCTTTCTCAGGGTAATTAACCTATAAAAAGCCTGTTTGGAACGCTCAAAAACACCTAAAAAAGCTATGCCCCCCTTGCCCTATACCTGGGCCAAAGGGGGCTTTTTACTACTAGAATAGCTTTTGGTATACTAAATAGAGTGAAGAAATGGTTCACTATTATAGAGTAAAAAGCGACAAAACGATGAAGAAATTAATACTGACACTCATGCTTATTTGCCCAGCGCTGCAAGCCTTTAATATCAAAAACATTCGAGCCAATATTACTGAGGCCCAACGAAGAGAAGCTGAAGCACAAAGACAATGGCAAAGATTTTTAGCAGAACGAAAACAATTACGTTTAGCTCACGTACAAAATTACGTGGAAAATCGCTATGACAGGCAACAACGACCAGCTCGCTCATTATGGCAACCAGATCTCTATCTGCCAGCAATTTGTGTTGCATTAGTCGGAAGCTATTTCTTTCTTGCACAAATGAATCTTGAAAACCAAAAATAATCGAAATTCTAAGATAGGGACAAAATTATGAAGAAATTGTTACTTTTAGCGCTTATCGTTATAGCACCAAATGTACACGCCATGTATATGGGATCTGCAGCAATGGCATCTGCTCGTCGAAGACACGAAGCCAAACAGAACGAAGTGCATACAACGCCACAAACACGCAAAACTAATGCTCCTGAAGTAGAAGCTGAAATGCAAATTTTGCAAAGAGTAGCATGCTGCCTTTGTACCGCAGTTGCGGCGATTTGCTATCTCAATGGAAATAATCAATAAACCAAAACCATCAAAATAATATTAAGAAGGGATAATATTATGAAACAGCTATTATTCATATGTGCATTGAGCACTTTAACAGCACCCATACTCGCTATGGATATGCAAAAAGCTGAATTGAAAAACAGAACCAAAGCAGACATCCAGCATGAAAAAAATCTTACAGCCGATTTAGAAGAACAGTTAAATTGTTATGCGCAGTATGAAAAAACTGGTAAGACAAAGCGTATACAACGCGCAAAAGACTATGTAGACAATGATCTTAATCGTGAGCTTCCTCAATATTGGCCTGCCGGTAACCCTGAACCACGTGCTATACAAATTAACGGTACAATCACTGCCATTGCAGCGGCTTCATGCGGCTTGCTCTGCTATTTTTTGAACTAAAAAATTACTTCTTTTTCTCACGGCCTCTCATACGTTTGCGCCATTGATCCTTATGGGCACATGTAAAGAATATATAATAGGGAAACACTTATATGAAAAAATTATTGTTACGATCATTAAATCGAAATTGAGGAAGGGATAATCTCATGAAAAAATTTTTACTCATATCTGCACTGTGCGCTTTCACTGCGCCCATGATAGCTATACAAGATACGGAGTTGATAGCTATGCAACAGCTGGAATCATTAGCTGCACAAGAAGCATTAGAGATAGCTGAAGAGATAGCTGATGAAGCACGAGCACAAAGAAAGAGTATAAAACGCGTAAGAACCTATTTAAAACGTTACTATGATCGTGAAGTGCATGAGCATCCTACGACTTTTCACAATTATGCATCTAATCCGGTATCATCTCGAACCATACTCTTTACCATAGGCAGTATTTGCATGGCCGGTGCATACGGTATAATCCAATACTCTATGAAGCAGAACGAACAACATTAATCTTATTTCTTCTTGTGTTCTCTGCCTCTCATATGCTTGCGCCATTGATCCTTGTGAGCACATGTGATGATTTTATTGATATATTCTGCACCGCGAGACATATTGCGATGCGAATTGGCTACCAGATTATCCCAATGTTCTCGTAATTGAGACGGTATGCGTTTGAAACTTTTCATAGTTGTACCTCCTTTTTTATTTACTGTACTCGACATAAATCCCTAAAAGCAATGATTTTACACCAGCTCTATACGTTCCTCACCCAGCACCGCCTTTTGAAAAAGATGGGAAACTGGCTTTTAGACTTTGTGTACATCCAATTTTACGTCACGCTCTTTTCTCTCCCCATTCTTGTTGCCTGGGGACTTCCCCTTTCAATATTTTCCCCCCTGGGGAATTTAATTTTTAACCCTTTCATTCTCATATTTCTTCTCCTTTCATCGCTTATTTTTTTTGGCGCTTTGCTGAGCATTCCCACTACATGGCCTGCCTATGCACTTGATACCCTTACCCAGTGGTGGCTTTCTTGCATGAATCTGGCCCCCCATAATTCATCGGTCGGTTTTTGTGAACCGCCCTGGATCATACTCATATGCATTCCTCTCATAACGCTCGCCATCGTCCATCATCCGCTCACTCGCGCCCGCAACCGCAGTATTGCCTGCTTCACTCTCCTGCTGACGCTTGTCAGTTTGGGGTCGGTTTTTTCACGTTCGGATGATATCCTCTCTATCCCCTGCAATAACGGTGCCATTACCGTTTTGCAGCATCGTAAACAAACCATCATTATCGATCCTGGATTTATCGGTCAACGCCCTTCGGGCAAACAATGGGCTCAGTATGAGCTAATTCCGGCCATTACCAAACGGACCGGCATAGCCCAGCTCAATACCGTTATCTGCCTCCAGCCAACGGCTACCATCCTGCAGGCGCTTGAGCAAATGTGTCATACGACCAACATTGAACGGCTCATGATCCCGTACTGGGATGGCACCGTTTCTAAAGGCATGAATCGGGCCTGGCATAGCCTTAAAAAGACAGCCGAATCCTACGGCACCAAAATAGCCCGAATCGGGTATAAAGAGCAGCTGATTCCCGGATGCCCGGAATTGGCTATTCAGCCAATCGGCACCACCATTAAAAGTGGTGATTATAGCTATCCTGCGCTCAAAATTGCGGGTGTTTTGGGCGAAAAAAACCTCTCCATTTGCCCTGCTCGTCTCGGTTAAAATCCAAAAAACCTCTTATTTTAAGTGCAAAATTCTTGCTTTTTGAGCGTAAACTTTTCTATTATGAAATGGAGCAAGGAGTAAAAAAAGGTTAAGTAAACCGGCACAGAGCGATCTTGCTACGCTATGTGTAACGTTAAAAAGGGAAAAAATGAAGAAAACAAATATAGCATTATTCTTCTGCCTGACGATCGCCGCAATCATGTGCCAAATGGGAATCGATGCAGGACCAGATGATAAAACATTCCGAGTAAGTAACACGGGTGTTCGCCAAGCTACGGGCCACCAACGGACTCAGGCTGCTTCAAAAAGATCGCCTGCACAAAAAACTCATCAAACATACGGACGCCAAGGCAATCGAGTTAGGCAACAAGAAGGTCAACGATCAAAAGGCCCTTGCAGAGGAGATAGATGTCCAGCTGCTGTAACAACACCAGCCCCTCAAACAACATCATCATCCTACAGTTCATCATATGGATATGGCTCATCATACTATGATGAAGAGTAAAGAATGAAAGTAAAAAGGAGGTTTAAAATGGATACATTAAAACTAATCGCTGCATGTGTAATTATCGTCGGCCTGACTCAACTTAAGCTTGATGGCGGTAGCCCTCAACGCAAATTGTATGCCCCGCAAGGCAAAACAACGGACCCACAAGAGGCTGCTCGAATAATTCAGGAGAAAAGGCAAGCTGCCCTTGCCGCACAGGCCGAATCGGGCTCACAACCAGGAGGCTGCGCGAGTGGTATATGCAGTATCCGAGCTCCAGCCAAAACATCGGAGCAAATTCAGCAAGAAGAATTCCAAGCACAAATAGAGGAATTGCAAAAACAAAAGGAAGAACTCCAAGCACAAATAGAGGAACAAAAACAAAAGATGGACGAGCAAGCTGCTAAACTTCGTCAGTTACAAGAACAATATGATGCCTTGCAAGCATTTACCCAACAAACACATGATTAATTTGAGTTAAAAAAAATAATTAAGAATAAAAAAGGAGAGAAATATGCAAAACAATATCAATAAAAAAATGGCGATCCTGGCGATTTTGGTCGCTGGATTAATGTCTAATTTTATCATTAATACTCGCGGTGGCGGCGGCGGCGGTGGCGGTCGTGGTGGTGGCGGTGGTGGTTTCCATGGCGGTGGTAGTCGTGGCGGCGCAGGCCGAGGCTTTGGCGGTGGTGGAGCACGATCTGCTGGAGCACGATCTGGCGGAGCTCGTAGTGGCGCAGCACGTTCAGGTGCCACAAGAAGTAAACAATCTGCAGGCCACGCTGCTAAAGCAGCGCACACAGGCCAAGGTACGCATGCTCAAAAAGGGCAACACGCTGGTAAAGGCAAAAACGCTGGCAAGGGTAAACAAGGTCAACATGGCAATCATCACCAGCATCAACAACAATACGGTCGTTACGGTTGGAACGGTCGATATGGTGTTGGTAACGGATTCTGGTATGGCGGAGGCTTTGGTTTCCTACTTGCGAGCGGTCTCTTCTTTACACTCGACTTGATCTGGTTGAATGGCGTACTGGGTTATTACTATGAAGACGAATTCTACCCGGCTACCCAAGAAGATATTCAAGCGTATAACAGAGGTCCAGTTTCATACCCAGCTGCAGACGCAGGCTACGAAGACTAAGAGACCAATATGGATATTAAAAAACTGATTATTGTAATGGTGTTTGTTGTTGGGGTAACTCCCAACAACACTCGCACCGCATGTACATCATGTGATGAGAATGATGAATCTAGCTGGCAAATCATCAGTGAAGAAGAGCAAGAAGCTGCTGAACCATTAATCTCGTTTGTGAAAAAACATCGTCCTCAACCTCAATGTTCTCGATTGCCATACTATCAATCGCATCCGGCAAACGTATCATTCCACACTCAAACAAAGCCATGCGAATATGAAGATCCATATGCACCGTGTGACGAAGATTTTGCAGCGAGAGAAATGGAAGAAGAAGAACTGCAAGCAGAAGAACAACCTTACGTAGTAATTTATAAGGTTAAATAAGGAGGTTATATGAATATGAAAAAAACATTGTTGATTCTGTTCATTGCAGGATTGGGCACTGCCCTTTCTGTCAATGCGCAACAAGGCCCTCAATGCAAGGGCGGCCAATGTCAACGCGGCCAACGTCCTGAAGGCCAACAACGTCATCAAGAGCACCTAAAAAAACGAGACTGGCAAGACGTCTATCAAAAAGATGCTAGTGGTAAAGATGTAATATCACCAAGCATCATCGAAGTAAAAGAAAATAATCAATGGGTTCAATACAAAAAGAGTACTAAAAATTGCCCTTCTATAAAACATCGTCATTGGGACCATAAACATCCGGAACACCGTCACGCGCAACAAGGACAAGACCAACATGCTCACAAACAATGGCATCATGGTTCTGCTCAATCTGATGAAAAGCACAAATCTGGACGTCACGTAAAATATCAAAAGAATCAAGATGGTAGCAAAGTTGATGGCGTGATGAATGTCCGAGAAAAAGATGGTAAATGTTGGGAATATGTACGTACTTCTGCTAATCGCAACCTCACCCAAGAAGAGTTAGATATAATATTAGAAGAATCTTTACAACCTGATTGATCGTAAAAAAGAAGAGGAATTATGAAGTTAAATAAAGCATTAATGCTCGCAATAATCGCGGCAGCGTTCGTATCATTCAGTGATACATTGACGCGTGGTGGCTTCCAGTCAAATCCTAGACCTCAAGAGGTACAGCGCATTGATGAGCAAACATTAAAAGTTAAAACCCAAGATCAGTGGATAACTTATAAAAACACAGTAAAAAGTTGTGCTCCTAGACCCATTCCCAGTGTTCACTCTGGAAGTCGCAGTTCAAGAAATGCACGTTCAAAACCTCGCCCACAATATGAGTTTTCAGATAACACCAGAGTAATTTTGAATGTAGTAGAAAGTAATGGATGGTGTCGGCAGTATCAACAAGAAAGAGAACTTACGCCTGATGAAAAGGGAATCATTCTAGAAGAAGAAGTATTACGAGACTAATCTAAAAAAGGAATGGAGTAATGAAGTTAAAAAAATTAATAATGCTCACGCTCATCTTCGCGGGATTAATCTCCCCCATTGATACGTTCACTCGCGGTGGCGGTGGTGGCGGACATGGCGGTGGCGGTGGTGGTCGCGGCGGCGGATTCCGTGGCGGCGGTGGCCGCGGAGGCGGATATCGTGGTGGCGGTCGCGGTTATGGCGGACGTGGCGGCTATGGACGCGGCTATGGACGTGGTTATGGTGGTCGCAACTGGCGTGGATATGGTTACGGTTACGGCGGCGGTTACTGGGGTTATCCTTGGTACGGCTGGGGCTGGGGCTGGCCATATTACGGCTACGGTTGGGGCGGATATGGTTACCCATACGTAGGCGTTTCCTACACTACCTCGAGCAATAATGAAAGTTACGATAATCGTACGCGTCAAAGCAACTTCGATGATGAAGGATATGATTACTGGGAAATTCGCAACCGTACAAATGAACCTATTTATGTAAGCGCTCCAGGCAGTAATCGTATATATATTGCCCCTAACAAACGCGCACGACTCTATCGTAAAAATGGATTTAGTTTCAGAGTTCAAGGCTCAAATCGTTCGAGCCAATTCTTTGCAACAAGCCATACCGTAAAAATCATGCAGGATGAACATAATCACTATTATCTTGGTTTTTATGGCGCTGAGAAGCCTGAGTAACGCATAAAATATAGAACAAACATACAAAAAAGCCCCGGTAAATCCGGGGCTTTTTTATTTACATCAAGGCGTATTTATCCCTTATGTCCCGCGATACGCTTCGCTACTAGGGACGAACGGGACTAAAGTTTTAATCTGAGCAAAAGAGAAATGACTTACAAAGACGATATCGAGGGTCACTCATCCCCGTTCGTCCCTAGTAGCCCGTAAGGGCGTATCGCGGGACATAAGGGGAAAAGTTCTTTATTTTATTAATATGGCCCTTGCCGGCGCAGCTTCCAATCCTTGCACGGATAATGGCAAACACCAGAGCATATATGATCCAGGATGAACTGCCGCCAATCGCAGCCCTTCAATGATCGTGATCCCTGCCCGCATTAGCGTTTCATGCGTTTCATGATTCGGCTGTTGCCGTTCAATGCCCAGATAGTCGATACCGACCGCTTTGATCTTCTTTGATGCAAGATATGCAGCGCCCGATGCTGCAAGATAGATAAAATCATAGGCAAATGGCGCCGTTGCATCCAATGCGCTATTGCGCGTTTTGAGTAACACGCGTGCACCCTGCTCTATTGCATGCCGCTGCAAATCGGTATCTGTAATTGCTTCTGGCACATTCGTGCAATCAAGCACTATGCATGGCCCGCAGGTTGCATCAAGCGGCATCTGAGCAATAGAAATGCCTTCAGCAAGAAAATGGGATGGCGCATCGATATGAGTCCCAGAATGAGATCCAAGTGTGATAGCTGATTCGCGCACATGATCGCGCTCAAAGGTTTTGGTATAATTGAATGAGATGACTTTTCTATCTTTATAGGCCGTCATATCAAGAGAAATTGGCCAACTAATATCAATGATTTTCATCAGTGCAATCTTTTTCGCTATTATTGATCTGGCTTGCTCGTGTTCGAGCATGCATGACCGCAACCGGATCAGTCTTTACGTATCTTTTTGTTATTTCATCAAAAAGTTGGGCCGCTTTATTGACATCTTGTTCTCGTCCTTTGCCATGCTCATACGCATCAGCAACCCAAAATTCTGCCCATGCAACGATTGATTTGTCACTAATGGCATCGGCATTATCAATGATGCCCTGGAACATTTGCACGCTTTTAACAGAATCTTGCTCAACTCCCTGTCCCTCACGATATGAGTCGCCAAGGCGCCCTTGTGCCCATGCGACGACATTTTTATCAGTTACCAAGGGATTATCGATAATTTCTTGATAGCGTGTAATCGATTCTTCATAATCTTGTGGCTTATTACAACCCCAGCGAGCATTGTCGGCTTGATAAAATTTTGCCAAAGCCCATACGTTTGGATCATTAGCTTGCGGATAACGAACAGTTACTTCTTCAAATAATTCGAAGGATTCCTTACGTAGTGGGAATTCGTGATGCCCATTTTCATCAATCAATGCAGTATGCTCATGAAAAGCCCTTGCAAGTGCCAACGTTACTTTTGCGCAAGGAACACTATCCTGAGGTCCACTTTCCTTGCAAGTCTGGTATAGCTCATGAAGTTTCTGAACACCAAACATATAAAAGTTTGCAACGTTACTTTGTTGTGCTGTTCTGGCATACAGTAAATTTTCTGCCTCTTCATACTGTTCCATGGTTACTTCATTACAATCAACTGTATTGAGTATTGTTATACATGTTACTGCAAAGATAATTGTTATTTTTTTCATCATTGCTGAGATTCTTTCAAATTAGGCGTTAATCTTTATTAATGCGTTTTATCGGATGTCCGCCGAATGCATGGCGCAGCATTTGCACCACTTTTGTTGCATAATTGCCGCCCGTATCGCGAGACCATGCACGCACGCGCAGCGATGCATCAAGCACGGGAACCGGAATGTTATGAGAACGCGCTTCTTCAAGCGTCCATTTACCAGTGCCACCCTCTTTAATTTCGCCGCTTACCGTCGTTAACGCTTGATCATCTTTAAAAACGCCGTGTGCTAAATCGAGCAAGAATGAACGAATTACCGAACCATGGGACCAAATGCGCGTGA
>Ga0181538_10004073_pt1 | contig 13920 bp, 12 predicted proteins | sample PEATcosm2014_Bin_40_FD_119773 | JGI IMG/M metagenome (GOLD analysis project Ga0181538, IMG submission 119773) | Peatland microbial communities from MTU Mesocosm Facility, Houghton, MI, USA - PEATcosm2014_Bin23_30_metaG | ecosystem: Environmental > Terrestrial > Soil > Wetlands > Peat | place...
GGAAGTCGTTTCACGCGCACTACGAACGCTACCAGTTTGATTTGGCGGAATGTGACGCTGTGCCGCGAATCGCCCGCGGGCTCGCAATTTGGCTGGCGCAAACCAAATTTGCTTTTCAGGTGCTCCGCAAGCGCCGCGCGCGGATCTCCAGCGGATTCAACGGCAGGAAACTGCCATAGGCGCGAGAAGAGCGCAGCCTCGGCTGCACTCGATTTCAGGAGCAACGTGCGGCGGCCCGCGTCCACGAAGACAGCCGCGGCTAACGTGACGCGCACCGGCTTGGATTTCTTACGCACGGCGGGCAATTCTCCCGCGATTCCCAGCGCATCCGCGCGGCACCACTTTCGCACGGGACACGCGTCGCATCGTGGCGCTTTCGGCAGGCAGACTGTGGCGCCTAGCTCCATCATCGCCTGATTCCAATCGCCGGCGCCGCGCGGTTCAAGCAACGCCTGCGCGCGCGTTTGGAGAGCGACCCAACGGCGGGGAGCGCGCAGATCGCCGCGAATCGCATCGAGCCGGGCGAGCACGCGCGCGACGTTGCCATCCAGCACGGCATGCGGCTCGTCGTAGGCGATGCTTAGGATCGCCGCTGCCGTGTAGCGGCCGATGCCGGGCAGCGCGAGGGCTGCGGACCATTCGCGCGGAAACTGCCCGTGATGGCGGGCCACGATCTCTTGGGCGGCGCGGTGCAGATTGCGCGCGCGGCTGTAATAGCCGAGGCCCGACCAGAGCCGCAAGACGTCTTCGATGGGTGCCTGCGCCAGCGCTTCGAGGGTAGGGAAGCGATCGAGGAAGCGCTCGTAGTAGGGAATCGCCGCCACGACGCGCGTCTGCTGCAGCATTATCTCGGCGAGCCAAATGCGATAGGGATCGTGCGTGCGCCGCCACGGCAGATCGCGCTTTTCGGCGCGATACCACGCGAGCAGTTTGCGTCGAAAGGGCGCGAGCGCTGCCGGGACGAGTTTCCTTGGCATGTCGCGGCGAATTCTCCCATATTTCTCGATGAGACGCGCGTGGCCACGGGTCTTAGTAGGACAGGCATTCGTGCCTGTCCGGTTGTTATTCGCCGCTGGGAGAATGAGGACAGGCAGGAATGCCTGTCCTACTGGAAAAGAATGAAGGAGGAACTCCAGAGATTTGTGGGGATGGCGCCACGCGGTTGAAACGTCACGACGATTTTGAAAATTCCGGACATCCCGCCAATTTCGCTTAGAAATGATGTACCTGACGTTACAGACCGCGGCTCCGCTTTCGCCAGCGCTTTGAGCGCGTCGTAGATGTTCTCTTCGGCCGGCGCGGCGTGAAGTGTGGTGCCTACCGTCCGAAATGCGAGAACGGAATTGCATTCGTAGAAATGCCAGGCGAGGCTGGCGCACAGCCCGACGGCTTTCTCGAATTTTTCCTGAAGTTCGGCCGGGCTCGCAAATCGCGCCGGATCGATTTCGGGATCGAGCACGACAACAAGGCGCCGCTCGTCTTCGCGCGCAAATTCGCGAACCTGCAGCGCGCCGCGTTTCGCGGTTGCTTTCCAGTCCACGTGGCGGGCGCTGTCCGTGGGGCGATAGTCGCGGATGGCGTAGAGGTCGTTGCCGCGGCCTCGCATGTGGCTTTCCAGTTCGCCGCTCACGAGGGGGAGGATTTCGTAGAATTCGCCGGCCGGTTTCACTGCGGGATACACCACGATTTCCAGATCGCTCGAGACGCGCCGCGTCTTCTGCAAGAAACCGAACGGGAAGCCGGTCCGCAGGCCGAGCGCGTCCTGTTTGTAAACACCGCGGCGGGGGAACGACATCTCCACGCTTTGCTCGGCCGATTGGGCGCGCGGAATGTATGGAAAGAAAACCGGCCGCGTGAGGATTGCGTCGGGCGCCGCGAGATGGGGAACTTTCTTGTCTTTGCTTCGCGATTTCTTTTGCTTCGCGGAATCCTCGCCCACGATCGAAAGAGAAAACGACGGCAGCCAGAATTTGTGATTCCGCAGTTCGGCGAGCGCCATCACGGGTTGCCCGGCAAAAATGTGCTCGGGCAACGTAAGATGCACGTCCACGCCGGAAATGACCGCGCGCGAGGCCACGCCCGAGACGAGGATTCCCGCTATCAAGCAGGTGAGAACGATGAAGAGAAGATTGTTGCCGGTGTTATAGGCCGCCACCGCGACCACCATCACGCCGAGAAGATAGATCACGCCGGCGCGCGTGAATTTGTAATCGATCTGGTAGGCCAGCCAGCGCAACGGCGTCCGCCGCGCGAGCACCGGTACAATGGTGAACGCCACCCATCCGGCGACTCCCAGCGCCGAAAGCGCTGAGCAGGCCGCCAGCCACAACCTTCCGTTCTGCGCCGCGGCGCCCGAATAAATCGCCAGCAGCAGCGCAAACACGAGGGCGACCATCGCGATGGCGAAGCTGCGCCAGCCCGGGCGATCCAGGTTGCGCCACAAGCGGAGCGCGAATGCGGAGGCCATTAGAGCGGGACGCGCGTGGACTCTAGAATTTCGTTGAGGATCATTTCCACTTGCTCGGATTTTTTCTGCGTGGTGGCGTAGCGCGTGTTGAGCACGAGGCGGTGCGAAAAAATGGGAACAGCGAGCTTCTTGAAATCGTCGGGGATGCAATACTCGCGGCCATCGAGAAATGCGCGCGCCTGCGCAGCGCGTTGCAGCATGAGCACGCCGCGCGGGCTCACGCCGAGCAGGAGTTGTTCCGAGTGTCGCGTGCGCTCGGCGATTTCGATTGCGTAGTCGGCGAGACTGTCGTCCACGCGCACCTGCTCCACGGCGCGCTGCATTTCAGCGACGTCGGCGGCTTCCATCACCGGCTCGATGCCGTCGAGCGCTTCGGAGCCGCGATGCTGCCGGAGGATGTCGCGCTCGCTTTCGCGCGAAGGATAGCCCATGCGGATGCGCATGAGAAAACGGTCAAGCTGCGATTCGGGCAGCGGGTAGGTGCCGTGATGCTCGATGGGATTTTGCGTGGCCAGGACGAGAAATGGCTGCGGCAGGCGATGGGTCTGATTGTCCACGGTGACTTGCGCTTCGTTCATCGCTTCAAGCAGAGCCGATTGCGTCTTGGGCGTGGTGCGGTTGATTTCGTCAGCCAGCACGATGTTGGCGAAGATCGGTCCCTTCTTAAACTCGAAGGTCTGTTCCGCCGGATTGAAGACGCTGATGCCGGTGACGTCAGACGGCAGTAGATCCGACGTGAACTGAATGCGCTGAAACGTGCAATGGAACGAGCGAGCCAGGGCCTGCGCGAGCGTAGTCTTGCCGACGCCGGGAACGTCCTCGATGAGAAGATGGCCGCGAGCCAATAGCGCGACGATGGAGAGTTCGATCACGTCGTCCTTGCCGCGGATTGCGCGTGCGACGGTGCGCTGCAAAAGTCCTAGTTGGTTTGCCAGTGCCGTGGCCATTGGTTGAAAATCCTTGTTGCTTCTGTTTAGATACTCTAGTCTAGGGCGATTAGCTCAGTTGGTTAGAGCGCTCCCCTCACACGGGAGAGGTCCAAGGTTCAAGTCCTTGATCGCCCACCATGTTTCCCAGCTCGCGACTTGCCGCGCGTGCGGCGCCCGATCCGGCAGGGCAGAGAGATATGAATACGTCTGCTCCATTCTATAGGAAATCAGAATGACATCGACGTTTCGCGCGCTGCAGTTTTTCACTTTAGGTACCTGGGTCGGCAGCATCCTCTATTTCAGCGTGATCGTCGCGCCGGGCGCGTTTCACACCATCGCGAACCAGGATGAAGCGGGCGCCTTGATCGCCTATACGCTTGGTCATTTGCATATCGCGGGGATCGCGCTGGGTCTGGTGTATCTGCTTACGACGCTGCTGCTCGGCAAGTCCGCGGGCGCGCTCGGGAAGCCCGCATCGCTGCTCGTTTTCCTGATGATCGCGCTGACGGCCGTCTCGCAGTTTCGCGTGATTGCGAAGATGGAGATGCTGCGCCTGGAAGCGGGTTCGATCTTCGCGACGCCGCCGGACAGTCCGATTCGCGTGGCGTTCGATCGCCTGCACACCTTTTCGGTTTGGATCGAGGGGATCGTGGTGATTGCGGGCGTGGCGGCGATTTACCTCACGGCGCGTGCTGCGAAGCCCGTTCCCGTTGCCGCCGCGCCGGCGGTTGAATAGCTAGCCCGCAATATTCCTCAGCGGCCCCAGTGGACGCGATAGATCCTGCATTTCTCCGCGTGGCTCAGCGCTCTCGGCGCCTCTGCGTTATCTTTTTCTTGGCTCCGCACCTGCTGAGGGCCGAAGCAGAACCAAAGATAACGCAGAGGCGCGGAGTACACAGAGATACGCCGAGACGAGCAGAACCATTCCGCTCGAATTGACTATCCTGGTGAGATATGGGGCTAGCGAGCCTTCTTGACCTTGGACTTCTTCGATTTATCCTGCCTTGCGGCGTCCACCGCGCGCCACAGATACCAGCTCGCCACGCTGCGATAGGGACGCCAGCGTTCGCCGTACGCGTGCAATTCCTTCGGTTTGGGCATGCGCCGCTTGCGATAGGCGATCTGAAATCCCTTCTGCAGGCCGAAATCGGAAATCGCCAGAACGTCCGGCCGGCCAAGCTGCGAGAGTAGCAACATCTCCACCGACCACACGCCGACGCCGCGCACCGCCGTGAGCCGCTTGATGATTTCGTCGTCCGGCAATTTTTCCACCTCGGCCAGCGAGGGAACGGTGCCGTCGAGCGTTTTCGCCGCGAGGTCGCGAATCGCGGCGACTTTTTGGCCCGAGAGGCCCACGGAACGCAGCGCGCGTGGGTCGGCCGCGAGAACTTGTTCGGGAGAGGGCAAGTTGCCCGCGCCGAAGCGATCTTTGAATCGCGCAAGAATCGTCGCCGCGGCTTTCCCGTGCAGCTGCTGATAAAAAATCGCGCGAAGCAATGATTCAAACGGGCTCTTGTGGCCGGAGAGTTGCATTCTAAATGAGCCGATGCGCGAAATGAGCTGGCCCATCTTCGGGTCCACGCGGCGCAGGTGACGCAGGGCTTTGCGGACGTCGTACGGGAGCGCGGTTTCAGTGGCCACGGCTGCAGCACCGCCTTTCCATTTGCCAAGACAGAAAAAATATCACGGTTCCGGCGCAAGTGCGAAGTGACGCGGGCGCTGTGCTAGTATCGCTGTCTCATGCAAACAGGAATTATCGGCTTGCCGCAGGTCGGGAAGACCACGCTCTTCCGCATTCTGACGCGCGTGAAGCTGGACGCGAAGTCGGCGCACGGCGCAACGCACGTGGGCGTCGCGCGCGTCCCGGAACCGCGCATTGACCAGCTCGCGGAACTCTACAAGCCAAAAAAGATCACCTACGCGACCGTGGAGTACGTGGACGTCGGCGGAATGCAGAAGGACCGCGCGCGCGATTCGGCCGTGCTGGCGCCGCTGCGCGAAGTGGACGCGCTGGCGCACGTCCTGCGCGCGTTTGACGATCCGGCCGTGCCGCACTCGGCCGGCTCGATCGATCCGCTGCGCGACGCCATCTCGCTCGATCTCGAACTGATGTTCGCCGATCTCGATCAGATCACGCGGCGGCTCGAACGCCTCGAAAAAGACATGAAGAAGAAAAAGGAGCCGCAGCACGAACACGAATTCGCACTGCTTACGCGCTGTCGCCAAGCCATCGAAAGCGAGCACCCGCTGCGCGAACTGGAAGTCACGCCCGACGAGCAAAAGATGCTTACTGGCTTCATGTTCCTATCGCAGCGGCCGATGCTCTACGTCATCAACGTAGGCGACGCCGAAGTCGCCGAACTCGATTCCGCCGCCGAGCGCCACGGGCTGACGCAGCTAGTGGGCCGCAAGAAAACGGCCACGCTAGCAATCTGCGGCAAGATCGAAGCGGAACTCGCGGAGCTGGAACCAGCCGAGGGTGCCGAGCTGCTGGCTTCCTATGGCTTGAAGCAATCCGGCCTAGACCGCCTAATCCACGCGACGTACGAGCTGCTCGGCCTGACTTCCTTCTTCACCGCAGGCGAACCCGAAGTGCGCGCCTGGACCATCCGCCGCGGCATGACGGCGCAAAAAGCCGCCGGCGCAATCCACAGCGACATCGAGCGCGGCTTCATTCGCGCGGAGGTTGTGCGCTGGGATGAATTGCTCGCCGCGGGCAGTGTAGCCGCCGCGAGAGAAAAAGGCCAGGTGCGGCTGGAAGGGAAGGAGTACATCGTTCAGGAAGGCGATGTGATTCTGTTCCGCCACAGTGGCTAACGGAACAGTTTCGCTCGACGCTGGGATCTCGATGGTGTGTTAGTCTCCCAATCGCAAACAACTCGCCCAGGACCCAGTGGTTTGCCTCGCGCTTCACGGATTGTAGCTAGCCACGGGCGCTTGTCCGGTTACCCGACTTTCAACGAGTTGACCCAGCTTGTAAAATGAATTCTAAATTCGTCACTGGGACCCGAGTTCCTGCTTGGGAGGGATTGTGTGGATTCTCCTCATACTGATGCTGGTTTCAGTCACGCCGGTGCATGCCTCGCGCCAGAACACAACCGCCAAAGGACCGCCTTTCACGATTGTGATAACCGTTGAAACGCCTGTTGTCAAAGCGGGCTCCAGCGTGTCGGTGGTTGGACGCCTCACAAATACTTCCAGCAAGCCTCTTGATGCGAGCGGCTGCTATTGCGGCCCATCTGGGCTGGACTCATATCTCACATGGGAGGTCCATGACGACAAGGGACGTTTGGCAGCAATGAGAGTCTACCCTCACCCAGAACTTGCTACCAGCAGCGCAATTTTAAGCCGCTTTGTAAAACCGGGAGAGAGCCTGGCTGGGAGCCAAGACATTGGCCGCCTCTTCGATATGACCCGTCCAGGCACGTATGTCATTCAAGCATCGAGACGCGTTTCCGATGAAAAGGACTCCGCCGTTGTGAAATCCAACAAGGTCACTGTCACTATCATTCGATAGCAAATGGTTCGCGCTTCGTGCTTTGGTTAGTCAACTTCTGATGAATGCGGAAATCGGACAACTGCCGAATAGCTCCGGAAGTTAGAGTAGTTCCGGGATCCCGGCTATTGCGCGGGAGCTAAGTGGCACGCGAAACAACAAGGGCTGCCCGGTGAGTTTGGGCTGAGGAGGGAACGGAGCCCATGCTAAGTCATTCCCTTACTGTAATTTAGGGTGGAGAGCCGCCTTTTTGTGCCGCTTACGGCCCCCCACTCCGGCGCTCCAGAGTACAGATGCAGGCGTGCGCAGCGTAGCAGCAACCGCGTGCCCAACCTGCAACTTTTAGACCCCACATGGGTTAGATAGAATGTGGAGGCCATGGCCAGGTCGGACGTCCAACTGATGCTGGAGGTGAAGGCCGGGGACGAAGCGTCCTTCGAGCTTTTGCTCCGCAAGTACAGGTCGCCGCTGGTGAATTTCCTGTATCGCATGGTGCGCGATCGGGGAATGGCGGAGGATCTGGCGCAAGAGGTGTTTCTGCGAGTGTACCGCGCGCGCGCCGAGTACGCGCCGAGCGCGAAGTTCACGACCTGGATGTTCCGCATCGCTACGAACCTCGCACTGAACTCTCTGCGCGATGGCCGCCACCGGCAACAAGAGATTTCGATGGATCAGCAAGTGGAATACGGCGATGAAGCCGCGTCGCCGTGGGAAGTGGCCGACCGGAATCCGGGCGTCGAGTACGAATTGATTCAACGCGACCGCGCCGCATTTATCAAGCGCGCCATCGCCCAGTTGCCGGAGAAGCAGCGAGCCGCGGTTCTGCTGCACAAGTATCAGGAGCTGGATTACGATGAGATCGCAAGAATTTTGGAATGCTCCGAGAGCGCGCTGAAGTCTCTGCTGTTTCGCGCGTACGAAAGCCTGCGCGTGCAACTTGCGCCGCTCGTGGGGCATCCTGCAGCGGTAAGTGAATCTGGTGAAGCGGGGCAGTAAGGGGAAGTGGGGAAAGGTGAGGGCGTCATGAACTGTACGAAGATTGACTCAAAGTGGATCGCTTATTTCGACGGCAAGGCGAATCCGTCCGAACGCCGCGAGGTGGAAACGCATCTGGCATCGTGCTCGACGTGCCGCCAGCGCGCCGAAGAGTACCGCGCGATGTGGGACGTGCTGGACGAGCTGCCGGAGATCGTGCCGTCAGCGTCGTTCGACGCCGCTGTGCGCACGCGCGCGGCAGCCGAACCGCAGCGCGGCTTCTGGGCGTGGCTCACCCCGTCGCCGAGACTGGCTTTCGCGGTGTCCATGCTGCTGGTCTTGTCGGTGTGGATCGCGTCGCGGCCACTGCCGCCGACTCCGGTTGCGAATTCACCCGTTGCCGCCACGGCGCAGGCGAACGGCGAAGCCGACTTCCAGGCGGTCAACGATCTTCAAGTGCTCGAAAATTACGACGTGGTCTCGAACTTCGATGCGCTCAGCGATCTGCCCGGGCAATCGGGCGCGGCGACTCGGCCAGCGGCGCAGCCGCCTTCGCACATGTAATCGGGGGCCGGGATGACTTTAAAGACTTGAAAGAAGATGAACCGACGATTCCAATTCGCTGCACTACTCGCGCTGCCGGCCATTCTGCTGGGCGCATCGCTGTTGCTCCCAGCACACGCCAGTGCGCAAACGCCCCGCCTGGAGCGCGTGCAGCAGCGCCAGGAGGAGCGTCGCGAGTTAGCGCAGCAGCAGCGCGCGCCGGGCAACGCCACCCCGGGCGAGCGCGCAATGATGGGTCTGCCGCCGAAATGGATCGAGCGCGTGCAAGACATGCCGCCCGAGCAACAAGAGCGCTTCTTGCGCAATAACCAGCAATTCCAGAGTTTGCCGCCGTGGCGCCAAGAACAGATCCGCCAGAATCTCGCGAAATGGAACAGCCTGTCTCCCGAACAACAACAGGAGATTCGAACGCGCTTGGCAATCTGGGAGCAGATGACGCCGGAGCAGCAGGACTACGTCCGCAATACGCTTCTGCCGCGCTGGCAGCAGCTTCCGCCCGAGCGCCGGGCCGTCATCCAGCGGCATCTGCGTGCGCTGAACGGTCTCAGCGATGCCGATCGCGAGGCCCGACTGAACAATCCGAATTTCCTGCAGGGCATGAGTCCCGACGAGCAGCAGATGCTGCGCGATCTGGCGCATCTGCGCATCGGCGCCGGCCCGGACGCCCCGCCGCAGCAATAACGCCGCGAATCGCTCCACTTTTTCCCACCGTAACTCTTACGATACAAATTCCCGCGCGCGGGAAGCGGCGCGCGAGCGGTAGATTCTTTCGCGCGGCGAACCACCAGCGGTAGTGCTCGGCGCAGCTGCGTGCCGCAATGAATCCGATATCCACAGAAAAATCAAAAATAATTTAGAAATTTGTCGATTCCTCTTGACAAGCGCGCGGACATCTCTACAATCGTGGCCAAATGTGGGGCAAAGTGGGAGCAGGTGAAATAAAGTGGAACGAGAGGGAACTTGGCTCAGGCCGTTCTTAAACGCTCATGCTCAGGGGAAACTATCAAGCGACGGTGGACGACAAAGGCAGACTGAAAATTCCGTCCGTCTTCCTGGACACCCTGAAGAAGAGCGGGAAGCGGTTCTTTGTGACGAGTGAAAACGGCGAGAGCGCGCGCGTCTACCCGATGAAGTTCTGGGAAAGCATCGAGCAAAAGCTCGCAAAGATCTCGACTCATAACCGCGCCAAGCAACGGTTTCTCGACCGGGCCAACTACTACGGCCAGGTCGTCGAAATGGACGGCCAGGGACGCATCCTGATTCCGGGCGTGTTGCGCGAGTCGGCGCAGATGAAGGGCGATGTGGACGTTCTGGGGAAGTTGAACTACCTGGACGTTTGGAATCACACGCGCTTCGTCGAGAACATGAACCGGAATCCGTTGACGGACGACGATCTGAACGCACTGGATTCGCTGGGCATTTAGTTTTGAACGATTTGCATACGCCGGTGCTGGCGGAAGAAGCCGCGCACTGGCTGGCCATCCGGCCGGGCGGCACGTATGTGGACGCCACGGTCGGCCTCGGGGGCCACGCGCTGTTTTTTCTGCGCCGCATGGGCGGGGCAGGGCGGCTGGTAGGGCTGGACCGCGACGCGCAGGCGCTGGAAATCGCGCGCGAGCGGCTGAAAGAGTTCGAGGGGCAGGTGACTCTGGTGCAGGCGAACTTCTCGAGCATCGACGAAGTGCTGACGCGGCTGGGCATCGGCTCCGCCGACGGAGTGATCGCCGACTTGGGAGTATCGAGCATGCAGCTGGATTCGGCGGCGCGCGGTTTTTCGTTTCGTGCGAGCGGCCCGCTGGACATGCGGATGGATCAGAGTTCGCCGGCAGAAAGAAGCCTCGAGGAAATCACCGCAGGTGAAATTGTGAACGGCGCGGCTGAACGCGAGCTCGCCGACCTGCTCTATCGCTTCGGCGAAGAGCATGACTCACGCAGAATCGCCAGGGCAATTGTCCGTGCGCGTCCCATTCGGGACACCGGACATCTGGCAACGGTTGTGGCAGGGGCCCGAAAGCACGGGGGAAGGCAGAGACTGCATCCCGCGACAAAAACGTTTCTGGCGCTGCGGATTGCGGTGAATCGGGAGATGGAGGAACTCGAGCAGTTTCTATCTCGGACCCCTGCCACTTTATCTTCGGGCGGCCGATGGGCCGTCCTCAGTTACCACTCGCTGGAAGATCGCCAGGTGAAGCATCGTTTCCAGCAACTGGCGCGTGAAGCCGCGTTTCGACTGCTGACCAAGAAGGTGATCCAGCCCACCGAGGCGGAAATTGCAGCGAACCCGCGGGCGCGCAGCGCGAAAATGCGCGTCGCGGAAAAACTTGCAATGGAGTCCATGTCATGACCGAGTTCTACACGGTGAAGCAGATCGATAATACACGGCTGGTGCGTTCGGTGGCGCCGGATCGTTTGCGCGAATGCGTGCGCCTGGTGGGAGTGGGCGCGCTGCTGGCGCTGATGGCGCTGTGTTACGCGTGGCAGCATTTCGAGTGCATACAAATGCGTTCGGATCTCGAATCGCTCAAGCAGGAGCACGCGCAAGCGATCGAGCTCAACCAGGAATTGAAACTCGAGGTGGCCAGCCTGCGCGATCCGGGACGAATCGACTTGATCGCGCGCCGCCAGCTTGGACTGACGACTTCAGCTTCCAGCGAAATTGTGCCGACGGAGCCGCCGGTGGAACCGGTCATGGCCCAGGCCGGGACGGTCATCCCCGCCGCTGCGCAATAGTTCAGCCGCCGCGGCGGACGCGTTCGCCGGATTGCGCGGACTTGCTCTTTGGCGGCCCAGCCCCGCCCCTGCCGACTGGCAGGCAGGCCTGCCTGCGTAACGCAGGCCGGAGTGAAATAGAAATCGTCGTAGTGCGGAGTCCCAGGCACAGTCCATGGATCTGCGAAGTCCCCGCAGCCGAATTTTTTTGGTGGCCTGTTTTGCGTCGCTCTGGATGGGAGCGGCGCTGGTCCGGCTGGCCTATCTGCAACTGTTCTGCTACAGCGATTTTTTGAGCCGCGCCGAGCACCAGCAGCGCCTGGTCGTGGAAGTCAGTCCCCGCCGCGCAGACATTCTCGATCGCAACGACAAGCCGCTGGCGATGAGCGTGCCAGTAGACACCTGCTTCGCGGTGCCTTCGGAGATTGCCGACCCGGACATGGTCTCGCATCTGCTCTCCGGAATTCTCGGCGAGTCCGCCGACGATATCCTTGCGCGTCTGGATTCTTCGCGCACCTACGCGCGGATTGCGCGAAAACTTTCGCCAGACACCGTCGAGCGCATCGAGGATTTGAATCTCAAAGGAATTTATTTCGAGAAGGAAGACGCCCGCTTCTATCCGAAGCGCGAGCTCGCGGCCAGCGTCCTCGGCTACGTGGACACGGATCAAAAAGGGCTGGGGGGTATCGAATACTCGCTCGATGACCGCATCCGGAGCGAGGGCGGGCGCCGGTACATCCTGGCCGACGCGCACCGCAAGGCGCTCGATAGCAGCGATCGCACGCCGCAGGACGGCCAAAGCGTCGTCCTCACCCTAGATCAAAATATCCAGCACATCGCGGAGACTGAACTCAATGCCGCGATTGCCCAGACGCACGCCATCTCTGGCACCGTAATCGTGGAAGATCCGAGCAACGGCGAATTGCTTGCCGTCGCGAACTCGCCGTCATTCAACCCCAATGCCGCAGGCTCGAGCCCAGTCGAAGCACGCATGGATCGCGCCATCAGCGCGCTCTACGAGCCGGGCTCGGTCTTCAAGATCGTCACGCTCTCCGCCGCGATCGATCAGGGCATCACGCACCCGGAGGAGGTGGTGGACTGCCAGAACGGCGCGATTTATATCGCGGGTCATCGCATCCGCGACCACAAGGCCTACGGCGACCTCACCGTGGCGCAAATTCTCGCATACTCGAGCGACGTCGGCGCAATCAAGATCGGCCTGCGCCTCGGCGCGCCGAAACTTTACGACTACATCAACGCCTATGGTTTCGGCCAGGCGACCGGTGTGGATTTGCCCGGCGAGAGCAAAGGAATGCTGCGCCGCCTCGAAAACTGGACGCCCATCTCCGTCGGCTCGATTTCGATGGGCCAGGAGATCGGCGTCACGCCGATTCAAATTCTCAGCGCGATGTCCGCCATCGCCAATGGCGGCCTGATCGTGCGGCCGCACGTTGTGAAAGAATTGCGCCGCGGAGATTCGGACATGACGCCGGAGCAACCGGCGCCGCGCCGCGTCATCCGCGCGACCACCGCCGCGACGATGCGCCAGATGCTGGAGGGAGTCGTCCTCTCCGGCACGGGCACGAAGGCTCGTCTGGACGGCTACACCGCTGCGGGCAAAACCGGCACCGCGCAGAAATTCGATCCCGCGACGGGGCGCTACTCCAGTTCACAACTGATTGCTTCGTTTGTTGGTTTCGCGCCACTGAATACGCCGGCGATTGCCGTGCTGGTGCAGCTAGATTCGCCGGTTGGGCCGCACGAAGGAGGCGAGGTCGCGGCACCCGTTTTCCAACGCGTAGCGCAACAAGTGCTCGAATATTTGAATGTGCCGCATGACGTAGCCACAGCGCCGAAGTTGCAGCTTGCAAGCCGTCGCCGCGGTCAGCAGGACCCAACGCCCGACGTGAGCGATTTCGATCCCGCGCAAACGGATGATTCCGCGGCGCCGACTGACGCACCGGCGCCCGCTCCGCAAACTGCTTCGGCACCTAGCGCTGCGCCACAAACGGTTGAGATGGACGAATCTCAAGGTGTGGCCGTGCCTAATCTCGCCGGGCAAACGGTTCGCACCGTGACGGAACAGTGCGAACGCCTCGGATTCATACCGGTTTTGGTTGGCAGCGGAGTTGCTCTCAAACAATCGCCGCCTCCCGGCACGAAGGTGCGGCCGGGCACGCGCGTAACAGTACAGTTCGGCCGCGCAGCCCCCGCACCGCCAACGCCGCAAAAAACATCAACGCCGCGCGCGGCCCAACTCGCCGTGCAGGATTCGCCCGGCGAAAGGACCAGCAGATGACCCGCGCCAGCCGTGTTGTGGAATTGAGTGAGACGCCGCACCGGCCTATACTGGCCGTGCCAGGAATGAGACTCAGGGCCTTGTTTTGCGGCGTCGATCTGAGGCGCCAACTCCCGGACGCGGATCTCCAAGTCGCCGCGCTCGCCTACGACAGCCGGAAAGTTGTCGCAGGCGGAGCGTTCTTCGCCATCCACGGCGAGAAACTGGACGGCAATCGCTTCATCGCGGACGCGATCGAACGCGGCGCCACGGCCATCGTCAGCGAGCAACCGCGCCCCGCGGCCCTGCCGCATCAGGTCGCATGGATCGAAGTCGCTGAAGCGCGCAAAGCATTGGCGATGGCGTCGGTGAATTTTTTCGGGCGTCCGGCTGAAGCGCTGAAGCTGGTGGGCATCACCGGCACGAACGGCAAAACCACCACCGCATTTCTGATCGATTCCATCCTGCGCGCCGCGGGCCGCGGGACCGGCTTGTTCGGCAC
>Ga0181538_10004075_pt1 | contig 13915 bp, 9 predicted proteins | sample PEATcosm2014_Bin_40_FD_119773 | JGI IMG/M metagenome (GOLD analysis project Ga0181538, IMG submission 119773) | Peatland microbial communities from MTU Mesocosm Facility, Houghton, MI, USA - PEATcosm2014_Bin23_30_metaG | ecosystem: Environmental > Terrestrial > Soil > Wetlands > Peat | place...
CACGTTGCCGTTGAGTTACCAGTGGAATTTCGACGGGACAAACCTGGTTGGAGCAACGAATGTCGTGCTGACGCTGGTCAATGTGCAGTTGAGTCAGGCGGGCAACTATACGGTATTGGTGACCAATAGCTATGGCTCCATCCTCAGTTCCAATGCGACTTTAACTGTGTTGGCGCCGCCAATTATTCTTGTGCAGCCAACTAACCAGACGGTGGTGGGGGGTGGGGCTGCCAGTTTCAGTGTCACGGCCAGTGGCACGTTGCCGCTGAGTTACCAATGGAGCTTCAACACGACAAACCTGGTGGGGGAGACCAACGCCACGCTGAGGCTGACCAATGTACAGTTTAGTCAGGCAGGCAATTATTTGGTTCAAATCGCCAATACCTGTGGCTCCATCCTCAGTTCCAATGCGACATTGACGGTCAATGACAAATTGGACCACTTTGCTTGGGGCCAGATACCGTCGCCACGTTTTGTCAATGTGCCTTTTGCCGTTGTGATTCAAGCGATGGATGTAACCAATGGAATATTTACTAATTTCACCGGCGCAGCCTTTTTGGTATCCACCGAAGGTGTGCCGATCAATCCGGCAGTGTCCGGCAATTTTGCTTTGGGCGTGTGGACTGGCACGATCACGGTCGCCCAAATCGCCACGAATCTCGTGTTGCAAGCCAGCGATGGCTTCGGCGAATCCGGTCTGGCCAACCCGATCAACATCGTCAATCTGCCTTCACTGACGACAATTCCTTCAGGCGGCACATTAGATATATTCTGGCCGGTCAATCCGACGGGATTCGTGTTGGAAACCACGGCCGGGCTTTCGCCGGCCAACTGGGCTCCCGTCACAACTCCTCCGTTTCAGATTGGCGACCAATATTTGGTGCCCATCCAGATGTCCGGGACCAATGCTTTCTATCGTTTGCGATTCTCCGGTCCCTGAGTTGGGTGAGCGGTTTTACCGTGCGGTCTGGCCTTAGTGTTGTTGCGAACGTAGGCGAACAAAGCCATCGAAACGGAGCGCTGATTTGAATGGGTTCAGCGGCGGTGCGGTTCGGTCGTGCAGGGAACGCCGCAAAGCAAGTCTTCCGGTTTATGAAACAAGACGGTTGGCCAAAGGCCTTACGCTTGGCGCTTGGGACAAATCGCAGAACACATGAAATAAATTCAAACCATACCACGTCTGTCCGGCTGCATTATCAAAGGCTGATTGGAGACGCTTTGATTTTTTCAAGCAGCAGCCTGGGCAAAAGCTCCTGCGCGGCCAGCTTTCAGGCAAAGCCGTGGCGGTCCGGAGACAGATGTATCGTTTCCCCGTTGTCGTGTCCCATTTAATGGCAAAGAGTCGGATTTATCAGGACGAATTATGAGCTGAACAAATCGTCCGGGAGAAGGCATTCAAACTGCTTTATTTTGCCAAAGCCTTAGCTGTCTTGCGTGCTCAGGTGCCGGGTATGAAAACGATTAATTGCAGTGAACCGCCATTGACTGAAGTCGTCCCCGTTTCTCAGGACGAAAGCCCGATGAAACGTTTGGGAAGCCCGGATGCCACAGAACTGAACGTGCAGCTTGTGCAAGAGAACAGGCGTCTTACCCAGGAAAATGCGCGGCTGGCGCAAGAGCAGGATTTGCTGCGGACGCTGATTGACGGCCTGCCCGATAACATTTTCATCAAAGATCGGCAGAGCCAGTTTTTGGTCAGCAATCTGGCGCACTTACTGACGTTGGGCGCGACCTGTCCCGACGAGGTGATTGGTAAAACCGACCTCGATATTTTTCCGGCGGAATTGGCCAACCAGTATTATGCTGACGAGCAGGCACTGATGGAATCGGGCCAGCCGCTGAACCAAGAAGAAACAGTTGTGAATCCACACACCGGCGAAAAGCGCTGGCTGCAAACCACCAAGGTGCCGCTACGGGACAAGGAGGGAAAGGTCGTCGGTCTGATAGGCATCAACCGGGACATTACGGATCGGAAACAAACGGAGGAGTCGCTGGCCCACGCTCACAGACAGTTGCGGGCGTTGCTGGATAACATCCCCGACCCGATTTATTTCAAGGACACCCAATCCCGGTTCGTCCAATGCAACCAGGCGGTCGCCCGGCGCCTGGGTGTGGCAACTCCGGAACAGGTCGTTGGCAAAACGGACTCGGATTTTTACCCTTTGGAGAAGGCTGAGGAGTTCCGCCAAGAGGAGCAAGAGGTCATCAAGACCGGACAGTCCTTGCATGGCAAGACCGAGCAAGTGACGGGATCCAATGGTGAAATCACCTGGGCGTCAGTCACCAAAGTTCCGCTGCGGGATGACGGGGGAAAAGTCATCGGTCTGGTGGGCATCAGCCGGGATATCACGGCGCAAAAACGAACGGAGGAGGCCTTGCGCCAATCGTACGACGAACTGGAACAGCGAGTCGCCAAACGCACCGCCGAGCTTTCGCAGGAACGCCTGCTGTTGCGGACGCTGTTGGACAACCTGCCGGACTATGTCTACGCAAAAAATATCGAAGGCCGGTTTGTCACAACTAATCTGGCTGTTGCGCGCCAGATGGGATTTTCGTCTCCAAACGAGATAATTGGAAAGTCGGATTTCGACCTGTTCCCGCACGAACTGGCGGAGCGGTACCGCGCCGAGGAACTGGAGATGATGCAGTCCGGACAAGGGTTGTATAATCATGAAGGCCCCACCGTGGACGAAAGCAAAGAGGAGAAAAACCGCTGGGTTTCAACAACCAAAGTGATTCTGCGAGATGCTCAAGGCAAGATTATAGGATTCATTGGCATCGGCCGCGATATCACAGAACACAAGCAGGCGGAAGAGACATTGGCCCGGGAACGCTCCCTCCTGCGCACGTTGATTGACAATCTCCCAGACGCCATCTACGCCAAGGATACCGCCTGCCGGAAGACACTGGTTAATCCGGCCGACCTGAAAAACCTCCACTGCAAGACCGAGGCCGAGGCCCTTGGGAAGAATGATTTCGATCTCTTTCCGAAGGACATCGCCGAAAAATTCTGGGCCGACGACCAGAAGGTGATCCAAGGCCAGACGGTCATCGACCGGGAGGAGTATTTCTTGAGCAACGAAGGCGAGAAACGCTGGCTGTTGACGAGCAAGCTGCCACTGCGCGACCAAAACGGAAAAATTGTCGGGCTGGTGGGTATTGGCCGGGACATCACGGGGCGTAAGAAGGCGGAAGAGGCACTGGTCCGGGAACGCCTTCTCTTGCGTACATTGATTGACAATTTGCCGGACTACATTTACGCCAAGAACACGGAAGGGCGGTTTGTGTTGAACAATCTGGCGCATGCGCGAAACCTCGGCGCCAAGTCGCCGGAGGAAATGAAGGGCAAGAGTGACTTTGACTATTTCCCGCGGGATTTGGCCGCCCAGTTTTTCGCGGACGAGCAGAACATTATCAAAACGGGCAAGTCCGTCATTAATCAGGAACAATACAAAGTCAGTCCCGGCGACGAATCAGGCCAGAAACGCTGGTCTGTCAGCAGCAAGGTGCTCTGGCGCGACAACAATGGACACGTTTTGGGGACGGTGGGAGTTACGCACGATATCCACGACATGAAAGTGTCGCAAGAAGCCTTGCGCAGCAGCGAGGAAAAGCTGCGCGAATTCTCGGCCCAACTCGAACGCAGCAATCGCGAGTTGCAGGATTTTGCCTATGTCGCTTCCCATGATTTGCAGGAGCCATTGCGAAAAATCATGGTCTTCGGTGAGCGGCTCAAGGAGAAGTGCGGCGAGAAACTGGATCCGGAAGCGGGCGATTGTCTGGAGCGGATGCAGAAGGCGGCATCGCGCATGCAAAACCTGATCAACGAGTTGCTGACTTTTTCGCGCGTCACGACCAAGGCTAAACCATTCGAACCGGTGGATTTGGCGAAGGTGGCCGACGACGTAGTGAGCGATTTGGAGGGACGAATCGAACTGGTCAATGGCCGCGTCGAGGTGGGATCGCTTCCGGTCATCGAGGCGGAAGCGCTTCAAATGCGTCAGTTGTTTCAAAATTTGATTGGCAACGCCCTCAAATTCCGCCGCCCCGAGGTGCCGCCCGTGGTGAAAGTCGCGGCGCAAATTATCTCCGGGCGCCGGCCGCAGGCCGGTACGGACGCGCCGGAGGAAAAACTTTGCCGCTTGACGGTCAGCGACAACGGCATCGGGTTCGACGAAAAATATCTCGACCGGATCTTCAACGTGTTTCAGCGGCTGCATAGCCGGAACGAATACGAAGGCACGGGCATGGGACTGGCCATAGCCCGGAAAATTGCGGTGTTTCACCAGGGTGACATCACCGCAAAGAGCAAACCGGGTTCGGGAGCCACGTTTATCGTGACTTTGCCGGTGACCCATCCCAAAGAAGTGAACAACGATGTACATAACGAATGAGGAAATCATGAAAAAGGAAGGAAAAATGATTACAATTCTTTTGGCCGACGACGACCCGGATGATCGGCAATTGACGCGTGATGCGTTTGCGGAAAACCGCCTGGCCAATGAACTCCATTGTGTGGAGGATGGTGAAGAATTGATGGACTACCTGCGCCGGCGCGGCCGTTACAGCGATTTGGATGGCGAGCCATTGCCGGGCCTGATACTGCTCGACTTGAACATGCCACGCAAAGACGGGCGCGAGGCACTCAAAGAAATCAAGGCGGACCCCAATCTGCGCCGGCTCCCCATCGTCGTCCTCACCACCTCAAAAGCCGAGGAAGATATTCTGCGCAGCTACGATCTGGGGGTGAATTCCTATGTTACCAAGCCCGTAACGTTCAAATCGCTGGTGGAACTAATCAAGGTTCTGGGCCAGTACTGGTTCGAAGTCGTCAAACTCCCGCAGGATGGAGTGTAATCCAGTTTATGTCCGACACCGCTGTCAGAGTCCTGTTGGTGGATGATGATGAGGATGACTATATCATCACGCGCGATCTTGTTTCTCAAATCGGGAATCCCCCATATCGGCTCGACTGGATTAACAATTACGATGCCGCTTTGGCGGCGCTCCAGCGTCGCGAACACGATATCTGTCTGCTGGATTATCGCCTGGGTGAACGGACCGGGCTTGAGTTGTTGCGCGAATCGCAGTCGTTCAGTGGCCGGCCACCGATGATTCTTCTTACCGGCCAGGGCGATCATGAGATTGATCTCGAAGCCACAAAGGCCGGCGCCGCCGACTACTTGATCAAAGGCCAGTTGGATGTCGACAAACTGGAACGCGCCATCCGTTACGCCATCGAAGGGCAATGCGCCAAGGAACGTCTCCGCCGTGACCGTGATCTCATCAGCCGCATCATGGAAACGAGTCCCGTCGGCATCGTCGTTACCGATCAGGCTGGAAAAATCACTTTTGCCAACCATCAGGCCGAGGAAGTGCTGGGCCTGACCAAGGACGCAATCGCCCGAAGAACATGCAGTGTTCTGGACTGGCACTCGACCGACCTGGAGGGCAATCCGTTGGCTGAACAACCCTCACTCTTGAAACAAGTCCTCAATTCGGGCCAGGTGGCGCAGGACGTCCGCTATACGATAGATCGCATCAACGATGGTCACACTTTGCTCTCGACCAACGCGACGCCCCTTTTTGACGCCGCCGGCAGGATTGACGGCATGGTCGTCACGGTCGAGGACATCACCGAACGTCTGATGCTGGAAACCCAATTGCGGCAGTCGCAAAAGATGGAGTCAGTGGGCCAGTTGGCCGCCGGTGTGGCGCATGACATCAACAACATTTTGACCGTTATCCAGGGGCACGCGGGACTGTTGCTCAACATCACACCGCCGGACTCGAACTCGGTCAGATCGTTGAAGCAAATTTCCGCAGCGTCGGAACGTGCGGCCCGATTCGTCCGGCAATTGCTCACCTTCAGTCGCAAACAAATTTTCCGCTCGAAAATTCTCGATTTGAACACGGTGCTGCAGAATTTGCAAAACATGCTCCCGCAAATGCTCGGCGAGGACATCGCGCTGGCGACCCGCTATCAGCCCAACCTGCCGCACATCGAAGCGGACGCCGGCATGATTGAGCAGATTGTCATGAACCTGGCGGTCAACGCGCGCGACGCCATGCCCAAAGGCGGCAAACTTCTCATTGCGACTTCCGCCGCTGAAATCGGAGCCACCCATGTGCGGCAGCATCCCGAAGCCCGGCCGGGCTGGTTCGTTTGTTTGACGGTCACGGACACCGGCTGCGGCATGGACCACAAGGTATTGCAGCGGCTTTTCGAACCGTTTTTCACAACCAAGGACGTGGGCAAAGGAACGGGGCTGGGTCTGGCCACCATCTATGGCATGGTCAAACAACATCAGGGCTGGATTGAAATCCAAAGTGAGATTGGCGCCGGCAGCACCTTCAAGGTCTATCTGCCGGTGGCCAGCGAAACCCACAGTGCACCCGCTGCGCCAACTGCTGAACCCAAGCCGGCACAGGGAAGTGAAGAAACCATTCTGGTCGTCGAGGACGAAACCGGCCTGTTGGAATTGGTGCGAAACGTTCTTCAAGGCTACCATTACCACGTTTTGGCTGCTTCGTCCGGTGTCGAAGCCCTGCGGATTTGGGACGAGCACAATGGCCGGGTTGATTTGCTCCTGACCGACATGATCATGCCCGGCGGCATGACGGGTAACGACCTGGCGGCAAAATTGAGAAAACAAAAGCCCGGACTCAAGGTGATCTACACCAGCGGTTACAGTTCCGAATTGATGGGAAAAGATTCTGGCGCAAACGACACCAGTTTTCTCGCCAAACCCTATCTGCCGCTCCAATTGGCCCAAGCAGTTCGGAAGTGCCTGGACACCTCTGAAAAAAAACACGAGCGCGCTCCTGGTCCGGCTGATGCCGTTCCCGCGCCGGCCCGTGCCTTGTCAACGCAACCAGTCTGAGCGGTGAAGCGCCGGGGCATCCGTTTCGCCAGTCCGGCGATGGCTCCGGGCATTGAACAACGCGTTTGCCGTTCAATGTGTGATTGAAAATCGCCGCCGCTTCCTGCACCCTTGCCACGTGAAACTCGCAGGATTTGTTGCGTTGCTGTTAACCGCGACGCTGTTGGCCGGCTGCAAAAAATCCGGCGGGACCACCGCCCCGCCACCGTCCCTTGACGATTTGCTGCCAAAACAGGCGCAGCCGAAGCTGCCGACGATAAAAATCTATGTCGGTCCGGAAACCTTGAACGCCGAACTGGCAACGACCGCGCAGGAGGAAATGACCGGCATGATGTACCGCACCAACATCCAGGAAACCGATGCGATGCTGTTTGTTTTTCCCCAGCCGTATCGCGCATCGTTCTGGATGAAAAATTGCCCCGAATCACTTTCCGCCGCCTACGTCGGTCCTGACGGTGTCATCAAGGAAATTCACCACCTTGAAAAGAACAACACCAACTCCGTCGTGGCGTCGACGTCGGACATTCAATACGTCCTGGAAGTCAACGACGGCTGGTTCGGGCGGCACAACGTCGGTACCGGCGCGGTCATTCGCACCGAAAAAGGTTCGTTGACTGAAACGTTTTTTCGGAATTAACCATGGCGGCTACGCTAAACTCACCGTTTTGCCGGTGCGGGCCGCTTCGTAAATGGCCATCATGATTTTCACGTCGCGCAGGCCCTCCTCGCCCGGCACCTTGGTCGGCTGATTGTTCAAAATGCATTGCGCGAAATCGTCCATCTCGGCGGCAAACTGGTCAATGTCGGGGAACTGAATGGTCTGGCCGTCGCTCCGGGTGCCGCGGTTGCCGTCGTAATTGTAGGCCGGATGCAACTGAAACCATCCCCGGTCCGCGTAGGCGGCGTAATAATCCATCCCTTCGGCGTTGTAGGTCGTGCTGCAATTGGCGATGACGCCGCTCGGAAATTTCATCTGCCACGCGAGGGATTCCTCCACCTCGGCGAACTTGACCGGGTCGGTCCTGGTTTCCACGCCGGAAACCAGGACGGGTTCCTCGCCGGTCAGATAGCGCGTGGCCTGCAGCGCGTAAATGCCCACGTCCATCAACGGCCCGCCACCCGCCAGGGCGCGCTTGAGCCGCCATTGCGTCGGGTCACCCATGCGGAAACCGAACCCGGCGTTGATGACTTTCAAGCCGCCGAAGACCTTTTGGCGGACGAGCCTGACGCATTCCAGGTTGGTTGGTTCAAAGTGCAGCCGGTAGCCAATGGCCAGTTGCCTTCGGGCTTTTTTGCAGGCGTCAATCAGCTGCTGGCATTTTTCGACCGACACCTCCATCGGCTTTTCACACAGAACATGCTTGCCCGCTTTTGCCGCCTTGATGCCGTGTTCGGCGTGAAGGCCGTTCGGTGTGACGATATACACCACGTCAATGTCCGGATTGTCCGCCATTTTCCCCATGTTGTCGTAGTTGTAAATATTCTTGTCGGGAATGACGTATTGCGCCTTCCAGTGTTCCGCCTTCGCGGGATGTCCGGTGACGATGCCGGTGAGGCGGCAATACTTCGTCTTTTGCAACGCGGGCGCAATCTGGTGGGTGCTCAGGCTGCCGAGTCCGGCGAGAGCGAAACCGATTTTTCGGTCCGGGTTGGCGGCGCGGGCACGCGCAGCCAGGGCGCCGGCGAACGACACGCTCGCAGCGGCCATGGCGGTGGTTTTGATGAATTCACGGCGGGTGTGGGATTTCATTTTCAGGTTCAAGATGGTTGGTGGTTACCTTTACAGCACAATTTAGAAAATTGCTCGCTGCTTTGGCGGTTCGTGGATTAAACTGCGCACGATGACATGGAGTCAATCTGAAAAACTTTTCGCCGAGGCGTTGAAATGCATCTCCGGCGGCGTCAATTCGCCCGTGCGCGCGTTCGTGCGCGTGGAACACGGTCTGATGGCGGGGGAATTTTTCTTAAAGCCATAGCTTCATTTTCTCGTGGAGCAAGCCGGTAACAGCGGCGCGTGTGAGAGAACGCGGATAAAAAAGCGCCGCCGGACCCGTTTTGGTTTTTCACCCCCAATTTTTTGAAGATTGTTTGTCAACTGACAAGCCGGTAATATTTTTGACGTTTTTGACGGACACAGAATCACAACCTGTGAATTTGAAGAAATCCTGGATTTCAGAGCATCCTCACACCGTGATTGGCATCATTTTGATTGGGTGTCTGGGTCCTTTTATTGGCAAAGCTATCCACGTGGATGACGCGCTTTTCGTTTGGACAGCGGAATGGATTCAAAAGCATCCACTCGATTTCTTCGGTTGCGAGGTGAACTGGTGGGCGTCATCGGTGCCCATGTGGGTGGCCAACTGGAACCCGCCGCTGATGTCCTACTTCCTGGCGGGAGTGGCCTCCTTGTTTGGTTGGAACGAAATCGTTTTGCATCTTGCCTGTCTGGTCGTGGCTTTCACGGCGGCGGCGGGTATTTACTCCCTTGCCAAAATGTGGTGCGAAAAGCCGTTGGTGGCCACTGTGGTCGCGATGTTCACGCCGGCATTTTTGGTTTCCAGCACGACCCTGATGTGCGACGTGCTGATGTTGGCTTTCTGGATCTGGGCGGTGGTGTTCTGGGAGCGCGCTCTGACCGGTAGCGGGCAAAGCCGGTGGCAATTCGTCGGAGCGGGAGCGCTTGCGGGTCTGGCCGTGTTGACCAAATACAGCGCGGTGACCTTGCTGCCCCTGTTGCCCATCTTAAGCATCCTTCGGACCCGCAAATTGGGGTGGTGGTTGGCGGGGTTGGCGGTGCCGTTGATCATGGTGGTAGGCTACGAGTGGATAACGGCCGGCATGTATGGAAAAGGGCTGCTGTCTGCCGCTTCCTATCACGCTCGAACTTTTCGGGTCGGGTTCCCTGGCGGCTGGAAAGCAAAGGGAATCATCAGCTTGACCTTTGCCGGTGGCAGCCTGCTGCCGGTGTTGTTCTTTTCGCCATTATTGTGGCGACGGCGGGTGTTGTTGGCAGGCGGCTTTGTCTTTTTCGGAGTCTGGCTGGGAATGTTCAAACTATGGAACAACCTGGGGCTGTCAAGCGTTGCAGATCTCTCGATGTTGAAACACGGCGACTTCGTGCTGCAAGTGGCGTTGCTGACGGTCGGCGGCTTGCATTTGTTGCTGCTCGTCGCGGCAGAAATTTGTCGCCGCCGGGACCCGGGTTCCATAACCCTCGCGCTCTGGATTATAAGCGGACTCCTTTTTGCGACCGTGTTGAACTGGACAGTGAGTGCGAGGAGTTTTCTTCCCATCGTTCCGGCGGCGGCGATTCTCCTCGCGCGACGATTGGGGGCGACACGAGGAAAGTCTGAGGCGGGCGGTTGGTTGCTGTGGCCGCTGATTCCAGCAGCGGCCATTGCCCTGAGTATTGTAATAGCTGACGACCAACTGGCCAACTCGGCCAGAACTGCCGCGGACCAAATCACTGCAAAATATAAATCCGCAGGCCATCAAATGTGGTTTGAGGGGCATGGGGCGTTCCAATACTACATGGAAAAACTCGGTGGCGAACCGATAGATGTCGAGCGGTCGTTGCTTCAACCGGGAGATGTGGTGGTCGTGCCGTGGATCGGCAGCCGTGTGCCATTTCCAGCCGAGAGCGTGGGATGGCTTGAAGGTTTGGCATACTGTCCGTTTTCGTGGATGAATCTGATGGGCAGCACAGAACATGGAGCAGCGGGCTTCTATGGCGCAAATCTCGGGCCTGTTCCTTTCGCCATCGGAAGACTTCCCCGCCAGGACTATTTCGTCGTAAAGGTTTTTTCCCGGGTGCAATTCAACACGCCTCCCGCCAACCAGCGGGAAGTGCAGGCTGGCGATGTCCCAAGTTTTCCATACTTTTCTTCTGCGTTGGTGGATAAAATAACGTTCTCTTGGGAGCCGGAGGCCAAAAAGCAGACACAACTGGCCGGCCAACTTGAAGCGGATGGAAAAGTCGCGGAAGCCATTCAACACTATCGCGAAGCACTGAATGTGGATTCCAACAACCCGGTGGTTTTGAACAATCTGGCCTGGATTCTCGCGACCGCCAGCAGACCGGAATTGCGCAATGGCGAGGAAGCCGTGCAGCTTGCCACCAAGGCTGTTAAACTGACCGACCGCAGACTGCCTCTCTTCATCGAAACCTTGGCCGCTGCATACGCTGAAACCGGGCAGTTTTCGAAGGCCGCCCAGATCACTCAAACCGCGCGGATTCTTGCCATATTGGTGAACCAGCCGGATTTAATTACGAGGATTGACAGATTGTCGAGCCTGTATGCCGGGGACCGGGCGGTTGAGGCAAAGCAGACCAATGACAGCCGCTAACTCCAGATGCCGGGAATTCCGTCGGAGAAACAAGGCCATCCGCACGTTCATCCGCCAAATGCCGATTGAATTCTTCTTCTTTGTATCTTCGCGTTCTGACGGTTAATTTACACCCGTGATGTCGCGCATTAAATCCGAAAAACTTTTCGCCGAGGCGTTGAAATTCATCCCCGGTGGCGTCAATTCGCCCGTGCGCGCGTTCCGCGCCGTCGGCGGCCAGCCGTTCTTCGTCAACCGGGCCAAAGGCGCGCGGGTCTGGGACGTGGACGACAACGAATACATTGACTACGTTTGCACCTGGGGACCGGCAATTCTCGGCCACGCCCATCCCAAAATCATTTCCGCCGTCAAAACCGCCGCTGCACGAGGCACGAGCTTTGGCATCCCGAATCCTTACGAAGTCACGATGGCGAAGTTGATTTGTTCACTCGTGCCCGGTGTGCAAAAAGTCCGCATGTGCAATTCGGGAACGGAAGCATGCATGAGCGCGATTCGCCTCGCGCGCGGATTCACTCGGCGTGACAAAATCATCAAGTTCGACGGTTGCTACCACGGTCATACGGATTCGTTGCTCGTGAGAGCCGGGTCCGGCGCACTCACGTTCGGCCATCCGGACAGCGCCGGTGTGCCGGCGGCGTTTACGCAACACACCATCGTTTTGCCGTTCAACGATATTGACGCGGTGAAGGCCGCGTTCGATGCGAACAAGAAACAAATTGCCGGCATCATCGTCGAACCGGTTCCGGGCAACGCCGGAGTTTATTTGCCAAAGCCGGGCTATCTGGAATTTCTCCGCGAAATCACGAAGGCCAACGGCGCGTTGCTGATTTTCGACGAAGTGATGACCGGTTTCCGGGTGGCACGCGGCGGCGCGCAGGAACGCTTTGGCATCAAGCCGGATTTATCCACGTTCGGCAAAGTCATCGGCGGCGGTTTGCCGGTGGGCGCCTTCGGCGGCCGGGCGGACGTCATGGATTTGCTCGCGCCACTGGGACCGGTTTATCAGGCGGGAACATTGAGCGGCAATCCGCTGGCGATGGCGGCCGGCATCGCGGCGCTGGAAGAGTTAGGCAGGGACGCGCGGCCCGCGCGTCCGGACGGCTCGACGAGCCGTCCCTACCAATATCTGGAAAAACTTGGCGTGCAACTTGAAACCGGCATGAAGGACGCCGCAAAGTCCGCCGGCGTGCCCGTTACGTTTAACCGCTGCGGTTCGATGTTTTGCGCCTTCTTCACGAGCGAACCGGTTTGGAACCTGGCCGATGCGATGAAGAGTGATCGCGCGCGGTTCGCGAAATATTTTCACGGGATGCTGAACAAAGGCGTTTACCTTGCGCCGTCCCAGTTCGAGGCCGGTTTTATTTCCACCGCGCACACATTGGCGGACATTGAAAAGACGGTCACCGCAGCGGCGAAAGTGTTGCGCGGGTTGTAACCTTGAGGCATCCTGCGCGTCTGACAGAACAAACCGCCGTTCCAGTTTGGTGCGGCGGAGTCTGAAAACAACGACCGAAGCAAAGTTTATGAAAGTTACAAAACCATTGATCATCACCGCGCTTGTCGCCGGCAACCTGCTGGCGTGGAACCTTGCGCTTCATGCGCAGGATGCCACCAACACTCCGCCACCCCCTCCACCGGCAGGCGGACCGCCGCCCGGCGGGTCGCCGGGTGGGCCGGGCATGAGAGGCCGGCCCAATCTCGACACGATTGCCCAGCAACTCAACCTGACCGATGACCAGAAGCCAAAATTCAGGTCTATCATGGAGTCCCAGATGCAGAAAATGCGGGAGTTGCGACAGAATCCCGACTTCGCCAGCCTGTCTCCTGAAGACCGCAGAGCCAAATTGAAAGCCATCCAGGACGACACAGCAGCACAAATGAAAACCCTGCTCACGCCGGAACAATTTGAGAAGTGGCAGAAAATGCCCCAGATGGGCGCGCGCGGACGCCGAATGGGTCCACCTCCGGGTGCAGAAAACGCCGGGGGCACGAATGCACCCCCGCCTCCGCCTGCGAATCCGCCACAGCAATAATCTGTGGGTGATATGCATTGACACCGGGACGGCCTGCGCCGTCCCTTTTTGTTTTGGTATGTAACATTTCTGCGGCGGCCTGCGTATTGGATAGCAGTATGAAAACAACCAAATGGCTCTCAATCACACTGGCGGCCGCGCTAAATCTCGGCGGATGGATGGCAACACCTTCGCTGGCCGCGGACGGCGCGGCACCCGCGTCCCCGCGCGGACGGATTTCCCAGCGCATTGCCGAAAAACTGAATCTGACCGACGACCAAAAGACGCAGATTAAAATGGTTTTGAGCGGCGAAAAGGACACGCTTACGGCGTTGCTCGGCCAATTGCACGGCGCGCGAAAGGCTCTGCGCGCAGCCATTCACGCCGGCGACGCGAATGAAACCTCCGTGCGCGCCGCTGCCGCCAGGGTTGCCGCCGTCGAAGGTGATTTGGCGGTTGAACGCATGAAAATTTACGGCAAGATCGCGCCCGTCCTGACCGATGAACAACGCCAGAAAATCGCCGATTTCGAGCAACGCGCGGACTACTTTGTGGACGGCGTCATCGCGCGCATCGGCGAACGGTTGGGCGACTAGACCGTGAACGACGATGCCGAATTGCTGGAACGCATCCGCAACGGCGCGACGGACGATTTCGCCGGAATTGTCCGCC
>Ga0181538_10004076_pt1 | contig 13915 bp, 7 predicted proteins | sample PEATcosm2014_Bin_40_FD_119773 | JGI IMG/M metagenome (GOLD analysis project Ga0181538, IMG submission 119773) | Peatland microbial communities from MTU Mesocosm Facility, Houghton, MI, USA - PEATcosm2014_Bin23_30_metaG | ecosystem: Environmental > Terrestrial > Soil > Wetlands > Peat | place...
CGGCTGCCTGAACCCAATGCCGCGAAGACCGACGGCCCCTTTGCGACGCTCGAGCGCGCCCGCGACGCCATCCGGTCGACGCGCGCGGGCACACCGCTTCGCACACCGGTCGGCATCTACGTGCGCGGCGGGGTTTACGCCCTGAGCGCGCCGCTCGTTCTCTTGCCGGAGGATTCCGGAACTCCGGAGTCTCCCATCACCTACGCCTCTTATCCGAGCGAGGAAGTGATCCTGAGCGGGGGTCGCGTGATCACGGGATGGAAGAAGGCGCCTTCGCCTGCGGCCGGCCAGAGCAGCCGCCCGGAACTCTGGACCGCGGAAGTTCCCGGCGTCAAGGAAGGCGAGTGGTACTTCCACCAGCTTTTTGTGAACGGAGAGCGTCGCCAGCGGGCGCGCGCGCCCAACTCAGGCTTCTATCGCGCAGACGGCCAATTCCTGCCCGGCAACCCTTCCCGTTTCAAGTTTCGCCCGGGCGATATTCACGCCGCCTGGGCAGAGGAGGGCGACGTGGATGTGGTGGGCCTGGAGAAATGGGCGGAATTCCGCCTGCCGCTCACGGCGGTTGACGCTGCCACGAACACCGCCACGCTTGCTGCCGCGCGCCAGGAGTTCGGTGATGACAAGGATGCGCGTTACTGGGTGGAGAATGCCGCCGATGCGCTGGACGCTCCGGGTGAGTGGCGGCTCGACCGGCGCGCCGGCACTCTCTCCTGTCTCGCCATGCCCGGTGAAGACATGAGCCGCGCTCAGTTCACCGCGTCCTTTCTTCCGCAGTTGGTTCGCCTGGAAGGCAATGCGGGAAGCAACGATCCGGTGCACGACATTATTCTGCGCGACTTCACTTTTGCGTACTCCGATTGGCAACTCCCGGCGAAAGGGTATACGGACATGCAAGCCGCCTTTGACATTCCTGCCGCCGTGGAACTCCGCTGCGCCAGGCAGTGCCGCATCGAGCGTTGCACGTTCACGCATGTCGGCCAATACGCGCTGGAGATTCATCAAGGCTCAAAGGACGTTAAAGTCCTCGAAAGTGAAATGACGGACCTTGGCGCGGGAGGCGTAAAGATTGGCGATCCTGAGATCCCCAAGGAGCCGGCGCAAACCACCAGCGGAATTGTCGTTTCCCACAACTACATTCACAACCTCGGGATTGTTTATCCGGCGGCGGTCGGTGTGTGGATCGGCCAAAGCAGCGGCAACACAGTGGCGCACAACGAAATCGCTGACACTTACTACACGGCGATTTCGCTTGGCTGGACGTGGGGCTACGGGCCGACCGCCGCGCACCACAACCGGATCGAGTTCAACAGCCTCCACAACCTCGGGCGCGGCCTGTTGAGCGACATGGGTTGCATCTACTCGCTGGGCGTCCAGCCCGGCACGGTGGAGCGGAATAACCTGTGTCACGACGTGACGCGCTATGAGTACGGCGGTTGGGGGCTCTATACCGACGAAGGCAGCAGTCAAATCCTGCTTGAGAACAACATTGTTTACCGCACCCAGGACGGTGGCTTCCATCAGCACTATGGGCGCGAGAATATTGTCCGCAACAACATCTTCGCTCTCGGCGAAGAGGCGCAACTCCGGCGCACGCGGGAAGAAGCTCACCGCAGCTTCACCTTTGAACGCAACATCGTGTATTGGGAGACAGGCAAACTCCTTGACGGTGCCTGGAGCAACGGCCAGTTCCTATTCGACCACAACCTTTACTGGCAGGCCGGCGGGCAGCCGATTCAATTCGGAAGAGATTCCCTGGCGGAATGGCAACAGCGCGGGCAGGACGCGCATTCGTGGGTGGCGGACCCGCTCTTCGCCGACCCCGCACACGGCGACTTCACTCTCAAACCCGGTTCGCCGGCCGCGATAATCGGTTTTCAGCCTATCGACATGGGCCAGATCGGGAGAACGGCTCGAACGAGCTTGCCGCAGACCCAAGATCCTTAGCACCACAGAGGTACAGAGGCGCCGAGGAACAACGACAGAAGAAGCTCACTCTGTAGTACTAGGGGCGAGTCTCTTCGCGGCGCGCGAAGAATCTGCATTTTGTTGCGGCTTTGCCGCGCTGTGTCTCAGCGACCCGGTGATTTGCATCCCGGTTCTTCAACACAACACAATCTTTTCACGGTGTTCTTTGACTTGCTTCGTCGCATTCCGCGTGTCCACGACCAAGCGCGAGTTGCGCACGATGGCCGCGTAGTCGTAGCCGGAATGGTCCGTGGCGATGAGGACGGCGTCGTAGGAAGCCAGAGCTTCGGCGGTGGGTTCGACCGCGCTCAGTCGAAAATCATATTTCCGGGTGCGGTACAGGCTTGGAAAATAGGGATCGTGGTAATCGACGTGAGCGCCGCTGTCCTTGAGCAGCTCGATGATTCGCAGACTCGGTGATTCGCGGAAATCGTCGATGTCCTTCTTATAGGCAATCCCCAGAACCAGGATTCGGGCGTCCTGCAAGCATTGTTTCCGCTTGTTGAGGGCATCTCGCAAGGAGTCGACAACGTGCTCAGGCATCGCGCTGTTGATCTCGCCCGCCAGTTCAATGAAGCGGGTCGGGAAATCGTATTCGTGGGCTTTCCACGTCAAATAGAAGGGGTCGATCGGGATGCAGTGCCCGCCCAGTCCCGGTCCGGGGAAGAAAGGCGTAAAACCGAAGGGTTTGGTCCTGGCCGCCTCGATGACTTCCCAGATGTCTATCCCCATGCGCAGGCAAAGCAGTTTTAGTTCATTCACCAGCGCGATGTTGACGCAACGATAAGTGTTCTCGAGGATTTTGGTCATCTCCGCAGTCTGCGTGGAACTGACGACGATGGTCTTCTCGAAGACCTGGCCATAAAGAGCCTGCGCCGCCAGCGCGCTGGCGGCATTTATGCCCCCGATGACTTTGGGGACCTGGTGGGTCTGGAACTGCGCGTTTCCGGGATCTTCCCGCTCCGGAGAAAATGCCACCAGGAAGTCGCCGGAGGGTTGCGTGGGCGTGGTAATCCCAGAGCCGTCGGTGGCGTATGGCAGGATGGGGCAACTCAGCCCGGACTTCTCGAGGATGGGTAAGACCACCTCCTCCGTGGTGCCGGGATAAGTGGTGCTTTCCAGGACCACCAATTGGCCGCGGCGCAAATGCGGCGTGACGGATTCAGCCGTGTTGCGCACGAAGGAGAGGTCCGGCTCGCGATGCGCGTCGAGGGGGGTGGGGACGCAGATTAAGATGGCGTCCATTGCTTCCAGGCGCGCGAAGTCGGTGGTGGCGCCGAACCCTCCTTTCCTAACAGCCTCTGTAATTGCGGAGGCCGGGATGTGACGGATATAGCTTTCACCGTTCGAGAGTTTCTCCACTTTAACCGGGTCGATATCGAAGCCTGTGGTCGGCAAGCCGTTACGGGCAAAGAGCAGTCCCAGAGGCAATCCGACGTACCCTAATCCGATGACCCCGACGTGCGCGGTCTTGCTGCGCACTTTGGCGCTAAAGGTCGTTGCAAGCGGAAAAATCTCTGTTTCATTCATCTGCTTGTCCTGCCTCCGGGTGGCGTCCCCAAGCTGGGATGATTCCCTCGGCCAAGTACTTCCCACCGCTCGCCGTCGCGGGAAACGATCCCCCACGAGTTTAAGATAGATCACTGAACAATACCAGAATCTAAAGCCGCTGCGCCATCGCACTACTTGTTGCACGCATGGCCACAATATCCGCTATCATCTATCTTTGCCTTAGGCAACCGTATGAATACGAGTTCAACATGCAGCACATCAGACGCCGTGCATTTCTGAAAACCGCCGCCGCAGGGTTGGCGTGCGCTCCCGCGATCCTGAAGGCGAGCGCGCCTCGGAGCGCCGACATCCAAATTCAATCCGTCGGTATTGAATTCAAGGAGTACCAGTATCGCGTTCCCATCAAGTTTGGGGGCGTCGTTTCATCGCACGTCGTTCTCTTGAATGTGAACTGTGCGGTGCGATCGCGGGGCGGCAAGAGTTCCCAAGGCTTCGGTTCGATGCCGCTCGCGAACACCTGGGCATTTCCTTCCCGCGTTCTTCCTTTCAGCGCTACGCAGACCGCGATGAATACCCTGGCGGGACGCATTTCCAAGCTTACCGGTGACTTTAAAGAGTACGGACACCCCATCGAACTCAATGCGTCGCTCGAGCCCCAATACTTGAAGGCTGCCGAGGCAATTACGCAGGAGCAGAAGCTGGCTGAACCCATTCCCAAGCTTTGCACCTTGGTGACGGCGAGCGCCTTCGACGCGGCCGTCCATGATGCGTACGGCAAACTGCACGGGCTGAACTGCTACCACACCTATGGCCCTGAATTCATGAATCGTGATCTTTCGTATTATCTGGGTGAGGATTACAAAGGAGAGTACCCGGAAAAGTACGTTTTGAAGGAACCCAAGCCCCGGATGCCGATGTACCACCTGGTTTCGGCGATCGATCCCCTGTTGGAGTCGGATATCAAGCAGCGTGTGAACGACGGCCTGCCGGAGACGCTTCCCGAGTGGATCAACTACAATGGCCTGACGCATTTCAAAATCAAATTGGATGGCGATGATTTGAAATGGGATTCCGAGCGCGTGCTCAGCATCGACCGGGTGGTGACGGAGGCCGAGCAAAAGCGCCGGGTGACGGACTGGGTTTACTCGCTGGACTTCAACGAGCGCTGCCCTGACGTGCAGTATCTGGTGGATTTTTTGCATCAGGTTAAGGACAACTCGCCGGGTGGCTTTGCGCGGATTCAGTACGTTGAGCAGCCCACCGCACGCGATCTCGACACCCATCGCCAGAACGTGATGTTTGAGGCTGCCAAGCTGAAACCGGTGGTCATCGATGAATCTCTGACGGACCTCCACGCGCTGAAACTTTCCCGCCAGATGGGGTACACCGGCGCCGCGCTCAAGGCCTGCAAAGGCCAGAGCAACATGATGATCCTTGCTCCTTACATGGAAAGAAACAAAATGTTCCTCTGCGTGCAGGATCTTACCTGTCCCGGCGCTTCGCTGATTCAATCGGCGAGTTTGGCCGCGCATGTTCCCGGCGTGAAAGCCATTGAGGCCAATTCGCGGCAGTTTGTGCCCGCCGCCAACCAGGGCTGGGAAAAGCGCTTTCCCGGCGTTTTTCACATCACCGACGGCACCATGGACACCTCGCACTTGAACGGCTTGGGAATCGGCGCGGTGCAGACCGTGCATATGCGGTAAACGCAAACGCTGTCATCCTGAGCGCAGCGAAGGATCTCGGCAGTTGTTAGTGAATCAACAAACACCAACAGACTGCGGAGATCCTTCGCTGCGCTCAGGATGACACTTGGGTGGGTGGCGGAAGGGAAATCATGCGCGCCGCCGGCTGGCGCAGAGCGAAGCTCTGCGGTTTTCGTTGAAGCCTGGTTGAATGTAAGGAAGTGTTCGACGAAGAACACCAGAAAGGGCGATTCTATGAGTGACTTATCTCGGAGACAATTCGGCAAGCAGGCAATCGCAGCGGGCTTTGCGACGGCGCTCAGTGCCACGCGCATTCAGGGCGCGAACGATCGCATACGCGTGGGCTTTATCGGACTCGGAAATCGCGGGGACCAGGTACTCGACGGATTCCTCGAGCACCGGGATGCGGAAGTGGTGGCGATTTGTGACCTGCACCAGCCCTACTTGGATTTCGCGGCCAGGAAGATCGGGAGCAGCCCGCGACAGTTCAAGGATTATCGCCGCCTGCTTGAACTGAAAGATATCGATGCCGTGGCGATCTGCACGCCCGACCACTGGCATACACTGTTGGGTATTCAGGCCTGCGAAGCCGGCAAGGATATCTATATCGAGAAGCCGCTTTCATTGGTGGTGGCGGAAGGGCGCAAGATCGTGGAAGCTGCGCGCCGCCACCAGCGAGTGACGCAGGTGGGACTGATGCGCCGCTCGAGCCCCGAAATGAAGGAGGCTGTTGACCTCCTGCGCAGTGGCGGGATCGGGAAGATCACCACCATCCGTTCCTTCCACATCCAGAATGAGTGGCCGAACGGCATCGGGAATCCCCCGGACTCAGAGCCGCCGGCGGGATTGGATTGGGACGCCTGGCTGGGACCGGCGCCCAAGGTTCCCTACAATCGCAACCGCGCCTTCTACCGCTTTCGCTGGTTTTACGACTACTCGGGAGGACAAATCACCAACTTCGGCACGCACTATCTCGACTTCAGCCACTGGGCGCTCGGCGCCGACGCGCCGCTGGCCGTGACCGCGATGGGGGGGAAACTGGCGGTGCAGGACAACCGCGAGATTCCAGACACCGCGGAGGTGATCTGGACCTATCCAGGGGGCACGCTCGTGATCTTTTCGCAATACAACACCAACGCCTCGCCCGCCGACCGCCGCCGCAGCACCATCGAGGTTCGCGGCACCGAAGGGACGATGTTTCTCGATTGGAACGGCTACGAAGTAATCCCGGAAGCCGTGTGCGAAGTGGACTTCCCCGCCTCGACGCCGCTCGACCGGACGGTGGACGACCCGTGGATGAAGCGCCGGCACACCATGATCAAAGCCACAAAAGTAGAGGGCAAGGACGGCACACCCCTCCACGCGCGCAACTTTCTCGACTGCGTGCGCAGCCGGAAGGCGTGCCATTGCGATATCGAAACCGGCCATCGCAGTACTTCCGCAACCCTGATTGCGGACCTCGCGCTTAAGACCAAATCGTATTTGGAATGGGATGCAAGGCAGGAGTGTTTCACGAATAACTCGGCGGCGAACAAGTATCTCCGCTACGAATACCGTCCGCCCTACCGCTTCCCGAGCTAGTGCAGTCGTGGACTATGAGAAATCGCGACTCCCGTCTTTTGGGAAGGGCTTTTTGTCTCCAGCGATTTTTCTCTTGACAAACGGGACGACATAGGCTAGGCTTCTTTTGTGGGGTTGGGCAGGGAGTCAGGCCCTGTCAGCCAGGTTATGCCAGAAAGTCCTCTTTTGTTTCCGTCCGTAGTCCCTACCTGTGGTTTCTGCCTCCAAGTGCAGTCAAGAAGTCGAGGAGTCAAAGAGTCGAGGAGTTGGGAAGTCGAAAACAACACTCGACCCCATCTTTCAGGTCGCGATTTGGGGACACGGAGGGCCATTCCCGGACTTCCCGCCTTGTCAATTTGCCCGTCTGGGGAACTTAGCGGGCGAGCCGTGAGGCACGACTCCGAAAAACATAAAAATAATGCGAACGAAGCCAGTACGTTATTGAAAACAAATGACAGGCCAAGACGCCAACCGCCCCTAACCCTTCGTTATCCAAGGAGGGGAACTCCACGCACCCCTCCTCGGATGAGGAGGGTGGGGATGGTGTGCCTAGCAGTGAAGCCATGTCTGGGATGCAAAAAACATACGAACGAACCGGGAATGTCATTGAAAACAAAGGATGACTATGGGAAACCCCTGGTGCGCGTGTCGCGCTGACCCTCAGGCCAGCATGGCGGAAGAACTCGGCCAAAGTGCCGACCTGAAGGTCGGCGCTACGAGAATTGCCGGAACAAAGCGAGAATGTCTATGAAAACAAAGGACCGCTATGGAAAAGTCGCATGCCGCTGGTGGGCATCGCACGTCGGGTCCAACGGTGCCAAGCAACCTCAGGGCTCGCGTCATCTTCGGGAGTGAACGCTTTGGCTGAAAGCTGAGGGCTGACTGCCGAAAGCTGGTTTTTGCCGGAACAAAGCGAGAATGTCATTGAAAACAAAGGAAGAAGGATTTGCTCAAGTGCCGAAAGGGACCAGCAAGATTGAAAAAACCGGCCTAACGCCCTGCGTCCTCCCACGTCTAATTGGGGAATAACCAACTCAGTGGGAGGGTTCTACCTATGGGTGCTTTGGTCGGAGACATCCGCTATGCCGCGCGCGTGTTGGCAAAGAATCCGGTGTTTGCCGCGGTCTCGGTACTAACCCTGGCGCTCGGCATCGGGGCCAATACCGCCATATTCACGCTGCTCGATCAGGTTCTGCTGCGCTTGCTTCCCGTGAAGAATCCGCAACAGTTGGTGCTGCTCACCATGCGCGGCCAGCATTACGGGAGCAATTGGGGAGGCAACGCTATCTCCTACCCGATGTACAGAGACTTTCAATCTCACAACGAGGTCTTCTCCGGCATGTTCTGCCGCTTCCCGACGTCGGCAAGCCTGACGGCAGGAGAGCGAGCGGAGCGCGTGGATGTAGAACTGGTCTCCGGTACTTATTTCAGCGTTCTGGGGGTGCGCATGGCCCTGGGCCGCCCGTTCACGCCGGAAGAGGATCGCACTCCCGATGGCGCTCCCCTGGTGATTCTGAACTACAGCTACTGGAAGCAGCGCTTCGGGGGCGATCCAGGGATCCTGGGAAAGAAGCTGACCTTGAACAAGCACGACATGACCGTCATTGGCGTGGCGCAGGCGGGCTTTGACGGTGTGGAACTTGGATTCTCGCCCCAACTCTTTATCCCGGTGATGATGCAGCACGAACTGGTGATTGTCCCCAACGACTTTCTCACCGATCGCCGCCAGCGCTGGGTGAACGCCTTTGGGCGCTTGAAGACGGGTGTGACCGAGACGCAGGCGAAGGCGTCCCTCGCGCCGTTCATGCATTCCATGCTCGAAAATGAGGTTCGGGAGGCCGCGTTCAACCACGCGTCCGCCTACGATCGCGAGCAGTTCCTCAAATGCTACATCGACCTGTTGCCAGGCTCACAAGGCCGAGCCTCGTTCCGGCGCGAACTCTCCACCCCTTTGTGGGTGTTGATGGCGATTACTGGCGTGGTCCTGCTGATCACTTGCGCCAATCTCGCCAACCTGCTGCTGGCGCGTGCCAGCGGCCGGCAGAGGGAAATTGCGGTCAGGCTGGCGATCGGCGCGGGCCGGGGCCGAATCGTCCGGCAGCTTTTGGCGGAAACCATCTGTCTTTCCATTCTGGGCGCCGTTGCCGGGCTGGCGCTGGCGTTTGCGGCGGACAGAGCGCTGATGGCTATCTATTTACCGTCCGATTCGGCGGGCCTGAGTATTTCTGCTGCGCCCGATCTTCGCATACTCGTCTTCACGCTGGCGGTCACGCTTCTGACGGGAATTCTGTTTGGGCTGGCGCCGGCGCTCAGGACCACCCGCCCGGACATTGCACGAACGCTGAAAGACGAAGGCGGGGCGGTGGTAGGCGGGGGACACCGCAAACTGCGCAACACGCTGGTGGTGGCGCAAGTCTCGCTCTCCTTGTTGCTCCTGATCGGCGCCGGACTGTTCCTGCGGACGTTGAACAATCTCAGCAGCCTCGGTCCGGGCTTCCCGGCGGAACGGCTGGTGGGGTTTCAAATTGACCCCTCGCGGAGCGGCTATACATCCGAGCGAGCCAAAGTCTTTTATCAGCAATTGACGGACAGCCTTGGCTCGATTCCCGGCGTGCAATCCGTGGGGCTGGCGGCGATGCGTATTCTCGAAAACAACGAATGGGACAGCAGCGTGACGGTGGAGGGCTATAATCCCGCGACGCCTAAGGACCGTCCGGAGCCCTTCATGAATGCAATCAGCCCGAGCTATTTCGCCACACTCGGTGTGCCCATCGTGTTAGGGCGAGACTTCACGGTCAATGACAACCGCGAGGTCAAGAACGGTCCTCAGCCGGATGACTGGACTCCCACGGCGGTGATGATCAACGAGAAGTTCGCGCGGCTCTATTTCCAGGGGCAGAATCCCATTGGCCGCCACATGGGCTTCGGGGACGATCCTGGAACGCACACCGATATGGAGGTTATCGGGGTAGTGAAGGACATCAAGTACACCAGCCTGCGCGACGAAATCCCCGCCCAGGCCTACGTTCCGTACCTCGGCAGCCACTTCCTCGGTAGCATGACCGTCTACCTGCGAACTGCCGCCGACCCTAAACAGGTGATGCCGGCCGTGCGCGCCAAAGTCCGCGAGCTCGACGCGAATATGCCGATTTACGATATGCGCACCACGGAAGCACAGATCAGCAACTCGCTTGCAACCGAACGGATGATCGCCAGCCTCTCTTCCGTCTTCGGAGCGCTCGCGACCTTGCTGGCGGCACTCGGGCTGTATGGCGTGATGGCCTACTCGGTCGCCCAGCGAAAACGTGAGATCGGCATTCGCATGGCGCTGGGCGCGGAACCGGTGACGGTTGTCTGGATGGTGATGCGCGACGTGCTGCTACTGGTGGCGATTGGAATCGCGATCGGTGTGCCCGCGGCCATCGCGCTGTCGCGGGTAGTGGCCACTCAACTCTACGGCCTGTCGGCGCACGATCCCTCCACGCTGGCCTTGGCTGTGGCTGCACTCGCGCTGGTCGCTGGCGCGGCCGGGTACATCCCCGCCCGGCGCGCCAGCCGCCTCGATCCCATGGTCGCCTTGCGGTATGAATAACGGCCATTGACTTATGGGGGGCGAGATTGTATTGTCTGGCGAGTCAGCGAGAGACGGAACGCGTGAGGGAGAATACTTATGGCCCAGAATGAATCATCCGGCCCGCAGGAGATGGCGAACACCTTGAAATCGGAAACCAGCCGCCGGGATTTCCTCAAAGGGGCTACAACTGTAGCTGCCACTCTGATGGCTCCGGCCGCGCTGCGCGCCGAACCCGCGGACCTGCTGCCCCTGGTGAGCCTGGGATCGCACCGCGTGTCGAGGCTGGTTGTGGGAAGCAACCCCATGTTCGGCTACTCGCACGTCAACCGGCAATACGATATGCACATGCGGGAATGGTTCACCGACGAGCGCATCGTGGCGCTCCTCCAGGATTGCGAGAAAGCAGGCATCAACACCTGGCAGGCCAGCTTCAATTGGGACATGAAACGGATTTTTCCGAAACTTCGTGGGGCGGGCTGCAACATTCAATTCATCTGCCTCGCCGCCTCCTGGCACTTCGACGAAAAGATGGGCCGCACGCCGGAAGAAGTTTTGGATGGCACCATCAAATGCGCGCAGGCCGCCATGGAATTCAAACCCATCGGCATTGCGTTCCACGGCCATGCCACCGACCTCCTCTTTCGCGCCGGCAAGATCGACCTGCTGAAGACCTACGTCGACAAAGTTCACGACCTGGGCGCCGCCGCCGGAATCTCCACCCACAATCCCAAAATCCTCGCCACCCTTCATGAAAAAGGATTTGGCAACGATTTCTACATGGCGGGTCTGCATTACCTCAGCCGCCATCCCGAGGACTGGATCGCGGAGATCGGAACGGTTCCCGTGGATGAAGGTTGGATTGCTTCCGACCCGCCGAAGATGGCCGCCGCCGTCCGGCAAGTCGATAAGCCGGCGTTGGTCTATAAGGTCCTGAGCGCAGGCCGCAAGTGCAATTCCGAGGACCAGAAGCGCAAGGCGATTGCCTGGGCCTACCAAAACATCAAGCCGTCCGACGCCACGATCATCGGGCTCTACCCGCGGTACTCAAACCAAGTGGCGGAGACGACTCAGATGGTGCGCGAAGCTCTCTTCTGACGAGGGCAATTGATCCGCTTAGACCACAGAGTCGCGATCATCACCGGAGCAGCCCGAGGAATCGGAGCGGGGATTGCTGAACGGTTTTCTGAGGCGGGCGCGGCGGTGGTCCTGTTTGACATCAACGGCGAAGGGGTGCTCGGCATGGAGCGCAAGCTTCGCCAGACCGGACAGACACTCGCGATCACGGGGGATGTTAGCCGCGAGGAGGACGTCAAGGGCGCGGTCGAGCAGGCGGTGCGCACCTTCGGGGGCCTTGATATTCTGGTCAACAACGCCGGCATTGAACTGCCGGGGACCGTCGTTGAAATGTCCTCGAGCGACTGGGACCGCCAGCTCAACGTGAATCTGAAAGGTGTTTTCCTGTTTTCGAAGCATGCGATTCCCCACCTGCGCGGGCGTCAAGGGTCGATCGTGAATATCTCCTCCGTGCACGCCTTCGCATCGTACGAGCGGACCGCCGCCTACGATGCTTCGAAGGCCGGTATGTTGGGATTAACCCGCGCCATGGCCCTCGACCACGGCCGGGAGGGAATCCGCGTCAACGCCATCTGCCCCGGGTATATCGACACCCCCATGCTGATCTCACCCGGTCACGCCCAACTCGACACTGCTGCGGCCATGCAGCAGATTCTCGGTGTTCATCCTCTGGGCCGCATTGGCACGCCTCGCGACGTGGCCGATGCAGCGCTGTTTCTCGCTTCAGACGCGGCCTCCTTCATGTCCGGATCCGTCCTTGTAGTAGACGGCGCGATGACCGCCGCCGGGCACTAGCACTTGCTGACGAAACTCCGCGTCATATTGTTGAGCGGCGGGAAGGGCGGGGCTTTAGCCCCGCCACGGAAAACGGCTCGTCATTGGGGGCTTTAGCCCCTGAAGGAACGTGGCTTCAGGGCCTAAAGGCCCAACGCGTCGGGCTCCCGGAGGCGGCGGGGCTGAAGCCCCGCCCTTCCAAAGCGCCACGTTATCACGGCAACTTCCGTCATTACGTACTAGCTATGTCCGTAGCTGAGGGTAAACGCAAGGGCTTAATGGACCGTCGGGACTTTCTTAAAAGCAGCGGAGCATCAGCCTGCTTCGCAAGCGGGCTTCACCTTCTCAGGACCGGTCCGCTCGATCACGCGGTGAGCCAGGGGGCCGGAGCTGCCGCAGGCGGCCGCGAAACAGCGCTGGACTTGAGCCGCGCGGTCATCGTCCAACCTCCAGGCCTTTCCAGTCGCGAACAAAAAGCGGTCTCAGTACTCAACGAAGAGGTCGAGAAACGAACCGGGATCGAATGGCGGGTCGTCAACTCCTGGCCGGACTCCGGCCCTGCCATCGTGGTTGGACAAGCCGGTGCTCTTCAAAGCTTTCAGCCGCAGTTTTTCGAAAGCCTCTTTCCGCATCCGCCGGCCTTGCGCGACGAGGGTTTTGCGCTGCGGGCTCAGGCCGAGGCCGCCGCGCCGGGCGTGGCTGTTCTGGGGGCCGATGAGCGCGGGGTTCTGTTCGGCGTGGGGGGTCTGCTGCGCGCGCTGCGCATGGCAAAGGGGAAGGTCACGATCGCGAGCCCGTTGAACGTTGCCACCAGCCCGAAGTATCCGCTGCGCGGGCACCAGTTGGGGTACCGGCCCAAGACCAATTCCTACGACGGCTGGACCATTTCCGTGTGGGACCAATACATTCGCGACCTGGCCGTCTTCGGGACAAACGCCATCGAGTTGATTCCTCCGCGCTCCGACGACGCGCCTGACAGCCCTCATTTCCCTCTCCCGCCCCTGCCGATGATGATCGAGATGTCCCGCCTTGCGGACGAGTACGGGTTGGACGTCTGGATCTGGTATCCCGCCATGGACGAGAACTACGCTGATCCAAAAACCGTCGAGTTTGCGCTGAACGAGTGGGGGCAGGTCTTCCGTGCGCTGCCGCGCATTGACGCGGTATTCGTCCCAGGTGGCGATCCTGGCCACGCGCGGCCCAAATACTTGCTGGCGCTCTTGCAGAAACAAGCAGAAAACCTGCACCGATATCATCCCAAGGGAAAAGTCTGGATTTCTCCTCAGTCGTTTAATCGGGAATGGACGAACGAGTTTTACCAGATCCTCGAGAGAGACCAGCCCTCCTGGCTCAGCGGAGTCGTGTACGGACCGCAGAACTGCGATGACCTGCCGGCGTTGCGCAAGCAGATTCCACGGCAATACCCCATCCGGCTCTATCCGGACATTACCCATAGCGTCGAGTGCCAGTTTCCCGTTCCGGACTGGGACACGGCGTATGCTTACACGGAGGGCCGCGAGGTCATCAACCCCCGGCCCGAGGGTTCGGCGAACATTCTGCGCCGCTACGCCCCCGATTCCATCGGTTTTCTCAGCTACTCCGAGGGCTGCAACGACGACGTCAACAAAATCGTTTGGAGCGCCCTGGCTTGGGATCCGGAAGCAAAAGTTGCCAATGTGTTGCGTGAGTATAGCCGCTATTTCATTGGTGAAAAGTATGTCGAGGGCTTTGCCCAGGGCTTGCTCAGCCTGGA
>Ga0181538_10004078_pt1 | contig 13909 bp, 7 predicted proteins | sample PEATcosm2014_Bin_40_FD_119773 | JGI IMG/M metagenome (GOLD analysis project Ga0181538, IMG submission 119773) | Peatland microbial communities from MTU Mesocosm Facility, Houghton, MI, USA - PEATcosm2014_Bin23_30_metaG | ecosystem: Environmental > Terrestrial > Soil > Wetlands > Peat | place...
CAGATCGGCTGCGGGCGCATTGGGCACACGATGGACATGCCGGGCTTCCTCAAACAGGACCGCGCGCGCATCGTCGCCGTCTGCGATCTCGACTCCAAGCGGCTCCAGCACGCGCAGCAGTATGTCGAGGGGACCTACGCGAAGAAAGCGGGCAGCGACAAGGCCGTGGCCGTTAAGACCTACGACGACTACCGTGAATTGCTCAAGGACGGGCAGATTGACGCGATCGCCGTCAGCACCCCCGAGCATTGGCACGCCGAGCTGGTCATCGCCGGCGCGCTGGCCGGCAAGGACATTTACGTCCAGAAACCGCTCTCGATGACCTTGGCCGAGGGCCGCGCGGTGAGCGAGATGGTTCGCGCCAAGAAGCGCGCGTTCCAGATCGGCAGCCAGCAGCGTTCGAGCGCGCAGTTTCGCATCGCCTGCGAGCTGGTCCGCAACGGGCGCCTGGGCAAGCTGCACACCATCAAGATTGGTTTGCCAGTGGACCCGTCCGGTGGCGACGAGCGGGAAATGCCGGTCCCCCCCAATTTGAACTATGAGATGTGGCTGGGGTGCACGCCGAAGGCGCCTTATAACGAAGATCGTGTGCATCCGCAGAACAGCATCACCGACCGGCCTGGCTGGCTGCGCATTGAGTCCTATTGCCTCGGCATGATCACCGGCTGGGGGTCGCACCATGTGGATATTGCCCACTGGGGCATGGGGGCCGAGCTGACCGGGCCCATTGAGATCCAGGGCAAGGCGGAGTTTCCAAAGCAGGGTTTATGGAACGTCCACGGCCCCTACCACATTGAGGCGAAGCACGCCAACGGGGTGACGATGATCATTGATGACAAGTTCACCAATGGCGTGCGATTTGAAGGCAGCGATGGGTGGATCTTCGTCAGCCGCGGCGGCGCCAAAGCCACGGCCAGCGACCCAGCCAGCGCCTACGGCAAAGCCCTCGACGCGAGCGATTCGAAGATTCTGAACTCGAAGATTGGCCCTAACGAAATCCATCTGCACGAGAGCAACGACCATCACCTCGACTGGCTCACCAGCATCCGGACCCGCCAGCCGGCGGTCACCACTCCGGAAGAGGCGCACCGCTCGACCAGCGCTTGCATCCTCGGCTGGATCGCGATGAAGCTCGGCCACAACCTCCACTGGGACCCGGTCAAGGAAGCCTTTATTGGCGACGATGAGGCCAACTCTATGCGTTCCCGTCTCGAGAGGGGACCATACGGCATCAGTCGTTTGCTCAAGCAGGCGTGACCGGAACGGAATTGATCGAGCTTCCGCTGGAGAATGAGCCGCTGGCCGAAACGAGGCCGAGTGAGGCCCATAATTACCCGCGACCGGTTATTGAGAAATCTGCCGGGGGGATAGTACAAACCCCGTCCTCGGGGGCGCCCACGATTCCGGTGCCGGTCTAAAGTTAATGCCCGTTCACGCTAAACGGACTCCACCACAGGTCAGTTTTGCCGCCGGGACCGGGTCCTTGCCCCTCCGGAGTGTTGGAATCCTTCTGGAAAGCTGTTGCCATCATGAATTGCACATGCGCATCAACCGCCAGAATATTGCCTCCCTTTTTGCTGTGCAACTTCCCAATCCCCTCGCCGCCCGACGGTGGCGCCGAAGGGAAGTTGCCTGCGTCATTGAATTCAAACGGGCCCGGATTGCCAGGGCCGAGCGTATTCTCGTCCGGCTCCCATTGGATGAAACAGGCGGACGGATTCCAAGCCTGAGTATTCTTGGACCGCGGATATTGATTAGGACTTGAGGCATTATTAAAACCACAGACCGAGCCATTCATGACGTAACTTGAAAGCTTGTTCTTCCGCCCCGGCCCGTTATCTCCAACCGGGAGCAGCGCGTAGTCTTTGGATTTGATGTCCACCGGACACAAGAAAGTCTTTCCCTTGGGCATGTACTTAAAGAAAAGACCGCTTTGCCATGCGGCGTCACCGCCGGTGTTAAGCCACGGGGCAACATATGGGTCAGGGATTACGCCGGTACTAAGGTAAAGCCAGCCTACAGGCGTGTTGGCGGCCCCATCGTCCCAGTTTGGCCACGCAAAGTAATCCACGTTATCGTTGGAATACATTGCGCTGGCGAGGCCGCATTGCTTCAAGTTGGAGGTGCAGGTGATGGCATCGGCTTTGGCCCTGGCGGTGGCCAGCGCGGGTAGAAGCAGCGCGGCCAGAATGGCGATGATGGCGATCACCACCAGCAACTCGATGAGTGTAAAACCCCGACGGACGTTTCCGCCGGGCTGGGATAATGGGGAGGTTCCCTGAGCAATTGGGTTGAGAAATGTATTCATATGTGCGCACTTTTCTGTTGTTGGACCACGCCCGATTGGCCAACTCGTTATACTCCACAACAAATTACCAAATTCGCAGGGCGTGTAAAGCGAAATAGGAGAAATAATTCGTGCCAAACGGCGGCTCTGTTCGTTAGCGTAGGGCATGGCTGGCACGGATCCGTGCTTGCCCGGCATAGCCTGTTATTGTGAAGGGCACGTTTATGCAATAGCGCCGCCGTCCACTTTGAAGTCGAATGAGTGCAAAACAAGCCGGCAACGAAACTGGTGTAAGCCGTATTCGGATTCTCTGGCTGTCCGCCCTCTTTCGGTCTTCGGGCTTCGGCGCTCGGGCTTCCTCTACCCTCGGTCTCCTCGTCATGTGCTTCACCCCCTCCATCTCCGCCGCCGCAAATGACGTCCGCCTCATCACCCTCGACCCCGGACACTTCCATGCGGGCCTGGTCCAGAAGTTCATGTATCCGCAGGTCAGCTCGGTGGTGCACGTGTATGCGCCCGCCGGGCTGGATTTGCAGGAGCACCTCAACCTGATCGAAGGTTTCAACAGTCGCGCTGATCAACCCACGCGCTGGGAGGAGAAGGTTTATGCCGGACCGGATTTCCTCGAACGGATGCTGCGAGAGAGGGCGGGAAACGTCGTGGTGTTGGCCGGCAACAACACGCGCAAGACCGAATACATCAGCCGTTCCGTCGTCGCCGGCTTCAACGTGCTGGCGGACAAGCCGATGGCCATTACCCCGACCGATTTCAAGCTGCTCTGCAAGGCCTTCAGCCGCGCTGCCGCCAATAAGGTCCTGCTTTACGACATCATGACCGAGCGTTACGAGATCACGAGCATCCTCCAGCGGGAACTGGCCCGGATGCCCGAACTGTTCGGCAGGCTCGAAAAGGGCACCCCGGAACAACCGGCAGTCATCATGGAGAGCGTCCACTACTTCTACAAAGAAGTCGCCGACAAGCCGCTCATCCGGCCCGCGTGGTTTTACGATGACCGCCAGGAAGGCGAAGCCATCCCCGACGTCGGCACACACCTGGTGGATAGTGTCCAATGGGTTTGTTTCCCCGACCAGGCGCTAGACTGGCGCAAGGACATCAAAGTGATCGAGGCCCGCCGCTGGTCCACCAAACTGACGCCGGAGCAGTTCAAGCGCACGACCGGGCTCGATCATTACCCCGATTACTTCAAGAAGGACATCGACCCCGATGGCGCGCTCGGGGTTTATGCCAACGGGGAGGTCGTTTATGCCTTGCGCGGAGTCCAGGTCAAGGTGACGGCGCGTTGGGAATTCGAGGCTCCGCCGGGAGCTGGCGATGCTCACCGCGCGCTGGTGCGCGGCACCGGGTGCAGGCTCGTCATCAAGCAGGGTGTCGAGCAGCACTACAAACCCACGCTCTATGTCCAGAACAGCGTCCCCGCAAGCGCGGCGCAATTTGAGCTAACCCTCCAGGCCGCGGTCGCCAGGCTGAGCGTCACCTGGCCCGGCCTGGGGCTGAGGCAAGCCGGTGCCGAGTGGAAAATTGTCATCCCGGACAAATACCGAGTCGGCCACGAGCAGCATTTCGCGCAAGTCACCGAGCAGTTCCTGCGCTACCTGGCCGAAGCAAAAATGGCCGACTGGGAGGTGCCGAACATGATCGCCAAATACTACACCACGACCGAAGCTTACCGCTTGAGCCACCGCACCCGAAAGTGAGGTTCCAGAGGGCTTTCGGGGAACCAATCTCAACGAGGAGAGAGCCCCAGCAACGCGCGACAAAACTGTTCAGCGAATAACCAGGCCCCCACTATTACGCATGCGACAATCAGCGCTGCCATCCAGAAAGTGCTGCCATTCGTCATTCGGCCTTCGTCCACATCGTCCTCCGTGTCCATCCCGCGCTCGCCTGCTCGGCCGGCGCGACTCGAGAGTCCCAGGAATTTCCAATACCCGCGCCCCTCCGCCTCCGGCCGCACATGGAAACGCCGCTTACGACGGCGGCGGCGGTGGCGATGCTCCCCGTGCGGAGCTTTTGCATTCATAGGCTCATATTGAGTCGAAGACCGCGAAATGCAAGGCGGAAATCGGGCCGGAAATTGGGTCGGGCGTATCGGGACAGTCTCACCAACCCGTGAGCGCAAAGGCCCAAACCCGAAGCCCGAAATCCGAGGGCCGAAAGAAGGCCGAAACCCGAACTCCGACATGCCCGAGCGTGGCTTAGGTCTTCGGTATTAGGCCTTGTCTCGGGTTTCGGCCCTCGGAATTCGGATTTGGGCGGCTGGCGACGGGTGGTATGGTCCAGTACGCCCAGTTGGGTCCCTGCGCCGGGTGCATGAGCACGCTACCACCGCTTTGGGCAGTAGAGCCGGGCGTCGGGCGCGGCGGGATGGCAGTGCGAGTAGCTACTACGCTTGAGAATTCGGGTGATGGGCTGGGCGGCAAGATGCCGCTCTCCACGGCAGGCAAGATGTCTGCAGCTACCCGTCTGACATTTGACACTTGACAAGAACAGCAGAGTCGGCGAGGGTGGGCGTAGATGAAGACGTCCCGCCAATACCGGTGGCAGAAGAAGAAGATCGCCGAGGGCCGATGCGCGCGCTGCGGTGCGAAGCGGAAGCATTACACCATCCTTTGTGATGCCTGCCAGATCAGCAACCGGCTCCGGTACCAACAACGGGCCGGCTCTCAGCCCTGGCACGAGGGCAGGCGCGGGCGGCCCCCGAGGATTCCGCAGCCAATGCGGGGCGGCGGCGGGGAAATCCGAAACCCGAAGCCCGAAACCCGAAGGAAGGCCGAAATCCGAAATCCGAAGTTGGCGTAAGCGGATCGGCAGCTACTCCGTGGGGGGCGGTGGATTCGGGATACCGGATTGCGTCTTTTCTTCGGCCTTTGGGCTTCGGGCTTCGGGGTGCGGATTCAGCAGGGTTCGAACTCGCTATGTGCCCGCCCTGAGGCAGGCGGGAGCGGGCTTCGCGGGGTTTGACCGTGGGCGGGTTATGTACTATCGTTCGCTACGTTAGGGGCTGAGACTGTCAATTGTTTGACCGCCTGCGGCTCTTTTGCCTACTGATGATACGCAAAATATTGATGGCGGTTTTTGTTGTGCTGCTGATCGTCGGCGCCCTGGCTGGGGTGAAGACCCTGCAGATCCAGAAGCTGATGGCCGATGGCAAGAGCTTTGCGTCGCCGCCGGAGTGCGTCTCGTCCGCCGTGGCGCGTGAGGAGAAATGGCAGGGAACCCTCACGGCCATCGGATCCGTGACGGCTGTCCAGGGCGTCACGGTGACGCCGGAACTCGCCGGCATCATCCGCGAGATCGCGTTTGAATCCGGTGCGGTTGTGGCCAAGGACGCGTTGCTGGTGCGGCTGGACACTTCCACCGAGGAGGCCCAATTGCACGCGCTGGAGGCGCAGGAAGAACTGGCTCGGCTCACTCTCGCCCGCGAGCGCACCCTCCGGAGCCAGAACATGGTGCCGCAATCTGAGCTGGAGACGGCTGAGGCGACGTTGAAACAGAACGAGGGCATGGCAGACGCCACGCGGGCCATCATCCAGAAGAAGACCATCCGCGCGCCGTTCGGCGGGCGCCTGGGCATCCGCCTCGTCAACCTGGGCCAGTATCTGGACACGGGCAAGCCTATCGTCTCGCTTCAGTCGCTGACGCCGATATACGCCGATTTCTCGCTACCGCAGCAAGAGCTGGCACGGCTCCAGACGGGCATGCGCGTGCGCGTCACGACGGATACGTATCCGGGGCGGCAGTTTGAGGGGACGCTTACGGCGATCAATCCTGACCTGGACGCGCAGACGCGCAGCGTGGGTTTGCAGGCGACGTTCGAGAATGCGGAGCAACTGCTGCGGCCCGGCATGTTTGCCCGCGTCGAAGTGCTGCTGCCGGAAGAGCAGCCAGTGCTGGTGATACCGGCCACATCGGTTTTGAGCGCGCCCTACGGCGACTCGGTGTATGTAATCGAGTCCAAGCCGGGCAAAGACGGTGGGAAGCCGGAATTGGCGGTGCGGCAGCAGTTCATCCGCACCGGGCGCGCGCAGGGGGATTTTGTGAGCGTGGAATCGGGCCTTAAACCTGGCGAGCGCATCGTGAGCGCCGGGATTTTCAAGCTGCGCAACGGCATGTCGGTGATCGAGAACAACGAGCTGTCGCCGAAGAACGAGCTCGCGCCTCACCCGTCCGATAGCTGATCCCGGGTCGCCGCCATGAAGTCATTCACCGATCTGTTCATCCGGCGTCCTGTGCTCGCCCTGGTGGTGAACCTGGTGATTCTAATCGCCGGCTTCCAGGCGATCCACTCCCTGGTCGTCCGGCAATACCCGCGCAGCGACAATGCGGCAGTGACCGTCACCACGGTGTATGTGGGGGCCAGCGCGGACCTCGTGCGCGGGTTCATCACCGTGCCGCTGGAGCGCGCCATCGCTGCCGCGGACGGCATTGATTACATCGAGTCGAACAGCAAGCTCGGGCTGTCCACCATCACGATCCGCCTTAAGCTCAACTACGATCCCACCAAAGCGCTCGCCGAGATCAGCTCGAAGGTGGACCAGGTGCGCAATGACCTTCCGCCCGAGGCCCAGGTGCCCATCATCAACGTCGAGTCCGCTGATTCCCAGTTTGCCGCCGCGTACCTGAGCTTCTCCTCGGACGTGCTGGAGGCAAACCAAATCACCGATTACCTTGTCCGCATCGTCCAGCCCCGGCTCTCGGCCCTCGAAGGGGTGCAGCGCGCCGACATCATGGGCGGCCGCACCTTTGCCATGCGCATCTGGCTCAAGCCTGACCGCATGACGGCACTGGGCATCAACCCGGCCCAACTCCGGGATGCGCTGGCCGCCAACAACTTCCTCTCCGCCGTCGGCCACACGAAAGGCTCACTGGTGCAGGTGAACCTCAGCGCGAACACCGACCTGCGGTCGGTCGAGGAGTTCCGCAACCTCGTCGTCCGTCAGTCGGGTGACAACCTCGTTCGGCTGCGCGATGTGGCGGACGTAGTGCTCGGCGCGGAGGATTACGATTCGGAGGTCAGGTTTGGCGGCGCGAAGGCGGTGTTCATGGGCATCTGGCCGCTGCCCAATGCCAACTCGCTGGATGTGATGAAGCGGGTGCGCGCTGAGATGGCGCTCATTCAAAAAGAGCTGCCCACCGGCCTGAGCGGCGCGATTGCCTACGACGCCACCAAGTACATCGAGGACGCCATCCATGAGGTGCTGAAGACCCTGACCGAGACGCTGCTGATAGTGGCCATCGTGATCTTCCTGTTCCTTGGTTCGCTCCGCTCGGTTCTGGTGCCGCTGGTTGCGATCCCGATCTCGCTGATCGGGGCCATTTTCCTGATGCAATTGTTCGGATTCACGGTGAACCTGCTCACGCTGTTGGCCATCGTGCTGTCCGTCGGGCTGGTGGTGGATGACGCCATTGTTATCGTCGAGAACGTTGAGCGCCATGTCCGCGAGGGCCGGTCGCCACGGCAGGCGGCGCTGCTGGGCGCGCGCGAGCTGGTGGGTCCCGTGATCGCCATGACGATCACGCTCGCGGCGGTGTATGCTCCGATCGGCCTTCAGGGCGGCCTGACTGGATCGCTGTTCCGTGAATTCGCTTTTACGCTGGCGGGGGCGGTGTTCATTTCCGGCGTCGTCGCTCTCACGCTTTCCCCCGTCATGTCCTCCAAGCTGCTCGATGCCGGGCGCGAGGAGCACGGTCTGACTGGCCGCATCAACCGCGACTTCGACCGCTTGCGGCGGGCTTATGGCCGCGTGCTCGATGGCACGCTTTCGGCCCGCCCGGCAGTCTATACCGTCTGGGTGATTTTGGGGCTGCTCGCCATCCCGCTGTACATCCTCGCGCCCAAGGAACTCGCGCCGGCGGAGGACCAGGGGTTCGTGATGGGCATTGTCGAGGCAGCGGCGGATGCGACGATTGACCAAACCACCTTTTACACGGAGGCCGTCAATCGCGAATTGCTGAGCATGCCGGAGGCCGCCCAAACCTTCCAGATCACCTTCCCGGACAATGCGTTCTCCGGCCTGGTGCTCAAGCCCTGGGGCGAAAGGAAGCGCACCGTTTTCCAGGTCACGCCGGAGGTGCAGGGCAAAGTCAGCACCATTCCGGGCATTCGCACCTTTGCCGCCAACCCGCCCGCGCTGCCGGGCGGCGGCCAGTTCCCGGTGGAGTTTGTGATCGGCGCCACGGCGGAGCCGGACGTGATATTGAGGTATGCTGACATGATACAGACGAACGCCGCGGCCAGCGGCATGTTCGCCTTCCCGCCGACAATTGACACCAAGATCGACCAGCCGGAAATGGAGCTGATCATGGACCGCGACAAGGTCGCCGCGCTGGGGCTCAACATGGCGACCGTAGGCGCCGACCTGTCAACGCTGGTGGGGGGCAATTTTGTAAACCGGTTCAGCCTGGACGGCCGCAGCTACAAGGTGATCCCGCAAATCAAGCGCGCCGAGCGCCTCAACGCCAGCCAGCTCTCAGGCACCTACGTCAAGGGGCCGAACGGGCAGTTGGTGCCGCTGAGCACCTTCGCCACGCTGCACAAGAAGACCGGGCCGCGCACGCTGAACCGGTTCCAGCAATTCAACGCGGTCAAGATCAGCGGCGTGGCCATCCGCCCGCTCGATGAGGCGCTGAGCTACCTTGAAACGGAAGCGGCGAAGGTGCTGCCCAAGGGCTACAAGATCGACTACACCGGCGAATCCCGCCAACTGCGGGTTGAAGGCAGCAAATTCCTGCCGGCCCTCCTGCTGGCCTTGGTATTGATCTTCCTCGTGCTGGCCGCCCAGTTCAACAGCTTCCGAGATCCCCTGATCATCCTGTTGGGATCGGTGCCGCTAGCCATGTTCGGCGCGCTATGCTTTAGCTTCCTCAAGATGCCGGGCGCAAACGCGGCGTTTTTCACCAACGGCTGGACAACCACGCTGAACATTTACTCGCAGGTCGGCCTGGTCACGCTCGTCGGCCTGGTCTCGAAGAATGGCATCCTGATCGTCCAGTTCGCCAACGAACTCCAGCGCACCGGCCTGCCCAAACTCCAGGCTGTGCGCGAGGCTGCCTTGATCCGCCTGCGCCCGGTGCTGATGACCAGCGCGGCCACGATCTGCGGTCATTTCCCGCTCACATTAGTCAGCGGCGCCGGCGCTGCCGCGAGGAACTCGATCGGCATTACCATTGTTGCCGGGATGGCGCTTGGCACCTTGTTCACACTGCTGGTGATTCCTTCGATTTACGTGTTGATCGCCAAACAGCATGTCGGCGAGGAACACAGAGCCCTCGATAACGACCTCGATCTGGTGGAGGTGCCACGAGACGGCATTCCGCAAGCCGTTGAGGCAGTGGCGAAATGAGGGCCGAATGCCGCCGCGTCAGTATTGGCGCATGGGCGTGCGGGTGTCTGGCACCGAGAGGATGTCCTTATCGTCTGGCCAGGGAGTCGTGCGCCCCTTGAGATTGTGCTGCCGCGAGTTCAGCTCGTTGACCAACACATCCGCAGTGTCAAACTTCGTGAAACCGCTCGGCGGCTGAAACAGATCGCTCGGCACGGCCTCCAGCCGAACTCTCGACAGGGTTAGCGTAACGGGCGTACCATCCGAGGCGCCGCTGACACGGACCGGGAGCCCCTTTAAGTCGGTGGCCCGCCAGACGCGAAAGACCGATGCAGACCCATCGTCCGCTGCGACCGTCACTTCCGACTGCTGGCAGGGATGGCCGGCGACGGTCTCAGTGGCAGCTTGGTTCACCGGTGCGCTGGTCGCCACGTTGGTGAACAGGCGGCCGTAGGAGATGGGCGCGTAACCTTGCAACGGATCGTTCAGTATGTAGCCGCGGTTGGCGGCTACGTCCCAGATGAAGGCGAAGGCCTCGAGACGAGCGCTCTTGGCGGCGGCTTTGCGAGGGCTGGGCGCGAACAGCAGTTTGCCTCGCAGGCCCAGGAGTTCACCGGCGGCCAGCTCGACCCCGTTGGCGGGCGCGCCGCTCTCCAGCACCGCGCGCGCGCTGAAGCCGTCCACGTTGGTGAAGAGCAGTGACATGGGACCATTGAGGAAGACGGGGGGCTTGGGCGGGCGAACGAACGTAGCGGCACCGGCGTGGCTCCCTTTCTTCCCTGAGCCGGCGCAGCCTACGGCGAGGGCTGAGATCAAAAGGAGGCATAACCCGCACAGCCGCATTTCAGGCAGCCGCAAGTCCGGCCAACAGCCCATTCCCCATTTCCTCATAGACATATCGTTAGGGAGAATATCCGAGCCGATCTGCTGCAAAAGCAAGCAGATAAACCTGCGGCAAACGCCCAGTGGTTGCGCCCGGAAGGCTATTGGCTCCAGCGATGGTATTATGGGGCTATTATGGTACTATCAGGATACTATCAAGGAAATATCAGGGTACTATTAGTGTACTCTAGCAGTGATTGCGTGTTGATCCAGAAGCACCGCTGGATTACTGCGGGGTATGTGTAGCGGTTTTAGCGGGGTCTCATGCTTCAGCTATGCTTGAACATGGAAATCGCGCACTTTTTGGGGCGTCGCGGTGTTCGTTCGCCATTACTTGGGGTCTGCAAACCCGGTACGTCGTCCGGCTGCTTGGGAGATGCGAGTGAGGGCTTCGGACAATTCTTCTCGGCCTGATCTGGCAACCTCATTAACATGGCGGGCGATGTTCGATGAGTGTATCATCCGGGGTCGACGTTTTGCTCCGGCGCGCTTTTGTGCGCCGCTGGCCGGCTACACGCACAGCGCCTTTCGCCGGTTGGTGGGGGAATTGGGTGGGTGTGGCGCCGTGTGGACCGAGATGCTGGCAGGCCGCCAGATTCTGAACGAAAGCTTTCAAACGTCGCCTTGGCTGCGCCGCCGCCCAGAGGAAAGCTGTGTGGTCTATCAGCTCATGTTGAACGCTGAAGATCCGATCGAACGGATCCTTGACCGGATGGGGGAGGGGGGAGTAGATGCCTTGGACTTGAACCTAGCCTGTAACGCGCGGTCGGTGCGCTCTTGCTCGGCGGGCAGCGCCTTATTCGATAACCTGGACTCTCTGCGCGCGGTGCTGCTGAAGGTCCGAAGACATTGGCCGCATGTGCTGACCGCCAAGATCCGGCTTGGCCATGAACGCCCAGACTGGCAGCCAAGTTTTGTGGAGCGGGTGCGGGTGCTGGAGGAAGCGGGAGTCGATGCGGTGATTCTGCATCCGCGGTTTTTCGAAGAGAGGTTTAAGCGCCGAGCCCGGCACGAGCTTTTCCCCTGGGCAGCCTCTTTGACTCGACTGCCGCTGATCGCCAACGGAGACCTGAGTGGTCCGGACATGCTGGAGGAGCGGGCTAACCACTTCCAATCGGTGAGCGCGGTGATGCTGGGTCGCATGACGGTGGCCCGTCCCTGGGTGTTTTCCGCATGGGACCGGCCAATGAGTGTGGACTTGGCAAACATGTGGGACAGGATGTGCCACTATGTGGCGGAGGATTTCCCGCCGGTTATGGCACTGCGGCGGTTGCAGATGTTCACGAAGTATTTCGCAACCAATTTCCAGTTTGGCCATCAATTCAACCTGGATCTGGCCGGGTCCGGGTCCTTGCAGGAAATGCGGCGACGCGCAGGGGCCTTTTTCTCGCGCGTCCCGGTTACGGTGGCCCAACCCACCGTTGCTGGATTGTGTTAGACCTGTTCATAGGCACGGCAAAATGGACACAACCGGCCTTCCAGGCGATTGACGAACCAAAAGCGTTGTTAATGAGGCTTGCCAGATTCGATACTGGCAACGGTTGACACAGGCAGAACGGGAATTAGGGTTTCCGCATGAAGACTTTCCGTGTGATCGCGTTGTTCATTGGTTTGGGTGGACTGCTCGCTGAAGCCGAGACGTTCATCGGCCCGACGACCTCAACGAATCGATTGCTGGTGCCTACAAACGCGGCCATCATCATAACAACGACGCTCGGAGATTTCACGAACAGCACGCAGGTTCAACTTGGGGATGGCGGGACTCCATTCATACAAAGCTACTTCGCGCCCCTTGAATACGGAACGGTGTACGCCGTGGCCGGGCCGGCGGAGCTGGTCTTTTCCAACGCTGTTCTGTTTACCTACTACCGTCTGACCAACTCGGCCATTTATTCGCAGGGAATCGCCAATGATCCCATTGGCATCCCGATTGCCTCCAACAAAACGATGCACGTCTTTGGAGTGCCAGCCCCCGTCAATGCGAGCTTTGAGCGCCCCATCAGCGCGGGTGGCGGCGCGCTTAGTTTTATGCTGGAGCCGAACAGCCCGGCGGAGTTCACGGGGCCAGGGACCCTATTCCTCAACAGCGGCGTGTTTTTCCCTTACGCCAAGTTCATTTCCTATTTTATCGCGGAGGACGGATTCACCCTGCCTAATCAGCGGGCTATTGCTGGGCCGAGCGGAAGCTTTGCGATTAGCGTGGAGAAGTCGGTGGATCTGAATACTTGGTCGCCGGTGTTAATGGGAAACACTGCTGACCCGGTGAAGGCATACTATCGGCTGCAAATTCAACGCTGACTGACGGGGATGCGAGGGCCGCTTTCGACGTGAGCTGGGGCCCGCCATAATCACCGGCTGCGCTGCGGCCAGGGCTTTGGATGCCTATTTTAAGACCAGGTTTTCGATAAAGAACTCCATCATGCGTTCCTGGTTTATGCCGCCATGACCCTGGTCTGGGCCGACCTGGAGCTCGAAGTCTTTCCCCGCCTTTTGCAAAGCCTGAACGAACTGCATCATGTTGGACGGGTGCACATTGTCGTCCGCTGATCCGTAGTAAAGCATCAAACGACCGCGCAACTGACCCGCGTAAGTGAGGAGACTGGCCGCGTCGTAGGCCGCTTTGCACTCCTGGGGAATCCACAAGTATCGTTCTGTGTAGATGGTGTCATAATTCCGAAAATCAGTAACTGGCGAGGAGGAGCAAGCGGCGTGGAACACCTCCGGGTGCCGCAACAGGCACATTGCCGCTGCGGTGCCGCCGTAGGAAGTTCCGTAAATCCCCACCCGTCGACGGTTCACGTAACGGCGTGTCCACAATGATTTCACCCCCGCGGCTTGATCGTCTATCTCCGTTTGACCCAGATGTTGGTAGATCGAGTCAAGGAACCGCTTGCCGCGGCCGGCGGCACTCCGCGAGTCGAAAGATGCTACCAGGAAACCATACTCCGTGCTGGCAGACGGTAATGTAAAGGTCTCGCGCGCCCCCGAAGTCTCGGGGCCAGCATAGACCGTGACCAATAGGGGATACTTCTTGTAAGGCCGAAAGTTCGAGGGGAAGTGGAGCATGCCATAAAGATCGGTTTGCCCGTCCGCGGCTTTGAAGCGGAGTAATTCAACAGGCTTCAGGCTGAGCTTGCGGAACTTCGTCGAATCGCTCGAAGCCAGCTTTTCCAGAGCATTGCCTTCGAAGTCTCGCAAGGTTGTGAACGGAGGACAATCGTGAGCTTCTTCCGTATCGAGGAAGAAGCGGTGGTTGGGAGAAAAGGCGATCGAGTGGTGAAAGGTCGGATCGGTTAGACGTCGCTCCCCCTTGCCATCGAGGCCGACGCGATGCAGTTGTGGCTTCAGAGGATTGTCCCCACTCCGGGCCAGGTAATAGACCACCCCGGATCGTTCG
>Ga0181538_10004082_pt1 | contig 13900 bp, 12 predicted proteins | sample PEATcosm2014_Bin_40_FD_119773 | JGI IMG/M metagenome (GOLD analysis project Ga0181538, IMG submission 119773) | Peatland microbial communities from MTU Mesocosm Facility, Houghton, MI, USA - PEATcosm2014_Bin23_30_metaG | ecosystem: Environmental > Terrestrial > Soil > Wetlands > Peat | place...
AAGTATGCCAATTCGGGCGACGTCACGGGAGACAAGAGCCGTGTGGTTGGTTACGGCGCCCTGGCGATAGTGGCTGACAACGAGAAAGAGAACAAGAAGCACGGGCATAAGAACGCCGAGTTCTCGCTCACCCCCGCCGAAAAACAGGAACTGCTGAAAATCGCGCGCCAGTCGGTGGAGGTCGCGGTGCGCGAGAAGAAAATCCTGACAGTGCCCGCCGACGAGCCGGAAGCGCTCCGCGATGCCCGCGGCGCTTTTGTGACACTGAAGGAGCACGGAGATTTGCGCGGCTGCATCGGCTATATGTCGCCGGTGAAACCGCTCGCCGAAACCGTGCGGGATGTAGCCGCCTTCGCGGCCCTCGAAGACCGGCGCTTCCGCCCCGTCAACTCCGACGAGCTGCCGCTGCTCGAGTACGAGATTTCGGTGCTTTCCCCCCTGCGCAAAGTCGAAGACATCAATCAGATTCATGTGGGCCAACACGGCTTGCTTATCCGTAAAGGGGAGTATCAGGGTGTTCTGCTTCCCCAGGTGCCGACGGAGGAGGGCTGGGACAGGAAGACATTCCTGGAACAGGTGTGCGCGAAAGCGGGCCTGCCCGAGCAGGCCTGGAAGGACGAGGACGCTGACCTCTTCATGTTTACGGCCCTGGTATTCGGCGAGCCGCACAATCTTAAAGCGCCCGTGCTCGATGAGCCCTCATCTCAAAAGACGCCAGGGCTGCCAGGGCAGCCGGCCCCAGGTTCGCCACGGCCATGAGCACGGCGGTTCGGAGGAAGCCATAAACCGGCAGCAGGTAGGCGCTGAGCGCCACCGCTCCCAGGCATGCCCCGGCGAGATCGAGGCCATAGAGTATCCCCGGGTTGCCCGGCGCCTGAATACTCGCTGGAGAAGTCATGTTCCCCTCCTCGCCGAGGAGGGGATTAAGGGGTGGTGCGGCGGCGAAGTAAAGCCGGCTCGCCAATGGGAACTGATACCCCCCCATCAAACCTGCAATAAGAGCCAGCAGCGGGAAGACCATGGGGCTGATGCTGAGAAGCGCGGGCAGACTTTTGGCGCTCGCGAGCAGAGCGAATAGGGCACACAGGAGAAGAGGCGCAGCCGCCGCGAGAAGCTGCAGCAGCGCGAGCTTCCGGTATTCCCCGCCTTGGCTAAGGAGGGGGCTAGGGGGTGGTTGATCACGGCGTTGGAACTGGTGTCCCCCACCACCCTCAGTCGTAGGTGCGGTTCGCGAACCGCCCCTACACGCCTTTATTTCCTTCAGAGCCAGCCACGCACCGCCCGCCATCCCCACCATGAAAAGGGCCAATAGAATCGCCAGTTGCTGGTAAACGTATCCGTAGAGCGCTTGAAACCCGAGCAGCAGGAGAACTTCGAGGCCTAGCAGCGTGAACCCCATGGCCGCTACGCAGAGGCCCAGCGTGGCGCGATAAGCTTGCCGCGGCCTCACTGTACCAAGATCTCGCACCGGTGCGGTGTCGCTGCTGCTGCTGCGATGCGGCGCGACCCCGCGGCGTTCGAACAGCCCCGACGCGAGCGTCAGGGCGAGCAGGCCGAAGGCCACGGTAACCGCGAGCGCGCCAAATCTCAGCGCCGCCAACGATTCCAGCAAATCGCGCCAGCGCGAGTGGAAACGCGAGTTCCAGAGCACCACGTCGAAATAGTATGCGATCGGGGAGAAGTCCCGGTTGATGGGCGTCGCAGCCTTCGGCTCGATTTCGAGCTCGAGATCCTGCATGCGGTCCGGCGACATTTGGAAGGGGACGTAGTACTCGCGAAAATACTGGGTGTGGATGCGGCGCACGTGCAGACGGGTCATCAATACGGTCGAATCACGAGTAAGACCGCCGGGCCGGCTCGAAGCCAGAAAGTGCACTGTCTCTCCCGGAATAGCGATCGTCTCGGGAAAGACCGAGCGCAGCGTCTTTTCGAGGCATCTCAAGAGGTCTGCCAGTTCCTGGCTGACGTAGTTCTCCGCCCCGGTCACCTGGAAGGACAGCACTCCGCCGGAGTTGAGCTTTCTTGCTGCCTCGAGAAAAAACTCCTGGGTGTAAAAGCGGTTTAGTTGGGCGGTAAAGGGGTCGGGCAAGTTGATGATGATGACATCGAACCGGGTTTTACTGGTTTTGAGGAACAACCGGCCGTCCATGGGATGAACAAACACTCGAGGGTCGCTGCGCGCCCGCGACCACACTTGCGCAAAGTGGCTCTCCGCCACGCCCAGGATGGCAGGGTCCAGTTCGACGTAGTCGATGCGCTCGAGGCTCGAGTATTGCAGGGCCTGCTCAAGGCTGCCGTTGATTCCCCCTCCAATCAGCAGAAGCGAGCGGGGGGCGGCGTGCTCAAGAAGCGCGAAGTGCACCGCCTCCTCGGCAGCCGACGGGTCCGGCACGGTAAGTATCCTCAACCCGTTCTCGAAAAGGCTGCGGCTCTCGCTTGTCGCCACCAGCGCCAGATTGCCGTAAACGGAGTTGCGAGAATCCACCAAGCTGAATCCGTGCCACAGCATCGCCAGCGATTTGGCTTCAAGCCGGCGCGCGGCGCTGGGGATGAAAAGGGCAGCAACAAGGAGCAGCGCCATCGCGGCTCGGCGATAGGCAGGCGTGCGCACGCCGATCCATGCCGCGGCCAGCAGGTTGAGCAGGGCCACGCAGGCTGCTATGTCGAACGAGGTGAAATACCGGATCAAAACCAGGCTTGCCAGAATTCCTCCCAGACCCGAACCCGCAGCCTCGAACAGATAAACCGAACTCGCCGCAGAGGCCGTTGAACTGCACGTTTCCTCGCTGCACAGCCTGCTGCCCGCCGCAAACAGGCTCCCCGAGAGCAGGCAAAAGAGACTGAGCGTCGCGAAGGAAGTAAGGAACATCGGCGCCGGGCCCAGAATTTCTCCAGGGACAGATTCCAGCATTGGCCGGCTGGCGCGTACCGCAAATACGGTCAGCGGGAAAACGCCGGCGATCGGTATTTCCAAACGGGCCACAAGCCTCCGGGCATCGCGCCAGCCCCGCGGAACCCTGCCCAACATGCTCGAGCCGATGGCCGTCCAAAGCAGCCAGCCCGCCAAAATGATGCCGAGCGAAATTTCGTTGCCGTAGAAGACCACGATCAGCTCTCGCATTAGAACGATTTGCGCGATGACTGAAGTGAAACCAATGAGGGACAAGATGCATTGCAGTTGGGGCGAGACTTTAACCGCCCCTCGTTGCCCGGCACCGAATGTGGGTTGGTTGATCACCGGCGTTGCGCCATGGCAATACTACCGCCAAAGCCGCCGTGGGCGCAAAGGACAGGGGTCAGGAATCAGGAGTCAGCATGAAGAACTGCTCAGGCCGGCTGCCGCATGAGACCACTGTACTTCGGGGTCTGCGCCAGCCGGCTGTGACCGTTAGGAGCGGGGCGACTCAACTGGCGGGGAGGGGGTTGACAAAGCGCTGTACAGACCGTATAAAGGCTCTATGAAGACTCTTACCATAACGGATGCAAAAAAGAATTTGAGCCGCTGGCTCGACGCTGCCGCCCGCGGACAGGACATCGGGATTGTCCGCGGGGCCGAAATCATTGCTCTGCGCAGGGTCGAAGTGGAATCCACCGATTACGCGCAACGCGAATACGCGACGACGCCAGAGCAAATTGCGGCGTTTGCGGCAGCCACCGATAAACGCTATCGCCGGCTCAAGCGGTCGGGGAAATTGGTGACCGTAACCGCCGAGCAACTGAGGAACCTGCTTGAGTAAGCTTCTGTCTATTGACCCCGCAGTGCTACGACGGCTACAGAACCTGCCGAAGAACGAAAGGGCTGAGTGCCTGTTAGCGTTGAGCGAGTTACCCGAGACCTTCGGCCGCCCGCAAGTGCACAGTGGCCTGGGGATTCGTAAATTGGGCGACAAGATTTTCGAGTGCCGCGGCAATGCTTCGTTGCGCTTCGTCTTTCAGGACCGGCCATCGGACTTGTTCGTCTCTTTCCTGGGAAATCATGACGAGGTCAAAGCGTTGCTCCAAAACCGCAGGTATCGCTGAGACGGGCGGCCGGCGCAGGCGTCTCGAAAGCGCGGTGCGCACCTACCTGACATTGTACACATACATATGTAATTATACTTGCGTGCCGAACAAGACCATCTACGTAAGCGTAGAAGACCTTCCCATCTGGGAAGCAGCTCAATCAGCGCTTGAGAAGAGGGGTATTAGCCTCTCGACATTCCTCACGGAGTATCCCAGGAAACACATCAAGGAGATCAGCGTAATGGACGGATTTCTTCACGTATTCGAGGCTGTACCGGAGGCGTACGCAGTCAGCTTCGCCCCGAGAACGGCGCAAGCTAATGCCGCGAAAGTTCTCCAGCGCCGAGGATTGAAATCCTTGACGAGCTTTCTGCGTCAGATAGGCCTTAATGACTGGTCCCTGCAAAGCATCGCGGATCAATTGGAGAAGAATGGTTCGGCATCCGAGCGGGTTGTTCTTCCAGAAGACAGGCTAGGCTCCTTCTAGGGCGCGATACCCGCTAAACACGCCTGGAATCATGGAGAACTACCTGTCTGAGGTGTCCCATGACTACCGCGGGTGACGCCGACATTGCCCTTCATGTCGGTCACCCCAGGCCCGCCCAAAAAGCCGCTGCGGTATCCTCGGCGCAGCATCGTCAATCGGCGCATACGTACAAACCAATGTATGCACCACTCGTTTGAGGCCTTGTTAATCTCCACGGCGTTTGACTTCATTGGGGTGGTCGGCTAACCTGAACTGTCAGGGTGAATCCATCCAGCGCACCGCGGGCTGCTGGAAAAGAGGGTTAGGATTACGAGCGAACTGCGGAGATTCTTCGGCCCAGAAAATGGGGCCTCGGAATGACAACGGTTCGAGGTAAGGTAGGACTCTTGAGAAGGGTATATCTGGACAACAATGCAACGACGCCGGTGGCGCCGGAAGTGTTTGAAGCGATGAAGCCCTACCTGCTCGAGGATTATGGAAACGCCTCTTCGATCCACTGGTTTGGGCAGCGGGCCAAGAATGCGGTCGAGAAAGCTCGCCAGCAGGTTGCAAAGCTGCTCAATGCGCGGCCCGGCGAAGTGATTTTTACAAGCGGTGGAACGGAGGCGGACAATGCTGCGATCTTCGGCATTGTCCAGGCAGCGCGCGTGGCAAACCCACACATCATCACGACGCGCATCGAACACCACGCGGTTCTCAACACCGCGCAGGCGCTTGAAAAGCGGGGCGTCGATGTGACCTATCTGGGTGTGGGAAGCGCCGGCGTAGTCGACCCGGCGGATGTGCGGCGCGCCATCCGGGCTGAGACCGTGCTCATTTCCGTCATGCACGCGAACAACGAAATCGGCACCGTCCAGCCGCTTGAAGAAATCGGGGCCATCGCTCGCGAGCATGATATCTATTTCCACACCGATGCGGTGCAGTCGGTGGGCAAAATCCCGATCGACGTCGAGAAGTTCGGCGTCGACCTGCTTTCTCTTTCCGCCCACAAGTTGAACGGCCCGAAGGGCGTGGGCGCGATGTACATTCGCAGGGGCACTACGCTCAGGCCGCTGCTTTACGGAGGCCACCACGAGCGCGACCGCCGTCCGGGCACTGAAAACGTACCGGGCAACGTCGGACTGGGAATGGCGGCGGAACTGGCCTGGTCTCACCTTGAGGAATACGGGCGGCGCGTGGCGGCTTTGCGCGATCGCCTGGAACGAAAAATCCTCGAATTTGTCCCCCAAGTCAGCGTAAACGGAGATCCCGGGCGGCGGCTGCCCAACACCAGCAACCTCTCGTTCGAATGCGTCGAAGGTGAAGGCTTCGTCATCGCCATGGACTTGAAGGGCTTTGCATGTTCCACCGGGGCGGCATGTTCCTCCGGGTCGGTCGAGCCTTCGCACGTTCTCTCCGCCATCGACTGCACGCCGGAGCGGGCGAGGTCGAGCATCCGGTTCAGCCTGGGCCGATACACCACGGAAGATGATGTCGACGCGACGCTGGCTGCCCTTCCATCCGTTGTCGAGCGGCTCCGTGCGGTGTCGCCCCGCTACAAAGCGGTTGGAACCGGGGGCTAGGACGATTTTGGATTTTGGATTTTGGATTCGGCATCCACCTTTCCATTTTCGAATTTCCAGTTTCCATTTTCCATTCTTGAGTTTCGAATTTCGGTTTTTCCGTCATGACTATCGCTGTCGCGATGAGCGGAGGCGTGGACAGTTCCACTGCCGCCGCCTTGCTCGTCGAAAACAATCCGGATGCCAAGGTTCCCGCAGGCTGCACCCAGCCTGACTCGGTAGTTGGGCTGACTATGCAGTTGTGGAACCAGCGCCGCTTGCCGGGCCTACAGGGCCAGGAAAGCGTGCTGAACCCGTCGGGGCACGCCAGCGGCCGCTGCTGCTCGCTGGACGACGTTTATGATGCCCGAGCCGTGGCGGAGTGTCTGGGTATCCCACACTACGTGATCAACCTCGAACGGGAGTTCGAAGCCACGGTGGTGCGGCCGTTTGTGGAGCGTTATCAGGCCGGAGAAACACCCATCCCGTGCAGCCTTTGCAACACGGAGATCAAGTTCGAGCGGTTTATCGCCCTGGCGCGCCAGATTGGCGCGGAGCGCATCGCTACGGGCCATTACGCCCGGCTCCGGCGCGACGAAACGACGGGCCGTATTCAACTGCTTCGAGGAGCGGACCGGAGCAAGGACCAGGCCTATTTTCTTTTTGGGCTTACCCAAGAGCAGCTCGAGCGGGCCATGTTCCCGCTCGGCGAACTGAGCAAAGAGCAGGTGCGCTCGATTGCCCGCTCCAAGCGGCTTCCTGTGGCTGAGAAACCCGAAAGCCAGGAGATCTGCTTCGTTCCTTCGGGAAATTACCGCGATTTCATCGAAGCCTACCTCGAGGAGCAGGGCAAGAGGACGGAATCTCAGGCAGGTGAAGTCGTCTCGACTGAAGGACAGGTGCTTGCGGAGCACCGCGGGATTCACAATTTCACCGTGGGTCAGAGGAAGGGTTTGGGAGTAGCCGTGGGCTCACCGCTTTATGTTTTGCAACTCGAACCGGGAAAGAACCGGGTGGTTGTAGGGCCTGAGCAGGCGCTATTCCACCGCAAGTTCGTGGTTCGCGACCTCAACTGGATTCGGCTGGTTGCAAGGGGCGAAGCGATCGACGCCCTCGTCAAGATTCGCCACAATCATCCCGGCGCCGCAGCCCAAGTGGATTCGCGCGGAGCTGGCGAGGCCTGGGTTACCTTCCACCAACCCCAGCGGGCCATCACGCCCGGGCAAGCGGCGGTTTTCTACGACGAGGATGAAGTAGTGGGCGGAGGGTGGATTGATCGCGTTCTTGAATAAGGTGAAAGGCCGTTGCGGGAGTTCAGTTATGTGCTTTCGGGCGCGAGGCTACGAGAGAATGCCACTGCGGGCATCGAGACAGCCCTCGACGAGAGAGCGATCTGCCTCAGCCATATTGCGAATCGTGCAGGGGCGTGTGGCGGTGTGCCCCTCCGGGTTATGGTGCGGCGCGCTAAATGAAAAGCTGCTCGTCCTGCGCTGACTCGCTGACGCTGGTCTTTCGCCGGCGCGAGAAAAGGAATTCCAGGCCCGCCTGCATGCCCTTGATGACGGCTGAGACTTCCTGAACGGGCGCCAGCACTCCGCGCTGCACGGTTTCCGACGTGGTTTCGACCTTTTCAATCAGATCGGAAACCATCCGGTCCATGCGAATAACCTGGGCGCGTGACTTGTCCACAAGTTCGGACACCAAACCATCCACGTCGCTCGTCCGTTCGCGGAGCATCTTGCTGATGTCAGCCAGGTTCGCGGTGATCGTCCGCAAAGGTTCGCGGGCATTTGCCAGGATATCCGTGACCGATTGCGTCAGCGGATCAAACCGCTGCTTGAAGTCTTGCCGGACAGCTTCGAGCTGGCCGGGAATCTTCCGCATCGCCAGAAAGATCGCCACCGTCATCCCCGCCTGGATCAGGACTGCCACGCTGACGAGGATGAGCGCGATGGTCAGCCCTGTGCTTTGCTCCATGGTTCGCTCACCAGTCCTTCTGCGGCCCAGACTGTTACTTGGCCTTAGCTTTTTCTTCCTGGTAGGCTTGTTTGCCCGCCTCCAGAGCTGCTGAGAGAAGTTCCTTCTGCTTGGTTACAAGATCCTTGCCCTTCTCCACAGCACCTTCCGCCTGGCGGCGCAAGTCGTCCGACTTGGCCTTAACGTAGTCCCGGCCCTCTTCGGCTTTCCCGGCAATGTAATCCCGAGCTTCTTTTCCGGACTTGGGAGCAAGTAACAACGCCACGACTGCCCCGATGCCCAAACCCGCAAGGAAGAACCCAAGATTCGTTGCACCACTGCTCTCATCGCTCATATGCTACCTCCGCCTTATACCATCGAAAGCGTGTTCCGGGCGGCTTCTTTGCCGGTTTCAAGTGCCTCAGCAAGCCGCTCCCGCTGTTTGTTTACCAGGTCCTTGCCCTTCCCGACCAACTCTTCAGCTTGATCCTTGAATTCCCGACCTTTCGAGGTCACGTAATCTTTCCCTTCCTCGGCCTTCTTAGCAATCAGCTTCCGTGTCTGTTCGCCACTCTTGGGCGCGAGGAGCAGAGCTGTCGCTGCGCCAATGCTAACGCCAACAAGAAAACATCCGATTCCGGTTGCCATATTGCATCTAGCCATATACCACCTCCACGTGCTGAGAAGTAACGTAGCACCTAGCTTTTATTAAAGCAAGCATAAAAATCACATATTAAGTTTTGATTATAAATAGACCGTCCAGACGGATTATTAATATCTGGGTTCCCCTCTGGGAATACACTATCGCCCCTACCTTCGTTAGGATGACGGCTACGAGCGCCGTGGGTGCAGACGCCCGTGTTTTTTTTCTATTATCAGGAGTATGAGATCGTTGTCATATCTTCTGAGTACCGTCTGTGGCGTGTTGTGAATTGTCCTTTGGCAGCCCGCTAAAGTGCTTCACAATCCGCTGCGCCTGTGTCGAGTTCACCACTTGGCCCAGTTCCTCAGCCGACAGGCTCTCGAGGGCGGTTAGGCTGCCGAAGTGAGAGAGCAGCTTGCTGGCGGTTTTTTCACCAATTCCGGCGATCTCACGAAGTTCGCTGGCCATTTCTCGTTTTCCCCGCCGCGCTCTGTGGAAGGTCACTGCGAACCGGTGCGCCTCGTCACGGATCTGCTGGACCAAATGGAGGGTCGGAGAGTGATGATCAAGAATTACCGGATCATCTTCACGTCCCAGGAGATAAAGGATTTCTTCCCGCTTGGCGATACTCGCTAAAGGCTGGTTAATGATTCCCAAGCTATCTAAAGCCTCAGCAGCCGCGTGGAGCTGGCCGATTCCACCATCGATAAGTATCAGGTCGGGCAACTTCTTCTTCTCCTCTTGCAATCTCTTGTACCGGCGTCCCACCACTTCCCGCATGCTGGCAAAGTCGTCATTTTGGGGGACCGTCTTTACGATGAATTTGCGGTAGTCCGACTTCTTCATGCCGTTCCCTTCCCAAACCACCATCGAGGCCACGATATCGGAACCTTGGATGTGGGAAACATCAAAGGCCTCGATGCGGTTAGGCGGCTGGGGCAGATCGAGAGCCTCTGCCAGGCCTTCCAGCACCTCTCGGGTTTTCGGCTTCAGAATTCTAAAACGCCTTTCGAATGAGTGGCGCGCGTTCCGGGCGACCAGTTCAAGCATGGCACGTTTTTGCCCGCCTTGGGGGGTCAGAATCTTCATCGGATGTCCTCGCCGCTCCGCCAGCGACTCTTCGAGGAGTTCCCGGTCTTCAAAATCCACGGGCACGTGAATCTCGCCGGGAAGATACTGCTGGTCGAGGTAGATCTGCTTAAGGAGTGAGGAGAAGAACTCGCCCGCATGAAAGCACTCGAGGTCCTCCCAGAAGAATTCCCGCCGGTCCAGTACGCGCCCGCCGCGCAGGTGAAACAGATTCACCGCCACCTGCGGGCCCTCCTGGTGAAAACCCAGGATGTCAGCTTCCTGGCCTGACCAAGCCGCCATTTTCTGGCGTTCGCGAAGTTCTTCGACGGTGGTGATCTGGTCGCGGTAACGCGCCGCGTCTTCAAAGCAAAGCTTGTCGGATGCCTCTGCCATGCGCGCGTGCAGACTGCGGACCAAATCGCTCTCGCGCCCGTCAAGCAACATGCGAACGTCCCGTACCGCCTCCGCGTAGCGCTCCGGCGTAGTCAAGCCTTCCACGCAGGGACCGAGGCAGCGATGGATGTGATATTGAAGGCAGGGGCGGGAATGGAAGCGCGTCAAATCCACGCTGCAGGAAGGGACAAGAAAATGGCGGTGAATAAAATCCACAATACGGTAAGCCAGGTTAGCGGGAAAATACGGGCCGTAATAAAGCGAGCCGTTCTTCTTCACCCGCCGTGTAACATAAACGCGGGGGAAGCGTTCTTGCACAGTGAGTTTAATGAATGGGTAAGATTTGTCGTCTCGAAGCAGGATGTTATAGCGCGGCTTAAACTGCTTGATGAGGTTATTCTCGAGCGCCATGGACTCCCGCTCGTTATCCACGAGGATGGTCTCGAGGTCCTCTGCCATCTCGAGCATTCGGTCCCGTTTTTCATCTCCAGGACGCGACTCTTGGAAGTAGTTCCGCACCCTGTGCCGGAGCGACTTTGCTTTGCCAACATAGATGGGCCTCCCCGATCCATCTTTGAAAATGTAGACCCCGGGCTGCGCGGGCAGAGCCTCGGCTTTTTCGACGAGCAAAGGATTCACTGAATCTCCAGGTTTTATTATCTGCCAGGACGTGGCATTCTCAAAGTGACAAGTGACGAGCGACGAGGGGGTGGAACGTGGCGTCACTCGTCACTGCTGTATTGACACTCCGCGCGAGGAAGGGGGAGAATTGTTTTCATGAAAAGGACAGTTCGCGCAGCATTGGTGCCATTCTTCGCGCTCAGCTCGAGTCTCGCAATCATTTATGCACAACAGCAGCCCGCGAAACCTTCCACCCCGAAGGATGATCCGGTGCGGGTTTTGCCCTCGGATTCAGCGACGAAATCGGTGGAAATCGGGGATTTCTATTTGAGGAGGGGGAAATACCAAGCCGCGCTTAGCCGATTTCAGGAAGCGTTAAAAACCGACCCGCATTACGCGCCCGCGTACCGGGAGATGGGAAGAGTTTACGAGAAAATGGGGCAATGGAAGAAATCACTGGACGCGTATCAGAAATATCTGGACGAACTTCCTTCCGCCAAAGACGCGCGAGAAGCCAAAGAAATTCATAAAGCGATCGCCCGCATGCAGAAGGAAATCGTTGCGGAAGGGAATTCGTCGCACGGTGCACAGTGACCAGGCGGCTTTCGCAGCTCTAGACTCCCGATCCTTACTCCAGCACCTCATGGTTGGCGTTCTGCTTTGAAATGGACTGTCATTCCGAGCGCAGCGAGGAATCTCGCTCTGCGCCGGGCAGACCGAAAGCGAAGGAACAAGGCGAGATTCCTCGCTGCCATGAAAATGACTCCCCTCCTCAGCGGGGGGAGGGGCAGGGGTGGTGGGTGGTATCCTCGGCAACGCGCAACCACCCCTAACCCCTTCTTACCAAGGAGGGGAATCATTTTCATGCACAGTGGTGAGCCGAAGGATGACGAAGGCTGCGCTCGGAATGAAATATCTTGGTTTCTGGGTGCTCGCTAGCCGGCAAGGATGAGTAACTGCTTTCTGCTTTCTGCTTTCTGCTTTCTGCCTTCTGGCTTCTACTTCAATTCAGATCGTTGGGCTCTTGGCTGTCAGCCTCAGTCTCGAAATAATCCCGGAGAATGCGGGCCGCGCGTTCGGCGTCCTCTTCCCGGACCAGCAGTGGAACATCCAACACCGGCAAGAGCTCCGACGAATACTCACCCGACACCACTGAGGGAATGCCCTGGTCCTGCAATATGTTCTTGGCCATCTCGACGTCCATCAAGGCGGTCGCGCCGGTAAAGATACGGGCGGCCACAAGCTTGGAGTCAGCGGAGCCGGCACTCTGCACCTGAGGAGGCGAACCAGGCAGGAGCGGCGCACCGCAGTCGTCGCACGTCTTGGTACCTTCCACGTATTCCGTGAAACAGCTTGGACAGTATGCCATGTGCGGAAAAACCCTCCAAAGTCAGTATAGAACTTTTTCCTGCCTCCCGGTATGATTTGACAAGCTCACCCAAGAGAGCACAGAGTTCACGGAGGAATGCAGATTCTTCGCTCGCTAAGAATGACATGTCATCCTGAGCGAAGCGAAGGATCTGCTTTTCTTTGCGCGAAGCGAAGAATCTGCATTGGGTTGTGGCTTTGCCGCGCTGCGGTGAACTATCTTTCAAGGCCGCGAGGAGGTGTCATGCTGATTTCGCATTCCAAGACCCTGAAGCACAGTCGGATCGCGAGAGCACTAGCCTTCGGTATTTTGATAGCATCAGCCGCCTTGCTGGGACTGCGACACCTGGCCGCAGAATCCGGCTACGACCTCCTGATCATTAACGGCCGCATTATCGACGGAAGCGGAAGTCCATGGTTTGAGGGCTCAATCGCCGTGAAGGATGGAAAAATCGCCGCCGTAGGCCGATTACCCAATGCCGCTGCGCAGCGCGTGATCGACGCCGGCCGACTAATCATTTGCCCGGGTTTTATCGACCTGCACAGCCATTCCGACTACACACTTCTGGTGGACGGAAAAGCGGAGAGCAAGATCCGGCAAGGCGTTACGACCGAAATCCTGGGCGAGTCGGAATCCGCAGGCCCCATCCTCGGCCCCGCCGTACCGGAGTTCGACAAGGAGATGACTCGCTATGGCCTCACGCGAGACTGGACAACCCTGGGTGAGTACCTGGCGCGCGTGGCGCGACAAGGGAGTTCTGTGAACATCGCCTCCTACGTTGGGAGCGGCCAAGTGCGCATGGACGTGTTGGGGAACGTGGATCGAGCTCCGACCCCCGAGGAAATGGAAAGGATGAAGGTCTTGGTCGACCAGGCCATGCGCGAAGGCGCCCTCGGCCTCTCCTCGGGCTTGATCTATCCCCCCAACTCCTTTGCCACTACGGCGGAACTGATCGCGCTCGCCGAGGTTGCAGCGCGCTACGGCGGCATTTATACCAGTCACATTCGCGGCGAAGGCGACCACTGGAAACGAGCTATCGACGAGGCCATCGAAATCGGCGAGAAAGCCCGCCTGCCCGTGCACATCCTGCATTTCAAAATCGACGGCCGGTCCAACTGGGGGCAAATGGCGCAGCAAGTCAGCGAGGTTCAGGCGGCGCGCGATCGCGGCGTGGACATCACCGTGGATCAATATCCCTATATCGCCTCGATGACTGGCCTCGAAATGTGCATCCCACCCAAATATCTAGAAGGCTCATCAGACCAGGTCGTTGCGCGATTGAAAGATCCCAAGGTTCGTGCGGACATACGACAGGCCATCGCCGACGGCCTGCCGGGATGGGAATCCAATCAGGTCAAAAGCGTAGGCGGCTGGCACGGAGTGCTGGTGGCGTCGCTCCAGAAGCCCGAGAACAAACAGTACGAAGGCAAGCGCATGGACGAAGTGGCAAAGAAAATGGGCAAGGATCCCCTGGATGCGCTGTGCGACCTGCTGATATCCGAAGGCGGCTCTGCCGAAGCCGTCTATTTCAGCATGAGCGAGCCCGATGTCGAGCTGGCCATGAAACAACCTTGGCTGGGAGTGGGCTCGGACGGGAGTGCCGTCAGCCCTGAAATGGCATTTATTGGGAAGCCACACCCGCGGTTCTATGGCACCTTTCCGCGCGTATTGGCCGTTTATGTTCGGGAGAAAAAAATCCTTTCGCTTCCCGACGCCATTCGCAAGATGACTTCGTTCCCTGCTCAGATCTGCGGTCTTATGGATCGAGGCCTGCTCCGGCCGGGTATGGCGGCGGATATCACAGTCTTCGACCCGAA
>Ga0181538_10004083_pt1 | contig 13899 bp, 9 predicted proteins | sample PEATcosm2014_Bin_40_FD_119773 | JGI IMG/M metagenome (GOLD analysis project Ga0181538, IMG submission 119773) | Peatland microbial communities from MTU Mesocosm Facility, Houghton, MI, USA - PEATcosm2014_Bin23_30_metaG | ecosystem: Environmental > Terrestrial > Soil > Wetlands > Peat | place...
TCCATCCGGCTCCGCCGAGAATCACCAACAGAGGTTCCGCAAAGGAGATGCGGTGTCGCGCCGTCATAATGAACGGCAGGTGGGCAAGCGAGATCAGCACCGCGTACGTGAGTAGGAAGCCCGCCGTCGTAGGTTGCTGCTGGCGCAGTCGCTTCCACCCCACAAGCATAAGCCCCAAAAGGCACCAATAGAGCAAGACTCCGGCCGCGCGTGCGACCCTGATCTTCCAGGGAAACGAGCGAGTCCAAAACAACTGGTCTGTACTGAGCCAAAAATAGCCGAGCTTGGCCACCATCAGCGGAAGCAAGCGCCACGTTCTCTCAAACCAAGTCTTACGTGTGAGCTCCCAAGCGCGCTGGTCGAGGTCCGGCTCCGAGGCCAGCTTGAGCCGTTGCGAGCCATCTGTCTCCAGCTCACCACTTAGCCACGCACCGGCTTGACGAAGGGTATCTAAGTCGCCGAGTTGGACGCGACCTTGAGGAGTGAGCACTCCCTGGAGAGCGTTGTAGCCGCCCTGAGTCGAGAAGAGAACACGGCCGTGAAAGACAATCTCGTTCCGCACGATCCACGGCAGGATGATCGCTCCTGCCAACACAGACAGCACTACAATCTTCCGCATGGCGCGACGCACGCCGACACTGCGAACCATAACCCACACTGCCAAGGGCCCCAAAATCGCCATGTTAAATCGGAGCAGGGTGGCAAAGCCCACGATCAAGGCCAAATACACTATGGTCGCGCGCTGCAACAGGTGTGGATTGTTCAGGGCCAAGTAGAAGAACGCAGCAGTTAGGCACGTGGCAGAGCACTCCGTCATCAACTCTGTGGGGAATACGGCCAGTGTGGGGATGTACAAGGCAATGAGCAGAGTCACCGCCCCCGCCTCCTCATCGAAGATCCGGGTGGCCGTTCGCCAACAGAGCCAAACCGTTGTCAATCCGATTGCGCACTGAAGAAACCGGGTGGCCAGTCGATACTCGTCGCCGAATAGTTTCATCATGCCCGCAAGGAGTAGCGGGTAAAGCGGGGGACGGAACGCAGTGGGTTGACCGGCGTAAGTCAAACCCATTCCCTTGGCGGCCGTGGAGGCAAGCCGGATGTAAAACTCAGAATCTCCCCCCACGCGCCATGGCGTCGTTAGACGGTTGCCAGCGATAAGCGTGGATGCAACACGCAGAAGAACTCCGGCTACGACCAAGGTCAAATAGATTTTTCGCCAACGGGTGAAATTAAGCATTTATTCGCAGCTGCCGCAAATCGCGGAACCACTCTGGTTCAAACAGCGAGCATCTGGCGCAATTTTCCGCGAAAAGATTCATAGGCATGATTTCTTCGCACCCAATTGCTCCCAGATTTTCCCATCTCGCGAGCTGCGTCGGTGTGGGTGAACAAATCGAGAAGTGCTTCTGCCACGGACGCAGGGTCCTCAGGGTCCACCAAGAGCCCATTCTCGCCGTGGCGAATCAGTTCTGCGGGTGCTCCGTAATTAGGCCCAACCACGGGCTTGCCAAACGCCATAGCCTCCAGAAAAACGATTCCGAACCCCTCGCCCTTGGGGTTGCGGTCGTCAAGCACGGTTCGGGCCGGCAGGACGAAAACCTCACTTCGCTGGTAAAGCGCAGCCACCTCCGGGTCGCTCACTACACCGGCGAACACGACGTGCTCTCGCAGTCCCAGCTCGTCGGTTAGCGCTTCGAGTCGGTCCCGATCGTCACCACCTCCAACAACGACATAGGTGAGATTCGGTATTTTGGCCACTACGGAAGGCAGAGCCCGGAGAACGATTTCGTGCCCCTTGTAGCGTTCTACGGCTGCCATACGCGCGACGGTCAGGACAACGCGTCGATCGTCAGGCAGGTAGCTGTGTAGGCTCTCTTTTGCAGGTTCGACGTTCAATAAAGTGTCGTCCAGCGCGCAAGGCAGGCTCAGAATGCGTTCCTCATCGATCTGGTGCCGCTTCACGGCCTGCTCGCGATTGAAAGCGCTTGTGACGAGGACGCGATCGGCTCGGCGCAAGGCGGCGCGCTTCCACCAAGGAAGCGAGGCCCATGCCTCGATGCCGTGCACGATAATCCAGTACGGCCTACGATGGAGATTTGCCAGTAACCGCCCGATCGGCCCCAAGGCAAGATGGGAGCAGATAATCAGGTCGGGCCTCCATCGCGTCGCTTCCCTCGCTGCCCGCCAACCGAAACGTAGCTTCAGTCCCATCGGGAATCGACCGTGCCGATTTCGATCCGGAACGTCGGGCATCGCGACGCAGCACAGGCTTTCGTCTCCCAACAGGTCTTTGACAGCCCGTATCAGGGTTGCGGTGTAGCGTTGGATTCCTCCCGGGGTGGCGAGGGGCGGAGCCAAAACCAACACCCGACCGATTTTGGAGTTCATATTTTGGAATTTAGATTTGTGGATCTGAGATCTTAAATCTTACTCGGGCTTCGACTTTCTAATCTGAATTCTCGGTTCTTCTGATTTCGGTCTTCTGACTCCTGACTTCCTCTTCTCCAATACTTCCTCAAACAATGCGCCCAACTGCTGGGCATTGTGGTCCCAAGTGTACTGTCGCGCTGTCTTCGCAGCGGCCTCGCCGACCCTCCGGCGCAGACCCTCATTCTGGTACAGCAGTGCGATTAGATTGGCCAATCTGCTGCTGTCCTGGGGATCGTCAAGAACAAAACCGTCAACCCCGTCCGTGATGACCTCGCTCACGCCGGCCTGCCGGCTCACAATAGTCGGAACCCCGCAGGCCATGGCTTCGAGCGGCGGAAGGGCGAAGGCGTCCTCGAGCGACGGGCCGGCGTAGAGGTCGGACGTGCTATAATAAAACTCAATATCGGGTCGCTCAGGAAGGAAAATTGCTTGGTGTTCGAGATGGAGCCGAGCTATCGCCTCGCGGTAGGGCTCTTCAGTGTCATGACCTACGATCAGTAGACGAATGGAGGGCACTGCCAGCCTGCCCAGGGACTCGATAAGACAACGGAGGCCTTTATTGCGCCAATCGTTTCCAACCAGCAGCACGCAGAAGTCGCCCTCTTTTAATCCCAGAGCCCGCCGCGAGGACTCCCGTAGCCCCTGCCGGGCCTCGGGCCTGAATCGGCCACAATCGATCCCGTGAATAATCACGGGTATTTGTGACTCGTCGCGCCCGTAGCGCCCTAAGCTCCGGGCCGCCTTTGTGGAGATCGCTGTGAGCGTGGTCCTCTTTTCACTATAGACCAGGTGCTCCAGACCAATGATCAACCGGTAGTAGATTCGCCGGTGCAACAGCCTTGGCCACGAGCGCGCGGGATTGGCACGAAAGTCCAATGCTTTTCCCGCACAGTCACGGTAGGCGCCGAATACCACGTGGACTGAGATCACGTCAGCGTCGAAGCAGTTAATGCCGGGGGAATAAACCATCGATGGCGCGATGCCACGGACTTGCGCGTCCCACCAGCGGCACAGTCGATTCGCAAGCACCCACCAGCAATAGGCGAATAAGTGCGGCCCGGGCAACGCAGGAACGCGATGCCAGACGATTCGGCTGCAATCCACATCCTCTACTCGGTTACAGTAAACGTGGATCTCGTATTTCTCCGCCAACCGCTCGATTTGCTCAGCCACGCAACGCTCGGTGCCGTGGCGCTTATCCAGGAAAGGCGAGACGACAGCGAGACGAGCCTTCGATTGATGATTGGTGATGGTCGATTGCCGATTGCCCATGCGCCTCCCGAGCGCCTGGTGCCTAGCCCCGAGTCCCTAACCCACGAAATCCCCACCCCTTGAGCCCGGAGCTACAACTGTTGACTGTTGACTGTTGACTCTTGACTGTCGACTGTAGACTGCAAACTGCTTCCCTGCTCCAGCAGCGCCGGCAGTCTAAAGACTACGCCCACGAATAGCCAAAAATAGGCGTTAAGCACAAAATCCTCGTAGCCGACGAGACCACCGAACGTACGAGGAAACAACAGGTAGAAATCGAACCAAAGAATTGAGATGGCCAGCGGAAAGGCCCAGGTCCCCTTCAGTTTCATCGCGACCTTGAAAACTTCGAACACCAGACTCGATGCCCACGCCAGCCAAAGGATCAGCCCCAGGATGCCCTGTTCCCAGATCAACGCAGCCCATCCACTCTCGAGATTGAACCGACCAATCGACTCGTCTACCTCCTTGCCCACAATCTTCGCCACATACTGCACCCCCAGCGTCTGGGTTCCAATCCCATGCCCAATTTCCCAGTCGCGATCCGTAAAAGCCAAAAGAAAGTTATGGAAGGGATAATCCCAGGCGCGAAGTGCGACTTCGTTGGTCGGGCTATCCGGCGAGAGTGTTTCACGGTAGTAGGTCCAGCGCGCCCCGATGACGTCTGGGAAAGCCATCTCTGCGACAGCAATCGCCAGAGCCACAAAGACAAAGCTGCGACGGATCGCCTTCACCAACCGATAACCTTCGCCCCACTTGGGCGGTGCACCCCAGAGCATGAGGCTGGAGAGGAGCACCGCGCTGATAATGCCATACATAAATACACCGCGTCCGCCGGTCACCATCGTAGCCAGCCCAATCAGGGCCAAGGCCGGGAAGACGATCCTCCGGCCGCGCGTCGTCCGACGTACCAGTAAATAGCCCGCAGTCCCCAGGGCGAGTACAAGCGCGAGAGTGAGGTAATCTGCGAACCGGCCATCACTCACGAATACGGAAGGAGGCCGCGGCACAGCTACTCCCGAGGGGGTATATCGCACGAGGTGCGACAACTCTTCGATCTCCGCGCCGCTGTGAGGATTAAGAAAATTCAGTCCCAAAACCGATTGCAGGACTCCAAGCAACGCAACCGGAGCCGCCAAGCCCATGGTCGCCACGAGAAAGCGGTGCAAATCACGCTCCGTACGCAGCATGGCGTACCCCACGAACATCAAGGGAACGTAGTAGAAGTAGACTTTCAGACCCAACAGCCCATACAAGATGCTGGGCGCGCCAGGATTGAAAACTTGCGCCAGACCTAGCAGGAAAAACAAGCCAAAGGCGAACTTAAACGGCACTTTGAACCGCGGCACAGCTTCTCCGCGGTATCTCGCCATTAAAAGCGCGACATACGTTGCCCCGATCAGAGCGTCCTTGCCGAAGTAAACGTACATGTTGTTGCCCATGTACTTGCGGATCAGATCCTCGAACAGCAGCCAGGCGAAAAATAGATAAGCACCGCTGCGCCAGTCGTTCAGTGTTTTTCCGGCCACCGACGCGACCGCCACTGCAGCGGCGAGAAGGATTACGGCTCGGCGGGCGTCCGCCGTAACGGCTTGGCCTATCAGCCACACGACGCCGAGGGCGGCAGCAATTGCGAACACCGTCATCAGTGACTTGCCGGTTCGTGGTACGTCTCTTCGGATGTCGATCAATGTTTTTTTATTCCCTGGTCTCTACTTCTTGGTCAGCTCTCGGTAGACGGCGAGATGGTGTGCAACCATCCGTTGCTCAAGAAAGAGTTGCAGCGCGCGCTGTCGGGCGATTTCACCGAGCACCCTCGCCAAGTTCGGCTCCTGGAGCGCACGCCTCATGCAAGAGGCCAGGGCCTGGACATGACCAGCCGGGAATTTTAGACCTGCCCCGTTGACTACTTCTCCCATGCCACCGATGTCTGAGGCGAGTACCAGCCGGCCACGCATCATGTGTTCGATCACCGCCAGCCCGGCCGTCTCTTCCATGAGTGTAGGCATTACCACGGCGTGAACATTCTCAAGCGCCGTCTGAAGTGCGTTGCCTTGTAGGAAACCCGTGAAAGTCACCTCTTCTCGGAGGCTTAGGGAGTCTATAAGTTCCTCGAGGCGGCGGCGCTCGGGCCCATCACCGATGAACTTCAACCGAAATTGGTATCCTTGATCTTTCAACTGCCTCGCCGCCTCTGCCAGCACTGGCAGTCCCTTCTCTCTCACGAGGCGGCCAACGTAGGCAAAGCATACCAGTTCCTGCGAGAGGGATAGCGGGCCACCACCAGCGGCAAAGCTATCTTCGATACCGTAATAAATGACCTGGCACCTCGGGAGCCGAAGGCGATTTGCTAGGTGATAACTTATCGGGATGTTCCGTTTCACCAACCGGCACATCCAGCGCCGGGGAAAGGTGGCGAGCAACAGGGACATCCCCTTGAGCCATCCTACCTCCACCGTGTTGCAGCGCAGGCACTGGCGGTACTGGCCTGCCATGAAGTAGTCGGGGCACACCTTCTTAGTGGGGCTGTAGAATAACAGGCCGTTTGGACAGATGGCTTGGTAGCCGTGATGCTCAACTACTAACGGCCTTTGGGAGGCGAGTCCAATCAGCATCGGCACGAAACATGGGCCAACCAAATGGATTACATCTGCGTTCCAAAGCAGCCTAACCACCCTCACAAAATGGGGCTGACGGATGACCCGAAAAGGTAGGGCCGCGTCGTCCCACTCGTCAGCCGCCGTGGGTGTCACCACCGTGACCTGTAGGTCATGTTCTGCGGCCTGTTGAGAACGTTGCGCCAAACCTTGCGCCAGCAGCATCACGTAGGTCTCGGCGCCGCCGACCTTCGGCGCAAATGAGTGACTGTAAATAACCACGTTCAAGGCCGGGCGCTCCCTTGCCTTTGTTCGACGGCGGTTTCAATGGCTCGAAGCAGACTGTCCATTTTCTCTTTCGGCGACCACGTTTGCATGCGGATCCGTGCGGCTTCACCCATTCGCTGCAGACGCTCACCGTCCGGGAGGAGCTTGCGAAGGATGCTCGCCAGTGAGTCGACGTTCCCCGCCGGGTACACAATCCCCGTCCCGTGGCCATTGATGAGGTCAAATCGAGCCCCAACCCCGTCGCTTACTATCGACGGCAACCCGCAGGCCATTGCCTCGCTGACGACCATGCCAAAGGTCTCGTAGTCCGAGGGCAAAACCAAGACGTCTGAGGCGACGTAAGCTCCCGGTATCTTTGACTGGTTTAAGAATCCCAGGAAACGCACACGCTCGCCGACTCTCAAGTGCTCGGCCGTGGCCTCGAGTTGCGAGCGCATGGGGCCATCCCCCACATACAGGAGGTAGGCCCCGGGCATGCCGGCTCGAGCAAATGCTTCGAGCAAATCCTGGGGTCTCTTCCAACTCTGCAGCTTCCCGCAAAACAAGACGACTGGCGCTTCCGGCGGCAAATTCCAACTCCGGCGTAACTCTGACCGGGAAGCCTGCCGGGCAGTTCTCTCGAAATAGGAATTGTCAGTGGTGCCCGGCGAGAGGATGATGCGCTCCTTGCGGACGGCTAAGGATTCGAGCAGGTTCACTGATCCGGTCGAGCCGGCACAAACGGCTTCAGCCAAACCGAAGATTCTCGGTAACAAGAATTTCTTGAGCGGGACCTTCCAGTTCCTGCCGTCCTGGGGCGTCAGAGCAGTCGCATCACAAGACATGATCAATGCCGAACGGCTGAGCTTTGTCGCCAGTATGGCGATCCAACAACTCAAGTATTGATGGCCGAATACGAAGACGGCGTCGAAATTCCCGTCTCTGATCAGTTTCCAAAGCCCGGGATTGACGAGGCCCCAGAACGACCCAAGCCTCGGCTTGACGATCTTGGGCGGCACCAGAACCCATGGGTAGCGGTCAAGCTGGGGCACGTCCCAGGCTACTTCGATGCCGAACTCCCTATCGAACCCCGGTTCAGCTCCCTGCAAAGTGCAGTACACCACGAGAATCTCGAGCTCCGGATGCCGCGCCATGAGTCGAAAACTGCCGGAGGCGTACTGCACCGGATGGGTGCAAACGATCAAAACGCGGTAGCGGCGCTCAGGCATAGTGCAAGACTTCCAAGAAGCGGCCGGCAATCGCTTTCCAGGAGAAGTACTTCTCATGTGCCAGCCAGCTTCGGTCGCGCAGTTCGCGCCAAAGTTGATCATCGGTCAAGACTCTGGAGGTGGCGTCCGCCAGTTGCTTGCTATTGAGGTACACAACCGGAACAATCCCGGACTCAGCGAGCGGATTTGGCAGGAACGGATCGGCGTAAGCCACGAGAGGAACCCCGCTGGCAATACTCGCGATGGCGGTGCCTCTTTGGGTGGATACTCGCCCGCGCACAAAGAGAGAGACGTCTGCGTTGGCAAGCACCTCTGAAACCTCCTCGGGTGGAAGTATGCCTAGGGCGCTGAATTCGACCGTGCTTCCCTCCAGGGCTCGCCGGAACTGCGGCTCAGCCTCGGCGGAACCACGCCCAAACGTCACCAAGCGGATCCGAGTTACACGCTCCGCTGCCTTCCTGGCTGTAAGAACAATATCTGATACTTCTTTGCTGATGTCCCCGCCATCGGTAATCGTAAACACCGCAATCGTCTTGCTTCCGTGACCCCTTCGCGATGTGGCGTGGCCATCTTGGCCGTGACGCTCCACGGGCGGGTCACCGCTGCCACAGAAGGCGGGGGGGATGTTTGCACCGATCGGAATGAAAGCAGCCTTTGAAGCTTCGGGCGGAAGCCAGGAAACCTGTTCCAGCGGAACTGTGAGAATCGCAGCCTGCGACCATCGGTAAGCATACCGCATGACCAGTTTCTGGCAAACGCGTTTCACTCGATCCACAAGACGCGTACCCTCGTACGGCCGCCAATCGTGAAAGACGACCGCCAGGCGTACACGCCGCGCTCTCAGCACGCCTAGAACTGCGAGAAACCCTGATGAGAAACCGTGTCGCGACCAGGCCAGAGCTGCATATTGAACCAGCGCCCATCGCCCCGCAGAACCACGGCTTTGACGCCATAGCCGCCACAGCGCGACAGCCCACCCCATTTCCGCCCAGCCCACCCGCTCCACCTTAAGTTCGCAGCCCTTCTGCGCCAGCGCATTACTTAGGTTCCTGCAGTAGTCCTCGACACCATCTGTCGGATAATCGCGTTTGCCCAAGAAAGCAAGCATAAGAAACAGAACTCAAAAGTCAGAAGGGAAAAGGCAGAGCAAGAATCAGGAAGTAGTTAGTGTTTAGTGGCAAGTAAAAGAGGCTGGCGACGGCCACCGGACGACTGACTACGGACAACTGACTACTAACCACGGCTCTCCAGCTACTTCTCCACCAAATAGCATCCAATCACAAGTGCATCCATGCCCGAGCTGAAGAAGCTGCGGATGGCGTCCGTAGGGGAAGCGACGATCGGTTCGCCACGCAAGTTGAACGATGTATTCATGACCACCGGCACGCCCGTGCGCTGGCCAAAACCCTTGATCATTCCCCAATAGAGTGGATTCACGTTCTGCTCGACCGTTTGCGGGCGCGCGCTTCCGTCCACATGCGTTACGGCAGGAATGACGCTGCGCTTCTCGGGCTTCACTTGGCTGGTCAAGATCATGAACGGTGAATCAGTGGCGCTTTCGAGGTACTCCGGGGCGGCTTCAGCCAGCAGCGAAGGCGCAAACGGACGCCACCACTCCCGGAACTTTACCGCGTTATTGACCTTTGTAGTCATTGCCGGATCGCGTGGGTCGGCGAGGATTGACCTGCTGCCAAGCGCCCGGGGTCCAAATTCCATGCGGCCTTGAAACCAGCCCACTATCTTCCCCGCCTGCAGCAGGTCTGCGGTCGTGCCCGGCACGTCGTTGAGCCGCGTGGAGTGGATTTTGTAGGTGCGCAGGATTCGTTCAATTTCAGAATCGTCGTAAGCAGCACCCAAGTAAACCTGGTGCATGGCCTTGAGCGGCAACCGCTCTCCGTTCTCGAGGTAGGGGGCGAGGACGGCACCTAGCGCCACGCCATCATCAGAGGCCGCCGGCTGAACGAAGATGCTCTCCGTCAGGCCTGAACTCAGGATCAGTCCATTGGCCTTGGAATTGAGCGCGACGCCACCAGCCAGGCATAGCTTGCGGCATCCTGTTTTCCTCAGCGCCACAGCCGCAATGCCCTTCATGGCCTTCTCGCAGACGTCCTGCACGGCGAACGCCACGTCCTTGTAACGATTCTCGATCTCGCTTTCCGGGACCCGTTTTGGCCCCAACCGCTCCTCAATGTGCCCGGCCAAACTGGAGCCAGGTCCGATTAGGCCGCGGCTTTCGACCTCGTAGAAGCCCTGGTCGAGTGTCACAAATTCCTTGAGATCGACTCCCGGCTGGCCGTAGGGCGCCAATCCCATAACCTTCCACTCGTCGCTGTAAGGCTGGAATCCGAGATACTCGGTAAAGGCCGCGTATAAAAGGCCGAGAGAATTCGGCCAGGGGATCGTGAGCACGTGCTCTAGCGCGCTGTTGCGGCCATGCCAGATCGAGGTGGCCTCCCAGGCACCTCGGCCATCCACCACCACTACCGCAGCCTCTTGGAATCCCGAATGAGCATACGCGCTGATCGCGTGCGCAAGATGATGATTCACGAAAAGCATGCGCGCCTTCGTCGGACCAAAATATTGAGCAAAGCGCCGCTGTCCGCCGCGCTGATGCTGCATACTGAGGAAATTGCGTGTCGAGTTTAAGACGTTCAAATAACTGATCGGATGCCGGCCACGCACAAAATCGGCAAGGTCGTGGAGGAAAGCCGCCCGCGGCGGCGACCAGCCAAAACAGACGTAATCGAGTTGGTCAGCCCGAACGCCGGCAAATTCCAGGCACGCTCTGACCGCCAAGGCTGGGAACCGCGCGTCGTGCTTGACCCGGCTCAGCCGCTCTTCGGCGACGGCAAATAACAATTCACCGTCACGGGCGATGCACGCTGACGAGTCGTGCATTTGGGAGTAGTTGATCCCTAGGCTGATCATGTTAAGGGAGGAATTTCACTGCGCAATGCCGACTCACACAGGACAAACAGCCCAAATCGTAGCGCCGGACTGGCGCAAGGCAACATCCGCTTTGGGCGTCATTTGGACGCCACGACCGGAGCAACCGCCGTCCGGAGCATGGGAATTGTCTCGTATCTGTATCTGTGGCCACTCCGCAGGAGGGGATTCTCGAGCAGGGTCCACGAAGCTCTGGCCAGGGCGCAGGTCACGAGCGCGGCCAGCAGGCTGACAGCCAGCCCCTTCGGCGTCGAGACGCGCGGCGTATCCCGCAGCAGCATGGCGTGGCACATCACGTTGACAGCGACGTGGATAATGTAGACGCAGTATGAAATGCGTCCCAGCTCGCGGAGCCAGCGTATCCGCGCGAGGACAGCAATGGGGCTGCTCGGCCGCAGTAGTGCCAGCAATAGCACCATCCCAAAGGTGAGCGCCGTGACGGTAAAGCCAATAGACTCCATTCCGTAAGTCTGCGCCTCCGGCGACCACTTCCAGAGAGCTCCGCAGCCGGCCATCAACGATAGCAGCACGGCGTAAAGCAACCGCGCGTGTCCCGCCACCCAGGCGCGAAACTCGGGTCGGCGCCAGATTTGAGCGGCCAGAACCCCGATGGCCAACTCATCGGCACGGCCGATCAGCAGAGTGGAAATGGTGCTGCGGCTAGTATGGCCGCCCCAGAGCATGAGGACTCGCAGGGCCGGCATCGTCACTATGAAGGAGATTAGCACCGCGCAGAGACGCCTGGGCTGCACGAAGCGGATGAGGGTCGGTGTCACCAGATAAAACTGCTCCTCAATCGCCAGTGACCAGGTGGGCCCGAACCACGCGCCCGCCAGCCCGGCCAGCGAAAAGAGTCCGAAGTTTTGCAGAAATACATAGTGAATGTAGATGGGCCACCCCAGCTCGGGCCTCTGCCCGGAATGGGCATGGGCGGTCACGAACGCTCCCGCGCACGCGACCAGAACGATATACACGGTCGTCCAGAGATAATAGACCGGAATGATGCGGAAGAATCGGCGAATATAGAACGTCCGGAAGAACGAGGGCGACTCGCGCTGGTCCATCAGAATGCCGCCGATGAGGAAGCCGGACAGGACGAAGAAAAGATCCACGCCAGTCCACCACATGATCACGGCACGTTGCACGTAGGCGGTCAGGCAGCCCGCCGCGGCGGGGCCTTGCTGGTAGACGTAATGAAACACCAGCACCCCGAAGATCGCGGCCCCGCGTAGGCCGTCGAGTTCGGGGAGGCGGCTCTGGGAACGCTGCATGAGGCTTGGCTGCATGTCGCTCTGGGGTTCTCCCGTGAGGCGGTCGCATCTCCCCCGGTCGGACGCAGAATACCAAATTCACCCAAAGGTCAAGGAGACGCAATCAAAGGTCTAATCCGCGAAGGTAATGACGGGTGGCCTTGCCCCGCGAATATGTTCTCGAGGAATTGACGGGAATTGTCCGTACGTATTCACCGCCGTCGGAATTGCTACCAGGTGAAGCGAGCCATCTTGTAAGCGTCCCACCTGCTGCCGGGCAACCCGGTAGATTCTTTGGTTGGGCCTCTCGAACACGAGCGTCAAGTCGGGGGTATGCTCCGGCAACTGGAAAGGAAAATAACCGGAGTTCACATCAAGAACGTGCGAAACATGCAGATGGCGTAGTTCACCCAGCACGTGGGTCAGATCGGGAGCATTGGCAAGCGTCCGTTCTCCCCAGGTTCCAATCGGCTTCAGATAGGGCTTATCGCAGTAATATGGCGGGACACTCGGATCGAGAATCAGCACCTCTTTGACAGACGCGTCCTTATTCAAGTATTCGAAGCTCGCCAGAAAGGGAATTCGTTCTTGCTTTCTCTGTTGCGCGAAGGAGTTGGAAAACACGGCATGTATGTCGTCCAGCCGTGAGGACCCAATCATGGATAGGCCATACAGCAACGAGCAGGCAATCGTCGCGGAGGCAAGCAGGGGTGAAACCCGTGACGCAGCGGAAACGGCGCAGCGCCAGCCGAGCACCGCAAGAATTGCCGATATTGCGTACACATGGATCAGATAACGTGACTCCTGATCGCTAAGGAACCAGAGCGTGGTGAGCAGAAACGCGAGTAGCGCTAAGGCTCTTATAAAGCCTTCCCGGCGGGCGGCAATGAGGCCGAGAGGTCCCAAAGCCAAGGGAGCCAGTCCAATCCCGCCTGCCCCATTGAAGTTTGAAGTGTGGTAGGTCAGATTGAAGGGGAGGAGTAGGTAGGCCCCAGTCATTCGCCCGAGACTCGAACCTTGTAAGAAACCATTCGACTGAGCATGATGGAGAACGTTTGCCTGAAAACCGCTAATGACCTCTTTCGTCACGTACTTGACCGGGAAGAAGCGGAAGAGGGCCAGCGGGGGAGGATAGATCGGGCAACCGAGCAGGATCCAGTTTCGGATATAGACTGGGGCAGCGACCGCAGCAGCAACGGCAATCGCAATTCCCGCCTGCTTCATGGCTAAGCCTGAGCTGCCTCTCTTACTGATCACCAACTGCAAGGCGGAACAAAACACCAGCGGCACTAGAGCCAGCAAGCCTGTATACTTCGTTGCCATGGCCAAGCCGCAGAACAGGCCGAACACGATGTAGTCCCGAGTGCTTTGCGCATCGAAGCCAATCCTGGCTGCAGCCAGTACGAAGCTCGCATAGAGAACATCTACAAAACCGGAATGACCACCCGTGTAAACAGCCGGCATGGCGGCGACAAGTGCTACTGCCCACCATGCGCCCCGGTAATCCAGCCCTGAGCGAACGGCCAGGGAGCCGATGACCAGGAAAAACATCGTGAGGGTCAGAACCGCAGAGAAGCCTGGAGCACACTTCCCACCCAGCGCCATTTGCGCCCCGTACAAGATTTCGGCCGTCACTGGAAACGCCGTTTGACAGTCGTCAGGCACGGGGCGCACGATGCCATTTCGAAGCCAGACCTTTGGCCCCAGCAGGTGGTAAACAACGGCATCATTCCCCCAATCACCGACGATCTCAGAGAGCCCTCCCAGAGCTGTCACGAGCAGCACTGTCGCGATGATCAGGGCGGGGAGAGGGGGGATCTTGACATTTCGCATCGATAAAGCGATCGCCGTCTTCCCTTTGCGCGTGAGCAGTCCAGCCGCCGCACCCACCGCTGCTCCCAGCGTGAGGAAAATAGTTGAGCGGGTAAA
>Ga0181538_10004086_pt1 | contig 13895 bp, 9 predicted proteins | sample PEATcosm2014_Bin_40_FD_119773 | JGI IMG/M metagenome (GOLD analysis project Ga0181538, IMG submission 119773) | Peatland microbial communities from MTU Mesocosm Facility, Houghton, MI, USA - PEATcosm2014_Bin23_30_metaG | ecosystem: Environmental > Terrestrial > Soil > Wetlands > Peat | place...
GGCATAGGGCACCCTGGAATAGCCCAACATGAGGGCAAACACAGAAGCGAAGGCCGTGAAAAGCACCATCGCGGAGATCAGCACCGCTCCCCACTGGCCGTAGATTCTTCCCATGAAGACCGAGGCTACAGCGTTATAGGCCAGCGACCCTTCCTTGATCATTTCCCGCCACGGAACCACCGAGACGAAACTGAAGGATAGAAGGAAGTCGATGACCGTAACGCCCAGGATGGAGAGAATAACGGCGTAAGGTATGGTTCGTTCCGGGCGCTTCACTTCCCCGCCCAGGTAGCAGACCTGGTTGTAGCCGAGGTAGTTGTAAATCACGAGCACCGTTCCATTGCCCAGTCCTAATAGAAATGCCCAATTCAGAGCAAATGCGTGGGGAGGAAAGTCGAAGACCAAGTGCGGGTTCATGCGCGCGAGGCCCGATACGATCACCCAGCCGGTGGTCACGAGCGTGGTGATCCAGAGAATCATCATCAGCCGTGCGATGTCCTGGATCTTCCGGTACAAGGAAAACATAACTAAAGCCGAAATCCCCGCGGCCAGGAACTTGATGCGCCAGGGGTGCAATGCCAGGTCCTTCCAAAGAAAACTCAGGTACTGCACCATGCCGATGCTTCCCGAGGCGATTTCGAGCGTGCCCGAAAACAGAAACTGCCAGATGAACATCCAGGCCATGAGCTTGCCCCAGCGCTCGCGGCCGAAGGTGTCGCGCAGGAACACATAAGGTCCGCCCGAGCCCGGCAAGGCGGCGCCTAACTCGGAAACGACGAGACCGTCGCAAATAGCCAGCAGCGCTCCCACGAACCAGGCGAGCAGCGCCTGCGGCCCGCCCATGGTGGCGAGAATCGGCGGGACCGTGATGAAGGGCCCAATGCCAATCATGTTCGACATGTTGATGGAAGTGGCGTTCAAGATGCCGAGCCGCCGCTGCAATTGCGGCTGGGGCGCGCCGGCCGCCGCCGCACTGGAAGCTTGCTCAAGAGGTTCGCTCATCGCTCCGCCTTTTCGAGGATTAGTGACGAAAGTTGAATAGAATACCCCATCCTGTGCACTTTGACAAAACGGGTGCGTTGGCCAGCAGTGTCTCAGTTTGAAGTAGAGGCGGCTTTACGCCGCCTTTTGGCGAGGTAAACTCGCCGCTACCAATTCAAATTGAGCCACTACCCGTTGGCCGGGAACGGATTTGACCGCGGACCGCCTCTGGGCGGAAGTCCCACCCGGCTAGTTACCGGCAAGTCTGGCACATGCCGCTTATCTTGCATTTTCCGCTTGACAAGCCCAGGGACCGGTGATAGCCTACTATGGTGGTTGTATCGTGGACATATTGTCGCAGGCAAGCCCGGCGCGCTTCGAGGCGCACCGCAAACTGGAACGGTCCCGGCTATGGCGGAATGTAGAGAACTACAAAAAATGAAAAATAGTGGGAACGAAGCTAAGAAGTACTTGATAACAAAGCACATCACTATTTTGAATGCTGCAAATTATGCGCGTTTTGCGCGCAAATTTGCACAAATTATGCACTAAATGAAGCAAAAACAGCACAATTTGCGCAAACGGACCGAAGCTCCCGAGCAGGAAGGCCAGGCTGGGCAAGTGACAAGAAGTCGGCTACAGAGGACCGCCGTCGAAAACGCGTGTACGAAGGCGAAGGGCCGGTACTTGGGGTGCGGCTGCGAAACTGCCGCAGTACCGGCATAAGAGGTCGTTGGGCTGGGATCACAACCCGGGAAGCAGCCTGCTCCCCTAACGCAAGCGTCAACCGCCGCCCGCCGGAGCGCAAGCTCCCGAGGCTACACTGCTTGCGGCGCCCGCCGTGGCGAAGGTCGAAAACTTCTGGTCAACTTTCTTCCATCCGCACCTCGGGCACACCGGTGGCTCTTGATTACGTGTCAAAACAAGTTTCTCGAAGACGTGTCCACAGTTGGAACAGGCATACTCGAAGATCGGCATGATAGAAGAGCTTACTCCTTCAGCTTGATTTCACAGCTTTTTTGATCGGATTTCCCCGCCGGGGAGGCCCAACGGCTCGCTCACGTGAATCGCCGGATTCCGGGAATTCGTGGCAGGACCAGGAACCAGATCACCAGAAAGAGAACGTATATTAAGAGGCTTCGCATACTCTCACTCTCTTCAGCGCTCCGCGCTAGCGCGAGCGGGACGCTCCCGCGACAGCCGCCAAGGCGCCCGCGCTGCGCTTCCACACCACGCTCACGCGGCCGCAGTGGACGGCGCGATACGTTTTTCGACGGGCACCCAATCCCGGCATTCAGAACCCATATAAATCTGGCGCGGGCGAGCAATCTTCTGCTCGGGGTCCCGGAGCATCTCTTCCCACTGGGCGAGCCACCCGACCGTGCGCGGAATGGCAAAAAGAACCGTGAACATTTCTGGTTGGAAGCCCAACGCCTGGTAGATGATGCCGGAGTAGAAGTCCACATTAGGATAGAGCTTGCGTTTTACAAAGTAGTCATCCTGCAACGCGATGCGCTCGAGCTCCAGCGCGATTTCGAGCTTGGGGTTACGCCCCGTAACCTCAAAGACCTGATCGGCAGCCCATTTGATAATCTTGGCGCGCGGATCGTAATTCTTGTAAATACGGTGGCCGAACCCCATCAGCTTTATGCGTCCGGTTTTAACGCGCTCAATGTAAGCGGGGACATTGTCCTTGGAACCGATCTCATCCAGCATCCTCAGGACTTCTTCATTGGCGCCGCCGTGCAGAGGTCCGGAAAGAGCGGCCGCAGCGGCAGCCGTGCAAACATACGGATCCGCTTCGGAGCTGCCGACGGCGCGCATGACGTTCGTGCTGCAATTCTGCTCGTGATCGGCATGCAGAATAAACAGGATATCCAGAGCCTTCGACAAAACAGGGTTGGCGTGGTACTTCGGCTCGACCATCTTCCAAAGCATGTTCATGAAGTTCTCGGTATAGCTGAGGTCGTTGTCCGGGTAGATGTAGGGATAGCCGAGGCTGTGACGATAAGTGTAAGCGGCAATGGTCGGCACCTTCCCGATGAGCCGCTGAATCTGCAAGGCCCGAACCTCGGGGTCGCGCACGCTGCGGGACTCCGGATAGATTGTAGAAAGCGCCGCGACGGAGCTAACGAACATACCCATGGGGCGGGCGTCGTAACGGAAGCCCTCGAGAAACTTCTTGGTAGTCTCGATCAACATCGTGTGGTGAGTGATCTTGTTCTTCCACTCGGTCAATTGGGCGGCCGTAGGAAGTTCGCCGAACAGGATCAAATAAGAGACTTCCAGAAAGGTGCAGTTCTCGGCAAGCTGTTCGATCGGATAACCGCGATAACGAAGAATGCCCTTATCGCCGTCGATGAAGGTCACGGCGCTTTGACAGGACGCAGTATTCATGAATGCAGGATCGTAAGTCATCATTCCAAAGTCATCGGTTTGAGTCTTGAACTGTCGCAAGTCCATGGCCCGCAGAGTGCCTTTAAAAAGTGGCACTTCACAGGACTTGCCCGTCCGGTTGTCCAGCAAGGAGAGAGTTTCCTTTTCCATTCCGCTTTACTCCTTTTCCTTTGCAGTCGAGCCCTGAATCTCCGGCCCGCCGACTTCGCCTTAGGCAGTGAGGTTGCCGCAGCGCACATTCATTTTAACCCATGTGGGGATGTTTTTCAGGCCTTTACGCGTGCTGCCATCATGCCGGAATAGGCGGAAGGATCTCAAAAGTAGCTTCGATCTTTGCCGTCTTAGAAATCATCGCACCGACGGCGCAGTACTTCGTCTCGGAGAGATAAATAGCCCTTTGAACGGCCTCAGGAGCGATTTGGCCACGAAGACGGTGCTTGATTTCAACCCGAGTGAAATAAGAAGGCGGCTCGGTGTTTTGCTCCGCATGCAGCTCGATTTCGTAGCCGGTGACCGTCTGACGCTTTTTGCGAAGAATGCTGATCACGTCAAAGCCCGTGCAGGCCCCGAGCGCCAGCAGGGCTAACTCGATTGGTTTGGCCCCCGTGTGGCCTTGCGCGTCATCTACGACGATGGCGTGACCCGAGCCTGACACTGCGACAAACTGCATTCCTTCACCCTCCGGCATTGCCAAGCGTAGTTTTCCTTCCACCATTAGTCACCTCTCACGAATTGCCTCTCCACTTCGGAGGAGCGGGGTTCCCTTCGTCCGGCACCCGCTCCGCCAACAACCTAAATGTGCTTTCCGGCCAAAGGTAACGGATGGTTGCAGTTCTTTTATAGCCCTAAACGTTTCTCAAAGTCTCCGCCGCCGCTTCCGGAAGCAAAGAATTGTAATAGACCTCTTTAAGGGCGTACGACTTGGCTTTGGAGGGGATGACCGGCAGGATTTCCATGTGCCAATGATAGTCATCTGCCAGCGTCCGCCATATATCGCTCTTCTGGAATTTGGCGTTAACATTCGGCGAGCTGTGCACCACTAAGTGGTAGGCGGGGCTGATGGCTTCCAGCCGCGTCAGAACTGATTTCAGCAAGCGCGCAAATTGAAGCTGATCGTCCCATGCGGTCAGATCCTCTTCAAATGCGCAGTGATGCTTTAGGGAAAGCAGCCAGGTTTCATAGGGCACGCGTGCGGCGAAGGGGCAAAATGCCACGAAACGGCCGAGTTGCTCAATAATCCGCGTCCTTTGCGAGATTTCCTGGTCTGCAATGTCGCAAAGCAGGCACCGTTCCTTCATCGCGAAATAGCGCGAGGTGGAACGGAGTTCGTAGCCGACGCGTCGCGGAATGAAGGGCGTCGCGGTAACCTCGGAGTGCGGATGGTCGAATTCCCCGCCCGCCATGGCTCCATGGTTGCGGAAGACGGTGACGTATCTGAAGCGCCGATCCTTCTTCAAGTCGTTCATCCGGGCGAGATAAGCGCGCAACACTTGGGCCACATTTTCGTCTGACAGGTGTGAGAGCTGCACATCGTGGTCGGGATTCTCCACCACAATTTCGTGCGCCCCCAGGCTGCGCATCTTGTCGTAGATGCCTTCGGCATGGCGTTGCGGGTCCCCTTCGATGCGGTAGATCGGATGGAGGTGGGGCGTCACCCGGACTTGCCAGCTTGATCCCCCGCCCGGGTACTCGTACAGAGTCTGAGCAGACTCGCTGGTCTGCCCCGGACAAAGCGAGCAGCGGGCGTCCTCGTGGCCGGCGCGGTCCTCACTCTCGTCCTCCAGATTTACCCAACTTTGAGTAATGGGATCCCTTCGAAGCTGCATGGTGTCTCCCTTAGGACGCCCGTGTTGCGGTCCGCCATCCTCCTCCTTGCAGCCAAGGAGGAGCCCTTGCTTGACAAACTCTCAGCCCTTCGCGAGGTTAAGCCGTCCACCGCTTTTATACAACAAAATCGCGATGAGTTCCAGACTTTCACCAAAGGGTTGCAATCTCAGTTTAGAGCGCGCAGAATGCAACTGACGATTTGGTGCAATAACCTCGCAGCAACAGCACCAAGTTTCCCATGAGGTGGTAATGTCAGGAGCGAAGGGCTCGACTTTGTTCCTTCCTGCTGTGGAGGTCCATTCATGAATGCCATTAATCTAATTCATTATAAGGAACTGCTGTTGGCCAAGCGGCGGGCTTTGACCGCAGCGAAGCCCGGTATCGATAGCCCCGCCCCTTCCTCAGGCGGTGACAAAGGCGATTTGGGGGATCATGCGTCGGCGGCACACGAAGCAGATTTGCAAGTGCGCTTGCGCGAGAACGACAGCAAGCTTCTGCGTGCGATCGACGAAGCCCTGGGGCGAATCGAACACAATTCCTTCGGCGTCTGCCAGGCTTGTATGAAGCCGATCTCTGCCACGCGGCTGGACGCGGTGCCCTGGTCGCGTCTGTGCCGCGAGTGCAAGGAACAAAGGCAAGCCAATGGGTAGTAGTAGTTAGCAGGCCAGCGGATTACTGCGGCGCTTGCCCCTGGTCGTATGTGGAGTGAGCGTTAAGATCGTCCCGGTTTAAGCTGAGCGGCGCGCTTAAGCGCAGGTCAAAGTTTGTTCCGGAAGGGAGAACAATCTCCTTTCCGCGGCTAGCCAGGATCCACACCAATCCGCCTCCCGCGCCGACCAGGCTGCCGATTCCAAGCCCTTTCAGAACACTCCCATCGGCCGCTCCCACGATCGTGCCAAGCTCCGCACCGGTAACCGTTGTCTCTGCGACCTTGCCTGCATCTTCGCCCTTGGTTGAGGCGCCCTCGATCGTTCCTTCTTTGGGCTGAAATCCCTCACGTCCAGCGGATCCGAACCCGGATAGCGTGGCGCGCAAAGGGAGCGTGGTGCCATTGGGCAAGATGAGAGTTTCAAAGCGAAGTCCCATCTGCGCCTTCTTGTGCTTTCCTCGCTTCGGCCGGACCACTTGTGTAACCGTTCCCTTCACCGAGCTTCCGCGAGGAATCACGATCTGGTTGCCTGACGTGATGGGGAAGATGGTTTCACAGTACAGCGCCTGGCCGGGCTCGACTGTCCGAGAGTTGATCGTGTTCATGAGTCGGAGCGGGATCGTGGTCTCGGCGGGCACCACCAGCGCGGCCCCGGCGGGCGCGGTTGGCGCAATCTCCCGGGGAGTCGGCGCGGCTGGCGCATTTGTTTGCGGCGAGTTCGCTTGGGAGTTTTGGCAATAGCCGTAGTCGGCAGGAATTGTCGCGGCAAGCGCGACGGCTAAGGGAATTGCAAATAAGTGACGGTTGTTCATCGTGAACCCTCCTGGCCCATTCGCTCTCGGCCGCCGCGAAATGGGCCATGGCGCATTCCACTTTCACGACCGGAAGCCGCTCAGAACGTGCCTTGTCATTCCGAGGCCTTCGCTGTCATCCTGAGCCCTTCGCTTGTCATTCTGAGCGGAGCGAAGAATCTCGCTCTGCCGCTCAGGGTAAACTCCGCGAAGATACGGTCCTGAACGAAGTGAAGGAATCTCGTTCTGTGTACTCAGGGTTAACTCCGCGAGGAATCTCGTCCCGGTCTTTATCCTTCAACACGCCTGAAGCAGAGCGCGATCCATCGATCCGCTCGGAATGACACTTCATTCTCGATATTTCTTGGTGCCGCTGGCGTTTAGTTGGTTTAATAATCGCATTTTCAAATAGCCGTCGGAAGGGCGGGGCTTTGGCCCCTTCCCTTTCCGACGATTAAGATCGCTTACTAATTCTGCTAAGCACTAGCGACCCGAGACTGCTCTTACTTTTCCCCTTCCTTCAGTTTCTGATGCAGATCATCGACCTCCTTCTCGAGCTTTTGCAGCTGACTCTCCTTGTCTGCGGCCAGCGCCAGAAGGTAGTCCGCCAATAAACCTCTGTTATCTTCCATGGTGACCTGAAGATTGTTGAGTCTGTTGCCGAGTTCTTCGCGGTCGTTGTCGTAGGCCACTTGAGAGAGATCGAAGAGGTCGTCAGCCAGAGTCTCCGTGTGGATCACCACCGTGGTTGCCAGGACCAAGTCGTCAGGTTTCTCGGCCAAGTCGCGAGCCGTCTGGCGCAGACTGGTTAGAGATTGAAGACGGTCTGTCAACGGCCTGCGGGCCAGCGGCTGTCCCGTCTCGTCGGTGAGCGGCAGGTCTTCGTTCGTCAAGTCCTTGAACACCGCTTCTAATGGCCCGAAATTTGTGTCATATCGCGCCAGGAAATCGGGCAGAGTAGTGGACGTCAGCTTCTGCTGCGAAAGCAGGCACGTTGGGAAGATGGCGACCGAAAACAGACATATCAGAATAGGCCGGCTTTTCATAATGACCTCACGGCAATAATCGGGTGATCGGGAGATGGGGTGATCGGGTGAACAGGGGAATCGAAATTCGCAAATCGCTGGAGATGCCATTTTCCATTTGCGAATTCCGAATTCCGAATTTCCAGCTTCGGCTTTTCGGTGCTCACCCGATCTCCCGATTGCCTGATCTCCCGATCACGCGCTCCCCACAGCAGCCTCGATGGCTTGCGCGATTCGGGCCGCATGGTATTCGACAACTTCAGTTCGCCCTGCCTCGACCATCACCCTGACTAGAGGTTCCGTCCCCGAGTAGCGAACCACCACTCGACCCCGCTCGCCAATCGCCCTCCGGCACTCCTCCACGGCGCGGGAGACCTCCGGAAGAGTTTCGAGAGCCGGCTTTTCCCGGACTTGCACGTTACGAATAATCTGTGGGAATGGCTTGAAGGATCGAGTCAATTCCTCGAAGGGCTGGCCGGTCTCCGCCATCAGGCGGACCACTTGGAGCATGGTAATGATGCCATCGCCAGCCAGCGACAAGTGGCCGAAGATAATATGGCCCGATGGTTCCCCACCCAGGTTCAGGCCCGAACGCTGCATTTCCTCCAAAACGTACTTGTCGCCAACTTGGGTGCGCTTCAAGCCGATCCCTTGTTCCGCCAGCGCTATTTCGAGCGCCAGATTAGTCATTTGGGTGCCAACTACCGCGGAGCCCTGAAGCGTGCCCCTGCGCTGAAAGAAAGGCGCCACGATCGATAGAATATAGTCGCCATCGATCAACTTGCCTTCGCGCGTGGCGAAGATAGCTCGGTCCGCGTCACCATCGAAGGCCACGCCCAGGTCCGCGGAGAGCGAGCGTGTCGATTCCGCCATGGATTGCGGATGAAGAGAGCCGCAACCAAGATTGATATTGCGCCCGTTCGGTTCGGCGTGCAGGACCTCGACCTTCATGCCCAGCCGGCGGAAGAGGTTCGGGACGATGTGAGAAGCTGCGCCATTCGCACAGTCCACAACCAATTCGTATCGCGACACCGTCAGGCCGGCTGGAATAAGCTGCACGAGCCGTTCCAGATAGTCCTCCAGCAGTTGCGGCGCCTCCCGGAGTGTGGAACCGGAAACTCCGGAACTGCTTTGAAGCGTGGAGCCCTCCTCCTGGTTGGACCCTGTCTCGTCCAGTTCCCGCTCGATCTCAAGCTCCACAGACTCGGAGAGTTTTGTCCCGGATTTCGATAAGACCTTAATGCCGTTGTCTCGGTAGGGGTTGTGGGACGCGGAAATGACCACGCCGGCAGAAAAGGCGTGATGACGTGTCAGAAATGCCAAGCCAGGCGTCGTCATGACTCCTGCTTCGAGGACTTCCACCTCGGCCGAACGCAGCCCAGCGACAAGACGGGCGGCAATCCAGCTTCCGGATTCGCGGGTGTCCCGTCCCAAAATGACCCGCACCGGACGAGCCGGATCCACTCTTTCGAGAACCGTGCCCAGGCTGCGGCCAAGCCGCCATACGGTGCGGTCGTCGAGGGGGTACTCGCCCGCCACGCTTCGTATCCCGTCCGTGCCAAACAGCCTCGGTTTGCCCGCCATGCTCCAACCTATTGTAGACTACAAACCCTTTGATGCCCAAAAAGCGTCGGCAGTGGGCATGTGGGGAGATCGGCAGGTGGGCATGTGGGCAAACAGACGGAGGGCGGAACTGGACTCCGTCGGCCGTGGGGCAAAGGTCGTGACGGACTGTTTCCCGAACTGCCTACCTGCCCATCTGCCGACCTGCCGATCTTCCCACCTGCCCACCTGCCTCAAGGACGGCATCTGCGATGCGCACCGCCGGCAGAATTGCCGCGACCTCATGCACGCGGACGATGTGGGCGCCGGCGAGAACTGCGGCCACTACGGCGGCGGCATCGCCAGATAGGAGGGACACACCATGGCGTGCCCCTGCCCGCATTTCCAGCATCGGCCAGTAGGCTGTGGCGCCTTTTGCGCCCCGGCGACCTTGTTGCGTGCCACCTTGAAGGGCAGCGCCTCCGGCGACTGCCTGAACGAACGACTTGCGTGAACTGCCCACCAGAATGGGAAGGCCGAACCGCCGCAATTTGCCAAGATGCGAGAGGATCTGGAAGTTTTGAATCCTGGATTTGCCGAAGCCCAGACCGGGATCGAGGATCAATTGCGACCGGCGCAAGCCCGCAGAGAGAGCACGGTGAACAGAAGTTGCCAGCCCATGCGAGACCGACTGTACGATATCTGCCACGAACGGCCGCGTTTGCATCGTCTCGGGCCGGCCCCGGATGTGCATCAGGATGAGAGGGATCTTGTGACGACGCGCCACCTCAGCCAGCCGCGGGTCGAATCGCAGACCGCTTATGTCGTTCAGGATGCTGGCGCCCGCTTCGACCGCCTTCTCGGCCACTTCAGCCTTTGTGGTGTCGATCGAGATCGGCGTGGAACGCAGTTTGCGCCGCAGCCCTTTGATAACCGGCAGAACTCGCTGCAATTCTTCTTCAGCGGAAATGGGCTGCGACCCCGGCCGCGTGGATTCCCCGCCAACGTCGATCCAGTCTGCCCCCTGCCGCACCAGGTCTAATCCGTGTTCGATGGCCGAGGCGGGATCGAGGTAGCGCCCGCCGTCCGAAAACGAATCTGGCGTCACATTGAGCGCACCCATGATGAGAGTGCGCTCCCCGAGACGCACTTCGCGCCCGCCGATATTTATATCGAAGGTTGGACGAGGAATCATGCAAGGCAGTGCCTGAGGGCTAGCGCTTAGAAAGGACATTCAAACTACTAGAAGCAAGTCCAAAACCTTCTGCACCAATCGCAACGCGCTGGCCGACTACACGCGAAGCCGCGCTCCCCGGACGGGAGCAAGTTGAGTAGCCGGGGGTGAAACCCCCGGACCAGGACCCCACACCCCGGCTTTGGCACCCCTCTCCCCGCGCGGGGAGAGGGGAAAGGAGGCGAGGGGGCGACGTTTCCGGGGGCGTTACCCCCGGCTACTCATGTGCAGCCCCTGCGGGGCTGAGCGCTTGAGCGGAGGCGGGGATTCTGGGCGATAGTCGCTAATCTCCTCGACCAGGCGGTTTGGAAACAGCTTCTAGGAACTAACCCGCAGGCACTGTTCTTCTCACGCCGGCTGCGGCCGTTCGCGCGAGGGCAAGCCCGGTGTGGGACGAGGTTTCAATACCTGCGTCGTCTCCGGGGCGGGAGGTTTTGGAAGCACCGGACGGACGACTTCCGGCAAGGGCTTTCCTTCCAAGAGCAGCTTGACTTCAGCCGCATCGAGGACCTCGCGGACCAGCAATGCTTCCGCGATGCGCACCAGGGTGTCACGGTGCGTCGTAAGGACGTCCTTAGCCTTCTCGTAGGCAGTGTTTACAAACCTCTTCACTTCCTGGTCGATCTTGATGGCGGTGTCCTCGCTGAAATCGCGCGAGGTTGCCAAATCACGTCCCAGGAAGATCTCCTGCTGGTGCTTTCCATAGGCCAGGGGACCGAGGTCTGACATTCCCCATTCGCACACCATGCGCCGTGAGACCTCCGTGGCCTGCTCGATGTCGTTGCCGGCCCCGGTGGTGAAGTGGTTCAGGAAGATCTCCTCCGCCGCGCGCCCGCCCATCATCACGGCCAGTTGCGACTCGAGGTAATCGCGCGTGTAAGTGTGTTTGTCATCGATGGGGAGCTGCATGGTAACACCCAAGGCCATACCACGCGGGATAATAGTGACCTTGTGAAGCGGATCGGCGTGCGGTACTATGGAGGCGACCAGGGCGTGCCCGGCCTCATGAAAAGCGGTGTTCTTCTTCTCCTCTTCGGAGAGGATCATGGACTTTCGCTCGGCCCCCATCAGGACCTTGTCCTTGGAAGTCTCGAAGTCATGCATGACCACCGTCTTGCGGTTTTGCCGGGCGGCGAGCAAGGCCGCTTCGTTCACCAGGTTGGCCAGGTCCGCACCCGAAAAGCCCGGCGACCCGCGAGCCAGCACCGGGATGTCCACGTCCTCAGACAGCGGGATCTTCTTTGTGTGAACTTTCAGAATCGCTTCGCGCCCTCCCACGTCCGGCCGCGGAACAACCACGCGACGGTCAAACCGGCCGGGGCGCAACAGAGCCGGATCCAGAACATCCGGCCGGTTGGTGGCGGCGATTAGGATAACACCCTCGTTCGACTCGAATCCGTCCATCTCCACCAGCAACTGGTTCAGCGTCTGCTCGCGCTCGTCGTGACCACCCCCTAAGCCTGCACCCCGGTGGCGGCCCACCGCATCAATTTCGTCGATGAAAATGATGCACGGAGCGTTTTTCTTCCCTTGCTCGAAAAGATCACGAACCCGCGACGCGCCCACTCCTACGAACATTTCAACGAAGTCGGAGCCGGAAATGGAAAAGAAGGGAACGTTGGCCTCACCGGCAATCGCTCGCGCCAAGAGAGTTTTCCCCGTCCCCGGCGGCCCCACCAGCAAAACGCCTTTGGGAATGCGTCCGCCCAGCTTCTGGAACTTTTGCGGCTCGCGCAAGAACTCAATGATCTCCTGCAATTCTTCTTTGGCTTCCTCCACACCTGCCACGTCCTTGAAGGTCACCTTTTTCTGCTGGCTGGAGAGAAGACGGGCGCGGCTCTTCCCAAATGAAAGCGCCTTATTGCCGCCGCTTTGCATCTGGCGCATAAAGAAGATCCAGAGGCCCAGCAACAAAATCATGGGCAAGCCATTAATCAGCCAGGTCACCCAGGAATTCCCCGAACTATCTTTGATCGTGACGTTGACGTTCTTTTCCGTCAGGGTCTTGTACAGGTCGGGATAGTTTGCGGGAATAGTCGATTTAAACTTGGCATTGTCTTTCTTGAGCGTGCCCGTAACGTCTGTACCCGTAATCTGCACTTCATGGACGTTGTTGCTGTTAATCTGGTCGATGAAGGCCGAGAAACTGAGATCTTGAACGTTGCCGCTCGCACTGCCCCTAACGACTGCCCAAATCAGCAGGGCCGTGACTGCCATTACCACCCAAAAAACGATGTTTTTTACCGCCGAATTCACGGCGTTTCCTCCTCCGGCCCCCTAAACCTTTCAGGAGCGCTTGCAACTACCACCCTATTGGATGCTTCACACTGCCCTCACGAACCGGGCTAATCTAAATCTCTATGTCGCCGCGGGCGGTGCGTCCCGAACCCCGGCGGCACCAAAGCCGGGGGCTACCCGGCGCCTTCCTCAACCACCAGCAGCATTCGCGACTCAGGAGCCGCAGCCACCGAAGCGGCGGGTGGAAATCCTCTCACCCAAACAATCTGTTCACCGCACTCCAGCACCGGCCAGAGTTTCCGGCGGCTCCGCGGGATCTTCCGCTGGCGAAACAACTCCTTCAATTTCCGCAGCTTTCGGCTTCCCGAAGGCCAGTAGTGGTCGCCGGCTCTCCAATTTCGCAATACCAGCCGGCGTGGCAGCTTCTCGGCGTCCATGGCGCTGCCTGCCATTTGATTATACTCCCCGGCACGCCCGGCAGGCTCAACAATCTTTAGCACGAAAGTAACCCCCAGAAGGGGTACGGTGGTCTCTCCCGGAACGTCGATCGGGTAAGCGTAGGCATCGCTTGCGGATGAAATGGGCTGCGGCCCGAGCACCAGCCAGTCGAATTCCTTTCTCGCTATCGTCTCTTCGTGAAGGGGGAGGCTACGGCCGCTTTGGGCGCCAAGGGCAAAGCGCAGCAGTCTCTCGATGCTGGAGTAGGCTAGGCCGCGAAATCCGGGGCGGGCGGATTGAAGCATTTGGCGCAGGACTCGCCTCTGAATGGCCGGCGCAAGCCCCGCCAGCGCACGCACTGAAATCTTTTCTTCACCGCCCTCGCGCAGGCGCCAGGGGCGGCTGCGCTCGAGAGCTTGTTGCTCGAGGAATGCCTCTTCGTCTCTAGCCCGGTCGGCATGACCCTTGAGGAGCGGAACGATCGCGGGGTTGAATTCCCGTTCCAGCATCGGAAGGAGTTCCCGGCGCACCTTATTGCGGGTCAACCGGGAGTCGAGATTGGTCGAATCGGTCCGGTATTCGAGCCTGCGCGCTTCAATCTCGCGCAAAATCTCAGCGCGCGTGACGTCGAGAAAGGGGCGGGCGACCTTGCCCTCCAGCAGCGGGTAGATTCCGCCCAAGCCGCGCGTCCCGGCGCCGCGCAACAAACGCATCAGCACGGTTTCCGCCTGGTCGTTCGCGGTATGCGCCGTCACCACCAAGTCCAGCCGGCC
>Ga0181538_10004102_pt1 | contig 13851 bp, 16 predicted proteins | sample PEATcosm2014_Bin_40_FD_119773 | JGI IMG/M metagenome (GOLD analysis project Ga0181538, IMG submission 119773) | Peatland microbial communities from MTU Mesocosm Facility, Houghton, MI, USA - PEATcosm2014_Bin23_30_metaG | ecosystem: Environmental > Terrestrial > Soil > Wetlands > Peat | place...
AAGCGGTTGCAGAACGTGGCTGATAATCTTTGTCACATGTTCTGCGGTTGGCGATTGAACGCCTCCAAACCACTGCTCGTTGAACTCGGAAGCGGGAAGCTCGAAATCGATGCGCTGACGGGGCAATGTGCATTTCAGAAAGCCACGATACGGCTCCCAATCGCCCAAGAGCTTTCTTCTTGGACACACAAAGAATTGCCACTTCTCCACGTTCCGATCACGGCTGTCCTTCGGGCTTCCTTGGTCGTGGAACTCTCATTTAGCCTTATTCCCTGGGACACACAAACGAAGGAGCTTTTTTTCACCGATGGCAAATCTGTGCGGTCGCAACAAATGCATCGATGCGTTTTCGACTGCGCGAGTGAAGTTGCAACGGACGAGGTTGTCTATCACTCAAAGCTGCGAAACATTCAGGAGTGGCCGCTTGGATGGCCCCAAAGTGGCCGGACGTTTTCAACCGAAAAGTAGCTCGGTTGAAAATCGCCCCCCCCAAGACCAAATTTCCGGTAATCTGACTACACGTCCACTTGGTGGTCAAAGGTCGTTTGCAGCAGATTGCGCAGCGAGTATGACCACCTGGAACATGCCGGATGTAGCCGGGGTCTAAGGGTTTAGGATGGAAAAGAGCAATGAGCCATCAGCCCATCCCGTTGCGAAAGGTTTTCGTTTGGGCAGCACGGCTAATTGCTGCCTTATTTTTCATTGGTGTGTGTGGGGCCGCGATAGTCTACGCAAGTGGAAAACTGTATCAAAATCGAGTCGAGCGACTGCATTTCAGAGTGGCACAACTTCGAGTAGGATTGTCCACGTTCGAGGACGCAGTAACTTTGGCACGCGATTACAAACGTAATCTCGAAACCCAGACAAGAGACTGCGCATCGTCTGATTGCCGCTTTCGTATCCAACTCACCAACGTCCCATTTCCGGCTTTCTACGACGCTCCATTGTTTTGGAAGTTGGGGATCCGTCCTGCGGCCGTGGCTGCAACTGTTTCCGTGAACAACGGTAAAGTCAGCTACGCTGATTTTGGCATTTCTTACCGGACCCAGTATGGGTACTGGCTTGAAGCTTCTTTCCACGGAGCAAGCGAACTCACCATGTTCGACAAGTGCAGCATGGACGAGCTTGGGCGAAACTCACAATACGCAGTGACCAATAGCTTTCTCACAAATGGCGACGGTGGAGGGCAGTCTGTGGAGGTGGCCTTTGGCAAGGTGGTGTCAGATGAGCAGCGCGCTAGAGCTACCGATATTCGGCTCGTTTGCCTTACAGCCATTCCGGGATGCAAATCGTTGACTGACCTTATGCCCAAAGTGTGGGAAGGGATGGCGTCTGAAATTGTTCTAGATGAATCGTTCAACGCCGAGTGCGAGCAATACATGAAAGAGCAAGAGCGGAGACAAGGGAACTTTCCGTGGCACCTTGAGTCTGCGTTCGATCCCGCGCCCGTAACAGTTAATTCTTGGATTCTGACACGCCCATCCCGATAATCTTGTCCGGCAACTGCCTGAGTAACGCGGTTACCGGAAAATTGCCTTCCGCCCGGGGGAGCAAGTTTCCGATTATCCGACTAACCGGGACTTAGGCGATTTTTGTTACAGAGAAATCGGACGACATTCTGAATGACCCAAGCACTACGTAGCGATTTCGAGCGTAAGTGTGAGTTTCTTGCCGTGCTTCGGGTCCACCCGGACACGGACCCTGAGGGGATTGAAGCCGTAAGCGGAGAGCTGAAGGTAGTACAGCTTCCGACCCGGAACTGGCGCTAGAGAGAACTTTCCTGCGGAATCGGTTGTGATCTCGCGCAATACCTTCTTCCAATCAGAACTGAACTCCTCGACCACGACATTAGGTATTGGATAGCCTACATGGTCTTGCACAAGCGCCGAGAGCGAGCTGGCCACCTGCACATTGGAAATCTCCACAAGCTGGACTTGAGCGTCGAGCCTCGGCGAAAGACCTAGCAGAATTGCCACTGCCGCGAAATTGAGTACCCGAGTCACCGAATGAGTCTACACTCTGGCGCTCGCGCCGAAAATGAGGGCAGATTTCCATCGTAGGCTAGTTGCGCACACTAAGAGGTCCCGCAAAGTCCCGATTAACGCCGTTACCGGAAAATTGGTGTGCCCACATGCAGAACGATCTGCAGGCAGCCTTCTGACCCTTACGCGGCGACTAAAGTGGCTGTCTGAACGCCTGACCCTCGTCCAGAAGTCTTCTGGCGGCGCGTCTCCGTTGCCTTAGCCGCTCCTGCATTCTGCACGGCGTAGCTTTTGGCGACTGTCAGCGCACGGTCGAGATTACCACCACATCGCTCACAGACTTTGACGCCAGCGTAGTAGTGCGAGTTCGTCGCTCGTTTATTTGGTACAGCGATCCCGGCACGCATGCCACACGCTGCACTCAGGCGAATTGGATTGACCGTGCTTCATTTCACTGGTTCCTCTAATTTCCGATGCTCATCCTGGCGGCGATTTTTCTCCTTATTCATCATTTGATTTATTTGTTTTACTCCTTCATCCACCTGCTTTTCATCTTTGGGAAAACCAGTCAACGCACCATGGCTTTTCGGACAGTTCTGTTTTGCCCAACCCAAACCACAGTCGTCGTCAGACAGATGTTTCGGAAAATCTGACATCCACTGCTCGAACTGCTGAACAAACTCGTCTTTGATTTTGCGTTGCCACTCATGCAACTCGAAACTGAGAATACGAATTTGTCCACCGCTGTCTTTCCAAAACATCCGCAACGGCGGGTCGATGACTGAGCCACTGAAGAGTTCACACCACGCAGCCTGAACTGAATCAAACGCCCAACCAAAATCCAAAATACACTCAGTAAAGCCATCATAGATACCTTGCTTGGTTGCGCGGATAGGATGGACGAGACCAATCTTCACATCGATGTCGCTCGCCTTTCGTCGTTCCCGAATCACGTTCACCGCCGTTCGATTGAAGAACGCACTAGTGAAAGCATTCGAGAGTTTTTTCTTGTCGTCGCGCAGATGTTCGTACGCGAAGAAAACTTCCAGCGGGCAGTAAGCCCTCAAGAGTTTGCGTACGTCTTCCGCACTCGGGTCAAACGTGTAGTGCTTCGCCCAGGCCGTTCGGAACGCGGAGACCGCAGCGTCGAGTTGCTTGCACTGATCGGCGGTCAGAGCAGTTGACTTTGCATTCCCCTGTGCAGGGGTTGATTCCGAAAGCCCGTGCGGCGTTTGAGCACAGCCCAACGGCAACTGAGTGCCTCCCCCTTGGGGGACGGGAGGGGATTCTCTCTCTGATTGAGTATTAAGGGACATAGGTGGGTTACGATGCTGGGACACGGGCTGGGACACCAACGGCAAATCTTGCTGCGAAACCTCGTGTTGTGTATCGCTTGCAGACTCCGTAGGTGGGACAGGTGCTGGGACAAGAAGCTGGGACAGGGGTGTGTAGAGAGAGACGCGGGCTTCCTGCCCCACCGCAAACGGGTCCGAGAGCGGAAGCCACACGTTGTACGGACGCTCAACTCCCTGTTTGTAATCGTGGCACAGGATGTACCGCTCCCGCAGGCTACGCCACGCCCGCTTGTACCGCTGGCGGTTCGTTTCGGTGGCGTCTTCGCCGTAGAATCGGCATACCTGGGCCGCCGCATAAGCTGGTACACGCATTTCGTCCCAACCTCCGCGATTCCACAGCACTCGGTGGCAGCAATAGAACAGCACATCGAATTCGGTGCGGTTGATTTCGCTGCGTTCCAGGGCCGCGTCTACCCACGCGAAGGTGTCGTAATGGAGGCTCATGATCGGCCAGCCCTGTCGCCGCCGACCTGGGGAGCTATGAACAAGCCAAAGCGACGAACCTCGCGAGCTTCGTGTTTTCCAGGCTTGGCCGTGCTGTCAACGCGTTGAAAGGTGATGGTGTCGTGGACGTGCAAGCACTTTTCGTCCGCCGAGTGGGCCATGTGGACGTAAACGCTGATGCCATCTTCGAGGTCTTCGGCGTAGAACCAGCCGCGACCCGAGTCAAATGTGATAGTTCCCTTGTGGATATCCATTTCGTTTCTCTTTCTTTGCCTGCAAAGGTGATGATGGGATGCAGGTTTCCCAGCCACGATGCCGATACGGTCGTGGCGTCCGCCGCGAGTCAGTCGCGGCCACTGCAATCGAACTTCAGGGCGGTTATGCCTTCGCCCGTCGTGATTTCCGTGCTTTCCCAGCCACCAAACTCGCCCCTCCCGACCGTGCGGATCGAACCGCGTTTGCTATCAAGAGTCGCAGGTAGGCGTTCTTCCCAAGACCCTTGCTCGCGGCTACCGCATCCATCTCCTGCCAGTGGTCGGCGCGGACTCTAACCAAAGCCAGCTTCAAGTTTGACATTGAGATTAGCCCTCTGCTTATACGCAATTACCCTGAAACCTTACCCATCGACCTTCTAGGTATCAATCCTTGAACGGGTCTACGACATCGGCTTGGGCTCTCTTCGGATACGGCAGCACCGACCAAGTCAATGCCGCCTGCAGTTCGCGCACTAGACTTGAGTCACCGCAGAACGTGACGTATCGACCCTTCGGCTGCCCCTTCAAAAACAGGAACCCCTCTTCGACCAAGCGCTGTTTCATCTCTCGCCGACTACACTTGATGCGATACATTCCAGCGGGACGATTTGAAAACTGACGGCATCGAACAGAGTGCTGAATATTTCGTTCGTCGTGAAGTTTGCCGTCTTTGAACGTCCCCCACTTCGAATCTCTTGCAATCGGTTTTCCTGGCCAAACAAACGAGGACGAGCCGCTGGTCGTGTTACCGCAGTAAAGCCAGTTCGACGCCTGATAGACCGTGCCGATCTCACCCGCATCGGAATCCGAATAAGCCACAAAGATGTGAAATCCCTTTTGCGCCATCAGACGGCACGCGTGCGAAATCAAAAATGAGGCTGAGTGTTGATGCGCCCAATGTACACAGGCTCCTCGGTTCAACGTCTTGACAAGATGCGCGTATTCTTTGCCGCAGATCGATGCGGCAACTTTTGTGCCCGCTGTTCGTCCGAAACAGACCGCGCCTGCCAAGTACTCGCCGAAGTAGAGTCCGAAAGCGTAATCGCAGGTGCCCATGTTGCCGAGCCACTCGTACTTCAAAATGATTTGTTTGGCTTCTGCTTTGCTGATTTCTTTGATCCGCGCATTCTTGAGTGATGTCGCAAGAGCTCGTTTCTCTCCGATGAGTGGATCTGGTTCCATCGCGTGTTGCTCTCGGATTTGCCGTTGCCATGCCTTCTCAGAATATTGGAGCGAGGGGGCTGGAATTGAACCACCACCTGACGACTGGTAAGTCGTCCGTTCTGCCGTTAAACTACCCGCGCTTTGTAAACTCATGCCGCTTTCCTTGTGTTCAACTTCACAAGTTTTCGGAACTTGCCTGCGTAATCGTTCGCTCGGCGGGCAACATCTTCCAGATTGCAAATCACGTTGCCTACGCCCTCGGCGGCTTCAGGCGACCAATCACACTTTTTTATATGCGTGAGTTCGTCGAGACGATCTTTCGATTGAGCGAAAGCACCAGCCAACGCTGTGCCAACACGACGATAGAAATCTGGCTCCGAATATCGCTTCCGCAAATCTTTCGGGGGAACAGCAACCCTCTTGAGAGGTTTCGACACGTCTCGCAATTTGATTGTGCCTGCGAGAATCGCTTCATAAACCTGCAGATTGGTTTTCTTGAGTTGCAGGAGTTTCGAGACTTCCCGTAATTTTACTTTCCGAACGCGAACTGCCTCGTACAGTTCAGAGTCAGTGTTTTTGAGCCACTGCACTTTACGAAGTTTGCTTTCAGGAAGCCCAGACTCTTCGGCTGTCTCTTTGCGAGTGTCTTTTTTAGGTCGTTCCGATTTAGATGATGTATCTTTTTTGGCTCGCTCTGATTCGGTCGAATTAGCCGAATCAGATTTGGCAGCGCGTGCTTTCGCAGCGCCTTCAAAACTGGCGACCTTCGACCGTTGCTCACGGATTTCGTTCCAGATCACAGCCCGCTGGTCGTCGGTTAGATTTCGGCGTCCTGTCTGATGTTCGAGTATCCACAGTTTGGCGTGTTCCCGAGAAGCGAGAGTAACGTTAACCGTGTTGAATGCTCGTTGGATTTTGGTGCAGATGGCGTAGCGATTGTGCCCGTCAAGCAAGATGCGTTGACCGTTAGTCTTCCAAACACATAGCGGCTCCAAGCATCCGTGCGTGCGGATTTGCTCGGTCAGCAGTTCCAGTTCATTCGCAGCCAGCGGCTGTATGAGTGACTGAAATTCTGGGTCGATTGTGATTTCGACGCTCATGCCGCCACCAACTTCGAGGCATATGCCTCCACGCTTTTGTAACTGATGAGCCATTTTGTCGGGGACAACTTCTTGTATTTGATCTCGCCTTTGCGCGCGAGACGGCGAACGCTCTGTGATTCAAGACCAAGCAGTCTTGCGGCTTCCTTCACAGACACGAGTAAAGGGACGACGGCAGACGAAGGTACAGAATTGATGGAACGAACGTTGTGTTGCATGGGAATAACGAGTCGCTGCTGTTACGTGCGAATCGTCCTTACGGTGCCGTGGAACGGCGGTGGTTCTGTACTGGCTTCAGGACACGATTTTTATGTCAGCCTTGTTGCCCGGACAACCTGCGAGCCTAACCCATATTACTACGTGCGTAGGACTAAAGTCAAGAGGAAATCACCAGAAAATGTATCAGACCACAAAAGAAAAGAACCGTCTGACCCTCACGGAATCAAACGGCTCTCAGTCATTCACCGATGAACTCGAAACTCAGTCACCTTCAATCTTCGCGGCCATCGCTTGCTCTTCGGACTCACTGCGGCTGATGTAACGCGAGAACACCAGGGGCGTGAGATGCGTTCCCGCTTGGTCCGCGCCGATGCCTTTGTTCGACATCCCTGTGATCGCGCTGCGCCGCAAGTCATGAACCGTGACATGTCCGCCGCGTCCGTTCGTGATCCCCGCGGTCAGCGTCTTCCATGCAACCCGATAATCCTTCACAGGCTTGCTGTTGCGGGTGAGCAGGGCTGCATCCGCATCGCGCCCCTCGGTCAGTTGCACCAGCATCTTGAAAATGTCGCCATCGCGCTGGATCGGGACACGGCGTTCCATCTTGTTCTTGGTGTTGTACGCGGGAAGCGTGAACACCGAGGTCGTCGCATCGAACCAGCCGCATTTCGCGCCGAGCAGTTCACCTTTGCGAAACCCGAATTTGAAGGTCAGGATCAACATCGCGCGAAGCCAAAACACTTTCGGATCATCAAGCCGCGCCAGGAGCGTAGCGTAGTCTTCGCTCGACAGCCGCCCCTTGCGAACATGCGACTTCTCACTATGCATGGAAGGGAAGGTCGGGAACAGATTCGCAGGAATCAATTCCTTGTTGTGATTGAAAATCATCTGCAGGACGCGGTTCTCGCGGTTCTGCGTGATAGCTCCTGCGCCCTCGCGCATCCGAGCATTCAGGTAATCGACAACGTGCTGCTTGGTGATATCAGTCGCGAACGTCTTGCCGAACGCGGGCTTGAGGTGGCTTTCCCAACGCGAGCGATAGTCTTGAACCGTGCGCGGTTTGCATGTGCGCTCGACTTCGGACATCCACTTGTCGAACATTTCCTGTACGCGAACGGGCTCAAAGACCTTCGTGGGAATGCCGCGCGTGATGTCAGCGACTCGGTCGGCCATGCGGATCACTGCCGTTTGCCGATCATCAGTCTTCAGGGATTCACGGGTGCGAACGCCGTTGAAATGAATCTCGAACCAGAACGTCGCGCCGCGTTTGTAAAGATGACCTTCGCCGCGCACGCGTTCGATCTTTTCAGACTTCGGCTTTGCAGCTTTCGTCGGCTTCGGCATCGTGACCACGTTGAGGGCCAGATTGCCGCGCGTGAGTGGGGCTGCGGTTGGCTCAATCGGTTCGACTTCGGTAGACTTGCGGGGTTCAGAATTCAGGGGCTGCTCGGTAACCTGGGCCTGCTGCATAATTTCAAGGGCGTCCATTTTGTGTGCTCCAGTTGAACTGAGTTTAGTTTGCTGCCTACGACAATCGTAGGATACCAAAAGCCTAGGACTTTCGCAAATGGTACTTTTGGTCCATTTTGACCACAGATCGGGGTTGCACAGATGTGCCCACAAAAATCGATATCTCTCTACGAATAGTCTGCAAGTGACTGAAACCGCAGGTAGTTCTATAAGACACGCTCCTGACCTTCAGTCCGGGGAGGGTGGCCTTCAGGCCACCCGAAAGAAGCTCCACAAAAAATCAAATGGGCTTTAGCCCCTGAAGCCAACCTGTTGGATCGCGCCCGACACTTCTGGGACGGTCACACCTTCATATTCAAGCCCAGCGCGTCCGCGTTCAGCGCATTCGGCGGGCGCTTCCCCTGGAACAGCGCGACCACATTATTTGCCGCCATCACCGACATTTTCGTGCGCGTGTCCACGGACGCGCTGGCGATGTGCGGCGTGAGGATCACATCTTTCCGCGGGACGAGCGCGGGATGAACCTTGGGCTCATGCTCGTAGACGTCGAGCGCCGCGCCGGCAATTTTTTTGGCTTCGAGAGCCTCGGCGAGGGCCGCTTCGTCCACCACCGGGCCGCGCGAGGTATTGATCAGGTATGCCGTGGGCTTCATCTTCTCGAGATTCTCCTTCGAGATCAGGTGGCGCGTGTCGGGAAGCAACGGGACGTGGAGGCTGATGAAGTCGGACTCGCGAAACAATTTGTCGCGGTCCACGAATTCGGCGCGAAGCTGCTCTTCCACATTCACGGGCGCGCGAACGGCGTCGCTATAGAGCACGCGCATGTTGAACCCATACGCGCGGCGAGCAACGCCGCGTCCGATGCGGCCAAAGCCCAAAATGCCCAGCGTTTTGCCCCAGATGTCGCCGCCGACAAGCTGGTCGAGGTCCCAGCCGGGCCACGTGCCGGAACGCATCCAGGCGTCGCCCTCGAGCAAGCGTCGCGCGATAGCCATCAGCAGCGTCCAGGCAAAGTCGGCGGTCGTATCGTCCAGGACGCCGGGGGTATTCGTGGCGACGACTTTGTGGCGCGTGCAGGCGTCGACGTCGATGTGGTCGAAGCCGACCGAAACGCTGGACACGATCCGCAGTTTCGGCGCCGCCTTGAGGAGTTCCTCGTCAACTTTTTCGGTGAGCAGGCAGATCAGCGCGTCTTTGTCGGCAACGCGCTTCAGCAATTCGGCGCGCGAAATGCTTTCCGGCTGCGTCCAGTATTCGACGTCGAATTCGTCGTCGAGCACTTTGCGCGCGGCAGGAAACAGCGGGCGCGTGGCAAGAACTTTCGGCTTCGGCAAATCCCACCCCGGGAATGCTCAAAATGTAGGCCTAGCCTGAGTAACACACCGCGCGCGAAGGTGTCAAACGCGACCGGAGAACGGCGCGGCTCGTTCGGTAGTTAAACCTTCAATAATTCGACTCAGTACACTGCAGGCAGGCCTATCCGTTTGACGAGAGATTGATAACGAGGATCGCCGTGCCACCGCTTCAGGCTCCCATCATGTTGAATGAATACGAGCCAGGGCACGTGATCGTCGTAGGCCTTCTCGAGCCATCGAAACGTTTCGTCAGCTTGTCCCAGTCGGGCATAGGCAAAAGCAAACTCCAACGGAGAAACATAGCATTTGCGGGCCAATTGCTTCAATTGAGCGAGCCTCCACTCCTGTACGCTCTTGTTACCACCCTTTGCGAAGGCGGCTCGCAGTTCCGCTGCCTGGTCTTCATGGCCTTCCAGGCGAAGATGTTCCGCGTATTCCTCCATCGACTCCTTCTCTCTTCCCTGCTCCAAGTAGGACTGGGCAAGATCATCATGCAGGGGGCCATACTTGGGAAAAGCTTCCATTCGTTGACGGAGCTCGATGTCTGCGTCCTGATATCTGCCAACCGAGATGAGCGCCGATCCCAGGGCCCTGGGTCGCGCGAAAGGATCCAACTCTTGGGACTCGCGTTGGGCTTCTAACGCCTCATCCGTCCGGTTCAACACCAGCAGAACGTAACCGTACAGATGATAAGCTTCCGCGAAGTTTGGATTGAGTTCGATCGCCTTTCGCGATTCCTCCTCCGCCGCTTTCCAGTTCCATCGGGAAAAGAGATACGCGGCTCCCATGGAGTTGTGTGCTTCCGCAACGGAGTCGTCCAACTGCAATGCTTTTTGCGCGGCCGCCTCGCCCTTGGGCAAGACGTCCTTCGGAACCCGGAGCCCGGACACAGCCGCGACGAGGTAGTAATCCGCAAGGCCGCTATACGCCGCGGCGTAGTCGGGTTGGAGCTCGATGGCTTTCTCGAAGGACTTGCGGGCGGTTTCATTATTGCCTGCGAACCAGTTGTATCGCCCCCGCAGATAAGCGTCATGTGCCTCGGGTGCGATCCTCGGACGGGGAGTCTTCGCAGGGAGTGCCGCCCGGTTCACCTCTTTTGCGACGTTTTCCGCAACTTCCTGCTGCAGAAAAAGCAAGTCGCTCAAGTCGCGAACGTAGCTTTGCGCCCAGAGGTGCGTCTCGGAGGGGGCATAAATAAGTTGCACGGTTACGCGCACGCGGCGGCCGTCATCGAGGACGGTCCCTTCGAGAATTCCATCCACGCCGAGTTCGCGAGCGATGTCTTTCAGCGGGCGATGCACGCCTTTGTATTGCATCACCGACGTTCTGGAAATCACGCGCAGCCCTTTGGTTCGCGCCAGCTCCGTAATCAATTCATCCGTCATGCCGTCGGCAAAGTATTCCTTGGCAGGATTTCCTGACAGGTTTTCCAAAGGCAAAACGGCGATGGATTGGATACTCGCAGCGCGGGCCGCGGTGCGAGTATCAGTCGCTCGGCGGACGAAAAACAGCGCTACGAGCAAGAGGGTCAAGCTAGCTGCTACGACGAGTGCCAACTTCAGGTGGCGAGGTCGCGGGCTTTCCCGCACCGCTGGCGCGCTTGCGGCCTCGACTCTGATGTCGATTCCGGCGTAAGGGGGTTCAATCGCGACGTCCGCGCCTGCTTCAGAGACCGCCGGCCTTGCTGTCAGCGCGGCTCCATTGGTCCCTTCTATTTTGCCGATGAAGCGATAACCGCGGCGCGGCAACGTTTCCACGAAGCGCGGATGGTCGGCCGAATCGCCCAAAGCCTCGCGGATCTTGTTGATCGCGGTGCCGAGGCTGTGGTCGAAGTCCACAAAGGTGTCGGCCTGCCAGAGCTTGCGGCAAATCTCTTCCCGCGTGACCAGTTCGCCCGGATGTTCGAGCAACAGAGCCAGCAACTCGAAAGGCTGTGCCTGGAGGCGCAGCCTGCGGCCGTTCTTCCGGAGCTCGCCCGAGCGCAGGTCCACCTCAAAACGGTCGAAGGTGATGTGCGGAATCTTGTGGGCGCTGGGTTCCATTTCCCGGGTTCCTGCCTTTGCGTTGGTAGAGACTAGCAAAAGCAGTATATGGCATCAATCGAAACCTCCTAGCCGGCCGGGCTGCTAACCGGCAGCTGATCAGCGATTTAGCTGTTGAAAGACAATTGAACCGCAATTGAATCGCAGTGCATTGCATGGCATCCGGTGTTTCCACATAGTGCGCCAGCGTGCCCACTTGGCGGTTGCCGTTGACGCTAAGCATGAAGCGCACAGAGATTTAGGCCAGAACTCTAAGGAGAGAGACGATGAATCGAACCGAGATTTTCCGGGTGCTATGGAACGGGCGGTTTTCCGCTCTTGTTGCATTGGTAGTGTTGGGGCTGTTGCTTACTCCCACCGGCGTCAAGGCCGGTTGCGGCATGCCTGCTTACAAAGCCGGAGCCGCTCCTCCAATTCCTTTCTTGGGCCCTCACGGGGACGAGAAATCGGACGAGCCTGCCACCATCGTGGGATTGTGGCATGTGATTTACACTGCAACCTACGCTTCCGGTCTTCCTTCCCCTCCCTTCCCTACAACAACACCCTTCCAGTTCGTCGAGTCCTACAAGACGTGGCACGGAGATGGGACCGAGTTTGAAAACGCGTTTCTGCCGCCCGCCGGCGGAAATATCTGCTTCGGAGTTTGGAAGGACCTAGGTGACGGCCGCGCCAAGCTGCACCATGTCGGTCTGATGTTTGCCCCGGACGGCAGCCTTTCAAACACCTTCACCGTCGACGAAATCGATGTGGTCGCCCCCGACGGCAAAACCTACTGCGGTAGCTTCGAATTCAAACTCTTTCCGCCCAACGACGTCTTCGGTGCCGGAACGCCATTGGCAGTGGCAAAGGGAACGACGGCTGGTACCCGCATCGCCGTCGATTGACCAACTCTCTAGCCGAAAGAATGCGGATTTACGCGAAGCAAACGCGGGGGAGTTGCGGGCTCTAGGCCGCTTGCAACTCTCCCGCGAAGCATTTCACTTTAGTGAGGCTTCGTCCTCGTTCAGAAAGCGCTTCACGATCCCACGCGTTGGTTCCCGCTGCTCCACGTTGTTCGCAAAATACGCCATTTCCTCTGGGAAACACCGCTCTTCCCCCCTGCAAGTTTTTTCGCCGGAATCGTTCAAACTGGGAGAGGCACAACCCGTGAACAAAGCCCCAGCTCTTGCGATTGCGCTCCTGGTCGCCGCTCTGCCGGCTTTTGCGCAGCAGTGTCCGCGCGGCGCAATCGACATCCCAGCGCTCACCGAACAAATCTACGAGGCGAAGGACCCCAACCTAATCTTCCGGGCGGCTGCGATCGGCGGACAGGCGCTGATTCCCGCGCTGCGTCAGATTGCGAAGCCCGGAAAATCGGCAGAGACGGTGGCCGGCGCGGCACAAGTGAGCCTTGCAAAGCTAGGCGACCCGCACGCCATGTCCGAACTCGACGACGAGCTAAATGGCCGTGGAGATCCTCCGAAATACGGCTACTTCCCGAGTGTGGTCGATAAGCTGCTTCTTGTCGGGAATGAAAGAGCAATCGCAGTCCTCATGAATTATCTTGTCGCGAATCGCGACCGGGCATTGATGGTTTACTCTGTGTCGGACGCGCCGGAGTACGATGAGCGGCGCGAAATGATCATTGCGCTTGCCGACATCGTTGAAAACGCCCCGCTCAAAGGTAACGGCGAGTACAACGGGAACATTGAAGATTGGGTGGATTGGTATACGCGCGACAAAGTGAAACCCGTTCCGCTTTCGATCAGCGCCGATTTCCAGGATCCCTACATGCAGTGTCTCGGCCGGAAGGTGGAATGGGGGTTTTCGATGGCGATCCTCGATCTGGCCGGCACGGGCGATCAGCGCGTCGTGCCGATCGTCAAGAAGATCGCAGGCATGGGATACCCGTACACCGGCTACGTCGGATCGAAGGCGCCGTACATCTGGCTTCGTCACGACTACGTCGAATTGGCGCTCGCCGAATTGGGCGATGCGAAGAATTTCGATATCGTCGCGCACCAAGCGAGTCCGTACGCCTATGCGCCCGGAATGGTGAAGCTCCAGATCATCGGCGGAAAAAAGGCGGTACAGGCGCTGATCGATTCGGCGAGTTCTATCAATCCTCCGGCATATGGTGCCTATACCGGGCCTCTCCTATCGACGCTGGCGAAAATGGTGGAAAATCCGCCGCTCCCCGCCGACGCAGCCCCAACGCCGGAGAATATTCAGAAGTGGAAGGATTGGTGGGCGCAGAACAAGGACACCGCCCGCTTCGTGAAAATGCCGCCCTTCGAATAGAGCGTTTGACGAGAGGCAGCCCCGGCGTTGCCCCGCCATTAAGGGGCGACGCCTTCCGCGATGAATATCCGGGCCTTCGCTGCGCTTTGCCGGATCGGCTTAATCGCCTGATAGGCTGGCGAATCGTACCACTCGTGCGCTTTCGCCACGCTGTCGAAGGCGATGATTACGATGTGCCCGTTTGGC
>Ga0181538_10004103_pt1 | contig 13851 bp, 8 predicted proteins | sample PEATcosm2014_Bin_40_FD_119773 | JGI IMG/M metagenome (GOLD analysis project Ga0181538, IMG submission 119773) | Peatland microbial communities from MTU Mesocosm Facility, Houghton, MI, USA - PEATcosm2014_Bin23_30_metaG | ecosystem: Environmental > Terrestrial > Soil > Wetlands > Peat | place...
AAATACGATTTGCGCGACGCCGTGCTGCTGGCGGAATTGAATCTGGATTTGCTGCTGGCACGGCGGAATCCGGCCAAGTCATTCAAGCCCTTGCCGCAATTCCCGTCCATCCGCCGGGACGTGGCGATGATTGTGCCGGAAGCCACAACGCACGACGCGGTTTTGCAGGTGGTGAAGCAGACCAAACCGGCGAACCTGGAAGCGGTGGAATTGTTCGACGTATTCCGCGGCAAGCATGTGCCGGAAGGACAGAAGAGCCTGGCCTATGCGTTCACCTATCGGGCTGTGGACAAGACGCTGACCGACGCCGAGGTGAACGCCGCCCACGCCAAAGTCGTGGACGCGTTCAAGACGCAGTTGACGGCAACGGTGAGGGAGTAACGAGCTTTTCTTGTAGGAGCCGAGAAAGCTCACGACTTTTAAATCCGAAGCTCGAAATCCGAATTCCGAAAGAAGCCCGAATTTCGAAAACCGAAGGCAAGATGATTAACCTCTGGTTGGGTCATTTCGGCTTTTGGCATTCGGATTTCTTTCGGCTTTCGGGCTTCGGTATTCGGAATTCAGTCAGAGCCTCACGTCGGCTCCTACAATCAAATTGCCATCACACCGCCTTCAGCGCCGTCATCACCGGCAGGCGTGGCGCGCGGATCGCCGGCATCCTGCAAATCTGGGTTGAAAGTCATTTCTCCAGGAGCTATAAGGATTTGACACGTTCAATTACAACCCACAAATGGAACACTTATGAGCATCAAAATTCGCCGCAGAATCGGAGCCAGTGTCGCGTTGTGCGTGGCGGGCCTTTGGGCTTGGACCATAACGGCGGAAGCGGCGCCGGCAACCAACTATCAGGGTGCCGATGCCATTCTTCGCCAGGCGGCTGAAGGCAGCAACCAACCGAAATCAAAGGAGGAAAAACCCTCTCCGGCGGCACAACTGCGCTCGGATTTAAAGGCTTTCAAGCAACAGTCCGCCAGCTTGGCGCCGACCGAAGCAGCGAAACAATGGCTGGCGCTGGCGGATCGCCTGCTGCAACTGGAGGAAACGCCTGCCAATTACGGCCAACAGGGCGGAATGTCCCATCCCATTCAACCGGAGGAATTGGTCGAGGCGCTGCCGCCACCCGCGAGTTGGGCGGAACTGGCCAAGGCCATTGAAGCGCGCCCGGCGGGCGAAGGCGCACAGACGTTGCAGGGGCTTGGCTTGCGGCTGCTGGCGCACACCCTTTTGGGTGACACGACCAAGCGGCGGGAAGACATCGCTGCCCTGGAAGCCCTCGCCGCCAAGGCCAAAACCCGGCAGGCATACTTTTACAATTCACTGTTTGAGGAACTAAGCAGTTCCCTCATGGCCGCAATGGACAATCCCGATGTCGTGTTGCAGACGTTGGACCGGAAACTGGCGGCCCAGCAATCCGAGGAAGGCTATCGTTATCAATCCAACCTTCAAGTCCCGGACCTCGTTCCGCTGGTCGGACCGGAAAAAGCCGAAGCATTTCTCCGGCGTGCCCTGGTCAAATCCACGGCCCAACTAAATATTGATGCCGGCACAGCCACCGACAAGCTCGCGCAGAAACTGGCGCTGGAATTGATCAGTGAATTGAAAACACCGCAGTGGTCGCTGGTCAATTCGCTGGAGTCGGTGGACCTGTATGAAGCAATGGAAAAACGCTTTGCCAAACCCGAAACCAATGAACCTCCGGCGACCGTTTCCGACATGCCTTCAGTGTCGCTTCCGACCGATGCTTTTGGCGACAATGAAAAGCAGAGCGCACGGATTTATTATCTGCTTGGCCTGATTGCCCAAGAGCGCACGTCTGATGCCGTGGCGGTGGCCAGACAGTTTGAGAAGGAAAACGACGCTTACTTTCCAAATGAAGTCATCCGGCAGATGGAACGCGCCGGTTTCGTCGGCCAGCTCAATGGTTTTTTCCATGAACTGTTGCAGCAAAATCCAGATCTGCCTTTTTGGGAAGAGTATGTGCAGGTGGCGGCGCACGCGGGTCAAACTGCGGAAATGGTCAAACTGGTCCAGACGGCCATTTCCAAGCCCGGCCTGACCAAGGGCCAACGGCTGCATCTGCAACAATTGTTGTATCAGGCGCTGCTCGCCAACGACGAAGTCGAGGCCGGTGTGACCGAACTTCGCCGGTTGCTTCAAACCAACGAACAATCAACGGCGTCACCGGGACGCTATGGACGTGAAGACCGTGGCGATTTGGCGTTGAAGCTGGCGCGAATCGGCCACCTCCTCAACCGTCCCGAATGGCTGGAGGAAGGCATCGCCACCGCCAAGGCGGCTGTTCAAAAACAGGATGAACAAGATTATTCTCCATGGGGAAACGCCACCGCGCCGTCGCTGGCGATGCTTTTGGACGATCTTAACCGGGGACCGGAGGCAGAAGCGGTTCTGGCCACAGCCTTGTCCAATGCCGTCTCGAAAAAGGCAAACCCGCGAACGTACGGTTATGAAGGACGCTCCACTCCCGCCACCCCGATTCTGACAGCCCTTGCCCGGCTGTACCACCGCGCCGGACGGGATGCTGACGTGCTGAAATTATTTGATGATGCATCGTACTGGGGCGGAAAAGACCTGGCTGATTTGAACCCCCGGTATGCCGACCTGGAAGAATTGGTTCCGAGTTATTCCCACCAGCACGTCACTGTGCCGGTCGGCTACTACGCCGCCTCGGCGCTGGCCAAAACCGGACGCACGGCGGAGGCGCGCAAACTGCTCGATCCACTGTTCGATCAATCCCCCGGCTGCGACCGGCTGTATGAATTGCTGCTCTCATTGGATGATGAACACGCCCCGGCCGAACTGGATGCTTTGTTTGAGCGGGACCAATTTGAGGAACGGCCGTTGATCTGGAAGGCGCACTGGTTGCGCACCCACCAGCGTTTGGCGGAAGCCGAACAAACCGCGCGCCAGGCCATTGCCATTGATCCCACCGATGGCGAGGAAGGCCCCGGCGACCGCCTCCGCGCCTATGCCGAACTTGCGGAGATTCGCGCCGCCCGGGGTGATGCGAAGGAGGCGGAATCACTGCGCGGCGTCGTCCAAGCGGTGCAACAGGCGGAACTGGCGGATCAGTTTCACGCCGCCAGCCTGCTCAAGCGGGCCGTGGCCACGTATCAGGATTCATTGAACCGTTTTGCGGACGCCTATTGCATCCATGCGCGGCTGGCCGTGCAACTGTCTGACATGGGATTACACGAGCAGGCAGAGGAACATTATCGGCGCGCCTACGAATTGATGCCCGACAGTTTTGGCCGCATGGAGAGTTATTGTTTCGGATGTGAACGCGCGTTTGACGGCGAACGGGCGCAAGGCATTGCCGAGAAGGTGTTCACGGAACTGGCCCAAAAAACGCCAAACAAGCCGCAGGTGCATTACCTGCTGGGCTATCTGCGGGAGGAGGAAGGGCGTTACCCGGAGGCGCTGACCAATTATCGCGCGGCGGTCAGGCTGGATCCGGATTATCTCAATGACTGGGAAAAAATCGAAGGCATCAGTTCCCATGTTTTCCAATCCGCCCCGGAGCGCGACGCCGTGGTTTTCAATCTGCTTCGACTGGATCCGCTGGGCCGTCACACCCATCCGTCGTTTGAGGTGGTCTCCGATCTGGCCGCGCTCTGGCGCAACGTTGCAATCGCCGCCGAGAAGTGCCCGGCCAAACCCGAAAGTCTTTACCCGTTGCCGGCCAGCAAGGCACAAGTTGAAAAGCAGGCGGTGCAAGCCGGCGAACAAGACCGGGACATGGAAATGGAATATCGTTTTAGGTCGCACGAACTGGAAGAAAGAATCACCCCCGGCAAGGCAATCGGGCAAAATGGATTTGTTCGTGCCGCCCAAGAGTTGCTTGGCAGTCAAGCTGCCAATGTCATGGATGAATGATGATCCTTACTCTCAAACCATTTTCCAGCGCAATCTGCTTGCATGAAGAGAGCAGGTCTTTTCTGTCCATCTCGCCCCCGGCATATGATAAACATCTTGCCGGACGGTTAAGCACTGACCAAAACCGCGACAAACATGGCACACTAAGAATGGCAACGGCGTTCAAGGCGCAGTTAAAGGCAACCGTGCGGGAATAACGCGCTTTTCTCTTCCACCCATAGCCGCCGAGGTGGTGAGGCTCGCGATTTGAAATCCGAAGCTCGAAATCCGAATTCCGAAAGCGGGATGATATACTGCCGGTTTGGTCATTTCGGCTTTTGGCATTCGGATTTCTTTCGGCTTTCGGGCTTCGGTATTCGGAATTCAGTCAGAGCCTCCTCACGTTGAACTGCTTTCGACACTGCCGACAAAGTGGCGGATCTCAGGATGCTGTGCCGCTTGCTCCACTTTTCCAAAAACTTTTCTTGTGTCCGGCGCAAACTTCCTTTGAATTTGTGCCATGAACATCAAATCCTTCGTTGCCATTCCCATCGTCAGTGTCCTTTGCCTCGGTCTTTGGGCGGGTTGCTCCAGTCCCAAACCCAAGTCTCCCGTTGCCCAGGCGCAAAGTCCGGTCCCGCCTCAAGCTCAACCTCAGCCGCCACCTTCCCCCCTGGTGAAAACCAACCGGCTTGTCATTCACGCGGACCAGCCGGGCGCGGAAATCAGCCGCAATATCTACGGGCAATTCTCCGAGCACCTTGGCCATTGCATTTATGGCGGCATCTGGGTGGGCGAAGACAGTCCGATTCCCAACACCCGCGGCATTCGCAACGACGTCGTCGCCGCACTGAAGAAAATCCAGGTGCCGGTGCTGCGCTGGCCGGGCGGCTGTTTTGCTGACGAATATCATTGGATGGACGGCATCGGCACGCCCACCAACCGCCCGTCCATGATCAACACGCATTGGGGCGGCGTGACGGAGAACAATCATTTCGGCACGCACGAATTTCTGGATTTCTGCGACCAGATTGGCGCCGCGCCCTACGTCAGCGGCAACCTCGGCAGTGGCACGGTGCAGGAAATGATGGAGTGGGTTGAATACATGACTTCCGATGCGGATTCACCCCTGGCCAATCTGCGACGGCAAAATGGCCGCGAGCAGCCGTGGAAAGTGCCCTACTTCGCCGTCGGCAACGAAAGCTGGGGTTGTGGCGGCAACATGACCCCGGAGTATTACGCCGACAATTTCCGCCGGTACAACACGTTCATAAAAAATTACGGCGGCGACAAGATTTACCGCATCGCGTGCGGCGCGAGCGACTCGAATTATCATTGGACCGAGGTGCTGATGAAAAATGTGGGGTACCAGATGAACGGGCTTTCGCTGCATTATTACACCCTGCCCACGGGCAACTGGTCGCACAAGGGTTCCGCCACCGAGTTCAACGAGGCGGAATGGTTCAACACCCTCCAACGCGCGCTCTTCATGGATGAATTCGTCACCAAACATTCCGCCATCATGGACAAATACGATCCGCAAAAACGCGTCGGCCTGATCGTGGACGAATGGGGCGCCTGGTACGACGTCGAGCCGGGAAGCAACCCCGGCTTCCTCTACCAGCAAAACACGCTGCGCGACGCGCTGGTGGCGGGCGTCACGTTGAACATCTTCAACCATCACGCCGACCGCGTGAAGATGGCAAACATCGCCCAGATGATCAACGTGCTCCAGGCGATGATCCTCACCGACAACGAAAAGATGACCGTCACGCCGACTTACTGGGTGTTTGAAATGGACACCGTCCATCACGACGCCACGCTGCTGCCCAGCGAATTGCAATGCGTGGATTATGCCTTCGGCGACAAGACCATCCCCGCGGTCAGCGCGTCGGCGTCGCGTGACCAGGCGGGAAAAATCCACGTCACGCTCTGCAACCTGAATCCCAATCAATCCGTTGAAGTCCCGTGTGAATTGCAGGGGGCTAAGGCGGGGGAAATTTCCGGCCGGGTGCTGACCGCGCCGGAAATGAACGCGCACAACACCTTCGACCAGCCGGACAATGTGAAACCGACCGAATTCAACGCATTTAAGCTGACGGACAACGGATTCGTCACAACGCTGCCCGCGAAGTCAGTGGTGGTCCTCGAAGTGAATTAAAATACCGCTCGGGATGCGGCGGTTGAAAGCGCCAGAGGACTGGCGCAGTCCAAGACGCTTCGCGTTACTTTAAAATCGTCGAAGTGTCCGACAGGTTTTGGAGTGCGGCGGCCCTCCGCCGCTTTTGTTCCACCCATTTTTCGACTATTCCGTCTGAACGAACGGCGGGATGGGGCAATCCAGCGTGTCGGCGACGGCGCGGAGCAGTTCGGCTTCGGTTTCTGTCATCACGCCGTCGGCGCCGACCGTATGGATGCAGGCTTCAATTAAATTCTTTTTGATGGTCGGCACGGCCAGCGCGAGGCGGTTGAGTGCGGCGTCAATCTGGTCCACGCCGCATTGTTCGCGTGGCAGCAGCGTCAGATCGCCGTCGTTGGGCGCGCGCAGATACGGCGCCCCGGTTTCAAAGGCCTTTTCGATTTCGGCGGCATCGCTGCTGCCGACGTTTGCCAGCGCGGACAGCACGACGGCGCAATCCGGCACGAGCGGCTTGAGCGTGTAGTATTGGGCGACCGGCGGACGCGCCCCGCTGAATTGCGGCGTGAGATGGCGGAGAACGATTTTTTGCAGCACGAATTCAAACAGTTCAATCTTGCCATCGCTTTCGATGAGCCATTGGAGCGTCTGCGAAAATTGGTCGAACTGTTCCGCGGTCAAATGCCGCAACGCGCCCAGCGCCAGATTCACCATCGGCAAATGCGCGTGTGTGGCGGCGGATGAAACATCGGGAAACAACGCAATGGTTTTTTCGTGAACCGGCGGCGCAACGCGCCTGGCAAGTTCGGCGAGTTGTGTTGTGCGCGTTTTTTCATCGGGACTCAGCAGCATGGCATAAATCAGCGCGACGGCGTCGAGCGGTTCACGCACGGCGGCCTTCACGCTGTCAGGCAGCGAATCGCGCAGTTGCCCGGCGTATTTGAGATGCAACGGCGTGGGATTGCCGAGATTCAGCATGACGGAATGCGAGCGGATGACCGGTGGTTCTTCCGCGTCGCCCGAGGCGAGGATCGCGCCGCCCAGCACCGTGCCAAAAAGGTTCGGCATCGGCTGGCGTTTCGGTTTGGAAATTTCTTCAGGCGGCTGGTCGCGCCCGTCGTAACGAACGTAAGGAAATTTTCCGTCGAAATTCGCGTCAAAAACACGGATGCGTTCCGCGAGCGGCGGATGGGTTTCGAGCAGTCCAATGAACGGTTCGCTGACGCCGTTTCCAAAAAACATGTGAGAAAGTTCCTCAGCATGCGCGTGGCTGAGGCGCGAACCTGTTTCGCCCAAGCCGCCGATTTTTTTCAGCGCGCCGGTGATGCCTCCCGGATTGCGCGTGAATTGGACGGATGAGGCGTCGGCGAGAAATTCGCGCTGGCGGCTGACAGCGGCCTGAATGAGGCGTCCGAAAAAAACGCCGATGTAGCCGATGACGAGCAGCAATAAACCGAGCAGGGGCAAAGGATTTTGTCCGCGCCCGCGCCCGCCGCCGCGCGCCGTTTGCAAAAGAACCCGTCCGATGATGGCGAGGCAAAGGATGCCAAAGATGATTCCCATAAGCCGGAGGTTCAGCCGCATATCGCCGTTCAAAACGTGGCTGAATTCGTGGCCGATGACGCCCTGTAATTCGTCGCGCGCGAGCAATTTCATGCAGCCGCGCGTCACGGTAATGGTGGCGTCGCCGGGCTTGTGGCCGGCGGCGAAGGCGTTGATGCCGTCCTCATCGTCCATGACGTAGGCCGGCGGCACGGGCACGCCGGAGGCGATGGCCATTTCCTCGACGACGTTGAGCAGTTTGCGTTCGTCGGGATCATTTGTGTTCGGATTGACGAGGCGTCCGCCCATCATTTCCGAAACCGCGCTGCCGCCCTGGGCGAGCGCCATGGTTTTGTAACCGCTGCCGATGAGGATGACCGCCAGCACGCCGACGGCAACGCCGAGGAATAGTTGCGGATTCCAAAGTGCGAACTGCGGTTGTTCGCCGTAACGATGGTAGTGTGCTTGCGCGCCGGCAAAAATGACCAGTGAGGCGAAATAGACGGCGACCATGATTGCCGCAACCGCAAGGATGAAGTAGAAAACGAGCAGCTTTGTTTTGCGACGGGTTTTGTCTTGTTGGGCAAAGAAGTCCATTTGAATTTTTTGTAGCAGCCGAGGTAACGAGGCTCACTATTTCCGATTTACGATATACGATTTACGCGATGAGCCTGGATGGTAGCGAGACTCGTCAATCGTAAATCCAATATCGTAAATAAATCAGAGCCTCCTCACGTCGACTGCTACATGTGATTTGCTAAAAGGAGACTTTGGGCGCGTCCTTTTGTTCCGGCTTGTCAACGACAAACAGTTCCGCCGGACCGAAGTTGAACATGCCGGCGATGAGGTTGCTCGGGAACACCTCGCGGTCGGTGTTATAGACCATGACCGAATCGTTGTAAGCCTGCCGCGCGAACGAGATTTTGTTTTCCGTGGAAGTCAGTTCCTCGGTGAGCTGCATCATGTTCTGGTTGGCCTTTAAATCAGGATACTGTTCGGAAACCATCATCAGGCGGCTCAACGTGCCGGCGAGTCCGCTTTCGGCGGAGACGAGATTTTTCATGGTGCCGGCATCGCCGGGATTCGCGGCGGCGGCCTGCGAGGCGGCGTAGGCGATGTTGCGCGCCTTGGTGACATTTTCCAGCGTCTCGCGTTCGTGCTTGATGTAGCCCTTGGCGATTTCGACGAGGTTCGGAATCAGGTCGTAGCGGCGCTTGAGCTGCACGTCAATTTGCGCGTAGGCGTTTTTGTAGCGGTTGCGCATCGTGACGAGTTTGTTGTAAACGCCGATGACAAAAGCGATGAGTCCCAGCGCGCAAACCAGCACAATAACGGCAATAATCAGTCCAATTCCCATAGCCATAAATTTCCTTTGTTGAATTTGACCAACTGTTAAGGCAAAGCGCGTTGCCGGGCAATGATAATTTGCCCGTCTTTTTGGAATCGGGGTTGGGTGTCCCGCCTTTAGGCGGTCTGCGCAAGCGACCAAACTTACCGCCTGAAGGCGGGACACCGAACGACGCGGACACCGGCCTCACGGCTCGACCAACACCGGCATCCCCACCCACACCAGTTGCGACAGGTATTCCGCGTCCCAATTCGCCAGCCGGAAGCAGCCGTGCGATTCCGTCCGCCCCACCTGCTCCGGCGCAGGCGTGCCATGAATGCCGTAACCCGTTTTGTCCAGACCAATCCAAGCCACGCCCACCGGATTGTTCGGGCCGGGCGGCAAAATCAATTTTTGATCCAAATGTCGCGCCTCGGGTGATTCGGGAAACAGCTCCGGGTCGAAGGTGTAATTCGGGTTGGGCGCAACGACCGCGACGTGTAATTCGCCGACCGGCCGTTTCTCGACGTTCGCCGCAATGCTGCACGGAAAATGCGCGAGCAGGTTCGTTTCCGTGTCGAAGACCTCCAAAAACTTGTCCGCCAGATGAATAACAGCAAACGCCGCCTTGTTCGACGCCGCGGGATAATCCACGTCGGGAACCTGCAAAACCGTCCCCGCCGTGATGTTACTCCAGTTGACGTTCAGGTTCAGCCGCCGGATCAATTCAGGATGCGAATGGCTTTTTTCCGCGACGAGCTCCAATTCCGTTTCGTATTCCAGCGCCGTTTGCTGCGACTTGGCGAGCCAAGTTTTGCCGAGCGGCTGCAGCCGCGCGAGGTCGTTGGTCGTGACCACATAAGTCGTCACCAGCGGCGCATTGAGCATGAGCCGGGCGCGGGTGTCCGCGTTGAGCGCACCGGTCACCAGCAAATGTTGGGTTTCCTGATAAACGGAAATTGCCCGGCGCGTTTGCGAGCCGAGCGCGGCGTCTATCGAACCCGGCGAAATCGCCCGGCGCGCCAGCGCCACCTGCGCTTCAAACACGTCGCGCACCGGACGTGGAAAACCAGCCGGCGATTCGGGGGCAACGATAAACGGGCGCAGGCGCGGCGCCACGGCCTTCGTCGGCGCACGGATGACTTTGGTTGGATGCTCGTGGCGCCACCAAAACCACGCCACGGTCGCGAACACGGCCAGCGCCAACAGCCAGCGCCAGCCGCCGCGCCTTTTGCGATGCGGGCGGGACAACGAAGACTTGGAATTGCGGCGCACGCGGAGATTAAGCCACAGGCCGGACGGCGACCCAAGATTGAATTCAACCGCCGGGGATCAGGGCCGAGGCTGCTCTAAACATAATCGCAAGTCGTTGAAGCGGCACAAATCCGAAGGCCGAAATCCGAATTCCGAAAGAAGCCCGAAACCCGAAATCCGAACGACAGACTTGCTTTCACGGGGCTTTCAGATTCGAGATTCGGATTTCGTCCCGCTTTGCGGGATTTCGGGTTTCGGCCATCGGGTTTCGGATTTTATACACAGAGACTTATAGCGATGTATAGACGAGCCTTGGGGTCAATGCAGATTCAGCACAGCCTCGCCAATCAGCTTCGCGGCGTCATCGTAATTGACCAGGCCGGTGTTGATGATCATGTGATAAAGCAGCGGATCATTGATATCAGCGTTGAAATACTCTTTAAAATAACGTTCGCGGCCGCGGTCTTCCCTCAGGCAGAACTTGCGCGCCTGGTCCCTGGTCAGGTTGAATTTGCTGTATTCCTTGTGGGCGTATTCGACGCGTTTTTCGAGCGGAGCCACCAGGCGGACATGCAGCACATGCGGCAGTTTGGCCGCGATCACGGTGCCGCCGCGGCCGATGAGGATCACGCTGCCCAAGCCGGCCAGCCTGAGAACAGTCTCGGTGGTTTGACGGACAATCGTCTCCACCGACGGACGCACGTCGAACAACTCCGCCAGAATGTCATCGATTTTCGAAACGGTGTCCTCGGGCAGCAATCTGGCCAGGCGGGTCGGCAGGTTGTGGTCCTCGAGAACCTTGTCCATGAGATTGCGGTCGAACACAGTCCACGGACAGGCGTCCTTGAGCGAGCGGGACTGCAGGTATTCGGCGAGTTTCTGGGCGACAGCGAGCGCGCCGCAACCCGCCTGCCGGGAAATGGTCACGGCGTGGCGAACGCCGCCCTCAGCATGAGTTCCGGACTTCCCGCCATCCCGTAGCTGGCAGTTGATGAAGGATAAACAATGTTCAAGACCGGCGCTCTCGATCATAATGACCTCCGGGGTTGTCCAACCGGCGGCACACCTGATTCGTCGTCGCCGGCTTCCATTTCCAGAATACCGCCGGCACGACTGGTTTCAACGGTGCCAAAACGATTTGATGATGACTTAATCCAAACAATGAAACAATGAACCATTAACGGCGTGCTCAGGGTTTGGCAAGCATTTCGTGGTAGGCGCACAAAACCGGGTCCAGCAGGGGCGACGGCGCGACCGGTTCGCCGTCCAGCGTCGTCACCGGCACGATGCCGAGCGCGCTCTGGGTGATGAAAATGCCCTCGGAATTCCGCAGCGCCTCGGGTTTGATGACGCATTTGTTCGTCGGCAGGCCAAGCGTCTGGCAAATTTCCAGCACGACCGCGCGCGTGATGCCGGGCAGCACGCCACGGCCCGCCGGCACGGTGCAAATTTTATCCTGATAAACCCAGAACAAATTGCCGCTGGCCGTTTCCGCCACTTCGCCGTTCGTGTTGACGAGCAACGCTTCGTCCGCGCCCTTTTCCACGGCTTCCATGCGCGCCATGATGTGAATCAACTTGTTCGCCGTCTTGAACGACGACAACGGATCGCCTGCCGGAATGCGATATGACGACGTGATGAGCCTCCACTGGATTGGAGCGCCGGCCTCCGGCACGGCTTGAGACAGCGATGGATCGGAGCAAGCCGTGCCGGAGGCCGGCGCTCCGGGCGCGGTGTGCAACGTCATCACGACCGTTGGCTGGCTGTCAATCTGCGGCGTGTAACCGCGTTCGCCCGGCCCGCGCGTCAACGTCACGCGCAGGACCGCCTCGGGCATTTGATTTTGTCCGATGAGTTGCCCGGCAAAATTCTGCAATTCCTTCGGCGTGAACGGACATTTGATTTTCAGGAAATCCGCGCCGCGCGTCATCCGTTCCAGATGCTGCGCCATGCGAAACGGCCTGCCGTTGCAGACGCGCATCGTTTCAAACAGCCCGTCGCCATACATGAAACCACGGTCGTTGACGGGGACGACCGCTTGTGCTTCGGGCAAAAAATGACCATTGAGGAAAGCGAGCATGGGTTTCAAATCCTAATGGTCTTTCAATTATCTGAAGTAAAGAAATTCTGCGAGCGGAAAATCGGACTATATCGACCCCCCGTAATTTGTAGGAGCCGAGGTAACGAGGCTCAAATTTCTTTGCGAAAACACCGTGCTTTCGAGAAGAATGAGCCTCCTCACGTCGGCTCCTACGAATTTCCTAAAAAAGATTGTCCGGTTTTGGCCGGAACAGGCATTTATAGGTGAATGCAGGCAATGGACGACATGGAGCTGTTGCGGGAATACGCCGCGCGCAATTCCGAGGCGGGCTTCGAGACGTTGGTTTCGCGGCGCGTCGGCTTCGTCTATTCGGCAGCGTTGCGACAGGTGCGCGATCCGCATCTGGCCGAGGAAGTCACGCAGGCGGTGTTCATCATCCTCGCGAAAAAGGCCGGTCGGATTTCAGATAAAACCATTTTGACTGGCTGGCTTTTTAAAACCACGCGCTTCGCCGCGCTTGCACAAATCCGCGCCGCCGCCAGGCACCGGCGACGCGAACACGAGGCGCAAATGCAAACCGAACTTCAACCAACCGCGCCGGATTTGTTCTGGGAGCAAATGTCGCCGCTGCTTGACGAAGCGCTCGCGTCGCTCGGCGAAACCGACCGGCAAGCCGTGCTGCTGCGTTTCTTTGAAAATAAAAGCCTCGCCGAAGTCGGAAGCCATTTGGGCACGGGCGAAGACACCGCGCGCAAACGGATCAGCCGCGCGCTGGAAAAACTACACCGCTATTTTTCCAAACGCGGCGTATCCTCGACCACGGCCATCATTGCCGGAACGATTTCCGCCAATTCCGTTCAAGCCGCGCCGGTGGCGCTGGCAAAATCTGTGACCGCCGTGGCGATTGCCAAAGGCGCGGCGGCCAGCGGTTCAACCTTAACCCTCATCAAAGGAGCATTGAAAATTATGGCATGGACAAAAGCAAAAACAGCATTGGTCGCCGGCGCGTGTGTGTTGCTGGCGGCGGGAACCACGACCCTCACCCTCGTCGCCAGCCGGCCTGTTCACATTCAGGGCATCCCGAAAGATTGGTCCATCATGAGCGGCAACAGCGACCAATGGAGTTGGAGCGATAATTCAATCAACGGACACAGCACCACGGGTGACAGCATCCTCGCCTCCACCAAGCAATATGGCGACGTCACCCTGTCGGCCATGGTCAGCACCACCAACCACGAAGCAACTCTGGTGCTGCGCATGCAGGACGCGGACAACGGTTACCTCGCCGCGTTCGTTCCCGATGGCACGCCGACGGCCAAGAGAGACACCTCCAAAATAGTTCTGATCAAAAGAAGTGCCGGCGAGGAGAAGGAGCTCGCCATTTTCAAAAGACGAAGACTTTCAGCTCCAGGACAATTGGAAAAACTCACTTTCTCCGCCAAAGGGCCGCGGCTTGAGATTCGCTTGAATGATGTCCCAATTCTCAAGGCCAACGATACGACTTTTACCTCCGGCTTCATCGGCCTTCGCGTCTATGGTTGGGGGGACATTCCTTGTGATGGCGTGTTTTCCAATTTGACTGTTCGCTAAACAGCGCAATGATAGAACCGAGTTATGAAATCGGCTGACGCCAGCTCAAACCGACGGGCATTCACGCTGCTCGAACTGCTGGTGGTC
>Ga0181538_10004106_pt1 | contig 13844 bp, 17 predicted proteins | sample PEATcosm2014_Bin_40_FD_119773 | JGI IMG/M metagenome (GOLD analysis project Ga0181538, IMG submission 119773) | Peatland microbial communities from MTU Mesocosm Facility, Houghton, MI, USA - PEATcosm2014_Bin23_30_metaG | ecosystem: Environmental > Terrestrial > Soil > Wetlands > Peat | place...
AGGCCTGGCGCTGTAAAGCTCTATATCGTCAAGCTGAATCGGTATTGCGATAGCTTTGCTATCTATTGGGGTTGCGTCGCTCTCCATCTGCATGCCCATCAATGATGCGCATGAGCTGGTTGCGATGAATAGGAGTAAGAGTTTTTTCATGATGAACCTTTCAAACTGATATGGTTATTTGTTCATTGCTGAGGATGGCACCGAGCGGAGACGGCATTAAAGATGGGCGATAGTTTTTTGTAATAGGCTGGGTATACATCGCGTGAGAAGCAAAAAAAATTATTACAGTCGCCGGTGCAGCAAGATTCGATAACAATTATGGGTAGAACTGCGCAATCGACAAAGGGAGCTAGGATTGCGGCGAGTGTCAGCGCTCCGCATTCGCATCCATATGACATTCCATCTAAACAGCACGTTGCGGATTGGCTGCATGAAAAAGAGCTTTCAGTATCATCGGTATGATTAATTATTAAGGGTGTGCTCTGATGTGCGATGACGCTGGTATGATTAATCATCGAGTGTGTGCTCAGTTGTGTAGCAGCACGCAGCTCGGCAAGTTGTATGCTGCGGAGACTTTTCTCTTGCTCTTCCATACCCATCAATGAAATGGATGTGCTCGCGAGGAGTAAGAGTAAAATTTTCTTCAAGATGGAATCCTTCTGTAAAATAAGTAATAAGACTGGCCAAGTATACCAGATTGGAAGATTTTTCCATCAAAAAGTTAGTGCAGAGGGTTATGTATAATGTTGATTTAAAGTAAAAAGAGCGCCCTTACTGAATGTAAGAGAGCATGCCATAAGATTGGAATAATGATGCAATGAGTGTAGCAAAAATTACGCGGTTTATTCCGTTTTATTGTCGTAAGATCGTGCCAGATCTTTAATAGTTTCTGCCCATATTTGTAAGAACATACTGGGAGTGCAAAAAGCTTCTCGATCGCAGCTACCTGGATTGGAGCACGCAGCGTGTGTACACCGTGCCGCATCAGTTACACACATATATGCGGTACATATGGGCATCACGCAGGAACAGAGAACGCATTGGGAGCATCGATCTGCAGATTGGCTGCGCGTTGTTTTGCGGTCGTTTTGTGTTCCCATTTGCATTCCCTTGGCTGGGGCGGTGAGCATTGCTGCGATCATGATGAGGAATAAGATTTTTTTCATGATTAAACCCTTTTATAGAACGTTATGTATTAAGTGAGGGTGTCAGTATAGCAAAAATTATTCATTATGCTCGGCCTTTATGTATGGGGGCTTTCAGGATAGTGAAGCGCCGAACCTACTGAAATACCCAGGCTTCGCTAATACTTCCAAGTGCGGCAATCTATGGGGTAGAAATGGTTCGGGGTTGGCCGGCTATTTTGAACCTGGGGCAGCCTTAACCATGACGAGTAAATGACTTTTTTCCCCATGAGGGACCATTTTTATGGAAGTTATAGCTAACCTGCCAAAGAGCTTCTTCTGGTTTAACGCAGCGATGCTTTCTTGGGCTCGTTGGCGTGAGGGGGCGGTGATGGTCAGGGAGTGGGATCCATCGGCGGCTATAACGCATTCAATAAGGCGCATTTCTTTATCCAAGTTTTGGCTGAGTGCGGCTAATTGTTGAATGGTGGTGGAATTACTGTGCCCCGGGCGGCGCATATTTCGCTGCGCTTGCAGGGATGCGTGTTCTTGTATGAGCGCATCATGCGCAAGATAGTTTTTTTGTTGTTGCCGTGCGCGCTGATAACGGCGCCATTGGATGAAGGAGGTGCTGCCTATGCCAATAAGCATGCCCGCGATCAGTATGCATGATAGGGTATACCAGCGCGCCAGCAGGAGCTCTTGATAAGGGGTGTGTGGGTTTGCGAAATTTATCTTATCCATGAGTATTTCCCATGATGAAAAGGCCAAGCGCCGTGCGTATAAAGGGCAGTTCATCTTCGTGTTTATATGCCGATGGAATTGCGATCATGCGGTAAAGCATATCACGCGGCAGCAGATCATGCCAGCGGTGATGATGTGCAGTAAGCGTTTGGGCTAAATTCACGCGGCGAAACGCCGGCCCTTGCATTGCTTTATAGAGTTGTAAGTGTGCATACCATGCGCTCGTGAGTATGTTGAGTGAGAGTGAGGTCATGCGGGCCATGAGATTGTATTGAAGCAATAATTCGCGGGAAATGCCGCATGCGTAGAAGGTGTGCAGCGCATTATCATTTGGATACAAATAACAAGAATCCCAAATCAAAGGATCGGGCGCTTGTTGCATGAGTTGCGTTGCTGAAATGGTTGGTTCTGGTTCGCGCATGATCAGTTCGGTTATGCCGCTGCCGGTCAATGCGCAGGAGACAAACGCATGATGCGCCTGATGCGCTTTGATAAAAGCCGCAATATGATGGCTGATTTTGCTGATGTTAAAGAGGCGTAAATGCATAATTTCATGATGGTTGAGCGGAAATCGTTGATAGGCAACCAGGTGATAGGGTGCAATGCCCGATGAAGGAGCGATAATGCTGCAGCTGACTGCGCGTTCATCGCAGGTGATAAGCAAATGACGATTACGAATGAGTTGGCCTATCATTAGAGATACTCCCCACGACAATACGATCTTTACCTTCTAAATCTTTAATGATCTGTGTTTGTTTGTAGCCAGCAGTATCCATGCATTGTTTAACGGCGGGCCCTTGCTGATAGCCAATTTCAATGGTGAGTTGGGGAATCTGATGCGCTTGAATATCGGGATTAGGCTTTAAAAAGCGCGGCGCATCGTGAATGATGCGTTCAATAATGGCAAGCCCATGATCTTGCGCAACGAGCGCACGTTTATCTTCCCAGTGCGTTACTGAAACATCGAGCGTGTTCCATTCATCTTGCGTAATATAAGGCGGATTGGAGACAATTAAATCAAATGCGCCACCTTCGGGCAGCGCATTAAATAAATCGGATTTGAGGCAGATAACGTTGGCCACATCATTATGCTTGGCATTCTCTTGCGTGAGAAGCAGCGCGGATTGCGCGATATCAATGGCCGTGATAGTGGCGTGCGGTAAGGCTTTGGCAAGCGCAACGGCGATACAGCCACTGCCGGTACAAAGATCGAGAATGGCGAATGGTTCTTCGCTCCGTTCACCCTGAGCTTGTCGAAGGGTCTGCAATTGCTCAATGAGATTACAGGTCCATTCTTCAGTTTCAGGGCGGGGAATGAGTGTGGGTGGTTTGACAATGATATCGATGCCATTGAATGGCACGCTGCCCAAAATGTATTGAATGGGCTTATGTTCATCGACAAGATTTTGGAGCCATTTTTGGAGGGTATTATGATCGGAGGTGGAGAGGGAAACGGATTCTTGCGCAATGAGTTGCGCTTTCTTTTTACCCGTTAATTTTTCAAGTAACCACCATGCATATTGATGGCAGGTTATTGGATCGCTGTACACCAGGCGAAGTTGGTGTTCGCTATCATGAATAAGATCAATTACTTTCATGACCCCATGGTAGCATGGTCGAATAAGGAATGCTAGCTTTTGATTAGGCAGGCTTTTTAGCGAGCGCTGCATGGATCAGAGCGATTTCTTCACCGGCTGTTGGATGTGCTTCAGATCGATCTCGATAATCTAAACCTTTTGTTTCTGCAATCTTGTTAAGGAATGCCAATCGTTTTTCAAGCGGAGCATTTCCATCAAGCGCAGCGGTTAATGAGAAGGCGGTAGTATCCGCTTCCAGTTCATACTTACGGCTTGTGGGTGCGCTATAGTCAGGAACATGACGTTCAGCAAGGATATTACAAAGCCATGAGATTGCCGAAGTCACCAAGAGTGCGGATCTACGTGATGGTGTTAGAGAATGGCGCCCTAAAACGCCTTGGCATGCTGTAACAGCACCAAGTATGTATGAGGGCATGGCGATCTGTTTGGCGGTACTATCAATAATAGCATGATTATGCACTACGTGTCCGACTTCGTGATATCCAACATATTTTTGGTCTGTATCGCTTTGCCTTGCTATTGCATCGTTATCTACTTTGATGATTGAGAAAGGGAGATAGTTTTCGGCTTCTGCCAAGGTGTTCTCTTCGAGCGATGCATGCATCACGAAAACCGGCTTTTTCATTTTTAAATGTTTTGTGGCGGTGTAAATGGAAGAACGCATCGATTCAGATGCCCGCATTCTTTCAGGCAATATGCTGGAAATCCAGCTATCAAGCCCTGCATTTAGGCATGGTGCCGCGAGCAGGAAGGCTAGCAGCGATTTTATTGATATGATTTGTTTTTTCATTTCTGTTGGCTCAATTTTCGTTACTAACTATTTCTCATAAGATTAGGCGTATTTTTGGTGGTGCTTGGATCCAGATCTTGACGGCATTGGTTGAGCGCATCTTGCGTAAAAGTATGACGTTCTTGTAAAGTGGGATATTTTTGTCCATATGGTCTGAACTCTTGTATTTCTTCAATGGTTTTGCCTTCTTTCTCTAACTTTTCAGCCATCCAAACGTTATCATCTTGGAACTCTTCTAAAGCCATACGGTATCCGCAATTGGCCATTGTCATAACGCCACCGATGTCGGCAGCAAGTTCCCGTTTGCGCGTTTGAGCGAGAGCTTCTTCATCAGATTTTGGTTTTAGAGCATCGAGGGCATCATCTATTTTTTTAATACCTTCGACGGTTGCAAATTTAGTAGCGAATCCAGCGATTAATGAAAGAGGAGCAAACTGACGCTTTGTGCGAGAAAGGATAGATAAGCCAGCACTGCCCAATGCAATATTACCGCCAAAGTTAAGACTATTTTGTAGCGATACTAAACTCCATTGTGTGCGATGATCTTTATTTTTTATATGAGTCAGTTCATGGCCGAGGGTTTGAGTATTATCATGAGTTCTATTGCGCGCAGTCTCTCTTGCTAAAGCTTCTTCATTCAGGCGTAAGCGTGAATAGACAGGATAGTTAGTCGCTGATGCCAGTGCTCGAGGGTTATTTGGCATGGCCTCATGTTTAACAATGATAGGAGTTTGGATGTCCATAACCTTTTTCATCTTAAAAATTTCATCGACGTATTCTGGATTTGGCCGTTTATGTTTGGGTTGGATGTGCTGGGTGTAGAATTTATCTGGTTGTAACAGCTCTTTAAAAGTCCATGATGGTTTTTCAGCATCAAAATGAAAGTTATAGGCGGCCATACCATGCGCATAAGGTGCGGCGAGTATAAGGCCGGCAAGAATAGGTAATAATTTTTTAAGCATTATGGCCTCTATAATTATGTGTTTCTCTTTCCAAAGAACCAATCGTACCAAGAAGTTGATTTTGATTGCTGCTGAGATTTTGATGAATCAGGAACTCCATTTCTCATAAGAAGGGGAGTATCAGGACGTTCTGCAGGATTAATGCCACTGCCGCATTTTTTTAATGCATTTGCAGTCAAAATAGCATACTCTTCGAGAGTAGGGTAATTTTCTCCGCGTATGCGAGTGTCTGGTCTTTTGCTGACAAGTTTGCTTTTATATTTTTCATTTTCATGCTCAAGCGCCTTGCAATATCCCAATTTTTGTAGTTTCTCATAGGCAATAGCATCAGCTTCATGTTCGTCCTTTTTGTGATCAACGCCCCATTTCATGATTCCAAACAGTGCGGCAAATGACAGAGCATTTACAGTTACGTTTTGGATGAATTGTTGTTGTTCTCGTTCTGCGGAACTTGTTCCTTCTCGAGGAGCGAAGAAAATCATTCGCGCAAGGGCAGGCGCTACAGCTACTGCTATTACGCCAAGATTCGCTGCTGCGCCATGATTTTTATCAATATGTGCTGTTTCGTGAGCAAGGGCGTAAGTTCTTAGGTGGGGTGTTTGTTTTTGAAGTGAGGATTGTTTAATAGACATAAGGGAAAATTGATAAGAGCCAAGCCCGAAATTCCATACGCCAGCAAGGCTGTTGGGAACGCCACCATTTATAAAAATGATGGGAACATTAGGATTGCCTGTTTTCTCTTGAATATACTTGACCTCATCGCGATATTCTTTTGATACACGCAAAGGTTGCGGCATATTGTTCGAAATCCAGTCAGCCCAGCCTGCATTAAGGGTTGGCGCTGCTAGTATAAGACAGGTAAGCATAGGTAATAATAGTTTCTTCATAGTTTCTCCATTTTTGGCTATTGTATTTGATAGTTTATATACGTTACTTTCTAAAGAACCAATCGTTCCAAGAACTTGATTTTGGGGATTCAGCTGGAACTCCGTTACGCGTGAAATGGGCAGAATCTGGTCGCTCTGAAGGATTTATTCCTTGGCATGTTTTAAATAGTTCAGATAAACGTAAATATTCCTTAAGGTCGGGATAAAGTTCCCCTTTTGTTTTTGTATCTTCTGGATAATACGCAATTCTCTTATACAAACTTTTTTGATCTTCAAGAGCTTTGCAATAGCCGAGTTGATTTAAACCTGCAAAAGTTGCTCGTTCAGCTTCTGCCTCACCGATTTTACGACGGTTTATGATGTCTTCCGGGGTCATGCGGTCTTCTTTTTTAGAGCCATACAATAGGGAGTAGAGAAAACCCCCAGAAATAGCAAGGGGTGCCAGTCGTGCTGTGGTAATGGCTGCACTATTGAACGTAGTATCGTCCACATTTTTTTCAATTAAATTGGCAAGACCTCGAGCCATTATGGAACCGACTAATAATGATACCCATTTAATTTCTGAACTAAAATCAGTATGCCCATGATTTAATCTTACGTGCTGTAATTCATGGACAAGGACTGCCGTGTTCTCCGCAGTGTTATTTCTATTCATAATATCCTCATTAAGTCCCACGAAGGATACGTTTAAAGATCCAAGACCAATGCTGCGTGTTTCTCCAAGGACGTCGTGCGAATTCTTTATGCGGTAGAGAACTGTAGGAGTTTTAATGCCGAATTTATCTTTCATGTATTTGATTTCTTCACTATATTCTGGGGATACAGGTTGTTTAAATTGATGGGTAATCCATTCGACCCAAGCAACTGGGTCAGCCCACCCTGCATTAAGGGTTGGCGCGGCCAGTATAAGACAGGTAAGGATAGGTAATAATAGTTTCTTCATAGTCCCTCTATTTTTGGCTATTTTACTAGGTTTTTACTACTTTTTAGTATAAAGGATCGGCCTTAAATCCGCAAAAGGGTGGCCTAAGCCCGCATCAGATCCTGGTTTTGAAAATAGGGGTAAAAAAGAAGGGGTATCTCAAAGCGAGATACCCCTGTAATATTATGAACCTAGAGATTAGTTTGAGCTCTTGAACTCGGCGTTGAGCTTTTTATACCTTTCAGCCAGAGCATCTTGTTCTTTAAGCGATTCGAAAAATGGAGTGCAATATTGCAGCATTCCATCTTTTTGGTCACGAGCTTGCGCAATAAGCTGTTGGTGATATTTACGACAATTGGCATTGTCGCAAGAGGCGAGGTGATTCTTTATTGCAAGAAAAGCAGTGCCAAACTCAAGGCACATCGATCCATTAAATCTATGTTCGGTAACACCTTGGATAAACTCATCGAGTCCAGCATTCATTGTTTGTGTTGAGAAGATAAGCGTAAGCAATGCCATCGTGCCGATACAATTTTTCATATGATCCCTTGAATAAATGATGATAGTCGTTGCTTATTTTTATGTATTTTATAAAAAACGGCAAGTAAGTTCTAAGCCTTAATCAAGCCTTGCATAAATTTTTCTGCATTTGCTGGTTGCGTTGAGCGATTGCAAGTTGCTGCTGTGCTACGTAAAGCTGTTGCTGTGCGATGCTAGCCGCTTGCTGTGCAGCTTGGGCAGCATTGCGTGCAGCAAGCATGGCAGTCCATCGAGGATCTTGCTTGATGGTAATAAGGGCAGATTTAATGAAGGAGCGTAATTGAGCTATTTCCTTAAGCGTGTTTTTCATATATGTGGTGCATTGAGCATTGTCTAAAAAGCTGTTTTCAATACATTTAAATAAACCTTCTGCGTGTGCTAGATGGGCATCATCCTTAAGCAAATCGCTGTATGCTTGCAGTAGGGAATATTGGCTTGCAAGATAGTAGGACTCAAGGGCATTCATCAAGAGAGTGGAGTCATTATGAGTGTTTTGCAGAATGACCATCAATTCAGCATTTGTTGACGTGAAGGACCATTGGGCGCGCATATAACGAACATAGGAAGTGGATGGTATAGCAATGACCAGTCCCGCAAGCGTAGCTAGTGTGGCAAAGCCTATCTTGTCATTGGCAGATGCTCGGGTTAAGGAACTAAGTCCATAACCAATCCCGTAGCCAATTCCTGCAGATGCAGCAAGTTTAATGGCATCGCCTTGAAAATCTGCCCGAGCTGACGGAGTATTGAGCACGCATGCCAAAGATAGTGCTAGAATTATTGAACGATTCATATAAAAACCTCTTTAGAGTTACAGTTTTACTTAGTGAATTAGTTTAGATTTTAACACTTTTATTAATAATCTACAACCGCATTAAGCCTCGTATGAACTCTTGTGCATTAAAGTCCTTTAAGGCATCAACTTTTTCCCCGAAGGATAGATAGGCGATAGGGATGCCCAGTTCTTGGGTTATGGCAAATACAATGCCGCCTTTGCCGGTGCCATCGATTTTGGTCAGCACTATTCCATTGAGTTGGGTGCTTTCATGAAATAAGCGGGCTTGTTCGAAGGAGTTTTGTCCGAGCATGGCATCGATAGTTAGAAGGGTGGTGACCCTTCGACTTCGCTCAGGGGCATCAGGAAGTTGTTTGGCGATGACGCGCTTAATCTTTTCGAGCTCGCGCATGAGATTCACTTTGGTTTGGAGGCGGCCGGCCGTATCGATAATCAGAATGTCGTAGTTTTCTTTTTTAAACTTTTCGCAACCTTGGAACACAACAGCCGCAGGATCTTGATTTCCCTGGCCGGTTAGAATGTCGGCGCCGGTGCGGCGCGCCCATTCAGTCAATTGTTCGGTTGCGGCAGCACGGAAAGTATCGGCAGCAACGAGTAATACGCGTTTGCCTTGAGAGCGGTATAGATGCGCGAGTTTGCCGGCGAAGGTTGTTTTGCCGCTGCCATTAATGCCGACCAGCAGATAAATGGGGCTTGCCCTTCGTAGCTCTAGTGAGAGCGAAGTAGGGGCATGTTCAATAGATTTTTGCGTCAGGAGCGCGAGCAGTTCTTCTTCGAGCGCTACTTGTAGATCACTGCCTTTTGCAATCTGCCCAGTGCGCACCTTTTCTTGGAGCGCGGCTAAAATTTTCTTGGTTGTTTTTACACCGGTATCGGCTTGGATGAGAATTTGTTCAAGCTCATTGAGTGTTTCTTGATCAATGATTTCACGGCTGAAAAGCGCATGAACCTTGGAGGTTACCGAGGTATAGATTTTACTGAGCGTATCTTTGATGAATGAGAACATGAGAACTTTCAGAATTAATTGAGCATTTTTGATTAGTATATGTAAAGAGGGGTAAAAAATGAATCATATATTTGAGACCAACGGCGCGGCGCGTTGCAGGAATAGCTTCAGCCGGCGGTAATCATTGCCGGTCAATAACGAGAATGTTTCTACGAATCGAGTGCGACGAAAAGGTCTGAAATCAGACAAGAATAAAGAAATTTTTCCTACCCATTAGGCTGCTGGTTTATACCTGTAATATATACGATAATGACGCGTTTTACCCGCTTGACGAAGTTTAAGTAAAATATTAGCTTAAAATAAGCAATGTGTAGGAATACATGGTAAATAATTATAAAATATGGATGTTATATGAAAAAACTACTCCTAATACTCTCTCTCTTCAGCGCAAGCGTTTATACAGAGCCTAATGCTGGTTCAAATACGGAAGAATTCATTGTTTCCAAAGTGGAACAAATCGGCACTTCGGCGAGCCAGGTTCAGAATCTGTTTAATGATGCCAATGATACTTGGATTTCTGCTTTTCAATGCCTTAATCAAGTAAAAAGCCCCAAGGGTAAGAACCAAGCCGCGAAACTCAAGCATGCCCTAGAGTTTGTTTATTATCCAAGGCTTAAGGATGCCCTGTCTGCTTTTGATGCTATTGCATTGCAGATAAATAGTCTGCATGAAAAGTCTGAGGCTCAGATTCTTCTGGCGGTCGCAGTGATAGAGGGAGAATTAGAATCTCTTAAAAAAAAGCTTGAGAATATACGGCAAGAGGTAAAGGCCGTACTCGTTCAAGCGCAAGCTGTCAGGTAGACTTATGCATATACAAAAATCACTACTTTTTGCTCTCTTTTGCCTACTGAGTACTGGGATCAATGCGAATCAAGATATGAGCCCGGAATTATTATTTATACGCATATGTGAATGCAATATCTCAAGGCTAGAACAATTAGAGGAGCTCATTGCAAAAGCCGAGCAGGCTCCTGCTATAACGTATGGGTTCCGTAGAGATTCGGTCATAGAAGCAGCGGAGTTTGCTATTCTTGCATCTGAGATTGCAATCACTAAGCAAGAAGAGCTTTTTAAAGAGATTAACGATCGTAAAATTATAGAAAAAATTGCAAGGCCATTGTTGAGCAAGCAAAGCGATCTTTATGCCCGAATAGAGCCCCGATTGCGGAAGATAAGTAGCACAAGAGGCATATTTTATTATTACGGATGGCCTATCCTGTTTCTCCTATTGGGGTTAGGCATATATAAAATAAGAAAAAAACGTAAGAAACGCGTTTCTTGAAAACTCAAAGCTTTCATCGTTTCAAATTTCAGTTGCCCTCTGATGTGAAAACATCAGGGGGTTTTTTATATCCCGCCTACCAACGGCGCGGCGCGTTGCAGGAATAGCTTCAGCCGGCGGTAATCAATAAGGCAGAAAGTGCTTCAGCTTCGCAGGTGATCTTTTTATAAAATTCAAAATTATTCTCTGCGGTTCGCGTTAGTAAGGTTGTCTCTGAATCGTTATAAAAACAATAGCCCAAAAGAGTCCCTTCTGGACTCAAGGCAACAGTGTCGATTGTCGGATAGGACTGCTTATCGCTTGTAATCGGTATTTCTTGAATAAGCTTGAAAGAATTGTCCTGCTGGCGAGCAAAGATTCTAATACTGTGAATATCAGGGAGAGCAAGATCTTCCGAGGGTAATGTATGGCCTGCGGCCATTATGGTTTCACTGGCATCAAACGCTATGCTTCGATAGCACCCGATGCAAAGGGCTGTAGCGTCAGCTTCAAACGTTTGGAATACTTCGAACATATTGTTGTTATTGCGGATCGCAAGTTTGAGTATATTTCGTGTATGATCAGCATTGTCCGTATGATATGCAAAGATAGTGCCACTTGGGCTGAATGATAGGTTGCGTGGTTCTTGGTCTTCTATTGTTTGAATCAGTAAAAATTCTTTTTCTGTCGGATTGTTCTGTGTCATTTTCCAAATTTTTATCACATTTTCTGAATCGAGAGTTGCGCCAAATCCTGTCTTGGTATTAAAGATGGTCTCTTGAATGGAATAGCATTGAGGACGGTTGGCAAAGCGATCCCACATATTTTTTACGTGATTGTGAACCCATTCTTCATTGAGTGTTGCCACATTGTTTTGGTAATCCCATTCGTACATAGAGCGCGCGCAGTCTTTCGCTTTGATTTGATGAGTTATTGAGAATGGGGAAGTTGCAAAAATAGCTAAAAATAGGTGTCGCAGTGACATTTAAAACCTCGCATTTTGAATTACATTTTATGTATCTAAAGTTATTATAGAGCATTTATTTGATATATCAACAGAGGGGTTCTGGCTTATATTCCGCCCACCAACGGCGCGGCGCGCTGCAGGAATAATTTGAGCCGGCGGTAGTCATTGCCGGTCAATAAAGAGAATGTTTCTACGAATTTGGTAAGGCGTTCTTTGGTTAAAATGCCAAGTGCTACTTGATGTTTTAAGGTGGCCAGCAATAATTCATCCAGATGGAGGATCTGGTTGCTCATGCCAAAAAGCAGATGGAGATACATATCAGAGTCGAAAAATTGTGAGCAGAGCGTTTTGCTTGCGGGCATAACGAAGGCATGAATTTTGCTCGGTTCAGGCGCGAGTAAATAAAAGATTTTGCCATTTTGTTTGTACCCGATAGTCAGGCAGGAGAAGGTGGTTTTTAAGAATTCAAAAATTTGGGGCTGCTCGAGGAGCAATTCTTCTTCGGTTTTTTGATAAGGGAAGGGATAGCGCACTGAATCCATCGAGCCGGTTTTTACCTCGTGGACGATGCCAAAAGAATGCGCTCTTTGGTTTCGATCGTGACGATTGAGCCAAAGGCAGGAAAGGTGTCCCATTGCCAGCTTTGGGCTAGAAACCCATGGAGGGAACTTTCGATAACTTCAGCAAAGGCTTTGTTCGTCGTCAGAGGGGCGGCAGAGGGCATTTGGGTCTGCATCAGGGACACTTTCGATCCTACTCCGCCAAAGGCTTCGAAGGACAGGCAAAGAGGGTTTGTTGGTGGGCATGGTCTGATTCGTGGAGGCTTAGATCATGAAGGTAACTTTGGCGATGGATGATCGAAGAGTCAAATTCCTGGAGGGCGCGGCGGTGGGTCAGGGTGCCGTATCCCTTATGCAGGTCAAAGGCGTATCCTGGGAATACCGGGCCCAGGCGCTGCATGATCTCATCCCGCGTTACCTTGGCAATAATCGAGGCTGCGGCAATCGAGGTGGAGTGGGTCTCCCCTTTGGGGAAATAGTAGACCGGAATGTCCCGATATGAGGTATCAAGGAGGTTCAGCGGCATGGCATCGACCAAAATAACCTGCGGCGTATGGGGCGAGATTGCCATGAGTTGCACGAGGGAGCGTTTCATCGCAGTTAGAGTCGCCTGCCAAATATTTCGTTCGTCTATGAGGCGATTATGGACAATCCCGATTCCATACCAGCAATGCCGGGTGATCCAGCGGGCTGCCTTCAGGCGTTCTTCCAGGGTCAGGATCTTGGAATCCTTGAGCAAGGGCATGTGTTTATTGGCAGGAATGATCACGGCGGCGGTCACGAGCGGGCCCGCCAAACATCCGCGGCCGACCTCATCGATTCCGCAAACCAGGCGGCCTTCAAGCCAGGCTGCCTTTTCAAACAGATTTTTGGTTAGTTTCGGGGTCCCGGTAGGGACAGATATCCGTTTGCTCATGAGGGGTCCATTTGACAAGTTGTCAGCTTAGAGTACAATTAGAAATAAGTCAGTAGTGTTAACCATATTTTTACATATTAGCAGGAGGAAGACAGTATGTCATCTCCATCTACAGCCCTCAGAGTGAAGGAATTGCTCAGAGAAAAGGGCTGGACAACAAAAATTCTTGCTGAAAAAACCGGCATGTCTGAAAGCTATCTTACGCATATTAAAAACGGAACTCGTCGTTGGAACGAGGACTCGTTGCGTAAATTAGCGAACGCCTTTGAAATAAGTCCTATCGATTTATTCGCACAGCGTCGTCAGCGTACTGATAACATTGATAGCAACGTGAGTATGCCTGAGAAATCAGATGTTGAATTAAAAGTACAAATCGTACCAGTTGTAGGTGAAATTCCATCAAATCCATCACCGTACAACAACCAATTAATGCAAATTACTACAGGTTATAAAGATATCTTTGTGCCTGCGTTGAACTCGAACGATAATTCTATGTTTGGGCTCAGCATTGAAAACAATCTTATGGCACCAACCTTTGTTAAGGGTGATTGCTTGATAGTATCTCCGGAAATCTGGACTCGCTCGGGCGATATCGCTGCGGTAGAGTATGGTAATGATACACCGGTTAAGTCGATCATGCAGGTGACCTATACTGAAGATTTTATCGTGCTTGAGTCAGTGAACCACAAACAACCACCGGTTGCCTTGGTTCGTGGCAAAGACCACTTCAGAATCATTGGTCGCGTGATTCAACGAATCCAAAAATTCGCGTAA
>Ga0181538_10004107_pt1 | contig 13843 bp, 10 predicted proteins | sample PEATcosm2014_Bin_40_FD_119773 | JGI IMG/M metagenome (GOLD analysis project Ga0181538, IMG submission 119773) | Peatland microbial communities from MTU Mesocosm Facility, Houghton, MI, USA - PEATcosm2014_Bin23_30_metaG | ecosystem: Environmental > Terrestrial > Soil > Wetlands > Peat | place...
ACCTGCCGGCGATCCATGAAGTATTATTTAATGCCGTTCAACATATGGGGCTGTAGCTCAGTTGGGAGAGCATCAGGCTGGCAGTCTGAGGGTCGTCGGTTCAAACCCGTCCAGCTCCACCATACTTGGAAACCCGCAAGACCTTGATTCTAAAAGGAGTTGCGGGTTTTGTTTTTTTATACTTACAAAGTTTTTGCCTCCCCTATTTTACCCCAAAATACCCTAAAAAACCGGACTAGTCCGGTCAAAATGGACCCCAAACCGGACACTTGACCAGACACTTCTGGCATGTAAACCTTAACTATTTAATGGCAATCGCGGAATAATTTAAGACGACGATACGTGGGGTAAAGGGAGTATAAAGTATGCGGTAAAAAGAATGGTTCAGATACCCCTTAGGGGAGGGAGCCTGAGAGGGCTGAAAGGGGCAACCCTGACGCTCGATGGGGCGTTGAGATGCCGGATAAAGCATAGGACCGACCAGAAGGACCGGGCCGGAATGCAGGCTTTAAGGCGCTGATTTAGCGGGGAAGGAAGGAACAGGGCCGGGGAGATGATTAAACTATCTTAAAGGGGACTACGAAATGAAGAGTTGAATCCTCGAAAGCTTGCGATCCTAATTGAGCATCACCGGCCTGCCGGTTTTAGCGGATTCTATCAATGCATTGATTACCACTGCATTCCCGCGGCTGGTTTCGAGTGAAATAAGCTGTAGCTTTCCATCCAGAACGGCATTCTCCATGTCTTCGATTTCGCCTTGGTACAAATCCTTATTCGGAATTTTGATCGACTCCGCTCCATCCCCATACTGAATCTCGATCCGGCTGTCGAGTTCAGGTTTAAATGGCTTGTTGACTTCGATGGAACCGGTAGTGCCGACAAATTCCATCCTCGTTCGGTACGGAGAACGGAAACCCGATTCAACCTGCGCAAGCAGACCATTTGCAAAACGTAACTGCCCCATAAACGCTTCATCGACGCCGGTTGAGCCCAGTGCCTGCCAGCCAAAAACCTCTACCGGTTCAGCGGCAACAACGAGACGTGTATAACTGATAGGATAGCATCCAACATCCCAGATGGATCCGCCGCCCATTTCAGGATTCAACCGCACATCATTCGGGTGAGTAAGGCTAAAGGTAAACGTGCCCTTTACAATTAACATATTGCCAATCGCTTGCCGATTCAATAAGTCCATAACTATCTGCGTTTGGGGGTGGTGTCTATACATAAAAGCTTCAGTGACCACAACGTGTCGTTTCCGCGATGCCTCGATGATTCGATCAACATCTATTGCCGACAGCGCAAGAGGTTTTTCGCAAAGAACATGTTTGCCGGCAATAGCGCATTTGATAGCCCATTCAGCATGCAAGTGATTTGGCAAACTGATATATACTACGTTGATGCCTGGATCACCAACCAACGCCTCGTATGAGCCGAATGCAATGGGAATATCCCAATTTTTCGCATACGCTTCTGCAGTGCCCAGGTTTCTACTGGCAACTCCTACCAACTCTGAACGCTTTGAAAGACGTATAGACGGAATCACAGAGCGATTGATGCGCGCAGTGCTGAGGAGCCCCCACTTTAATTTTCTCATGCAAAACCTCCATTCTTCGTATACCGTATACAATGTACCATATTGTGTGCCGTCAGCCGAAGTGGGACTGGTTGAAGTGTAAAATAAGAGATGGTTTTGGGTATATTAAACCACTTCACCGGGAGGTTTTAAAATGGGACCCTGAGCTGAATCGAGTTCCGAGAAAGTAGTCAGAAAAATCCGCCGTCATACCCGCCGAAGATTTTCTGCAGAAGACAAAATACGGATTATGTTGGAAGGCCACAAGGGTGAAGAGAGCATAACCGTTCTTTGCCGTCGAGAGGGAATTAAACCGAATTTCTTCCTTTCCTCGCAGGTAATTTTTCAGCAGCAGCCTTCCTCTTGCCGGCTCCTGCATCACCAATAATAGTATAGACCCAAACAAAGGATAATCCGAATTTTTTGGCAATTGCAATCCCGGTCATTCCCTTTTTATACAGGGAAACAATTTCCTTATTTCTTTTGGTATTATCGTGATCAAGGGGTGGAATTCCATATTTTATTCTCCATCGACGCACACCTCCCTCGGAGAGTCCAACCTTCTTACCCAAGACTCGGTCATATTCATATTTTTTTTGAAGCTGAATAAGTTCATCTTTAGTGAACCGTGGAGGCATAATAACAGTTCTCGCTCCAGGTATTGGCCGTATCCCGTAGCTCTTCCGCAGGAGTTGAACATTCTGGCGCGTGCATCCGAGTTTTCGACCGATAGCCACATCGGTTCTAACGGATTTCTGCAATTCTATCAATTCAGCTTTGGAAATTCTTGGCATCGATCGGCCCTCCAGCCTGATTCAAAGATTACGATTTGATGGATATAATGATTTTCGATTCAGGGATGAAGCAAGTTCCGGTATTTCATTCGCCTCCAGACCGACTGAACGGTCGCGCGGAATCAGAAAAGGCAACTACGGATCACTTAATCATTTCGCACCCTTCCTGACTGAATTTATATTCTTTCGCATGACACCTGCCAAGCCGAATTCTGCCCCTTATGGACCCCGGATAGACTAAATCAATCCGGAAGAGTGGGGGAGAAGTACAATAATTAGCGCTTCTTAAGGAATTTTATACTATATATAGCGGAAAATGATTATTTTAATCTTCAATAAACCATTTTTGAAAACTTTTGGGACATGATTTATTCCATTGAAAGAAGGTGAGGGTAATGGGCAAAGGCGGCGGCGGTAGAAAAGGTGGTGGTGGAAAAGAAGGCGGCAGGGGTGGCAACTGGCCGGGCAAGACAGGAAATCCATCTGGAGACGGGCGGGGAAATAGCACTCGTCCGAAGTAATTGTTCTTGGCAATAAATTCACAACCTATGGAGGTATGTTTATGCCGCAGAAGCATTTTCCTAAGGGGCTTGATGGCCGCGAGCGTGACCGGGACGGTCAGATTCGCGAGAAACGTGGTGATACTCTTATCGGAACCTTGCGTCAAGAATATGGCAAAGACTTTGCTAAAGGGTATCGTTCAGATACCAAACTTCAAACGATCCGCGAAGAAAACGGAGGAAAAAGTTTAAGAGAGCTATTGAAAAAGAAATAGAAAAACGAGGCAGAAAGGGCATCATATGTAATGGGCACCCCTAAAAATGCCTTTTCTGCTGCGTCTGATTGGTTGTTTGCTGAAAAAACATAGATAGGGAAAGATATGCCAACTCTGCAATTCAAAGGTAAAAACATAATCTGGAATCATCATATGTCGATTCCATTCCATACGCTTGATGAAGCGCCGAAGCTGGATTTTCAAGCGGATAAAGGCGAAGGGAATTTTATTATTGAGGGTGATAATTTACTTGCGCTTAAAGCGCTATTGCCGCAATATGCGGGAAAAGTAAAAGTTGTTTGTATTGATCCCCCTTACAATACTGGGAAAGAAGATTGGGTTTATAATGATAAATTAAATAGTCCCTTGCTAAAAGAATGGTTCAATAAGATTATAAGCAAAGACGACCTTACGCGGCATGATAAATGGTTATGTATGATCACTCCGCGAATAAAGCTTCTTAGAGAACTGCTTTCTGACTTTGGCGTAATATTTATTAATTTAGATGATAATGAATTATTTAGTGCAAAAAGCGTTTTGGATGAGATTTTTGGAGAAGATAATTACGTCGGAAATTTAATTTGGCATACTGCAACAGATAATAATCCTCGACAAATTGCTATTGAACATGAATATATTCTTTGTTACGCAAAAGACATCAAGAACCAAAATTCATGGGAAATGCCAACTGAAAAAGGAAAACATATTCAAGCAAAATATGAAGAACTAAAAAACGTATTTAAAAATAACATTGAAAAAATCCAGACAGACCTCCGTCAATGGATTAAAGATCAATCCAAGAATGGATTGGATTTGTCTGGTGTTTCCCATTATTCATATGTAGACGAAAAAGGGGTTTATTATCCCGGAAACTCTTCAAATACAAGGCCGGGCGGCTATACATATGATATTATTCATCCAAAAACGAAAAAACCATGTGATAAACCTGATTACGGCTACCGATTTAAGGAAGAAACATTTTGGGACGCTGATAAAAAAGGAGATGTCCTTTGGGGTGAGGATGAGCATTCTATCCCCAAAATTAAGAAAAGAATAGATACTGCAACTGAAAAATTAAAAAGCTATTACTATGAAGATAATCGTGCAACAACAGCACAACTAAAGACCTTTTTTGATGGTAAAATGGTTTTCAATAATCCAAAATCTGTAAATTTATTAAAACACATATTACGGTTTGTCTGTAATGGTAATGATCTAATACTTGACTCATTTTCGGGTTCCGGCACTACCATGCACGCCGTCATGGATTTAAACAAAGAAGACGGCGGCAACCGGAAATGCATTCTTGTTCAAATGACCGAAGCAACCGAAGCCGACCCGAAGATGAATATCTGCAAGGATATCACCCGCGAACGTGTAAAAAGAGCTATTGAAAAATATGGCTATAAATCTGGATTCAAGTATTTAAAAGTCGGCATTCCTATTGATCCCGAAAGCATGCTATCGGGTAATCTTCCAACTTTTAAGCAGTTCGCGAAATACGTTTATTATCTCTGTACGGGTGAATATCTGAAGGACGAAAAGCAGATCGATGAAAAATCTTATTTCATCGGAATATTCAAGAAAGAAGCTATATACCTTATCTACGAACAGGATTATGATACCCTTACCCGTCTTGCTCTGAATTTGCCAATTGCGGAAAAGATCGTTAAAGAGCAGAAGGGAAAGAAATGTATCGTTTATGCTCCCGCCTGTTTTCTTGAAGAAGATTATTTGAAGGAAAAGGATATAGAATACGTTGGAATACCGTATAATCTTTTTAAAAAGAATGGACAATAAGAGGGAGAAGAAATTATGTTATCTCAGGATATTTTAACATTATACGGATTAAAAAATTCTCAGGAAGAAGAGGACATTAATAATTGGATTAAATCAATTGTTGGGTTTGTTTTAGGAAGCGATGGAAAAGGCGGATCGGGAGTATTTATTGAAATCCAAAGAGGAAAAATTGTTCTTCTTACTGCTAGGCATGTTTTAATTCATGCATTACTTACTGGTGAAATAACAGTTGGAACAACTGAGAATAAAACAAAAACTATTGAGGCTTATTCAATACGCATTCATAATAGACTTGATGCTGCTTTGATTTATTTGCCTGAAAAATTTGTATATAAAAATTATATCGCTCTTTCTGATTGGAATTGGGCTTCAAGTGATAACCCTTTAGATAAACGCATAATTGCAGCTGGAAATGTTGGTAAATGGAAAGAAGGAATAGACAAAGATAGAAGAATAATTGAAAAACAAAAGGTGCTATTTTATTGGACTTTTGTAAAAGGCGTTATTGAAAATGCAATTCAATGTGATGTTCATAATGAATCAACAGTATTGCCAGAAACTTTCAAGGGTATGAGTGGTGGACCTGTTATCATGCTTCCTGAAAAAAAACTTAAGGGTATCCTTATTCAAGAATATCCACCACCACATTTAGCTAGGCCTACTGAGGTTAGGTATTTGCCTTTGGATTTACTTGAAGAATTATTCGTCCCTTTTAGATCATCACTGACAGATTATAATATACAATCTGGTTTACATCGATTTCCTGCGATCATGGAAGAAAAAAGTGTTAAGGTGGATGTCGAAGTTCAATTCGATTATTTTCGATCCGTATCTGTCCCAGATGAAGAAAATGGCAGATTAGGAAGAATAAATAGTATTAAAATAGATAATAATGAAGGCAGTAGAAGATACCCTATAAATGTTGAATCTATCTTCAAGATACCCGATGATTTAGAAGAAACAAGGTTCAAGGAATTAAAAACTGAAACATATTTAATTGTGCAAGACTTTTTAGATCCCAAATATTCTAGCACATATTAAATAATATTTCATGCAAATGAAACCATAATATGTATCTTAAAAATTATCAGATAAAAGTCGTCAACACTCTTAAGCAGTTCTATCAGACTGCCCGCGAGACGAAAACCAGTTTCGACGCCGCTCGAAAAGTATTGCCCGAAAACATGCGGCCTACCCTTAATTGGGTTGAAGCCACCTTTAAAACCGCCGCAAAACCGTATAAGGATAAATGCACTACCGGCCTTGGTGGATATTATCCCCGTATCGTTTTAAAAGTTCCTACCGGCGGGGGAAAGACGTTATTGGCGGTGGAGGCGATACGGGAATATCAAAACCTTTTCGCGCAAAAACGCACCGGCCTTGTTGTCTGGATAGTTCCTACAGAAACGATCTATACGCAGACGGTTCAAAAGCTGAGGGATAAGAGTAATTATTTACGGCAACTCCTGGACCAATGCAGCGGCGGGAAAACCGTAATTCTCGAAAAAGGCCAAAGGCTGACTACTCAGGATATCGATGAAAACCTTGTCATTCTATTTGTAATGATTCAATCCATAAGCAGGACCAACGGCAAGGAAGCCTTGAAAGTTTTCCAGGACTCAGGCGGGTATGAAAGCTTTTTTCCCGCCGATAATCGCAATGATCTTCACGCGGAACTACTGAAGCAATTTCCAAATCTCGACTTTATCGCACCGCTCAATTCAATATTGCCGCTCATTAAAACAAGCCTTGGAAATGCCATGCGAGTTTCCCGGCCTTTCATCATTATAGACGAAATACACAAGGTTTTTTCCGAAATGGCGCGGAATACTATCGATAACCTGAATCCGGAAATGGTTCTTGGACTTTCGGCAACGCCAAAGGCTGAAATGAATGTCCTTGTTACCATTACCGGCCTTGAGCTTAAAGCGGAAGACATGGTAAAGCTGGACATGCATATTTTGCCGCCTTCCAGCCGTCACGAAAATGACTGGAAATCGATGATAAAGGAAATCAAGGCGCACCGCGATAAACTTGAAAAGAAGGCCATTGAATTTCATCGGACATCGGGAATATTCATCCGGCCTATGGCTTTATTGCAGGTCGAAGCAACGGGCAAAGACCAGCGGGGGAAAGGCACGGTGCATAGCGATGATGTCAAGGAGTACCTTGCAAGTCTGAACATAAACCCGGATGATATAGCGATAAAAACAAGTTCCCAGAATGATATTGAAGACGTGAATCTTTTTTCGACTGATTGCCCTGTTCGGTTCATTATTACCAAATATGCGCTTCGGGAAGGGTGGGATTGCTCTTTTGCCTATATTCTCGGTATCATTCCGAATGTGAATTCGGATACCAGCATTACCCAGCTTGTCGGACGTATTCTAAGACAACCTAACGCGCGGAAAACCGGCATAAAAGAGCTTGATGAAAGCTACGTCTATTACTGCAAAGGCGGCACTCAGGAAATGCTCGGCCTCGTTGAGGTTGGTTTCCGGAATGAAGGACTTGAAGACCTGGTTAATAAGGTCAAAATGGAAGGAAATGAAAGGGTTAATCCCTCTAAAACCGCCAAAATAAGAAAAGACTTTCTCAGGAATGATCTGCAAGGCGCGTTGTATCTACCTGTCTGGCTTATGGCGGATAATGGCGATACGAAACGCCGTTTTTCCTTTGAACTGGATATTAAATCAAAGGTTAATTTTTCCGCTTTTAATCCCTCCGGCGAGCAAATCAAAAAAATTGCGGATTCTCTGAGCGTTGAAAACCGTGAAAGAACGGGCTTTATCATTACGCTCGATGAAACAAGCCATGCGAAGTCGATCAAGGAGGAGGCCGGATATTCGGAAGATAGCGCAATAAGCACGGACTATTTAACCCGGCGATATAGCGAAGTTATTGAAAATGCCTTCCTTGCCCGGCAATGCGCTATCCGGCATATTGAATTATTGCAAACAAAAATTGGGAGCGATAATTTAAAGCATCATTTCAGCTTTATCGCTTCGCAACTTTTCAGCCTTTTGAGGGAAGAAAATAAGGATCAGGAAGAAAAGATTTTTTATGACCTTATTGAGAAAAACAAGCTTGTTTTGGCCGTATCGGATAACCCTGAACTTGGCTATAAAATCCCTGATACCGATTCAATTACCGTAACCCGTGAACCGTGCACCTGGAAATTTTATCTTTTTGATGAAGTCGATCTTGCATCAATGAATTCACTTGAAAGGAAGGTCGGCGGTATTCTTGATAAACAATCGAAAATCCTGTGGTGGTTCAGGAACAAGGTAAGCAAGCAGTGGTATTCTATCCAGGGGTGGCAGCAATATAAAATCCATCCGGATTTTGTGGCGACGAAAAAGCTTGATAACGGAAAATTAGAGCTTGTTTATATCATCGAGAGCAAGGGTGAACAGCTTATAGGGAATCCGGATACGATATACAAGCAGAAGGTTCTTGACAAAATGACCTATCTTAGCAACATGGAAAAGATTGTCAAAGTTCAGCAAATGAGCCTTTTTGAAGTGAATGAGAAGGCGCAATTTTATTGTGTGGAGGACGGGAAGGAAGAAGCGAAATTGAAGGAATTATTCATATAAAGAAACTTCGGGAATTGCTTTATTACAGATACACGCCAAAACCGCTTTTTTACCGGAGCAGCACTTTCTGAACAAGTTCCGTCGTGCCGTCGTTAATCCGTCCCACGTAGATGCCGCGCGGCAACGTTTGCATGCTTACCGATAGTTCATTACTTGCAAATCTCCACGTTCCCACCTGCCTGCCCTGCGCATTGAATATGCTGAAAGCAGCGGCAGAGCGTTGGCGGGTTTGATAATCCGGTATCCGGATAAAGAGCGTAGCGCCGGTCTGATGGATGAATACCTCTTTCGATTCGGACCGGGCGACGGCGTTGGACGGCATTGCGCCGGTCGCACCGTATTCAAACGCTCCAAGGTCCGGCGCCTTGCCGACATAAGGAAGTCCGACATCGGTGCCCGCGTCAATCAGTTTGCTGGTCGCGGACAGGCGCAGGAATTCCACGTTCGGCACGCTTCCATCGGCGTTTCGCGGGCCCATGATTCCGGCGGTGTCAAGGCTTGCGAAATCAGAGGCGGCTACGGTGAGTCCCGTGATGTCCCACGAATTGTAAGCCGCGTTGAATTCGTCGCCCGTTGCATTGGACGTCGCTTCCCCGAGATAGGCGACGTTGTTCCGATAATATCCCATGCCAACGCCCTCATCGGTGGTCAGGTCATAGCCGAGCATATTGTAATCGGCGCCGTTGTTGTACGCGGAATTGTTGTAAAATGTGTCGGACGTGGGTTGGTGATTTTCGTAAAATCCCGCGGAGCTGTTTAAGAGCGACACGCAATTCTCGACGACATGATGAATAATCGGGGTGGTGTAGCCAGTCCAACTGGGAGGCATTCCCCATCCGCCGGCTTTGAAGCCGTTGCCGTTACCATCAGGAGCTTTTGTGGCGCCTTGATTGTAATATCCCATTCTCATGGCCCAGCAGTTTTCGAAATATACGGCGACTCCTGCGTTGATGCAGTCATAACCGTCGTCGGAATTCCACCATGAACGGCAACCCCTGAATATGGTACTCGTACCACTTACTTGATAATGACAACCAAAGCCATCCGCATTTTGTCCGTTGCCCTGGCTTGAATTAGGATCGTAATTGTCGTGCGAATCGCAATTGAGCACTAAATTACCCCCTGTCCCGTGGGAAATGAAAAATCCCGGGCCACCGTTATTATGAATGTTCATGAGTTCAAAAATGTTATTGCCAGCGCCGTCGGTGTAGATGCCCCTATTGGAGGGACCGCCCGGCTCAGGAACATTACACACTTCAAGTCCCTTGAAATACAGCCAGCTGCCGGTAACCGTTATGCCGGCGCCCTCTGTACTGGTCGATAATGTTAATCCGGAAAAATCGAAGACCGGTTTTTCGTTATTGTATGCCCAGAAATAAATTCTTTGGGTGCCGGATTGCCCGCTTTTCGTGATCGATATGCCGCTCGTCGAGCTCGCCCCGGCTCCCTTAAGCGCATAGGTGCCTCCGCGAATAAAAACCGTATCCCCTGCAACGGCGACATCCGCGCCTTTTTGCAGGGTGGCAAAGGGTTGGGTTATGGTGCCGGGATTTGCATCATTCCCTGTCGTGGCGACATAATAGGTCGCGGCGCCGCTATAGGTTATTGTCAATATACAAATGGTCGCAAGAAACCCGCATAAACGGGAAAGCCGATTGTCGCCTGCCGATGGACGTTGTACGTTTTTCACCGTATACCACCCTTGCTGAATAGATTAAGGGGAAAAGATTATTTATAAAACGTTACAAACAATTAACCGCTGGAATAAAGCCGGGCAGCGACAATTCAAATAAAATCCGCAGGGTCGCATTTCACAAAAAATTTGAAAATAAGGTAAATACTCACCAGCGGCTCTTATCGTTATAATATATTCTAATTTTATCCAATTTGCATGAAAAATGATTGGTTTGTTATTATCACCGGGCCTCCTTTGGCTATAAAACATGACTGCATAAAAAGATGTTTTCGTAGAAGTAGGTGAAGCGGCTGCGAGAAGAGCTTGGTATGAAATTTGCAGTAAAATAATCCTTAAAAATTCCATAGATCAGTACAATCCTCTTAATGATAGGTTTTTTTGCATTACTTTTGCTGGCGATTTAAAAGGGGTTAAGTTGCCGTTGCCGACCGCATTTCCAGTTATGCGAAAAATCCAATAAAGGAAATCGTCAGCGCTCTTTATGGCTGTCCCGGAGTGTCGCGCTGCTGGATTTGAAAGTGTTTGTTTTCTAAAAACACAACACGAAATGTAATTTTTTTTAAAGAACATGGTATTTTAAACCATATCAAACAAAAGGGGGCGCTCATGAAAAACTATACGGTAAAGCTTTGTGCCGGTTTGGGGTTACTGGTTTTATTTTCGCAAACGATATCCGCCGAATGGGTGCAGACCAATGGGCCGGAGGGCGGGTTTATCGCTGGCCTTGCAATGAGCGGCGGGAACCTCTTTGCCGGGACCGAGGGTGACGGTGTTTTCCTTTCCACCGATAACGGCGCGAACTGGACCGCGGTCAATTCCGGTCTCACGGATAGTTCTGTCAACTGTCTCGCGGCGAGCGGGAGCGCCGTCTTTGCCGGAACCCAGGGCGGCGGCGTTTTCCTTTCCACCAACAACGGCGCAAGCTGGGCCGCGGTCGATTCCGGCCTCACCAATAGTGATGTGCAGTCTCTTGCGGTGAGCGGCGGGAATCTCTTTGCCGGGACTCAGGGCGGCGGTGTTTTCCTTTCCACCAATAACGGCGCGAGCTGGAAGGCGGTCAATTCCGGCCTTACGAATTATGTGGTGTGGTCTCTTGCGGTGAGTGGCGATACTGTCTTCGCAGGGACAAAGGACGACGGTGTTTTCGTTTCCGCCAATAACGGCGCGAGCTGGACCGCGGTCAATTCCGGCCTTACGGATATGGATGTCCTGTCTCTTGCGGTGAGCGATAGCGCTCTCTTTGCCGGGACGTATTCCGGCGGCGTTTTTATTTCCACCAATAACGGCGCGAGCTGGACCGCGGTCAATTCCGGCCTCACGAATACCGATATCCAGTCTCTTGCGGTAAGCGGGAGCGCAATCGTCGCCGGGACGTATGGCGGCGGCGTTTTTATTTCCACCAATAACGGCGCAAGCTGGAAAGCGGTCAATTCCGGCATCACCTGTTACGATGTCTGGTCGTTCATGGCGAGCGGCGGCACTATCTTCGTCGGGACGTATGGCGGCGGTGTTTTCGTTTCCGCCAATAACGGCGCGAGCTGGACCGAAGTCAATGCCGGCATCACCAATACCGATGCCCAGTCTCTTGCGGCGAGCGGGAGCGCGATCGTCGCCGGGATTTATGACGGCGGCGCTTTCCTTTCCGCCAATAGCGGCGCGAGCTGGACCGCGATTGATTCCGGCCTCACGAGCGCCGATGTTCTGTCTCTTGCGGTAAGCGGCGGCACGGTCGTTGCCGGGACTGACGACGGCCTCTTTTTATCCGCCAATAACGGCGCGAGCTGGAGCGAAGTCGGGTTCACGTCCGGTTTTTCATTCAACTGTTTTGCGGTGAGCGGTGACACTATCGTTGCCGGGACCGACGGCGGCGGCGTTTACCTTTCCGCCAATAGCGGCGCAAGCTGGAGTCCGATCGGCCTCACGAATACCGATGTCCAGTCTCTTGCGTTGAGCGGGAGCGCGATCTTCGCCGGGACTGATGACGGCCTCTTTTTATCCACCAATAACGGGACGAGCTGGAAGGCGATTGATTCCGGCCTCACGAATACCGATGTTTTGTCCCTTGCGGTGAGCGGCGGCGCTATCGTTGCCGGAACTAACGGCGGCCTCTTTTTATCCGCCAATAACGGCGCAAGCTGGACCGCGGTCGCTTTCTCGTCGAATTATTCGGTCAACTGTCTCGCGGTGAGCGGGAGCGCGATTTTTGCCGGGATATATGACGGCGGCGTTTACCTTTCCACCGATAACGGCGCAAGCTGGACTCCTGTCAATTCCGGCCTCACCGACTTCAATGTCGTATCCCTCGCGGTGAGCGACGGCGCTCTCTTCGCCGGAACCTATGAAGCCGGGGTATGGAGCAGTCCGCTTTCCGGGATCGGGGTAACGGGAGTAACGAATCCCGAACCCCGGCAAGCGATGTCAAACCAGGAAAATTTGAGAATATCCTCTCCGGGACATGGCGGTTCCGACGCGATCATTACATTTTCCCTCCCTCATTCGGATAGGGTAACCGTTGCCATATATAACCTCTCCGGCCACCAAATAGCCTCTCTTGTCAATCAAAATCTCGGTCAGGGCGGCCACAGCATACCCTGGAATACCCGGAATCTGGCGGCAGGCCGTTATACGGTACGGATGCAGGCGGGAGCGAATACCTATGTAAAAAGCATTTCCATTTTCCGATAATCAATTTCTTTTTCATGGGCTCCGCGGATTTTGCGGAGCCGCGTGTCAGGTTTTAGATCTTCGTATAAATTATCTTCGTATGAAACTTCGCCGGCAGCCGGTGCGCCGTGCGCAGTCCGCGTTACAACCGGTACGTTCGCGTGCCGGGTCAGGGAAGGCCCCTTCAGTTCAAACTCGCCTATGAAAAAAGCAACGTCCCTGAGAATTGTCAATGCGGCACTGTTGCTTGTTTTTGTCATTCAGGCGATTACCGGTCTCCTTCTCGCCTTTTCCGTCGGCCCGTTTTCCGAACTCTCGGCGCTACACCGGTATTCCGGCTTCACGTTTATCCTGCTCGCGGTTGCTCACCTGGTCATGAACCGGCAGTGGGTGATAACCAGCTTCCTGAAGTCCCGGCCCAAGCTTCCGCCGCCGTCGCTGAAAAAGCCGGGATGAATCTTTAGCTCAACACGTTTTCCTGAAACTGAGAGACCCGCCATAAATGTGCCGAAAAAGCCTTAAAATGGCCATCAAACTGCACCACTATTGTGCGAATTACCTTTTGAAGAAATTCAAAATTGCGGAAAATGCAAATTCACTCTCGTTTTTGAGATCGCCTTGGTTATTAATCAGTTACCGGTGTGAATATACGGCGCCCATTTGCCGGACATATCGCGGATCAAGTAAAAATTATTCCCGAGCGTCCCGGCCGCGTTTTTACCTCTGATCACATGGCCCGCAAGGTCGATATATTCGGTGGATTGATTATTCGGCGTGAGCAAGCTTCTTGATTGCTGAGCAGGCGTCTTGAGAATCACCGCGCTCGTCCCATTCATGACAACGATCGCCGAATCGCTGAGGATATCGCCGGCGCTATCGCCGAGTGAGACCGTATAGCTTCCTGCTTGCGCGGCCTGAAAATTAGTGAGCGTAAGCGCC
>Ga0181538_10004109_pt1 | contig 13842 bp, 13 predicted proteins | sample PEATcosm2014_Bin_40_FD_119773 | JGI IMG/M metagenome (GOLD analysis project Ga0181538, IMG submission 119773) | Peatland microbial communities from MTU Mesocosm Facility, Houghton, MI, USA - PEATcosm2014_Bin23_30_metaG | ecosystem: Environmental > Terrestrial > Soil > Wetlands > Peat | place...
ATCGCTTGCCGGATTGTATACGTCTGGGGCACGAGAAAGGGCTTAACGTCGTCATTCATGGGTATCGCTTCTGATAATCCTGGCAGATTTGACGGGTCGGGGGTGGGCGGAATTTCTGGGTTCTGCGCTATAGCAAATCGTGAAAGCTTTTCTTAAGCAGGTCGTCGGAAAGATTCACATGTTTTAGTATATCCTTAATCCGTTCACTGGCGCGCCCGTCGTGAAAGCGGTCGTAGGGATTGTGCATGCCGCGTAGCGAGGCTCGAAAACGCGAGGAGATGGCCCGCTTTATTCCCCGTTCAATTGCCTGCTGGGAGCACGGAACATCAATCACGTTTGCCGCCCGGACACGACCACGCTGTCGGTCACCGATATTAACCACGGGCAGCCGAAAGGAAGGGGCTTCGGTCAAACCGCTGGAGGAGTTTCCCACCATGACCGCAAAGTGCTCCATGCAGCTCAGGTAACGACGGTGGCCCAGATGGGGGATCCACTTAAATCGTCCGGGAGTCTGTTCGCACAGGGCGCACAACCGTGCGTTGATGCGCGCGCCTTGGGCGTCCGCATTGGCCGCGGTAAACAAGGCATTAAGCCTGCTCGCCTTGATCGCCCCGGCGAGCTGCCGCACCTGGGTCTCAACGCTGCCACGATCCTGCGTGGCGGGATGGTAAGTGACGATGGCCGCCGGCTCCCGCAGCGACAGTCCGAGCTCCTGTTCAAGTTCTGCGCGCGTCAGCAGCGGCGTACGGTAGATTTGATCCAGCCCTGGGGCGCCGAAATTAAAAACGTGCTCCGGCGATTCCCCCATCTGGATGATGCGACGCCGGTATGATTCGGTGGCGGGAAAATGCAGTGAAGCCATCTTGGTGATGGCGTGGCGGACTGAATCGTCAATGGCTCCTTCGCTGCGTTCGCCGCCGTGAAGATGTGCGATCGGAATCCGAAGCATCAACGCAGCGATCGCGGGCGCGAACAATTCGAACCGGTCTCCCAGCATGACCACGATGGCAGGTTGCAACTTCACCAGGGCTTCGGCGAAGCCGGCCAGCCCCAGTCCGATGGATTTGGCGTTGGCCAGGCTGGAGCCGCCCCTGAGTTGCAAATCGATCCTCCGGTCGATCTTCATGCCCTCAGCCTCGATCTCCCGCACCGTCAGCCCGAACTCCGGGGCCAAATGCATGCCTGAGGCGATCACTTGCAGCCGGAGGGCAGAATCAGCCCGGATAGTTTCTAATAATCGGAAGAGGAGTCCGAAGTCAGCCCGACTGGTTGTCACCACACAGATTCTACGTCGCTTCACGCCAGGTGATTCCAGTTGAGGATTTCGTCTTTGGCGACGCCGGCACGGAGAGTGCGCCCGATTAAAGCCGGCAGGAGCTTTGGGGCGAGCCCATTACCAGGGCGTTTGATTTCTAAGTCCCCGGTCGCGAGTTGGTGTCCCGCGGGCAGCGAGCGGGCGGCCACCACGCTCTTGCGGGCAACCGGAAGGTTGGGCAGCTCACACGGGGCCGGAGCCTTGATGCCGGTGCCCAGTGCCGCCTCCACATGCCGGATGGCCTCCACCATCTGCCGGAGCTCGACCGGTTCAAGGGAAGCGGCATGGTCCGGGCCAGGGAGCGTACGATCCAGAGTAAAATGCTTTTCAATCACCTCGGCGCCCAAGGCCACCGCAGCGATGGCAATATCGATGCCCGGCGTGTGGTCCGAGTAGCCCACCGGCAGGTCAAAGGCCGATTTGAGCGTCTGCATGGCACGAAGGTTAACCTCGGCGTACGGCGCGGGGTACTCAGTTACGCAATGCAACAGCGTCAACTGCATGGCTCCCGCGGCCCGCAGCACATTTACGGCCTCTTCGACTTCGCCCAATGTCGACATGCCGGTCGACATGATTAATGGCCGCCCTTTGCGGGCCAGGTGCTGAAGGAAAGGCAGGTTGGTGATTTCTCCCGAAGGCACTTTGTAAAGCGGCACGTTCAGAGTGGCGAGCAAGTCAGCGCTTTGCGTGTCAAATGGACTGGACAGGAACTGGATTCCAATTTGGCGGCAGTGGTCGATCAGCCGCTGGTGGGCCGCGGCGTCCAATTCCAGCCGTTGCAACATCTCGAATTGGGATTCGGTTGGTGCCGTCGTGCGTTCTTGATAAGACGCCTTGTGGGCGGATCGAGTGGCAAGCAGACCAGCCCGGAAAGTCTGAAACTTGACCGCATCGGCGCCGCTGGCTTTGGCCGCGTCGACAAGCCGTAAGGCAAGATCCAGCGATCCGTTGTGGTTTACCCCCGCCTCGGCAATGATGAAGACGTGCGGCATTAAATTCCTATTTTATTCGGCGGGCTGGGCTGCCGACGTAAACACCCGGTTCCTTAAGGTCATGGACGACGGTCGCTCCCGCTCCGACCATGCAGCCGGCCGCGATCCCAATACCCTCAATCACCGTGGCCCCAGCCCCAATCATCGAGAAACGCCCCACCGTGACGCCTCCGGAAATTGTAGCCCCCGGGGCAACATGCACCCAGTCAGCCAGTATGACATCATGTTCAACACTGCTGTTCGTGTTGACGATCGCACCACGGCCGATGGTCACCCCACTGTTAATGACCGCCCCGTCCATCACCACGGTGCCCTCGCCAACCGATACTCCCTCGTTGACGATAGCGTCGGGCGAGATGATCGGGGGAAAGGACAGGGCGAGCGATTGCAATCGCCCCCAGAGTCCGTACCGCGGCTTCCCCAGACCAACTTGACCCAACCCGATCACAACATTTAGTTTTTTCGGCCCCACGGCCAGCGCGGCCAGCTCCCGGTCAGATCCGAGATAAGGGGCTCCCAAAACCGCGCAGTTATCGTTCAGGTCAGTATAGCCGAGAATGCGGTAGCGATTCAGCTTGCGAAGAATGCTGATCACGACCTTTGCGTGACCGCCGCCGCCGACTACGACGAGAGCATCCAAGTCTTGCTTGGTTTGCAGAAGAGTCCCCTTGATTGGAACGTGTTAGCCATTCATGTGCCGTTTCAGAAAGGCTGGCAGCGAGGTGGCCTCATCGCAACGCAATTTCGCCACTTGCCTGATGCGGGCTCGCAAAGCTTCGCCCTGATCAAGGTACTTCCGCGCTGTTAACACAATTTCCGCTATATCGGAATCAGCCGGAGAGGCATTGAACTGGTGGAGGACGTCATATTCAAGCACTCTGGACAGGCTGCCCATCTTGTGCGCGTGAGACGCCAGAAAAATGCAGGGAGTGCCGCCGAGCGAGGCAAAGATCGAAGGGTGATACCGCCCGGAGATGAACAGCCTGGCATGGGCCAAAACCGCCCCGCACAAGAGGATAGGTGCATCCACTGGAACTATGCCTACATCCTTCTCTCTGGCCACTCGCTGCAGAAATGAATCCGGTAAATCATTTTCCGTCAGGTAGACGCGATACCCAAGCTGGCGTATCGCATCAACGAGCCGCGCATAGCATTGCACCGACCTATCAGGCTCGCGGGCGGCCAAAGCTCCTCCTCCGATGCATATGTACGGCTGAGAAAAATCAAGTTTGCCCCAATATTCATCTTTCTCGGGATGAGGCAGCAAAAAGTCGCCGTTCAATGGCGGATGCGAATTGCCGCTTGCGTAGAGTGAAAACCAAGCGAAGAGCGAATCAGGAATAAAGCTGGAGTTAGTCTCTGGCATTTCCTTCTGGACGTACTCCTGGGATTCAGGGTCGCGCAACGACACGGCCCGGCATTGTGCAAGCAAACGCCTGGCCGCCGCGAGCGTTGTGTTATTTCTTCCGGTCAACGGACAATCCGAAATCATCGAATTCACAAGAAAAACCGGCTTTTTCAGGCGAATGCCCAGTTCGATCATCGCAAGGACGAAGAGAGTCGAGCGGCGGGGCGGCGTCGTAAAAATGATGTCACCGTCTCCGTCGATCACTAGCAGATCGGCTTCAGCGGCTTGATCGTAGATCCTGGCGAGCGCCGGATGCCGGCGCTTGTGAGCCAGCAGGTTGTCGATGCTTTCTGTAGGATCCTCCGAAATAAAATCCCTGGCACCAAATAACCGTTCCAGTTTGATGTACCAGGCAAACGGCCGCCGCCGTCTAAGCAGCAGATACCGAAAGTGCCGGTAGTATTTCGGCGGCATCAAAGTACCTACGTAGCCGGCTTCGGCCGTAGACAGGTCGAAGAAGTCGCAGGTGACGCGGCCTGTGATATCGAATGAACCGGATAATAAATGACCCAGTGCAATGCTGGCGGCACGGCCCCAGTTTATTGAGGTCCGATTGTCACCGACGAAAAGCACTTTCATGCTGGCGTGTGAGGAGGCCGCGCGTTTGCAGTCAGGGACGGTCCCCGACCCTGGGCGAAATATCGTCTCCGCCATCCAGGGACGGCCGGCTCAATGCAACGGCCACGGTGGTGCCGTCGGGCAACCGCCATTCATAAGGCACCACAACAGGTGTCGAGTGGCGCGCAAACGCCAGAAATTCACCCTTATAACCATATTCAGCAAGATCTCCGACTACGCTAAAATAGGCTACTTCCTGGTGGTCGATGATCCGGTCTCTTACGTTTGCGGCCCGGATGAGTATATAAACTGTATAGCTTTGTGGCAGCAAGGGAATGGATCTGAAGGTGCATGATATCTGACCGACTCCTTCCAAGCAATCAGGCCTGTGCCCATCAAGCAACATATTGGAAGCGAAACATGAGCCGCTAATTCCCAGCACCCCCAGGGCTATGATTGGCTTCTCAATGCGCTTTTGTGCGTCGTACGATATTTCCACGACCAGATCATCGCCGGGGCAAAACTGGCTACTTTCCGCCCCCCGGGCGTTTTTTAGCACGACCTTCTGGAGGATCAGTCCATAATCGGGATTCGTGCAGGGAAATGAGCGCTCGTTTGAGATGCTGTTGAAATAAGCCTCCACGATTTCGTTCGCCTCTCCGTCTCTGTGCAGCCGGCCTTCCGTCAGCCAGACGACCCTTTGGCACAAGCTGCGGATGGCTTCCATACTGTGGCTAACGAACAGGACTGTTCTCCCGCTCCGGGCAAAGCCCCCCATCTTTCCGAGGCATTTCGTTTGGAAGGCGGCGTCGCCAACTGCAAGCACCTCGTCAATAATCAGGATTTCCGGTTCAAGGTGGGCGGCCACGGCAAAAGCCAAGCGGACATACATGCCGGAGGAGTACCGTTTGACGGGCGTGTCAAGAAACTCTTCAATTTCCGAGAACGCGACGATCTCATCAAATTTGCGGATAATCTCGGCGCGGGTCATGCCCAGGATTGCGCCGTTAAGGAAGATGTTCTCCCGTCCGGTGAGTTCCTGATGAAATCCGGTCCCGACTTCGAGGAGGCAGGCGACCCGGCCATCAATGCGGATTCGTCCCTCGGTGGGAACAGTAATCCGGCTCAGAAGTTTCAACAGGGTGCTCTTGCCCGCACCGTTGCGGCCGATGACGCCGACCACTTCACCTTGTTTGATCTGAAGGGAAACATCCTTTAACGCCCAGAAATCCTCCCGCTGTAGCTTGTTGTGCCGGCGGGACCGAAGCCAGGCGAGAGGCGCTCGTATTGCGCCCTCGATCGCATGGCGCATGCCGTCATTTCGGGCCCGTTGATGGCCGATGGTGTACCGTTTGCCAAGATTTTCAATGGTGATAGCTGGCGTCGTTGAATGTGCGTCGAACATCGCTCAAATCACATCAGCAAAGGTTTGCTCAGTCTGTCTGAAATACCATATTCCTGACACGACGAGGACGACGACATCAATCACCGCAATCGCGAGCCCCAGCCAATAACCGCTGCTTTGCGTACCCAACAGGCACCAGCGGAAGCCATCGATGACCCCCACCATCGGATTGAGCGCGTAGAGGAGGCGAAACCGGCCTGGAACGACGCTACTCTGAAAGCCCACCGGCGAGATATAAAGGCCAAACTGCACTACGAACGGGACAATGAAACGGAAATCACGGTACTCGACCATGAGAGCAGCGATCCACAAACCGACCCCCAGTGAGGCGCCGAACACCAGCAGTACGAAAAATGGCAGAAATAATACGGCCGCAGGAGGTGCATAGCGGTACCAGATCATCAGGACAGCGAGGAACACGGCGGAGATCAGAAAATCCACAAAACTGGTGATGATGCTGCTGACCGTAACAACGACTCGCGGGAAATACACCTTGGAAATCAGACTGGAGTTGGCGACGAGGCTATTGCCGCTTTCGGAAAGGGCAGTTGAAAAGAACTGCCAGGGCAACATGCCGCAGAGAACCAGCAGCGGATACGGCCGTCCGCCGGAAGGCATTTTGCCGAGCTTCCCAAAAACTATCGTCAGCACTAGCATGGTCAGGAGTGGCCGGATGAGTGACCAGCCGACGCCCACAACGGTTTGCTTGTATCGCACGAGCAGATCGCGCCATGCAAGGAAGTAAAAAAGTTCCCGGTAGCGCCAAAGATCCCGCCAGTACTGCCGCTCGGTACGGCCCGCTTCGATAAGCATTTGAGTCATGCGCCGCTAATTCGGATAAGTCCGGTCCCGTTCGGACACTACTTCCACTTCCTCCGGCCAATCTATCCTGAATGCCGGATGGTTCCACCGTAGACCTTGGGCTGATTCCGGGTTGTAACATCCCGACATTTGATAGAAAACTTCGCTGTCATCTTCCAGGGTCAGAAAGCCATGCGCTCACCCTTCCGGAAGATAGACGATATTTCGCTGAGAGGACGTGAGGACCACCGCGGCCCGTTCTTTGAATGTTGGAGACCGCGGCCGCAGATCAAGAGCAACGTCCTATACCGCCCCCCCGGTGCATCGTACGAGTTTGGTCTGTTCATAAGGCGCCGCCTGGCAATGCATTCCACGCAGGGTGCCCTTGCGAGAATTAAACGAAAGGTTGCACCTCTCCATTCTGGGATTCAGCCCGTGATTTTCAAATTCTGTTTGTGCCCAGCAGACCGCAAGTAACCCGCGCTTGTCGGGGTAGGGTTCAAGGTGAGTCTCAAAAATCCCGCGAGGTTTGGTTTCCTCAAACAGCATTATGAGGCAGATTAGGCTGCTTGCCTGGAAAGACGTAGCTCGCTCAAGAGCTGCCTTAAAGAAATTGCCTCCTCTCGCACCGGACGTAGAACCGCCGAAAGCAAATAAGCAGATGCGAAAGCGAGCGCGGCAACCAGAAGCTGCGAGATGATCCCATGTGGAGCAATCAGGCGCAGCGCAAGCTCTGCTGAAAGAATGCCAGCGAGGGATAGTGCAATCGGACACAAGATGGCCTGCCCAAGACGCTTCAAATTCAAGCGGGTACCTCGGAAGGTATATTTGAGCATCCATGGGAACATGACAACCATAACCAGCGAGCCAGTTAGGGCCACTCCTTTGATGCCAAAAGGCAGGCCGATTGCAAAGCTGCCGACAATGATGGGGGAGATGATGAGCAAGAGTTTTAGGAGCCGCCCCGATTCCCCGCGGCTTACAAACAACCACATGATCGAGTCTAGAAGCACTTGCCCTAACGCTGAGATCACAAGAATCTGAAAGACGGGCGCCGCTTCCCCCCATTGATGCCCAAGGACCAGGAGAATCACCGGCTTCGCCGCAACGAAGAGAAAACCGAAGATGGGAGTGGTAATCCACATCATCAGGTTAGCAAGGCGCAGGTAGTATCGCGCAGAGCGCTCCGGGTCGTCCCGGAGCCTACTGAAAGCTGGTATAGCGACTCTGCCCGCAGGGGCAATGAGCTGGCGCACGGGGAGCATCAGAAGGTTATAGGCCCGCGAATATAGCCCCAGCTGCTGAGCTCCCCAATGCCAGCCGATAAGTACGCCATCAGCACTGCGATCTGCGTTATATATGACGTAGGAGGCAGCAACGTTACCCCCAAAGACGACTAGGGAGCGGACATTGGCGTTGCGCCGAGGCAGGCCTGGTACCCATCTGACCATCACCCAGGAAAGCGCCATTTGAATGAAGTTCATTGTCAAGGGGAGAGCGACTATGGCCCAATAGCCTGCTCCGCGCCAGGCCATAATAATGGCGGCAGGAACGGCTACTGCATAGGAAGACACGTCACGAATAGCCAGGGACACGAACCGCATTTGGCGCTTGAGAAGCGCATCGTGTTGGCTTCTTAAACCGCTGATGAGAAACGCGAGAGATGCCAGAAGAGTGATATCTCTGAGCCGCGGTTCCCGGTAAAACCGAGCAAACACAGGAGCCAGCCCTGCCGTAGCCAATGTGAGGCCAAGCCCCATTGCCACATTCACCCAGAACAGGGCAGTTACTTGCTCATGGCTGATCTGGTCGCACTGGATGGTCGCCTCAGTGAGGCCGAGATCCACAAACGCAGTAGCCAGTCCTGTGACGGCAGTGACCATGGCTACCAGGCCGAAGTCGGCAGGGGTCAGTAGCCTTGCCAGCACTACGGTCGCGACCGACCCGAGGAGGAACTGCGTTCCCTGCGAGGTGAGCGTCAACACACCCCCGCGAACTGACCGGCCCTTCAAGTCCGCGTGGAGATGGTCAGTTCTAAAGACGTCTTGTAATTGCGTTTGCGTGGACATTTTGACTGGCTGGAAGCATGGGGTCGCAGACAACGTAGATTGCGGCAGCTCCAACTACCGCCATGGAGCTGCACAGGTTACCAGCTCGGTCCCGTCGTCAGCGCGGCTCTCAGGCCCCGCCTCGCGGAAAGGCTTCGGTTTTCCGGCCAATACCCGAGCCCTCATCTACATCTCGCTTGAACAAGCTGCCATATACGCTCATGGTCATCTGAGTGACCACGTCCCAGGAATGGCGCTCAGTGGCGTAGTCTCGAATCTCCTGCCGCCGGCTGTTCAACTCTCTGTATAAGTCGCTCGCGAAGTACTTTTCTATGGCCCTCGCTAGGGCAACTGAGTCTTCGGGCCTGAATACAAAGCCCGTCTTGCCCTCCACGATCTCATCCTTCAGCGAGCCCACGTCGGCAGCCAGCGCTGGCAAGCCAAAACTGTATCCAAGGAATAACACGCCGCTCTGGTATATTTGTTTATAGGGCAGCACCAAGACGTCCGCGGCCTTGAAGTAGACTTCCGTTTCGTCATCCGGAATGAATTCCGCCTTAAGGAGAATTCGTTCCTTCTGCACGTCTTCTTGGATCGTTTGCCGAAGGGCGTTCCAGTAGCCCTCGCAGTTCTTGGGCCTGCCGGCAATGATCAACCTGAAATCTTCACTGCGGGAGAGGGTCTGTCGGTATGCCGACGTAAGGTATTCGAGCCCCTTATAGGGGGCGATGTTGCCAAAGAAGAGAATTGCTTTCTCAGTATCCCGGACGCCTAGTCGCTGTCTTGCCTCAGCTTGGGTAAGACGCGTATTGGGAACAGCATTGTTGATCCCGAACGGGATGACGGTGATCCGGACCGGTGGCACGCCAAATGCTTCGATGAGCTCGAGCTTCATCTTTTCCGTATGCAAGAAAATGTGGTCGGCAAGGCGGTATTGGAAGCCCAGCGTCAGGCGATTGAGGCGCGTATCGTTACCGTCGCGAGTGCGCGCATTCACGTTGTGCAATGTCAGAATGATCTTTTTCCCAAGTAGTTTGTAATAGAGGGTCAGCAGCGTTCGATCGAGGAGCTCAAGCCTGTTGTTCCAGAGGATGTGAAAAACCTTTGGCTTGGCGGTGGCAGCGTAGCGAATCAGTCTGACATAATAACTCAGCACTCGGCTGACCTTTGTTCCTAAAGCGGCATCTGCTCGCTGATCGCCTCGCAGGTTGAGAAAGTTGACGCCCGACGCCTCGTGGAATTCCGGGCCATCCAGGTCATCATTACCGATCAAGTCCAGAGCCAAACCCTTGGACATGAGAGCGGTGGCCAAGCCGTAAGCGTAAGGCCTGTCGGCGCCGCCGGTGAGCAGGGTCACGGAGGATTTCGGATTTTGGATTTGCGATTTTGGATTCATAGCCCGCGGCCGCCAGGCGCTTATCAACTTTGGACTTTCTCCATATCCTGTTGGGCAAATGCAGCCGCAGACAACTGGCGTTCGACCGCTGCTTCAACCATGCCCGTGGTGATCAGGTCCATACAATTCGGCACGAAGTCGCAGGTGGGCTTATAGCAAGCGAGGCAATCCATCTGCGGAACAACCTTCTCGCCGAGTCCGTACATTTCGATTTCGGCTGCACTGGTCGGCCCGAACAGCACCACCGTTCGCCGGCCCAAGGCCAGCGACAGGTGCATGGCCAAGGTGTCGCCGGCGACAACCAGGGTGCACGCCGCCACAATGGCCGCGAAGTGCCGCACGGGGTTATCGCAACCGCCATCGATCAGAGGTACTCGAGAGCGAGACATCAGTCTCTGGTGTCGCTCACGTTCCTCCGGCCCGCCCAGAAGCACAAACTGCGCCCTGTGCCGGCTTGCCAAACGCTCCACCAGCTCGAGGTAGCCGTCTTGCCGCCACTGCTTGAACTTCCAGCGGCCGCCGGCGCCGGTGTTCAGGCCGATGACGGGGCGCGACCAATCGACGCCCAGACGCTCGAGGTGCTTGCGGCCGCGTGCCCGCTCCTCCTCGCTTAGTTCGAACACATAACGGTGGGTCGCCCCGGGGAGGCCGATAATCTCCAGCATGATGTCCTGGTAAGTGCGTGCGCCCTGGCGCTTGAGGTCGTCGAAGACGCCCATTTCGAGCCATCTCCCCGCGGCAGCATTGGTGGGCTGCACGAACCCTCGTGGGTCGAGAATAAACCCGTCCTTTTGCTTGGCTTTCGCCGTGCTGGCCAGCGCGGCGCTCGTCTTGCTGGCGTCGAGGTTGATGGCGCGATCGAAGGTCCGCACCTGCAACTGCACCAGCGCGTCTTCTCCATAATCAAGGATCTCGGTGATATACGGGTTGCGTTCGAGCAGACCTCGCGACTCCCTCCGGCTGATCCAGGTGATTGCAGCTCCCGGGTGTGCTTCCCCCAGCGCCGGAAGCAACGCCGTGGTGCGCAACACATCACCCATGGCGTCCAGCTTGACGATCAGAAGGCGCTGGTCGATTCTTTGATAGTGCTCGCAGGTGCAAAGCAGGCCGCTAGCCTTGTGCCACACGCAGGGGCGATCACCCAGGAAGAACCGGCAATCGAAAGCGATTTCCCGCCTCTCGCCTCCAGGCTGCGCTACCGTGGTATTCTCCGGCTTCGGTGTCATGCCTCCGCGAGCCTCTCCTCCAGCAGTTCGCAGATGGCGTGGTAGATCATGATATGCATTTCCTGGATTCGCGGTGTGGATTTGGAAGCAACGCAAAGGCAGAGGTCACACGCTGTCCGCATCTCTCCCCCCGAATCACCCGTCAGCCCAATGACCTTGACCTTGTTCTGGCGCGCCGCCTGAATGGCCCGCAGGATGTTCAGGCTGTTGCCGCTCGTCGAGATGGCCAGCAAGACGTCGCCCGGCCGGGCATGGGCGGAGAGTTCACGCGCAAAAACTTGATCGTAGCCGTAGTCATTTCCAATCGCGGTGAGAGCCGAGGTGTTGGCGTGCAAGGCCATGGCTCGCAGTGGCCGGCGATCTCGCAGGAAGCGGCCGGTAAGCTCGGCAGCCATGTGTTGGGCATCAGCTGCCGATCCCCCGTTTCCCGCCGTGAAAAGCTGGCCGCCCGCAGCCAGGGAATCAAATATGATATCCACGGCGGTCGAAACGGCAGCGGCAAGCCCCGGAAGAGCCTTAGCTACCTCAAGGTGCTCCTCCCAGATGGCTGCGATTTTTTCGAGTTGCTGTGTGGCCCCCGCCATTTAATCCCCTTTCGGGTCCTGCGCCGTGAGGCTTGAGGTTCGGGTCGGATCGGTAACGCCTGCCAAGCCGCCTTCCAACTTGAACATTGCCTTGTCCCATTGCCTGAGGCAAAAAGCCTTGAGCTGCGGGAGCGACGTCTGGGCCCAGTCGGCAATTTTCCGTCCAAACACTGGGTCCATCCAAGCATATTTCCAGCTCAGGAGGGGCGCCTCGAGTCGGCCCCCAAGGTGCGCAGCCATCCTTTGCAATTCGATCACAAGGTCTGGCCGGTCCGGATAGAATATCGAGGACCAGTTCTGCATGTATACCAAACAAGCCTTCCGCACACGTTCGCTTTCTTCGAGCGAACGAAGGTACTGAATGTGTAATTTCATCGAACGAAGGAGCGACTCTCTCTTCTTATCCGAGCCACCGATGTAGCTGATACTGCCTGTGCCGGAGGCTCTGTAATAAATCCCGGTTCTGGACACAAAACGGGTGCCTTCAGAGGCAAGAAGCACCCGGGCAAAGTACTCGCCGTCTTGATCGTAATGAAGACCCTCGTCCCAGGGCCCTGCTGCCTCGGCCAATTCCCGACTCGCTAGCCAAGTGGCGTTTTGCATGTGAAGGTTTTCGCCCATTTTCCTCAATAGCCACTCGACGGGGGAAAGGTCCTGGCACAGGGAATTGTGAACAAAGCGGGCTTCGCGAGTGCGATAGAAGAAGGGCGCCCAGGGCGAGGAGAGAAGCACTCGCTTGCTGTCGCCTTGCCGCAGTGCCGCAAGCTGCCACTCGATCTTATGGGGCGCCATAAGATCATCCGCGTCCAATTCTTGGATGTAGTCACCGTGGCACAATCGCAGAGCATGGTTTACGGCCGCTGAAAGGCCCCTGTTCGGTGTGGATACCACGGTGACCCCTTTCGAGGCAAATAGCCGCGCCACTTCCGCCGTCCGGTCCGTAGACCCATCGTCCACCACAATGATCTCCTTGCATGGCCAGGTTTGGGCGAGCGCGGATTGAAGCGAGTACGGGATCCAGTGTTCGACGTTATGCGCGGGGATTAGAATCGAGACCAGCGGTTTCATACCTAAGCCCATCCTAGTACACTGGGAGACCCCCCGGCTCTGCCGGGGAGGCAGCCGAAGTTTGACAGATCCTGCAAAACCTGGGTAGAGGACTTATCGTGATGCGCATCCTCGAATGCGATGGACCCAGGCGAGACCGCCGCGTGACTGAAGGGCGGAGAATGCCCTGCTGTATTGTTAAGCGCATGTAGACAAGTTGCGTTATCACTCCCCCGTGGTTTTCCGGGGCCGCGTCAGCGACCCCGAGCTGCTTTGAGCGGCTCACAGTTTTGTAAAGCTCGGCTTTGCCGGGGGGATAATTACTCAATTCGTTCGCTGGAAACGGCCCATTTCCAACCGTGGCAAACCCGGGTGCCATCGCGCAGGACCTGCGACCGTGCGCGCCCGCGTGGCACATCTATGAGTGCGGCTAATTCCCCAGTCTCAGGCGCAGGCCGTGGCACGGGTGTGCGGCCCGTGGCCAGAGACGGCCAAGATGGCCACGCTACGGTGCCCAAAAACTGAGCCATAACGGGAGCGGCACAATGCTTCAATCTGTGGCATAATGATCCCGGTCTCGCGAACGGGTAAGGGTTCTTATGCGGCAAATCGCGCCAGTGCACGCTAGCAATTACGCTGCTGGAGTTAATGCGCCCTTGGGTTCCGGCCGATATCGTTGTGCCGGTAAGAACCGGGAAGTCCATGAACGGCTTGGAATTAGCAGGAATCAGAAGAAACGACTTTTCATAGTTACCAAAGTACTATTGTACTTTGAGCCGACACGGAGTAGCATAGCGTCTCTTTTTTCTTAGGGAGGGACATCCACAATGCTAAGGACCATCAAAGGCGCTTCACTGGCTCTTCTCTTGAGCACACTTTTCGTAACCGGTGCCCGGGGGCAGGGTACCTACACCGCCGCTTCCTGCAGCCAGAGCGCCGTGAACGCAGTTATCAACGGGCCGACGCACACAGCCGTCAACGGCGATACGATCAATCTCCCTTCTGGGACATGCACCTGGACCACTGGGGTCACGGTGCCAAGCGGCATCGGCATCACCATCA
>Ga0181538_10004110_pt1 | contig 13837 bp, 15 predicted proteins | sample PEATcosm2014_Bin_40_FD_119773 | JGI IMG/M metagenome (GOLD analysis project Ga0181538, IMG submission 119773) | Peatland microbial communities from MTU Mesocosm Facility, Houghton, MI, USA - PEATcosm2014_Bin23_30_metaG | ecosystem: Environmental > Terrestrial > Soil > Wetlands > Peat | place...
AACTCTTGCGTGTTGTTGCTCTGCGCTCCGCCGATGACGACCACCACCTCCGCCCTCTGGGCCAGCTCAATCGCCGAGTTTTGGCGCTGCTTCGTCGGCTGGCAAACCGTATCAACGAAGTGCACTTCCGCAGCGGGAAACCGGCGGCGGATTAGTTCCACCAGTGCCCGAACCTTCTCAATTGGCTGTGTGGTCTGCGCCGCCACGCCGAATCGTGCCCGCTCTCTCAGCCCAAGGACATCCGCCTCCGACACCACCACATCAAACTCCCCCAGGTCTTCCGTCATGCCGCGCACCTCGACGTGCTCGCGCTTGCCCACGATGACCGGGTGATAACCCTCGCGCACCAGCTTCGCCACCGCGCGATGCGCCACGTGGACGAGCGGGCAAGTCGCTTCCATAACCTGCAACCCGCGTTCCCGCACACGCCCCATTGCCGCGTCGGAGGCCCCATGCGCGGTGATCATCACCGCTTGCGTGTCCACCGCCGTAACACTCTGCGCGATCTGGATGCCTCGGGCGCGCAGCTCAGCAAGGACAGTCTCGTTATGCACCAAGTCGCCCAACACCGTAAGCGGCTCCGTGGCGGACTGGTTTAACGCCAGCTCGATGGCGTCCCGCACCCCAAAACACATGCCCAGATGCTCTGCCAGAATGATTCTCATAAGCCTATCACTTTGTATTACAAAGTATGTGACCGTGCTCCTTGCTTTTTGTTCAAACTCATTTCCTACTCAGGTTTGTTCTGCTGGATGATGCGCTCCAGCAGATTGATGTAATGGCTGAAGGCCTTCCTGCCAGCGGGGGTCATTGCGCAGGTGGTCAACGGGCGGTTGTTCTGAAAGGACTTGGTTACCGAAAGGTAGCCGGCCTCTTGGAGTGTGCGGATGTGCGTGGTGACATTGCCATCGGTCATGCCCAGCGTGTCGCGAAGCTCGGTAAACGAAAGCTCCGCCGAGGCGGCGAGCATCGACATGATGGCCAGCCGCCCCTTCTCGTGAATGACACGATCAATCTGGAGGAAGGGTTCCGGGTTCACATCTCGTGTCTGCGGCGCTCGGTGAAGTAGAGATAAACACCATAGGCGAAATGCAGGCCGCCGAAAAACAAACCCATGATCCCGTGGGCGCAGTCGAGCGGGCGTATCCAGTCCGGAACACCCGCGGCGAACAGCCCGCAGCCGCCAACCACGAAGACCCAACCGAATATCTTCATCCCCCGCGGCATGAAGAAACCGGCGGCATGAAACGCACACCCGTAAAGCATAACCCAGAGCAACGGGAGCCAGATCACCCCCGATAGGTCGCTGAGATTCCCCGGAGCCGCCCCGCCCTTCGCCCAGGCAACTATGCCGATCATCAAGCCGGCCGCTAGCGGCGGCAGAAAGGCCTGGCTAACGCGGCGTGTGGGCGGCGACCAGAAGGGCTCGGATTCCTTGATCGCCTGACGGCGCACTAGCAGGAAGGAGCCCGTCAACGCAACCACGCTGACGGCGCCCCAAAACAGAATAAAGGCATGGGGAGAGCCCACTTTCAGCGCCCAGCCCAGCCCGGCCGCCGCGAGGCCGACCACGCCGTTGAAGATCATGATGGGTGCCAGCGCCCGCCGGTAAAGCGCGGATCGCTCCATCAACGTGCGAATGACCTGGAGATGCTCAGCGGCCCAATTCGATTCCATAGCGCTACTTTGCATCACAAAGCACAATCTGGCAAGCACTTTCTACAGCGCGAAAAGGGCGACCCCAGCGCCAATGCCACCTTGTGGCACGAACGTCCTCGGCTTGGTGGCCTCTTTCACCCTCTATGGGGCGACAAAAAGTGTCGCGTGGGGAACGCGGTGCGCCAATCCTGGGCGGCGGGGTCAGAACAGCCTGTTTTCACTTCCTTCTGCAGCCTCATGCTACGGTACCCGTCCCGCCATTGCCCGGAAAGACAATTGCTTCCGGTGTTCCTGCAACTCGGCCAGCCGAGCCTTTGGCCCCCTATTCCTCCAACCCTGCACCAGACCCTCCCGCGGGCCGCCCCGGAGCCTCGCCGTAGTCCCTCTAACCCCGGGTTAGAGGTACTACGGGGAGGCTCCCATGGGGCTACGGAGGAGCTGGCGGCAGGGGACGCTGTTCCCCTCCATTCCACCGAACAGCGATGAACCGGCGGATGCAGCGGAAGTGGCCTAAATCGCAACAGGTTACACGATAAACCGAAGGGAGACTCCTGGGAGACTCGCCGGACACGCACGGGGAGCCACCGGGGATAACATTGAGACTCCCGGGACCGTAAACTGGTAAAAGGCAGCTTTCGCGGGGTTGGGCGAGCGGTTTCCGCGAGCCTGGGCAGCCCTGCGCCTTGTTACCACTTCACGGGCACAGTCATCTTTCTCCCGAAGCGGTTATGATAATGCAGTTCGTGATGGTGAACGCCATATTCATGCACCAGCCGGGTGATCTTCACGTCGTAGCAGCAATACTCGGCGATATCCAGAAGCTTGCCTTCCCTAAACCACTGAATGGCTTGCATCCCTTCGGCGGTCTTCTCCACGCCGAATGTCGCCGTGGCGATGGAATCGAGGGAAAGCCTGTGCTTCAACTGGGTCTGCAGGTCCACCATCATGTCCAGCGTCGGCAACTGGCGCAGGTCAAACGAAGTATAACCGTGCAGCACCTCATAATCGAACCGCAGGTTGTTGAAGCCGACGACCAAGTCCGCCCGCTGCAAATCCGTGAGGAGGTCGCTGACCTGTTTCTCACCGTAGATCCTATAGGCGTCTTGCGCCGTGCTGTAAGTCACGCCGATGCTCATGCCCATGCGGCTGATGTGGTCCCAGCCACCGACTTCCTCGGCAGACTTCTGCGTTTCCAGGTCGAAATAAACAATATTCTTCATCAGCGTTTCAGCTCGGAGCGAAAGTGCAAACCCGCCCCGCAGCCACTGTATCGCGCACCGGGAAAGAGGCCAAAGAAAATCCTACCACCCGTGCTCGCACCGCTCGACTCGGCGTCGGCTGTGCATTAAAAAGACCGGGTGCAATGGCGTCGGCTGCTTCTCATTGTGGTCCTGCTCCTCGTGGGAGGCGCCGTTGCGTACTGGTGGTGGCAAGACCGTCTCGAACGAAGCCAGGACGGCCCAATCCGGGCCGCCGCAAAGCGCTACGGCGTTGAGCCGGCCCTGATCAAGGCCGTCGTCTGGCGCGAAAGCCATTTTCATCCCCGGGCGCGGGGCCGCGCCGAGGAATTCGGCTTAATGCAGCTTCAGGAGGAGGCGGCGCGGGAGTGGGCGGATGCCGAACACCAGCAAGCGTTCGCGCACGAGCACTGCTTCGACCCAGGCACCAATACGCTGGCCGGCACTTGGTATCTGCGAAAGCTCTTGCGGAGGTATGTGCAGACGGATGATCCGCTGCCCTACGCGTTGGCGGACTACAACGCGGGCCGCGGCAACGTGGCTAGGTGGAACCAAGGCGCGGCGGTGACCAACAGCGCTGCGTTCATCGAGCAAATCGGCTTCCCAGGCACCCGCGAGTATGTGCGGTCTGTGCTGCGCCGCTACGCCCGCTATCGGCCGCTTCTTCCGCCGGACCCGCTCCAGCCCCAAGCCCGGGAGGGCGAGCGTCCTCGCTAGCCCTAAACTTCCTGAGATATTCGGCCTCGCGGGGGCGCTCGCCTCCGAAGTCCGTCAATCCCGCGAGATTTCCTTCAGTGTCCTCTCTAGTTGCTGCCGCAAGCTCTCGCGCTCCGCATCTGAGGCTTCGCGCGGGACCCGGACCGGCTCTCCAAAAACCATTTCGCAGTGCGAGAAGGGGAGGGGGATTTGGAACCGGTCCCAACTCTTGGCCTGGACTTTCCAGCTTAGATGGTGTGAGGCCGGGATGATCGGGAGGCCGGTGACCTGCGCCAGCCCCATAATGCCTTCCTGCACTACGTAGCGCGGTCCACGCGGTCCGTCGGGGGTGATGGCCAGATCATAGCCCCGCTCCGCCCAGCCGGTGAGTTCCAACAGGGCTTGCGGACCGCGCCGACTGGTGGAGCCACGCACTGGCTGCACTCCAAAGCACTCGAGGATGCCAGCAAGAAAACCGCCGTCTTTGCTCGCGCTCACCAGCGCGGCCATGCCGGGCGTTTGATTGTGCTTCTTAACGTAGCCGTAATACTCGATCAGACAAAGTGCCAGCCGGTTGTGCCACACACAGTAAATTGCTGGGCCGGCGGCGCCACCGTCGAAATAGCCCGAGCGATCCGTCCACTGGTATCGCAAGGTCGCTGATACCACCCGCACCAGCAGGAAGACCGCCCAAGCTCCCAGACGCTGATACCAATACGGTTCGTGCGGCACTACCACCCCGCTTGATCTGCGCTTTCGGACAGCGCCCCGCTGAGTTTCGGCATTGGGTTGTGGATCGCTCACGACCATCATGCTCCCTTTCTCAAGCAGGCCCGCACGAGATCCTCCACAGTGGCCTGGGCCCCCAATGAGCTTTGCACGCTGCGGACCGAATCATGCGCCTCGACCTGTTTGAAGCCCAACGCCATCAGAGCCAGGACGGCGTCATTGACCTTCTGGTCTTCGGGCGAGAGGGCGCGTTGCGCGCTCGCGGCCTCCCAGGCCCCGGCGGCGCCGATCTTGTCCTTAAGCTCTACCACGATGCGCTCCGCCATCTTCTTGCCCACGCCGGAGATTTGCGACAAAGACCTAAGGTCCCCCTTGGCCACAGCCCCACGAAACGCCGCCACGTTCATTCCGCTCAGCACATTGAGAGCGATCTTCGGGCCGATACCGCTGACCGTGTTGATCAGCAAGCGGAATAGATCGCGCTCAGCCGCGCTCATGAAGCCATAAAGCGTGTGCGCATCTTCCCGCACGACCAGATGCGTCAGCAGCTTCACCTCCTGCCCGGGCGTCGGCAGCTTGTCATAGGAAGACAGCGGGATGAGCGCCTCGTAACCAACGCCGTTCACCTCCACCGTGATCTGGGTAGGCAATGCTTCAACCAGTTTGCCGTGTAGAAACGTGATCATACTCGTTTGGCCACCGTGAGCGAGTAGCGGCCTTGCGCCTGCGCGTGAGCCAGCGCCAATGCTAGCGCGTCCGCGGCATCTGGGGCCGGCAGTTCAGCCAAGCGCAACATCCGCTGGACCATTTTAGCCACCGCCACCTTTTGCGCGCCGCCATAGCCGACAATCGCCTGCTTCACTTTGCGCGGGGCCAGTTCGTAGATCTCCAGCCCCGCCTCGGCAATGGCGGCCAGCGCCGCTCCGCGAGCCTCGCCCATAGTCAACGCCGTCTGCAGGTTCTGCGCATAAAACAGCCCCTCCACCACGCACACCGAGGGTTGGTGTTGCCGCACTAGTTCGCGCAAGCTCCCCGCGATCTTTGCCAGACAGCGGGAATGCTCCCACCCCATCGGGCAGCCAATCACGCCCTGCGTCAAAGTCTGCGGACAAGGTTTCGCCAGCTTGATCACGCCGTAACCCGTCCCTCGCAGCGATGGGTCCACGCCGAGAATCACCTGGTGGGCTTTGCCGCTGGCCGGTGCGGTCCGGTCCAATACCGGCCGGGCTGCCCGCCGCGGACCGCCCAGGCGCTCTTGCATTTGCTGGAACTGCTGTGGGGTGATGCCCATTCGCTCCATACTGCCAGCCCGCACCCCGCCGCAAAAGGAGAAAACGGAGCAAGCCTACCGCCCTCTTCTGTCAGACGATGGCTGGGCCCGAGAATCTGGAGCTGGCGTCGCGGGTGCCGAAGGCGCGGAGTATGACGGACGGGATTCCAGCGGCTGCATCCGCGGCGTAGCAGGTGCCGGAGGTGGGGAGAATGAAGGCCTCGGCTGCGGCGCGGGGGCTGGCGCCGGAGCGCTCCAGCGCGGTTGGGCGGGCGCTTGATAACTCGGGGCCATGTATTGACGCGGAGATTCGCTGCGAACCGGCTGCGCAGTGGCACGCGGCGCCGACCTGGAAGGCTCCTGAAGCGCCGATGTCGCCTCGTCGGCCGTCGTCACGGGCTGCTGCCTCTGATTGGCGACTGGGCGCGGTAAAGCTCCCCTGGCAACGCCAGCGCTGCCGCCGCTGGTTCCGTAGCCGGGGCGATCCGGCCCGCGCAGGATCAGCGGTGCGGCAGATCTGGGCTGCGAGAAATGCGGACGGTAAACCGACAGCGTCCGGCTGTCGCCCTCGAACCGATCACTGCGGGCGCCCGGTCTGGCGGCGCTGTTTGCGTCCCGGATGGCAACCCGATGGATTTCCGTCCCAGTAGCCTCTGCCACGCGTGACACCGGTATCCCGTGGTTAACGACCCGGCGGTTGCTTTCAACGATCATCGTGCTCCCCTGCGTCTGGTTATAGACCCTGGCCGCCTGCTGGGGTGGCAACGCGTGCCGATTCAGGTGCGAGTTGCGAAAATGACTGACATCAACGAAGGCAAACGAGTTAGCGCTCAGCCCGAAACCGAACGTGCCGCTGACCCGCCGCCCGTGATACGTGAGTCCCACACCCGGCCTGTACCAGGCCCCCGGCGGCAGCGGCGCCCAGCCGCAATAGCTCCCGCCATATCGCCAGCACACCCAGGACGGTCCCCAAACCGTGTCCGGCGCCCAGCACCAGCCCAAGCGATTGTGCCGAAACCAACGACCGTAATGGAACGGCGCCCAGCCCCACGAATAGCCTGACATCCAGTACCACCCGCAATCGCTATAAACCCAGTGGCCGCCATCGCAGTAAGGCCGCCACGTTGGATTGGCGACTACCACCGTCGGCTGCCAGCACGGACCGTAACCCGCGACGTAAACCCACGTCCCGTACGGTGCCAGCGAGTCGTAGAAAGTGGCATACCCGGTATCTGTCGGTGGCGGGGGCGGATAGTCCACAATCGCATTATCCCAGGTCGGTGGCCCCTCCGGTGCCAGTTCGGGTGGGGCCAGGGCTGTATCCGCCTGCGGTGCATACTGCGCTGGAGGGCTGGGTTCCGTGGCCGCCGGCAAAGGTTCCGCGCCTCCGATCAGTCCCTTCAACGCCACATCACGCTGAATCATCGCGGTGACAACCGAGCCCGGAACCCCAATGTCATTGAGATAAATGACCTCCTCAACGCCAAGATGGAACAAGCTCGTCGAATTGGTGACAAAGGCCATCATCACACTCTCATCCACGCCCGACTCCGCGAGCTTGACTACCTCGGCCACCGGCCCCGTCAGATTGATACTTGTTGGCAGAGGTTTCTCTGTAGAAATAGGTCTGACAGCCGCCGTAGCGAGTGCCGCCTCATCAGCCTGTTCCGCCATGCTGACCTCTTCATTGGCCGATGCGGTCGCCAGCGCCGTTGCGTCCGCCTCGGGTTCGAGGGCATTAGACCCGAGGTTTGCTGCCTGACTTGATGCCTGCTGTGTGCCGCCGCCACCGAAGAGCAGAGCCGCGACACCCACACCCAAACCCCATCTCCATAGAATCCGGCTATTCATATCCCACCCTGGCCGCCTCAGCAATATCGCCTCGTCGGCCACAACTATTTGACTCGATCCAACCCGGGGCTATTCATCCCCCGCGCTTGTACCCAGGACTTTAGACTCGAGACTTTGGACTTTCTGCTTCTGTGCCAATCCGTGCAATCCGTGTCTGGACTTTAGCCTTTAGACTCCAGACTCTAGACTTTATTTGCAAGGCGGCTGGCTGGCGAGTTCGACCAAAGCCTCTTTGACCCGCGCAATCTGGACCTCATTGAGCGTCAGGTACCGGTCGCGGCCCCCCGGGGCAGCCGTGAACCGCGTCAAACCATCCGCTTCCACCGTCACCTGCCCCGGCGACGAGAGGCCGAAATAGCCACGGTCCGGCCGCACCGCATAGAGCGCACTCGTAAGGTCCCATGTCGGGCGCTCGTGCGGCGGCGGATTATACAGGCAATAGGCCTCTGCCGCCGGGTGGTGCGGCACGTAACTGAAATCCCGCTCGATGCTCACGGCCGGATACGGCACCGCGATGCCGATCTCAAACCCGCTCCACACAATCGGCGTCGGCCAGTTCGGGACAAGCCGCTTCGACGCGGGCAAGTCCTGCGTCACGTTGTACTCCCGATCCCGGCGGCTGGCGCTAAACCCCCCAGCCATGACTGAGAGCAGCTTCACTTTCTGTTTCACTAGCTCGCGCCCGCCCAGCGGCGACGACGCGTCACCCGCCGTGTCGAGCAGCGCGGCCAAGTTGGAGAAATAGCCCACCTGCACCAACACCACCGAACCGTCCGGCTGCCCGCTCAGGACCTTGCGTAACAGCGCAGTAGCCTCCGGCGCGTCGGAACTGCGCCTGAGTTGGTGCGGGTAGCGGAGCTTTCCGTCATCTTTGGCTTCGGCCAGCGGCAGGAACTTGCTCGGCTCGTTGGCCAGCTTCGAATGCGTGAAGCCGATAGGAATGCCAGGCCGGCCGTAGAACGTGTTCACCGCATCCACAAAAGGCCCGGCCAGTTCGTCGGGTTTGGTAATCGTCACCGCCAGCAGCTCGCACTCGCCGCGCGTCTGCAAAGCATGCAGCACCGACAACGCCAGCACGTCGTCCACATCGTTGCCAACATCAGTATCGAAGATGATCCGCACCGGTGCCGCCTCGCCAGCCCAGGAGAATACCAAGGCACAGAGTGCGGCAATCCAGCAGGCAAGGAGGGGCGAGGAAATCCGAAACCCGAAGCCCGAAGCCCGAAAGAACGCCGAAACCCGAAGCCCGAACTCCGATGCGGCCGGGCACATGGAGGCCCACCTTCGGCTCTTGTCGGTGTTGCTCTTGAAATACCCGGGTAGTGAATTGCTATCGCTCGCTCGCATAATGCGGCCCAGTGTAAGTCTCGACCCGGCAAGTCCAAGGCCAAAACCTCTGGGTGGCGCCTTCGCTAAACCCTCGTCTTGAACCTCCCCGTCCGGGAGGGCGAGCATCCTCGCGAGCCCAAATCCCCCTCCAAATCAGGGCTCGTGGGAACGCTCGCCCTCCCAATACCGGAGGCTCCTTAGAAGACAGAATCCCCAAAACCCGCCTCCCCGTGTGCTGCCTGACGGGAAGACCGGGACTAGCCCCATAAAAAGACCACAATGGCGCTCTCATTCCCCGCCACATACAACCCACGAGCCACGCCGAAGAAATTGTTGGAATCCTTCGACATCAGGTTCCGGCTTCGGCAGCCGGCGCATGATGCGGCTGTCCATGCGATTACTTCTCATTCTCGTAGAAGAATCCCTCCATTTCAAACCGCAACCCTTGGCTGCGTTTGCCCCGGGCGTATCTTCCACGCGCGCATCGCGCTTGAGTTACTGGACAGTACCACCCGCCGCCAGCCGCCCAAATCCGAATTCCGAGGGCCGAGACCCGAAAGAAGGCCAATGCCGAAGGCCGAAGCCACGCTCGGGCATTTCTGATTTCGGGTTTCGGCTTTCTTTAGGCCCTCGGATTTCGGCCTTCGGGTTTGGGCCTTTGCGCTCGCGGGTTGGTGGTACTGTCCAGTACGCCCGTCTGTCCCCTCCGCAGTCGATTCTTGTCGCTGCTCCAATTGTGGTGCGATAGATTCAACAGCCGGTGCAATGAAGTTCTTAGTCCGCCATAGCCTCGTCGTGGTTCTGTTCCTGGCTTCCATGGCCCAGGGGCCGGGCCAGGAATGGACCCGTTTTCGCGGCCCCAATGGTTCGGGCCTCAGTGCCGCCAAGACCATCCCGACCAAGTGGACGGAGCAGGATTTCAATTGGAAGATCGCGCTGCCCGGCGCCGGACATTCTTCGCCAGTGCTGTGGGGTGACAAGATCTTCCTCACTAGCGGGGACGACCAGACCAACCAACTGTGGGTACTGTGTGTCAGCGCCAGCCAGGCTCGCATCCTGTGGCAGAAGGCCTTCCCTCTCAAGCCCTACCACAAGAACGGTTTCAACAGTGTGGCTTCAGGCACCCCGGCCGTGGACGAGCAGCGGGTATATGTCTGCTGGAGCGTGCCCGCGTGCCTCACGCTGATGGCGCTGGACCATGCGGGCAACCTGGTCTGGGACAAGGATCTTGGCCCCTACGTCGCCCAGCATGGGGGCGGGGCATCCCCAATTGTCTTCCAGGACCAGGTGATTCTCGCTAACGACCAGGACAGGCAAAGCTCCCTCATTGCCGTGGATGCTGCCACCGGCCAAACCCGATGGAAAACGCCCCGCACGGCGACACGGGCCTCCTACGCCACGCCGTGCGTTTACCAACCCAAAGACGGCAGGCTGGCGCTCATTTTTGCCAGCCAAGCGCATGGCGTTTACGGGGTGGAGCCGGAGAACGGCAAGGTGCTCTGGGAACTGGCGGACGCCTTCGACAAACGGGTGGTGAGCTCCCCAGTGGTGGCCGGGGGCTTGATCATCGCTGCGTGTGGCGCCGGAGAGGGTGGGAATTACCTCGTGGCGGTGCGTCCCGGCGAGCCAACAACCCACCAAAAAGCCGAATTGGCCTACACCATCCACAAGTCAGCGCCCTACGTGCCCACCAGCGTTTGTCTGGGGAAACTGCTCTTTCTCTGGGCCGACGACGGGGTCGTGAGTTGCGTACAGGCCGCCTCAGGCGAAGTCACTTGGCAGGAGCGGCTGGGGAAGCATTTCTTTAGCTCGCCCGTGTGCGTCGATGGCCGCCTGTTCTGCGTTTCCACCAGCGGCGATGTGGTGGTGATCCAGGCCTCAGACCAGTTCAAGCTGCTGGCCAACAACCCTTTGGGTGAAACGACGCACAGCACGCCAGCGGTCGCCGATGGCCGAATGTACATCCACACCAGCAAACATCTGGTCAGCATCGGCGGAAGAGCAGAGGTCAGCCCCTGAGATCAACTCAGCTCGTGCTCCAAACTCGCACGGCTTGACCTTGGGTTGCGCTTGGCGGAAGCTAGCCGGGCGCTGAATAGCAGCGACTGGATTATTGAATATGATAGCACGACTCTCTGTGACCTTGGCAGCGACCATCTGTCTGTTGGGCTGCAATCAGGCAACGGAACCGGCGGGGGATAAACCCGCGGACAAGGCCGCCCCGGGCGGGCAGACTGGCGGCAGCCAGACGACGGAAATGCAGACAACGGCAAGCGGACTTAAGTATCAGGTATTGAAGCACGGCACGGGAACCGCCTCCCCGAAGGCCACCGACACGGTTAAAGTGCATTACCACGGCACCTTGCTCAACGGCACCGTCTTTGACAGCTCTGTAGAACGCGGGGAACCAATCAGTTTCCCGCTCAACGGAGTCATTCCCGGCTGGACCGAGGGCCTGCAGCTCATGAAGGTGGGAGACAAGTTCAAGTTCGAGATCCCTCCCAACCTGGCCTACGGCGCGAACAGCCCCAGCCCGAAGATCCCACCGAACAGCACCCTGGTCTTCGAGGTGGAGCTTTTGGGCATTCAGTAAGCGCCTTCTCCGCGCCTTGGCTGATATCGTCCTGACCACGCTCAACGCGAAGTATATCCACGCCGCGTTCGGGCTGCGCTATTTGCTGGCCAACCTCGGCCCGCTGCGGACTGCCGCCTGCCTCGTAGAGTTCGATATCAATCAACGCCCGGTGGACATCGCGGAAGCGCTGCTGGCGCGAAATCCGAGGATCATCGGGCTCGGCATTTACATCTGGAACGTCGCGCCTGCGACCGAAGTCGTCGCAACCCTCAAACGCCTGCGGCCGGACATCACCGTCATCCTGGGCGGGCCGGAAGTCAGCTATGAGACCGAGTCCCAGCCCATCGTGCAATTGGCCGACTACATCATTACCGGGGAGGCGGACCTCGCATTCGCCGAGGTCTGTCGGCAATTGCTATCTTGCGAGCGCCCGGCCGCCAAAATCATTCCTGCCGAACTGCCGGAGTTCTCCGGGCTGGTGTTGCCCTACGATCTCTACGACGACCAGGACGTGGCGCACCGCATCATTTATGTGGAAGCCTCGCGCGGGTGCCCGTTCTCATGCGAGTTTTGCCTTTCCTCGCTCGACATCCCCGTGCGGCAGGCGCCGTTGCCCGTCTTGCTCGATTATCTGCAGCGCCTGCTCGACCGGGGCGTGCGGCAGTTCAAGTTCGTGGATCGGACCTTTAACCTGAACGTCCAAACCAGCCGGTCGATCCTCGAGTTCCTGATCGAACGGCACCGACCCGGTCTCTTCTTCCACTTTGAGATGGTGCCCGACCGATTGCCGGATGCTCTGCGCAAGGTCATTGTGCGGTTCCCACCCGGCGCGCTCCAATTCGAGGTGGGGATTCAAACGTTTAATGCGGAAGTCGCGGAGCTGATCCACCGCCGCCAGGATTACCAGCGGCTCGAAGACAATCTTCGGTTCCTGCATGACCAGACGGGGGTCCACATCCACGCGGATCTAATTGCCGGCCTGCCGGGCGAGAGCCTGGAGAGTTTTGCCACCGGCTTCGACCGGTTGATTACGCTTAAGCCGCATGAGATCCAAGTGGGCATCCTTAAGCGGCTGCGCGGCACACCAATCATCCGGCACGACGCCGAGTGGCAGATGGTATATAACCCGCACCCACCCTACGAGTTGCTGCAAAATCGGCTGATTGATTTCCCCACGATGCAGAAGCTGCGGCGCTTTGCCCGTTACTGGGACCTGGTTGGCAACAGCGGCAACTTCGTAGAGACCACGCCGTTGATCTGGAGCATCGTGGGGCAAGCGTCCCGCCTCTCCTCCCCTGCCCTACTCTCTCCATTCGCAGAGTTCATGCGCTGGAGCGAATGGCTACATGGCCGAGTGGGCCGCACCGACAGCATTGCGCTAGTCCGTCTGATGAAATTGCTGTTCGAGTTTCTAACGAGCGAGCGGAAGTTAGACCCGAGGCAAACCGCCGCAGCGATGTGGCGTGATTACCAGCGCGGCGACCGGCACGACAAGCCAGCTTTCATCAAGGACCTTCTCCCTTCAGATGGCACACCGGCCTCCACCCGTCGTATCTACACCGGTGTGCCCAAACGCCAAGCCCGCCATCTGGTGTGAACCGGCGTGGCGCCTGCCTTACGCTCTCAACTTCCCTTCTTCGGCAAGGCGCGCGTGGCCCCGGTGGAAATGCCGCCATCCACCAGCAGTGTCTGGCCGGTGATGTAGGCGCTGGCATCGGATGCCAGGAACACCACCGCCCCATCCAGGTCCTGCGGCTGGCCGGGCCGCTTGAGCGGGATGCGGTCGCAAAGGTACTCGACCCATTCCTGGTTCTCGTACAGGACGGCATTCTGCTTGGTCTTGAACCAGCCCGGCGCCAGGCAATTCACGGTAATGCAGTGGACGCCCCAATCGTCAGCGAGGCTCATCGTGAGCTGTTTGACGCCGCCGCGGCTGGCGCCATAGGGCCCTAGGCCCGCGTAGCCTGCCACGCACGTAACCGAACCGATGTTGATAATGCGCCCGTACTTCCTGGGAACCATGTGTCGCGCCACGGCTTGCGACACGAAGAAGGTGCCGCGCAAATTGGTATCCAGAATCAGATTCCAATCGTCCCAGGTGACTTCCAACGCCGGCTTGCGCACGTTGCAACCCGCGTTGTTGACCAGCACATCGACCTTCCCGTAGTGCGCGACAGCAGCCTCGACCATAGCCTGGATGCTGTCGGAACTGCGCACATCGAGTCGCAGCGGTAGAGCCCTGCGGCCCAGCGCCTGTATCTCGGCCTGGAACGGCGCCAGCGTTGCCGGATCACGACTGGTGATGACGAGGTCAGCGCCAGCCCGCGCCAGTGCGCGGCCAAAGTATTGGCCAAGCCCGCGGCTCGTGCCAGTAACAATGGCTACCTTGCCCCTCAGATCAAACGCGTTCTCACTCATATTCGTCCTCGTTCTCGTTCCCCTTCACGCATCACGTATCACGCATCACGCATCACGTTCCACGCTTCACGG